>Ga0070765_100002346_pt1 | contig 11847 bp, 12 predicted proteins | sample HubBroMetageWFT5_FD_71516 | JGI IMG/M metagenome (GOLD analysis project Ga0070765, IMG submission 71516) | Warmed and freeze-thawed soil microbial communities from the Hubbard Brook experimental Forest, New Hampshire - Hubbard Brook CCASE Soil... | ecosystem: Environmental > Terrestrial > Soil... | reverse complement strand
ATCAGCGGAGAATTAATTTCCTTTCACGGGCGAGCTGGCCTTTCACTTTCTTGAACATTTCCTGGTACGAGACGCCTGTGCGCTTCATCTCATCGGAATATTTCGCCAAAATCTCGCGGACCTCTTCGTTCACGCGGTCTTCCACAGTAACCTCGTCCGCCATCACCTGGCGTACCTGTTGGGCCAGGCTTTCTATGTTCTTTATTTCAATCATCTTTTGAGCCGCGAGGCGTTTTACCACCTCTTTGGCCATGTAGCCGACATAATCCCGCGACAGAAGCATTCTGTATGACTCCGCAACTTAAGACGAGCATTTCAGTCTACTGGCAGGGTATTCAAAGTGTCAAGGCGAGGACTTTGCGATCATTTCAGCGAACGTGGCGATGCAAAGTGCTGTGGTGCGAATTCCAATAGCGTGGCGCGCTGTAGAGCAGGGCGAGTGAGCCCGTAATGATGCCTGCGATTATGGAAAGGGCGAAAACGATATCGGTATCATGGCCCGTAGCATCCGCGGGGCTGACGATCAGGCGGGTCCAGAGAAACGCCAATACGAAATAGGCTGCCATGCATCCGCCCACAAGGCCCAGCAGCCCGCAAACGGCCGGAATAGCGCGCTTCGCTTTCTCCACACCACACCCCCTTGGATAACGTTCCGGATGATGCCATGAAGTTTTGGCGCTGCGCTGGGGGAATAATCTTCAGCGTGCTCATTCGTTCAATGGCGGTAGAGAGAAGAAGGCAGGCAGTCAGTCAGTTAGGCCCTCGGATGCGGCGTGGTTCTGGTAATCTGAGACGGAATTATCCCGCGCGGTTGAGAAGAATTCTGTGTTCAGGCGCGCTGCAAGCCATTCGAAAGGAACTTGCGAAAGTGACTACCCCTACGGTTTCGTCGCGCGGCGGCAAGCGCGCATTCAACTTCAACGCCGGACCGGCGACCCTGCCTGTTCCCGTGCTTGCGCGCATTCGCGAAGAGCTACTGGACTATCGCGGCACCGGAATGTCGGTGATGGAAATGACCCACCGTTCACCCGAGTTCGAGGAGATTCTATTTAGCGCGGAAACAAATCTTCGCCGGTTGATGGAGATACCGGAGGAATATGCGGTGATATTCCTGCAGGGCGGCGGCAGCATGCAATTTACGATGGTGCCGATGAATCTGTGCCAACCGGGAAAACCAGTGGATGTGCTGCATACCGGCATGTGGACCGCAAAAGCAATTACCGAGCTTGAAAAAGGCGTTCCGTTCCGCCTGGCAGCATCGACCGAGGCGGAGAAATTTACGCGTGTGCCGCGCAGAGACGAAATGACGCTGGGGCCGGATGCTTCTTACGTGTACATGGCGTCGAATAACACGATCGAAGGGACGCAATGGCACGAATTTCCGCAGACCGGGAATGTGCCACTGGTTGCGGACATGTCTTCGGATATTCTTTCCAAGCGAACCGAGGTCGGACGCTTCGGGCTAATCTTTGCGGGAGCGCAGAAGAATTTGGGGCCATCGGGCGTGACTCTGGTTATTGTCCGCCGCGACTTGGCGGAGCGCGCGGACAAAAAACTGCCCACGCTCCTGCAGTACCGGACGGAGATCAAAGAGCGCTCGCTGTTTCATACGCCGCCGACGTTTGCGGTGTACGTCGTTGGTCTTGTCCTGGAATGGGTAGCCGGGGAAGGCGGTGTCGCCGCCATGGAAAAGAAGAATGAAGAGAAAGCCAGGTTGCTTTACGACGCGATCGAGGCGAGCGGCTTTTATTCTTGCCCGGTGGCGAAGGATTCGCGCTCAAATATGAACGTGGTGTTTCGCGTCGCGGGAGGCGACCAGGCCGTCGAGGGGAAATTCGCCGCGGCCGCTTCGGCAGCAGACATCGTCGGCGTGACCGGGCATCGAGCGGTGGGCGGGATGCGCGTGTCGCTTTACAACGCGGTCTCCATTCATGCGGTCCAGGCGCTGGTTGCATTCATGCGAGAGTTTCAGCGGACGCATGGCTAGCTTGCAAAATGGCCCCGACACCTGCGGCCTAAGGCGCCCAAAGGCCTGAGTGCAAGACAGCCACAATAGTGTGGTATTCACGCAACACATCCTTGACTTGCGCGAATTAGCCCTTTATTCTTGGTTTTCGATGTCAAATCTTATCGATCGGGGCGATTTTCTGCCGGTTTTGGCTCCATTGGCGAACCAGAAATGGCTCCGAGATCCAGCTCTAGTTGGAAAACCAATTAAGGCACGAAAGGCTGACGCGCAACCCCCTCTGGATGAATACTTTAACGCTCTGTTTACCGCATTAGGCCCGCAACACTGGTGGCCTGGCGAGACCCCTTTTGAGATCATAATTGGCGCAATCCTCACCCAAAACACCTCTTGGAGAAATGTCGAGCTGGCTCTGGCCAGCCTTAGGGCCGCGTCGGTATTCACTCCGGCTGCGGTCGGACAAGTAAGCTTGCGGCCCTTGCAATCGCTGATCCGGTCGGCGGGATATTTCCGCCAGAAGGCTCGAGCGCTGAAGGCGTTCGTGCAGTTCTTGCGCAGCGAGTATCGAGGCTCCTTGAAGCGAATGTTTGCGACGCCAACCATTGCGCTTAGAGAGAAGCTACTGCATGTCTACGGCATCGGACCAGAGACGGCCGACGCGATACTGCTCTATGCCGGCGGCCATCCGGTTTTCGTGGTGGACGCATACACAAAACGCATCATGGCGCGGCACCAGTGGATTCGCGAGGAGGCCCCGTATCAGGACGTCGGTTGGATGTTTGAACGGCAATTCCCGGGAAATGTGGAAAGGTTCAAGGAGTTCCACGGGCTGATCGTCATGGTGGGAAAGAAGTGGTGCCGCAAGAGCGCCGCGGAATGCGAGAATTGTCCGCTGGGACGCTACCTGGAGGAAGCCCGGTGAAAGGCGAGCGGTCAAAACGGAAGCGGCAGTTGTGGCTGACGCTCGGTCTTGTGGCGATTGTTCTGCTTGCGGCGGCCGTATTCACGCTGGGCTCGCTGAAAATTCCGGTTCGGCCAGAAGAGGGCAACGGGCTGGTGATTCTGTTCGCCCTGTCGACCTTCATGTTCGCCGCGCTGCTGATCTTCACGCTGATCATGACCCGGAATTTAGTTCGCCTGTGGAGTGAGCGGCGCGTCCGGCAAATCGGTTCGAGATTCAAGGCGAAAATGGTGTTGGGCGCGATGGGCGTGTCCCTGTTGCCAGTCATGTTTCTGTTCTTTTTCAGCTACGCACTGGTCAATCGGACGCTCAATCTGTGGTTTCCCCGGCCGCTTGAAATAGCGAATGAAGAGAGTCAGGTATTACTGAACGACTTTGGGGCCTCCGAGCTGAAACGGCTAAACGCGCTGGCTTTCGAGGCGGCCATGCGCGAGACGCCGGACCAAAGCATTCTAGGGTTAAGCCGCACGGCGGATGCCGCATGGATTGCCAACGCCCAGGGCAAAGTGGGCGCGGGAATGGATTTCGAAAAGGGCTGGAATTTAGGTCTGCGCGGCGTTGAGCAGGACAAAGACCCTCGCGTGGAAAATCGTAACCCGGGTCCGCCACAGCTTGTTCGAACGCTGGCCAGTGGCGCTCAAGTATGGCAGACCGGGAGCCAGCTATACATCGCGGGCAGTTCACCGATGCAAGGCTTTACTTTGTATGCGGCGCGCCACCTCTCTGACGATTTTCTCCAGCGTTATGAAAATATTGAGGAGCAAACGGCAGCCTACGCGCAGCAGAAGCAACGGTTGCGCGCTTACAAGCGCGAGATTTTGTTGACGTTGATGCTGATCACCTTGCTGCTGCTTTTTACCACTACCTGGGTGGCGCTGTTTCTGTCGAAGCAAGTGACCCTCCCGATCCAGGCGCTGGCGGAGGCCACCAGGGAGATCTCGCGTGGCAATTTCGATCATCGCATCGACGTGCAGGCGCAAGACGAGCTGGGAACGCTGGTGCGGTCGTTCAACCGCATGACCGTTCAGCTGGGCGAAGGACGCCGCCAGATCAATGAATTCACCAAGAACCTGGAGCAAGCCATCGAAGAGCGCGAAGGCCGCCGCAAATTGATGGAAGCGATTCTGGAAAACATTCCCACCGGAGTCGTTTCGCTGAACTCAACGGGCGAAGTGGCACGCATTAATTCCGCCGTACCGATGATCCTGGGCGAATATGCGCGCGATGCGCGCACTCTGCCGGAATTGGTGGGAGACGAGGCGGGTCGCGCGGTATTGCATCTGATGCGGCGATCGCTACGAATGGGTGCAGCTTCTCGCGAAATCGAGATCGCTACGGCCGGGCGGCTGGTTCGGGCTGCGGTCACCGTGAGTTCGCTGGGGCCGCGGCGCTCGAACCCGGGATTTGTGGTGGTTATCGACGATTTGACCGATCTGCTTCGGGCGCAAAAAGCCGCGGCCTGGCAAGAGGTTGCGCAGCGCATCGCGCACGAAATAAAAAACCCGCTGACGCCCATTCAGCTTTCGGCGCAGCGCCTGCTGCGTCATCTGGAACGCAATGCGTCGTCGAAACCGGATGGCAAGTGCGGCGAGTTCGACGGGCTGGTGGCAGAATGCGCGGGGCTGATCGAGCGCGAAGTACAGACACTGGAATCGCTGGTCAACGAATTCTCGCAATTCGCGCGCTTCCCTTCCGCGCGTCTTACGTCTGCGGATTTGAATTCCATCGTGACCAGCGCGCTGGATCTGTTTCATGGGCGCCTGGAAGGAATCGCCCTAAAGACAGAGCTCGCTACAACGCTGCCGCCGGTGAAAGCAGATCCCGAACTATTGAGGCGAGTAGTTGCGAATTTGATCGACAACGCGGCCGAAGCCATGGAGGGATGCACGGTTCGCCGTTTGCGTGTGGCGACCCGCGTGCAAGGAGATGGCGACGCCGTCGAGGTGGAGGTATCCGACAGCGGCCACGGTATTTCGCCGGCGGACAAAGAGCGGCTTTTCTTACCGCATTTTTCGACACGTGAACGCGGGACGGGGTTAGGTCTCGCAATCGCCAGCCGGATTATCGCCGAACACTACGGAACCATACGCGTGGAAGATAATATGCCGAGCGGCGCTCGTTTTCTGATTCGATTTCCGGCAGCAGAAATCGTGGCCACGCAAGCGCAGGCCGGAATTCCAGCGGCGAATGCGTGAAATCACGGCGCTGCTTTCGCCCTGATTCGAAGGCTCAGAGGCTCGAGAAAATAAATGCCAGCAACGATACTCATTGTTGATGACGAAAGCGGAATCCGGGAATCGCTTGGCGCATTGTTGCGCGACGAGGGATACGAGATTGAGGCGGTCGGGTCCGGTGAAGAGTGTCTCGAACGGATCGGGCGGCGCAATTTCGACCTGATTTTGCTGGATGTGTGGCTGAAACAAATGGACGGGCTCGAAACGCTCGAGCAAATTCAGAACCGCGATAGTGCGCCAATGGTCGTGATGATCTCGGGGCACGGGAATATTGAGACGGCGGTACGCGCCACGAAACTGGGCGCCTTCAATTTCATAGAAAAACCACTGTCGCTCGAAAAAGTCATGCTGGTAGTGCGCAACTCGCTCGAGTATCTGCGTCTGGAATCAGAAAACCGGCGTCTGCGCGCGGAGCTGGAGGAAAAGCACCAGATTCTGGGCAGCAGCGTGCCGATGAAGGCCTTACGGCAGCAGATCGCGCTGACGGCGCCAACCAATGGCCGCGTCTTGATTTACGGCGAAAGTGGAACGGGCAAAGAACTGGTGGCGCGCGCGTTGCATGCGAGTAGCTCGCGCGAGTCGATGCCGTTCGTGGAAGTGAACTGCGCGGCAATTCCGGAAGAATTGATCGAATCGGAAATGTTCGGGCACCGCAAAGGAAGTTTTACCGGCGCCAGCGAGGACAAGGTCGGGAAGTTTCTGAAGGCCAATGGCGGAACGCTGTTCCTGGATGAAGTGGGAGACATGAGTTTAAAGACGCAGTCGAAAGTTCTGCGCGTACTCGAAGAGCAGCGGGTGGAACCGCTTGGCTCCAACACGCCGGTCACCGTGGATGTCCGCGTTATTGCCGCCACCAACAAAAAACTGGAAGAGGAAATTGGGCGCAACGCTTTTCGAGAAGATCTTTTTTACCGGCTCAACGTGATCCCCTTTTACGTGCCGGCGTTGCGCGATCGAATCGAGGATATTCCGATCATCGCGGCGCATTTTCTGAAAGCGTTTTGCGAAGAGTACGGCAAAAAGCAAAAAGAGTTCAGCGCATCGGCCATGGACGTGCTTCTGAGCTATCCCTGGCCGGGAAATGTGCGCGAGCTGAAGAATTTGGTTGAGCGGCTGGTTATTATTTGCCCTTCGCCGCGGATTGAACCGCACCATTTGCCGCCGGAGCTGTTTCGCGGCGCGTCGAAAAGCCCGCAGAAGCCGTACGAGAGTTTGCAGGAAGCGCGTTCGGCATACGAGCGCGAATTTGTGTTGCGCAAGCTGGAAGAAAATCGCTGGAACATGACCAAGGCCGCCCAGGTGCTGGGGCTGGAGAGGAGCCACTTGTACAGAAAGATGCGCTCGCTCGGGATCGCACCGGCCAGGGAGTAGAACGCTTCCGGGGTTAAATCCCTGAAGAAATCGATCCGACCGCGGTGTTGAAACCCCGCCCCCCTTTTGACAAGGTGCTAGCGATTCAGAAAATCATTCCTGGTAATCGGCGAGCTGTTCTAGCTGGCGGTGCCAATCTAGCTGGCGAACGATCGAGGAATTTTGGCGCCAGTTCGGCTGGACCTTCACCATTAATTCGAGGAAGACTTTTGTACCGAGGATGGTTTCGAGTTCCTGGCGGGCTTGCGTGCCGATTTTCTTGATTGTGGCTCCGCCTTTGCCGATCAGAATTCCCTTCTGGCCTTCGCGCTCGACATAGATTGTCGCGCGGATGCGCGTGAGCGTCTGGCCTTCTTCGAAATTATCGACCAAGACGGCTATCGCGTGCGGGACTTCCTCGCGCGTGATCAGGATTGCTTTTTCGCGAACAAGCTCGGCGGCCAAGAAACGCTCGGGCTGGTCGGTAAATTGGTCGGATGGAAAATGCGGCGGTGCTTCGGGAAGCAGCGCGAGCCAGGAATTCACCAGATCGAGGCAGCCCGCTCCCGTGAGCGCTGAAATAGGGAAAATCTCCGCGAACTCGAACACCTTGTTATAGCGCTCGATGAGCGGCAAAAGAAGCTGTTTGCGGACGCGGTCCACTTTATTCAGCAAAAGAAAAACGGGCCCGCGAAAGCGCTTCACCCATTCAATCGAAAAACGATCGCCAGCGCCGAAATCGGCAGTGGCATCCACGATCAGCGAAAGAATGTCGATTCCTTCCAGCGCGTATTGCAATTCGTCCATCATCATGCGGCTGAGAACATTTTCGGGCTGATGGATTCCCGGCGTGTCGACGAGAACGATTTGAGCGTCGTCGCGATTCAAAATGCCCTGGATGCGATTCCGCGTGGTCTGCGGCTTGGGCGACACGATGGCGACTTTCTGCCCCACGAGCGTGTTTACAAGAGTGGATTTACCCGCGTTGGGGCGGCCAACAATCGCGACGAAACCGGATTTGAATGCCATGAGTGCAACAATTGTACGCCTTTAGGTCCGCTACGAGTAGTTTCGGCAAATCGGGTATTGTTGCCTGCTGAAGTTTCGGTTACCAATATAGCGTGGGCACCTTTCAAATTCAGATACGCCGATTGGCTCCAACCGATGCCTGGTCGTTTCGGGAGATTCGGCTGGAAGCGCTGCGACGCAGTCCGGAAGCATTCGGCAGCACGTTCGAAACTGAAAATGCACAGGGATTGACCTTTTTCTCAGATCGGCTCAACGGTTCCGACATGTTTGGCGCGTTCCATGGTTCAGAACTCATCGGCATAGCTGGTTTGCTAATTGGAAAAGGCCAGAAAGAGATCCATAAGGGAAAGCTGGTTGCGATGTACGTCCGGCCTGACTTCAGAAATGCTGGTGTGGGACGGAAAATCGTGGAGGCCATAATCGATTTTGCGCGTGAGCGCGTCGAATTGGTGCAACTGGCGGTGGTTCGAGAGAACGAACAAGCGCGGCGACTTTATGCGAGTCTGGGCTTCGTGGAATACGGAATCGAAAAGAACGCACTGAAGCAGGATGGCCGCTACTACGACGAGGTGCTTATGGCAAAGGCCCTCAAGGCAGATTTCTAACCCTAGAGTCTTCCACCAGACAGCTGGCTTGGCTCACAAAAAAACTCAATTTAAGCGGGCGCGGACGCGGAGGACTTTGCGTTGGTTGGCTTCCAGGACCTCGAAGCGCACGCCGTCGGCGTCGATCACTTCGCCGGTGCGCGGAACGTGGCCGGCCACGCTGTTAAGCAATCCGGCGATCGTGCTGGCGCTGGAGTGTTGCATGGCAGCGTCGAGCTTGACGCCAAAAAGCTCGCCGACTTTGTCCACCGGGACGCTACCGCGGACGACCAATGCGCCGCCGGATTCGCGAATCACATCGGGCGCAGGACGACGGTCCTCTTCGCCGATTTCTCCGACAATTTCCTCGACCAGATCTTCGATGGTCGCGACGCCGGCCATCAACCCATATTCGTCAATCACAATAGCCATCTGCTGATTCTTGCGCTGCATTTCTTTGAGCAATTCGGAGCCGAACTTTGTCTCGGGCACGAAAAGCGCGGGCCGCATGAGCTCGCGAACGGTGCGCTGAGCCGCTTCGCGGTCGGGCACCTCGAGCATGTCGCGGGCCATGACGATGCCCACGATGTCGTCCAGCGATTTTTCGAATACGGGCAAGCGCGAAAATTTCGTTTCAACTACAAGTTCGCGCAATTCCTCAAGCGAAGCGGTCGCGCGGATGGCGATCACGTCGGGACGCGGCGTCATCACCTCGCGGACGCGCTTATCGCCGAACTCGACGACCTGCTCGATCAACCGCGCTTCGTCCTGTTCGATGATTCCCTCTTCGGTGGCGGCGTCGACAAAATCTTCAATGGCTTGCTGCTCGGCTGCCGGCGCGCTTTGCTCTTCCTCGGAAAGATGCAGCACGGACACCAGGAACTCAAGTACGGCCAGCACCGGCCAGGTGAAAAACACGAAGGCGCGCACGAGGGGAACAAACGGGACAATCCAGTTGCCCGGCGCGCGAGCCAGGAAGAGCGAGGGCAGAAACTGCATGGCCACGACAACTTCCGCGCCGAGGAAGAAAATCATTTCCAGCGCGGCTTCCCAGGTGCCTAACGCAAAGAAGATCACCGCCCGAGCGGTGATGGCGGCCACCAGAACGAGCCACAGGCGCGCCAGAAGACTAAAGGCGAGCGCGGCACGGCGGCGCTCCATGTGAAAACGAGGCTCGACGTCTGATTCGAATAGCTCCAGATGGCCATGGATCCGTCCGGTAGATACGCGACCGAGTTCGCGATATACACGGTCGAGATAAGAAAACAGCAGCAGGACCGCTGTAAGCGCAAGAATGCCTATGGTGTAGATCAGGATCGGCACGTTAGAGGAACTCCAAAGCCGCGGATGCGGAGGCGGCAGGAAGAACATCCTTGACGTCGCAGGAGAGCGTGTAGGTAGGCGAAGGAATGGTTTGCCGATCCATGACTAAGCCAAGCCGAGAACGCGGCGAAGGCGCATTTCTCGCCGGTCCATTTGGCCACTGTCGGTTTCGTGATCGTAGCCCATGAGGTGAAGAATTCCGTGCAGAATCAGAATGCACATTTCGTCTTCGAATGCACGCCCGAGACGGCGAGCATTCTGGCGCGCAACCGCGGGAGCAATAGCGATATCGCCCCAATAAGCGGGCGGGGAGTCGCCGGGCGATTCGGCAGAAGAATGTTTGCGTCGCAACCGGCGAACGCGGTGTTTAGCAAGTGGCTCATCGGTTAGGAACGACAATACATCGGTGGGACGATTTTTTCCACGGTACGCCCTGTTCCACTTCGCGATTTCGGCGCTGGTGACCAGGCAGATGGTAACTGCGTCGGCAGGAACGCGTAAGAGCTTCCGGGCTCTGGCGGAAAATTTCTCAAGATGATCAATCGAAAGTTTGACCTGGCGCTGTTGATTGAGAATCATTGCCACCAGAGCTAAGACCGATGATTTCTGTCTCGCGGGTTCAACGCCCCATGTTCGTCATAGGCTTTGATAATGCGCTGAACCAGGCTGTGGCGTACGACGTCGCGCTCGTCGAAATAGACCATGGCAATACCTTCGATTTTCCCGACGATCTCGATGGCCTCGACAAGTCCCGAGCGGCGCGAATCGGGCAGATCGATTTGCGTGACGTCGCCGGTTATTACCGCCTTCGAATTGAAGCCCAGACGCGTGAGGAACATTTTCATCTGTTCGCTGGTGGTGTTCTGCGCCTCGTCGAGAATGACAAAGGAATCGTTCAGCGTACGGCCGCGCATGAAAGCCAGCGGTGCGACTTCGATGATGCCCTTTTCGAGATAGCTTTCAAGTTTGTCGGCTTCCAGGAGGTCATGAAGCGCATCATAGAGAGGGCGCATGTAAGGATCGACCTTCTCTTGAAGCGTGCCGGGGAGAAAGCCCAGGCGCTCTCCGGCTTCCACCGCCGGACGCGCGAGGATGATGCGGTTGACTTGTTTTGAGAGCAGCGCGGAAACAGCCATCGCGACGGCCAGATACGTTTTTCCGGTGCCTCCGGGACCGATGGCGAAAACCATATCGAAGGCTTCCAGCGCCTCGATGTAACGGCGCTGATTCGGACTCTTCGGCGCGATGCTTTTCTTGCCAAAAGAGCGTGTGCGAGTAGGGGAGAAAGTCCCGCGCAGTTCCGACGATGGTTCCGCGGTGGCGATGCGCAGGAGAGATTTTACTTCCTGGCTGCCCGGAACGCGGCCTTCGCGAATGCGATTGTTATATTCGGCCAGAATTTGGGCAGCGCGCTCGACTTGAGCAGGAGCGCCTTCGATTTCAAGATCATGATCCTGCAAATGGGTAGTAACGTGCAGGGTTGACTCGAAGAGTTTGATGTTTTCGTCGAGGGTGCCAAAAAGCTCGTTGATGCCGCCAGCCAGTCGGACGATTTGTTTCATTCAGTATCGCGGTCGCGAGGCCTTAGGAAGAGTTTGCATAGATGCTAGCGTAGCGCGGGGACAGAAGAGGGTCAAGCTGCGAGGTAGGGCAATCGTCGATATGCCGTTCATAAATATGACCACGGCAGCAGGATGCTGAATAAGTGGAACCAAATGGCGCGCACGCGCGAACCAGCAGTAACTTCTGTTCCGGTTTAAGAAGATACCTAAGGATAACGCTAATGGACTATGCGATTCTAGGCTCTCCCTCGCGAGTAAGCCAAGTGAGAGGAAGTAGTACTTTCCTGGAATGGGAATAGCGGAGTCCGAGCGTATCGAACAGGAACGGTTGCTTGTAGCTAGGTTCGCTGGGCATTGGAGAATTGTATGGCCAAGCTGAAAGAAACATCCCGTGATCCGGAGGGCAAGATTTACGCGGAGCCGCGGCGGACGCAGCGTGTGCGGATCGGCATGTCGGTAGTGATTCGCGGAACGGTTGGCGACCAATCCTTCCACGAAAAAACGAAAACGATTACGGTGAACGCGAACGGGTGCCTGGTGCTGCTGGCGGCGAAAGTGAAGCGTGGGCAGAGCCTTACAATCATCAATCCGCAAACTCAGGAAGAGCTGCCTTCGACCGTGTGTTTCCTGGGCGATTCAAACGGCGGCAAATCAGAGGTAGCGTTCGAATTTTCAGAACCCTCCCCTAAATTCTGGCGAATTGCGTTCCCTCCCGACGATTGGAACCCAGCGGAGCGGAAGCGCGCGAGCGCGCCGCCGACTCTTGCTCCACGCACGAATCGTTAATTCATCTGCCGTGATCAGGCAGCGATCCCGAAGAATTCTTGCCCGCCCCCCC
>Ga0070765_100002345_pt1 | contig 11847 bp, 9 predicted proteins | sample HubBroMetageWFT5_FD_71516 | JGI IMG/M metagenome (GOLD analysis project Ga0070765, IMG submission 71516) | Warmed and freeze-thawed soil microbial communities from the Hubbard Brook experimental Forest, New Hampshire - Hubbard Brook CCASE Soil... | ecosystem: Environmental > Terrestrial > Soil... | reverse complement strand
TGAGCTCGATATTGCGGAGCTGCAGGTAAACGGGATCGGCGTTGGGCCCAGCCGGCCCCGCGCTTTGCCCGGCGGCGAAGGGAACTCCCAGTAAAATCGTTCCCACGGCAATTTGGAATAAGCGGCTGAGCAGCGGCATGCGGCCTCCCGAGTCAAGCAAGAATCATTAATCAGAAAGTACCGGTATTGTGAGGCATGGTGCGACGTTGTCAAGCTGCGTGGTACCGGCTGCATGACAGAGATGCCTGTGATTTCCGCGGCGCTTACGATTGCAATAGTTCGCTGTCGGTCAGCCGCGCGCCGTTTGCAAATTCGCGTGCGGCGATGCGTTTGCGCCCCTCGAGCTGGAGAAATTCCAGGCGCAGCGCCGCACCATCGCCACACGCGACGAATAGCTCGCTGCCTTCCGCAATCAATGTGCCTGGCGGTCGCGTCCGCGCCGCTCCGCCCATGGGCTTCCCCCAAATGGAGCATCTCTGCCCGCGAAATTGCGTGAACGCTCCGGGCCACGGCTGCACCCCGCGAATTTGGCAGTAAATCTTCTCAGCGGTAAGTGACCAGTTGATGCGCCCATCCTCTTTTTTGAGCGGAGGCGCGAGCGTCGCCTGGGAATTGTCTTGCGCGATAGGCCGAATTTCGCCGCGCTCCAGCCCGCGCAGAGTTTCCACCATCAACGGCGCGCCCGCCTCGGCAAGCCGCGCCGAAAGCTCCGGAGAAGTTTCATCCGCGCCGATTTCTAATTCCTTCTTCAGCAGAATCGGGCCTGTGTCGAGGCCCGCATCAATTTGCATGGTGGTCAGGCCCGTGTGCGTCTCGCCCCGAACGATCGCCCAGTGCACCGGCGCCGCGCCACGATATTTCGGCAGCAGCGATCCATGCAGGTTGACCCAGCCGAGTCGCGGAATAGCAATGAGCGATGCGGGAATAATCTGCCCGTACGCGATGATGACGGCCACATCCGGCATCACGCGCCGAAAATAATCGTGCCCCGATTCCGACTTGATTCTTTCCGGCTGGTAGACGGCGATCCCGGCTTCGAGCGCCGCTTCCTTTACCGGGGGACTTGCCGTCTCTCCGCCGCGCCCGCGAGGGCGGTCTGGCTGCGTGACAACGCCTACCACTTGCCAATCCGTTTGGGCGATCAAGAGGCGCAGCGAGGGCAGCGCAAATGCCGGAGTTCCACAAAAAACAATTCTTAGCGGCACGGCTCGCCTACCACTCCCCGGCCTTTTTCATTTTGCGGATTTTGCGCTTGATCATGTCGCGCTTCAGCATGCTCAGGTGGGTGATGAAAAGAATCCCGTTCAGATGATCGATCTCATGGCAGAAGGCGCGTGCCAGCAGCCCTTCGCCGCGCATTTCAAATTCCTTGCCGGAGGCATCCTGCGCGCGCACCGTCACGTACTGCGGGCGCGCCACGTAGCCGCGAAACCCTGGAACCGAGAGGCATCCTTCTTCCTCGCGCTGCTCGCCTTCCGCATGGATGATCTGAGGGTTCGCGCACACGATTTTGGCATCCGGATTTTTCCCGTTGCTCACGTCAATCACTGTAATTCGCATTCCGATTCCGATTTGCGGCGCCGCCAGGCCCACTCCCGCCGCTGCATACATGGATTCGAACATGTCCGCAACGAGCTTCTGCAACTCCTCGTCGAATGCCGCCACGGGCTTTGTCGGGGTTTCCAGTATCGGGTCGCCGTATTTCACAATCGGATGAATCATCGCGTTTTTCAGGTCCTAGAAATTGTCTAATTGAATCTGGTAGCCGTCGAAATTCCTGCGCGTTTCGTCGAGCGAGTCGCCTCCAAATTTCTCCAGGAACGCAGCCGCCAGCTCGAAGGCGACCATTGCTTCCCCCACCACTCCTCCCGCGGGTACCACGCAAACATCGGATCGCTCGTACGCCGCCTTTACCTCTTCCTTAGTGTTCATATCTGCGGTCTGCAGCGCCCGGCGCAACGTCGAAATCGGCTTCAGGTATCCGCGCACCACAATATCCTGCCCGTTGGTGATGCCGCCTTCCAGACCCCCGGCCCGATTCGACGTGCGATCAAATCGTTTGCGCGCGGCGTCGTAGCGAATTTCGTCCTGCACTTCGGAGCCGTAGCTGCCGGAGTTTGCAACGCCCGAACCAATCTCCACCGCCTTGACTGCCTGAATGGACATTACCGCGCGCGCTAAGCGTGCATCGAGTTTCTCGTCCCATTGCGCGTGGCTGCCCAGTCCAACTGGAATTCCTCGCGCCACCACCTCGAAGATCCCGCCCACCGAATCGCCTGCGCGCAGCACCAGATCCACTTCCGCTTTCATTTTCGCTTCCACCGCGGCATCCACGCAACGCAGCGGCGATTCCAGATTCGCACAGACCGCCTCGATTTCTTCCCAGGTTGCTTCGCGCTCCAGCCGCGCGTGGCCCACCTCAATCGTATGGCTCAGGACCGTCGCTCCGAACTGTTGCAGCAGCAGCTTCCCGAACGCCCCCGCCGCTACTCGCGCTGCCGTCTCTCGCGCCGAGGCGCGCTCCAGAACGTATCGCGCATCATGAAAATTGAACTTCTGCGAGCCCGCCAGATCAGCGTGTCCCGGCCGCGGCGCGGTCAAATGGCGTTGCGCGTCATCGGCGCCATCACTGTCTTCCACCGGCAGCGCTTTCTCCCAATTTTTCCAGTCGCGGTTTTCAACCCGCAGCGCGATTGGCGCGCCGATCGTTTTTCCGTGGCGCACGCCGGCAAGAATGTCCGCCTGATCTTTCTCGATGCGCTGCCGCCCGCCCCGGCCGAATCCCAGTTGCCGCCGGTGAAGCTCTCGCGCGATCAAATCCATGTCCACCGGGACGCCCGCGGGCAGCCCGGAAATCCACGCCACGAGCGCTTGCCCGTGCGACTCTCCGGCGGTGACGAATCTCAGCATGTCCAGTGGTGTCTCGCGCGCAGCAACAAACAAAGGATTCTACCGGACGCGTCCGTGCGCGTAAAGGAGCGTCGAGCGGCGGTGTTGTCTGGGTCTCACAGCCCGAGGAGCAAATCCAACCTGGAATGAGTGACTGCGGATGTTTGCTTGACGCGCCGCGTATCGGAAGCTACGCTTCCGAGGACTTGGCGCACGCTCCACGCCCCAAGCCCAGGATCCATGAATGACGCCATGAACGACGTCACCGAACCCACTTCCTTACCCACAGTTCTCACGGACGCTGTCAAACGACAGCTGTTTGCCCTGCAGGACTACACGCTGCTCTCGGTTCAATCCGTCGCCAATGTTTTCACTGCGCCGCGCTACTGGGCAGACACTCTCGAGCAAATGGACATCATCGGTGTAGGGTCGCTGATGATCGTCATCGTGGCCTCCTTCTTCATCGGCGGCGTGCTTGTGATTAACACCGCAGCGCAACTCGAACGCTTCGGCATGGCGCAGCTCACCGGCGACGGCGTGTCGCTCGCGCTCGTTCGCGAACTCGGCCCCACAATCACGGCGCTCTTGATCGCCGGACGCAACGCTTCGGGAATTGCTTCCGAGCTGGGCTCCATGGTCGTCACCGAGCAGGTGGACGCCATGCGTGCTCTTGGCACGGACCCCATCCGCAAGCTCATGACGCCGCGTGTCGTCGCCATGGTAACGATGGTGCCGCTGCTGGTCGGCGTGTTCGATTTTGTCGGGCTCATCGGTGGTTCGGTCACCGCATACCTCACACTGCGGCTCGGCGCGGTGCAATTTTGGACGCGCGCCATCAAAGCCCTCCAGTTCGGTGACTTGGTGCAGGGAATTGCCAAGCCGGTCATTTTCGCTCTGATTATTTCCACCGTCGGCTGCTATCAGGGGTTGCGCGTAAGAGGCGGCACGCAAGCCGTTGGCCGCGCTACGATTGCAGCTTTCGTGATTTCCTCGGTCAGCATGATCGTCGTGGATTTGTTCCTTTCGAAGTTCCTTCTGTTCTTCTTCCACACGTAAGCCGGCATCCCACTCCTTCCGCGCCCTCGATAAACACGCGCTGCGTCCAAACCCATTTCCATCTATAATCTCCCCATGACGCGCCCCGTCCCGGCGCGGCGCCCATGAGCGAGACGACCCAAATCGTTCCCGGCGAGCCGCTCATCTCCTTCAAAGACGTCAGCATCGCTTTCGAAGATGACGACGTCCTCCACGAAATTTCTTTCGACGTCTGGCCCGGTGAAACAAAAGTCCTGCTCGGCACCACCGGGTCGGGCAAGACTCTCATCATGAAATTGGCCGCCGGGCTGATTCGCCCCACTGCCGGTCATATTATGGTGATGGGCCACTGCGTGGAGGAAATGCCGGAAAAGGAACTCCTCGATTTTCGCCGCCATCTCGGCTTTGTTTTCCAGGAGGGCGCGCTGTTCGATTCGCTCACCGTTCACGACAACGTCGCTTTCCGCCTCGTCGAAGAACATGTTCCAGACGAAGAAACGGACGCCCGCGTCCTCGAAGCGCTGCAATTCGTCGAAATGCAGGACGCCATTGACAAATTTCCCGCCGAATTATCCGGCGGTATGCGCCGCCGCGTCTCGATTGCGCGCGCTCTCGTGGACCGCCCCAACATAATCTTTTACGATTCGCCCACGGCGGGGCTTGATCCCGTCACCTCGCAAACCATCATCACATTGGTTCTTCGCCGCCGCGATTTGCAGGGAGTCACTTCGCTCCTCGCCACGCACCGCGTGCAGGACGCGTTCGGCCTCGCCCATTACCGCTTTGACAAAGCTTCCTCCCGCGTCGTGGCTGTTTCCGGCAATGGCGCCGGTTCGGGACCCACGCTCGGCCACTCGGACGCGCATCCAACGAACGTGCTCGTTCTCCGCGAAGGCCGCATCTATTTTGAAGGAGCCGCGAACGAGCTGCTCAAGTCATCCGATGAGTATTTGAAAAAATTTCTGGTTTCCGCTGAATAGATTCGGATTTCGAAGTCATAGAGGAGGCATGGCAATGGCGCAACGCAAACAGTTGTCCTGGGCGGAACTCAAAGTGGGAGTCTTCGTCTTCGTGGGGCTCGCTATTTTGGGGGTCGCCGTCTTTTACGTCACCGGCGCGGGCATTCTCGGCCCGAAATATCGCGTGGTCACCTATCTCCCCGCGGTGGACCAGCTCACCCAGGGCGCCCCTGTGGATCTCGATGGTGTTCAGGTGGGAAGTGTGGAGTCCATGAAGTTGACGCCCCATCCTGCGGACCGCCTCCACAACATCACGCTCATCCTCCGCATTGACAAAAATTTTCAGAAAGACATTCGCAGCGACTCGCAAGCCACCCTCGTCACCCAGGGCTTGCTCGGCGATCGCTACGTCTCCATCTCGCGCGGGATCACCGGCACGATCGTACAGGCGAACGGCACCATCCAGGCTTCCGAGGAAGCGGACATGAAGCAGATCGTCCAACGCGGCGCCGACCTCGTTCAGAATCTCGGCGTCCTCAGCGATCAAATCAAGGAGATCATCGCCAAGGTCAACCACGGCCAGGGAACCATTGGCATGGCTCTCAACGACGCCAGCTTCTACAATCACCTGAACCAAAGCGCCGCAAACCTCGACGGCTTGATTTCCTCCATCCGGCAAGGGCAAGGCAGCGTCGGCAAACTCGTCGCTTCCGACGAGCTCTACACCAAAGTTAACGGCACCGTCTCGAAAATTGACGACGTCCTAGGCGCCGTTCACGACCAGAAGGGCACCGTAGGCAAATTAATTTACGACCCCAGCATCGCCGACAGCGTGAAAGGTCTTGCCGACAAGGGCAACGCTCTTCTCACCGACGTTCGCGATGGCAAAGGCACGCTCGGCAAGCTCGCCACCGACGACACAGCCTACAACAATCTCCGCGACGCCACCGCAAACGTCCGTGACGCCACCGCAAAGCTCAATTCCAACCAGGGCACCGCCGGCAAATTATTCAGCGATCCTGCGCTCTATGACAACCTCACCGGCCTCTCCGGCGATTTGCGTCTGATGATCAGCGATTTCCGCCAGAATCCAAAAAAATTCCTTCACATCAAGTTGACGATCTTCTAGGGGACGAAAGCGAATCCACAGTAACAATTCGTGAAAAGCAGTCGGCCCCCCGGTGATCTATTTCCTGCCGAGGCAGGCCGCATTGCGCAACTGGCTAGCATCACTGCGTCGCGCAACACGGGCCTTTCCCTTATGGGCGCCTCGACAAGCTCGTTCGAGTTCGCAAATCGCACAATCATTTCACTCCCCGTGCGATTCACGCCTCAGTTTTCTTTGTCCAGAATCAGCTCGATTTCATGTTCGTCCGCGTGCAGCCCATCCGCAGGAACGAACCCCGCCTGCCGCTTGCCCCCTCGAGGCGCCAGCACCCACGCAATGTCCTCCATCTGCTTCAGCGTCTGGCGCTTCTTTTCCAGATAGGCGGTGCATTCCCGCACGCGAAACGGCACGCGCCGGTCGGGATAGCTCGCTAGGCAGATCACTTCCTCCTCGCTCTCCCGAAACCCGCGCCGCATCAGGGCGTTCACGCACGTTGCGCACTTTGACTCGCCATGGATCGGCGTCCCGTTCTTGATGTGTACGCTCATCGGATCCATCTCCTTTAGGAAGCGCCCAAATAATCGCTTCGGTTTGCGCTCCAACAAAAGAGAGCGCGAGAGGGAAGTCGTTCCGCCGCGAAAACGAGTGCCCATAAATCTGAATCACTTCCCGTTGAGACGAATGGACACCGCTCCGCGAGCGAATCAGCGGGTGAGCAAACGTAGAAATCGATAAATCACGCCACCCGGTTCAGTTGCGTTTTGTTGGCAAAGCGTTGAATGGGAAAGAGTTAGCTAGCGCGAGGGGCTGAATCCCGTTCGGACACAATCCCTGCGCAGCGTAAGCGACGCTTGCCATGGGCTCGAATTGTGAATGTCTAGTTTCATTCCGAACGTTCTCCAGCCTCCGCAATTTAACGCATCTCGAATATCGAACGCAATCAGAAACGTGCGAACGGTCGAATATTTATGCTGAATGGTTTTCATCCCGCGCCGAACCGCGATTTTTCCAGCCTCACCCGCGCGTGCGGTACAATCCCTTCGTTCGCCCAGGAGAGTTCAACCCTTGCAGACCAACACGCCCTCCGCCCACGCGGACGAAAAAGAGACTGGCCGCGTCGAAGCCTTCAGCGACGGCGTGTTTGCCGTCGCCATCACGCTCCTCGCGCTTGACCTGGTTGTGCCCCATCTCGTCAACGGCGGCTCTTCACGCGAACTTATTAATGCGCTCTCTCGTCAGTGGCCTTCTTATTTCGCGTTCGTCACCAGTTTCTTTACCGTTTTGATCATGTGGGCCAATCATCACACCACGTTCAAGCTGATTCGCCGCGTAAGTGCGCGCCTGCTCTTTGCCAATGGTCTCTTGTTACTGGCGGCGATCATGGTTCCCTTTGGAACCTCGCTCATGGCTGAGTATATGGCCACGCCTGCCGCGCGCGCCGCTGCCGCCGTGTATGCCGGGATATTTGTGGTTGGCTCGGCGGCTTACAACCTGGTGTGGTATTGCGCCTCGCACGATCGCGCGCTCCTGCATGCGGGAATTTCCGATCGTGCAATCGAAAGGGTTACGCGAAGCTACGCGGTGGGCCCGCCGCTTTATCTTGCCGCCGTTGCAGCCTCCTGGTGGAGTGCGTACATCACCATCGGAATCTGCACCGCGCTCTGGGTTTTCTGGTCACTCACCGCGAAGGACAATTAGGTATCGTTTTCCAGGTGTGGAGGCTGGAGCCTCAATTCGAGAACGCGAAGGGCGACCCGCCGGCGTCATTTGTGTCGCCTATTCTTTCTCCGCAGGCGAAAATCCCATCGCAACTTCCTTAACCCGCCGCAAATCCAGTTTTCCCGTGCCCAGATGCGGGAACTCCTCCACTCGATAAAACTGGTTCGCGCGAGGCACCCAAAGATTCGGCAGCCCGGCAGCCGATAATTTCTCGATCGCGGCCTTCAGCTCTTCAGCGCCAAGCATGTGCAGCACCACGAGCCGCTCGCCCTTCTTCCCATCCGGCACTCCGGTCACCACGAATTTTTGCTCAGTCGCTTCCGCAAGCTCGTGGAGTTTTTCCTCCACCTTGATATGCGGCACCATTTCGCCGCCAATCTTGCTGAACCGGCTCAACCGGTCCGTAATCATCAGGAAGCCGTCTTCGTCCTCGGCCGCTATATCGCCGGTCACATACCATCCGTCCTGCAGCACCTCGGCCGTCTTTTCCGGCTTGCCCAGATAACCCTTCATCACGTTTGGTCCGCGCACAAGCAATAGCCCCGGCGTTCCCACCGGAAGCCTCTCTCTCGTTTCCGGATCAACAATTCGCACGCTGATACCCGGAAGCGGATGCCCGATGTGCCCTCGCTTCGAGCCCACCTGACGGAAACCCGGCGCGCGAAAATCCCGCGTGTTCACCGCCACAACTGGCGAACATTCCGTCGCTCCGTAACCCTCCAGCGGACGTATCCCGAATTTATCCTCGAAAGCCACTGCCATCCGCTCCGGCAATTTCTCCGCGCCCACCACCACGTATTGCAGGCTGCCGAAATCTTCGGGCGAGCAGCGCCGCCGGTAGGCTTCCAGAAACGTCGGAGTCGCCAGCAGCAGCGTGATGCGATAGTCGCGCACCAGCTCGCTCACGGCGGTCAGGTCCAGTGGGCTCGGATGGAATACCACGCCGATCCCCAGCACGGCCGGAACCCACAGTGTCACCGTAAATCCGAAGGAATGGAAGAATGGCAGCACGCCCAGCAGGGAATCTTTCTTGTTGAGCATGAAGGTCTGCCCGAACTGCTCGATATTCGACACAATGTTGTAGTGCGTCAGCATCACGCCCTTCGGCTCACCCGTGCTTCCGCTGGAAAAAATCACTGTGGCCATATCGTCGAGCGTTCTCGTCTTGCCGTCCACCAGCACGCGCTCCAGCCACCACCCCGGCAGGAACCACAGCAGTAGCGCGATGATTTTTTCGCCCACGCCCGGAGAAGCGGCAGCCTCTTCCAGCAAAATTGTCTTTCCCGGCACCTGCAGCGGGATTTTTTCGAGCAGCAATTTCGTCGTGATCACGGTTTGCAGCTTGCACTGCTCCGCGCAGGAAGCGAGCGTTTCATTCGACGACGTGTAGTTCAAATTCACCGGAATCTTTCCGGAAAGCATCGCCGCGTAATTCACCAGCGCGCCCGGCACCGATGGCGGCAGGAGTATTCCCACCATTTCCTGCCCCGCCCAGGTTTTCCGCAGGCGTCGCGCCAGCAGAATAGACGCCAGCAGCGCCCCGCCCCATTTCATGCGCGGCCTTCTCTTGTCTCCCATCGCAAAGCGGAAGGGATGGTGGTGTGCCGTGCGCATCAGCGTGCGATGCAGCGTCAGCAGACGCGATTTCCGGTTGGCGTATGCCTCGGTTTGCAGCTCTTGCACCGCTTCGCGCACTTCAAACGGAGTCGAACTCGGCGGCATCGGCTTTCCGAAGCTCACCGTCACGGGGTAGGGAATCGAACGCGGAAGCTTCCACACAAAGCGGCCCCGCTCGAAACTGAAAATGCTGCCCCACACGCCGTCCAGATTGACGGGCACAATCGGAGCGTCCACTCCCTTCATGATTCGCTCGAAGCCCCTGCGGAAGGGAAGCAGCTGTCCGATGCGCGTGATTTGCCCCTCGGCGAAAATGCAAACCACTTCGCCGTTCTTTATCGCGCTCGTCGCCTCGCGCAGGGAATGCAACATTTCGCGCGGCCGGAGTTCGGAGGAAATTGGAATCGCGCGAATCATTTTCGCAAACGGCTTTATATACGGCAGGTCGTAGATGCCCTTGAAGATGAGGAATCGAATGTGCCGGTCGGTCGAGGAAATCAGCAGCAGCGCATCCACCAGCGACATGTGGTTGCAGACGAATAGCGCGCCGCCCGTCTCCGGAATGTTGTCGCGCCCCTGCACGCGGATGCGATACACCGAGTGCGTCACCATCCACAGCACCAGGCGCATCAGTGAATCCGGCAGCAGATAAATCGAGTACGCGGTGGTGACCAGCGTCAGGATTGCGCCATCCAGAAATATTCCCGCCGGCGTCTGATGGAATACGCTCGAGAAAAGAAAATACGCTCCGGCGGCAAGAAAAACGCCCACGAACGAAAGCAGGTTCGCCGCGGCGATCACGCCGCCTTTTTCTTCGGGTTTCGGCCGGTGCTGGATCAGCGCGTTCAGCGGGACGGCGAAAAATCCCGCCGAAAATCCCAGCAACCAGAGGTCGGGCAAACGCAAGCGAACCACGGTGGAGAAAAGCGCGATCACGTGTCCCGCGAAAGCGCCCGAACCATTGAATAAAAACTGTTGCGCCCAGTGCGCCATCGCTTCAGCCGGTCCCGGAAAATACAGCAGCGCGCCGAAGAACGTCATTCCCATCGCGCCGAGGGGGATCAGACCGTATTCAATCTTTCCGCCGGAAAGATATCCGGCCGCAAAGCTGCCCAGCCCGATCCCGATCGCCACCGCCGCCTGCAGGTAGCTGATTTCCGTGTCGCCAACCTTTAGAACATCGTGGCCGAAAATCACAATCGTGAATTGCAGCAGTGCCGCCAGAAACCAGAGATAGGTATTGCCGAGCACGGCCCAGCCGAGCGTCCGGTCGCCCCGAATCATCTTCATTTGCAGATAGAAATCGCCGAACGGATCCCAGCGGAATTTGCGTGTCGGATCGGCCGCGGGTACCCGCGAAATTCCAAAGCTTGTCGCCAGTCCGAAAAACGTGCAGCCCAGCAGAACCACGCCGGCGATTTCTTCTCGCCCGTGATATTTCTCGGCTAAGTACCCGCTTGCCATCACCGCCGTGATGCTCCCCACAAATGTCCCCAGCTCGATGACGCCATTTCCCCACGAAAGCCTCCGCTCCGGCAGAAGTTCCGGCAGAAGGCCGTATTTCGAGGGACCAAAAAGCGCCGATTGCGTGCTGATCAGGAAAACGGCGGCGCACTCCATCGGCAGGTTGTGCAGCGCAAGCGCGGCAATCGTGATCAGCATCACGAATATTTCCATCAGCTTCGTGCCGATCACCACGCTGCGCTTGCTGAAGCGGTCCGCAAAATATCCGCCGGTCAGCGAAAACAAAATAAACGGCAGCGCGAAAAGCGCGCCCACCACCAACACAAGCTGATCGCGCGAATGCGACGAGAAATTCATCGCCACGATGATGTAAATCACCAGGAATTTTATGGCGTTGTCGTTGAACGCATTCTGGAACTGCGTGACGATCAGGCTCCAGAAGCCGAATTGCCAGCCGGGTCTGTCGCGTATGGGCTCGGCAACGGACGAAGGCGAGTTCTCAGGCATCAGATCGCTCGAGGATGGGAAGGAAGTGAGAGGTCATGGCTGGGTCAGCGTTTCAATCTGAAACGCAGTCTAGCGCAGGTTGCTGCGGTTGTGTGTGGCGGCGAATCGATTGCTGTCTAATGTGGAACGAGCGTGAGCTATGCGAGGACGCGCAGCGCGTTTTTATGCGCGTCGCCTGCGACGGAAGCGATCGTGGAGGACGTTTCGGGGAGCGGCGTCTCGCGCTTGTGATATCTCGTCGAAACGTAGTCTTCGAGCAACGCCTGGAACGCGGCGGAAAGCTCGTCATAGGTCCCTTCGAGCGTTTTGAATTTCTGCCCGTCGATATAAACAGGGCACCGCGGCGCTTCGCCTGTGCCCGGCAGGCTGATGCCGATGTTCGCAGCCTTCGATTCACCGGGGCCGTTGACGATGCAGCCCATCACGGCGAGTTTCAATTCTTCCACGCCTTCGTAATAGCGCTTCCACTCCGGCATCTTGTGGCGAATGTGCGCCTGGATACTTTCCGCAAGCTCTTGAAATGTCGTGCTCGTGGTGCGCCCGCAGCCG
>Ga0070765_100002344_pt1 | contig 11850 bp, 8 predicted proteins | sample HubBroMetageWFT5_FD_71516 | JGI IMG/M metagenome (GOLD analysis project Ga0070765, IMG submission 71516) | Warmed and freeze-thawed soil microbial communities from the Hubbard Brook experimental Forest, New Hampshire - Hubbard Brook CCASE Soil... | ecosystem: Environmental > Terrestrial > Soil... | reverse complement strand
CTCGGATTTATGATGACGAGGGGCAACAGGGTCTCGCCAAGAGCGAGTTTCAAGCGGCGCTCGCGGTTCCCGGCGGACCGGAGCAGGCAAGGCAGGCAGCGCAAAAGGGGCTCGAAGCCGTAAACCTTGAGAAACAGGCCGAGCGGCCTTAGAGTTTAGGAACGGCAAGCGGTAGAACTTGGGGAGAACGAGACGGTGAAACTCGAGCCTGCGGGATCGAGCGACGACTTTAAGAAAAACACAGGAGGCCGGAAATGAAGGGGACGTGGCAGAAGTGGATGGGAGCAGGGGCTTGTGCAGGATTGGTCTTATTGGGATGCGTTGGGGCAGCGGCACAAAGCAGCGGCCAAAGCGCACAGAGTGGTCAGAGCAGCCAGAGCCCGCCGCCTGCGCAGCAGCCAGCCGATAAAGATAAAGACAAGGCGAATTCGCTGACGCTGGACACAGCGCCGCCGCCGGTGAACCCGGAAGAGGATAAGGACTATAAAGCGTTCGATGTCATACCTCTGACGGATGGGGCCAAGAAGGCGCAGTCTGGCGAAGCGTTTGTGCTGAAATACCCGCAGAGCCGCTACCTCCCGCCGGTGTATTCCATCCTCGTCAAAGTCTATCTAGCGGACAATCAGATTCAGAAGATGCAAGATGCCGGCGAGAAGGCCATCGCCCAAGCTCCCAACGACGTGCAGAGTATGGCGATTCTTGCCCAGACGCTTCCGCGAGCGTGGAACGCAAACATGCCGAACGCCGCTCAACAACTGGATAAGGCCGAGAAATATGCCAAGACGGCCATTGAGCTCACGCCCACGATTCCTAAACCCGAAGGGATGATCGATGCCCAATTCACCACCGCCAAGAACCAGACGCTGGCGATGGCGCATGGCGGGCTAGGACTCGTGTATTTCCGCCGGGGCAAGTATGACGAGGCCATTCCGGAACTTGAGGCCTCTGTAAAGGTTGATCCGGGTCCCGAGCCCGATCCCGTGAACTTTTATATCCTGGGGATCTCGAACGAGAAGACTTCGCATTTTGATGCCGCGGTTGTGGCGTTCAACAAGTGCGCCTCCGTTCCCGGCAGCTTGCAGCCGACGTGCAAGAGCGGCGCCGACGAGGCGAAGAAACTGGGCGCCACGCAGTTGAGCGCACCAAAATAAGCGGTGCTGCGTTTAGTACGCAGCATAACCACATGACACAAAGCGACGCAGGGCAACTCGAGGAGCGTCTCCGTTATCGGTTCAAGCGGCCGGAACTTCTCGAGCGTGCTTTGACGCATAGCTCAGCCGCGCCGGAGTTGCGCGCGGAGCGCACGGAAGAATCCGCGGAAGCGGCTGCAATCCAGGATAATGAGAGATTGGAATTCCTGGGAGACGCCGTTCTGGAGTTGCTGGCAAGAGAATATCTCCTGGAGTCGTTTCCGGAGTGGAGCGAGGGTCAGCTCTCCAAAAGCCGGGCCCGGCTTGTGAATGCACACTCTCTCTACGCGGCCGCAACACGGGTAAAGCTGGGCGAGCATTTGCGGTTGGGGCGCGGCGAAGAAAAGACCGGTGGGCGGGAAAAGCCGGCGCTGCTGGCGGACGCGTTCGAAGCGGTGGTCGCAGCAGTTTATCTGGACGCCGGGCTGGGTCCCACGCGGGAGATGCTCAAGCGGCTGCTCTTCGAACAAGCGCTTGAGGAGCGTGGCGAGCGAATCTCGGATTCGGACCGCAAGTCTGCCCTCCAGGAATTCCTGCAAGGGCATGGAAAGCCGACTGCCGAATACCGGCTCTCCGGCGAAAGCGGTCCGGACCATCAGAAAGTGTTCCAGGTGGAAGTCTGGATCGATGGCGAACGCATGGCTCGCGGCGAAGGCAGCACAAAAAAAGAAGCCGAGCAGCGGGCGGCACAGAGCGCGATGGAACTCCTGGAACGAAGTTGAAATGCGCAAGGAATGGAAAGGCTAAGAGCCCATGGCGGAAGAGATCGCGCTGAAGGTCGAAGAGCCGCTGGATCCGATTGCTCCTGTTGTTCCAGCTGAGACGAAAAAAGAGGAGCCGCACGAGGACCCCACGACGATTTCCGAATATCTGGAGTCGCTTTTGGTGACCGTGCTTCTGGCGCTGTTCGGGACCAGCTTTGTGGTGCAAGCGTTCAAAATTCCGTCGGCTTCGATGGAAGGTACGCTGCTGATTGGCGACCATCTGCTCGTCAACAAATTCATTTTCGGCGGCAGCGGCGCGTGGTATGAAAAAGTGCTTCCATACCGGCCACTGGAGCGCGGCGACATTATCGTTTTCAAGTATCCTTACGCAGACCACCAGCATTTTGTGAAACGTGTCATTGGCTTGCCGGGCGACCGCTTGAAGATGGTGGACCAGCAAATGTTCGTCAATGGAAAGCCGCTGAATGAGCCGTACGTTGTCCACGACCACGACCAGCTGGCAAATTACGATCCTTTCAACACTTCGTTTCCACCCCGGCGGGATCAGATGATTTCGCAACAAGTGATTGCGGAATCAGGCTGGAGAGAAACGCTGCGCAGCTATGTGCAAGGCGATGAAATCGTCGTCCCGCCCGGAAAGTTATTCGCCATGGGCGACAACCGGGATCACAGTTCAGACAGTCGCTATTGGGGATTTGTGGATCGCAGCGCGATTATGGGGCGCCCCTTCTTGATTTATTGGTCGGTGGACGCCACCAGCAACGACTACACGCAAACCACTTTTATCCAGCGGCTGGTGGGAGTTTTCGACACGCTTGCGCACCTTCCGTCTCGCACGCGCTGGAGCCGGATGCTGCACACAGTTCACTGAGTCTTGCCGTTTTTCTTTGAAGGGCCTTCGGAAAGACGGCTTCTGGAACTAAAACAAAAGTTGAGCGAACTCATTCTTACAGTAGCTTTTCATTTGCAGTCCAGTCTGCGAAACTTCCGGGCAAGATGAACATCCTGCGCAAGTGGTGGAAGCTGGCGCTTACGATGGTGGCGCTGTTTGTGGCCATGCAGATTGGCGTGTCGCTGCTCGTTCGCACGCACCGCATGCACACGTACTTGACCGCGCAATTGGAGAGAGCGTTTGGGCGGCCGGTCGAGGTGGGGCATTTTGCGGTGCAGTTGCTGCCTGCTCCGAGGCTGGATGCGGAGCAAGTGTCGGTCGGCGAAGATGCCGCGTTCGGCAACGAATATTTCTTGCGTGCGGATAACTTGTCCGCCGGCCTTCGCTGGGCGGGATTGTTCCGTGGCCACTTTGAATTCGGCACACTTTCGCTGAGCCGGCCGAGTTTGATTCTGGTGCGCAACAACCAGGGGAGATGGAACCTGGAGAGGTGGCTGCCCCTGGCGAAAGCTGCTAGGGAAGCAAGTGCCCGCGTTTATGGACCTCCGTCCGCGATTGCGCCTGTCAACCGCCTGCTGAAAATTGATTTTGACGAAGGCCGCGTTAATTTCAAGAATGCAGACGATAAGCTGCCGTTTGCGTTGACGGGCGTCTCGGGAAGCGTGAACCAAGTTGCGCCCGGCCGCTGGCAGCTGCGCCTCGAAGCACAGCCTTGGCGGAGCGGTGTTGAACTGCAATCGGCAGGAAGGGTGCGAGTGCAAGGGGATGTCGCTGGAACCTCGGCGCGGTTGCAACCTGCGCAAATCAGCGTTCATTGGGAGGAAGTTTCGCTCGCGGACTTGTTTCGGCTGCTGAGCGGGCGCGACCACGGCATGCGTGGCGTGTTTACGCTGGACGGAACACTGAAAAGCGGCACGCCTGATGCCGCGGCGAGTCCTGAAACCGCCCCAGGAGAATGGATTTTTTCCGCGGAAGCGCGCGCCGCGCAAATTCATCGCTGGGATTTGATCGAGCGGAGCGACAACCCCCGGCTCAGACTCGGAGTCAAGGGTCATTGGGACGTTGCAGCAGGAAGCGTGCACGCGGAAGAAGTGACCGTCGAGGGGCCGCGTTCGAATTTGCGAGGAGTGGCTGACTATGCGACCGGCCCCGCGCCCGGCTTCGAAGTGCATCTGGATTCCTCGGGGATTCAGGCGGCGGATTTGCTGGCGTGGTACAGAGCGTTTCATCCGGGTGTCGATGATGGGGTTTCGGCGGAACAATTTTTTACCGGCGCGATGACGTTGCGCGGCTGGCCGCTGGAAATCGGCGAGGCCGCATTCTCCAGCAATGGCGGCGCTGTAAAAGTGCCAGGCCTGAAAGTTCCCCTGAGGATTGGTCCCGTGCGCGTGGGGCGCGAACGAAATTTGCTCGTCTCGGAGCCAATACGCATCGCTCTCGGCGGCGCGGCTCGCGACGTCTTCGCGCCAAAAAAGCGGCGCATGGCGACGCTCATGGAAAACGCCGCGGACATTACCTTCGATCAGGATTTAGAGACGCTCACGGGCGGCATCAGCATCGAAGGGCACGTGCAAAAGCTCGAAGACGTGCTGAAGACTGCCTCCGCTTTTGGGCGGCCCGTGAATCATGGATGGGAGTTGACCGGAGAAGCGCTCGCGGTGACGCGATGGGAATGGCACACCCCCCTCAGCGGCCGCTGGAACGGCAGAATTCTTTTTAATAAGGCAAAACTCGCGATTGCTGGATTGAACCAGCCTCTCGAAGTGCAAGAGAGCACATTGAATTGGAAAGAGGGAGTGCGCTCCGTAGATGTGACCAAAGTGGAGGGATTCGGCGGCACCTGGTCGGGCGCCATCACGGAGAAAAATATCGCCGAAGGCGAAGATCGTCCAAAATGGAATTTTAGTTTGGCAACGGATCGCTTGAACGCCGCCGAACTTGATCGTTGGGTCGGGCCCCGTGCGCGCCCCAATTGGCTGCAGAGATTGCTGCCCTCGTTGCTTGGCGGATCGGCCCCGACTCCCGCGGCGAGCGAGTTGGTCCGCCAAATGAATGCCGATGGAGAGATAAGCATCGGCGAATTGACGGTCGAAAAGCTGAAGCTTGCCGGTGTGCACGCGGAAGGAGCACTGCACGATTTACAGCTCGATGTTCGCGAAGCTGATGCACAGTGGGCCGGCGGCACGGTGCATGCCCAAGTGCACGCGAAGTTCGCGCCCCTTCCGAAATATAATGTCACTGCAAAACTTGATCGCGTGAATCTTGCGGAGATTCCCGCGCCAGGTCGATTCACGGAGCGGCTTGCGGGGTTAGCTTCAGGCACGCTGCATGTTGAGACGGAAGGTGTCGGGCGCGAGGAACTCCTGCAGAAACTGGCCGGCGGGGGCGAAGTGCAGTTCAAGAAAGTGGAATTTCGCGGCTGGGACGTCAGCGCCAGCGTAACCGACGGCGCGCCACGCACGGGCACTTCGCGATGGACAAGCGGCGAAGGGACGTTTACGATGCGCAACCGCGGAGTCAATGTCGAGAATCTGACGCTGGAGTCGGCCAGTGAGAAAACTTCACTGCAAGGCACGGTGAATTTCGCGCGCGATGCGGATCTGACGATCGAAACGCTGAGCGAGGGGAAACGGCGCGGCAAGACGATCGGTATCAACGAAACCGGACATGTGCTGAAGATTCTCGGGCCGCTGGATGGACCGCGCGTTTCGGTCGAAAAAGTGGCGGCGCGCCAGCCGGCGGATTGAGAGTTGAGAGCAATTTTAAAGAGATGAGTATGTGGGAATAAATTTCCGACCCGTGGAGGATGTTGATGAATCGCTTGGTACTTCTGGTGGTCCTTGCAGCGCTGATGATTTGCTCGGCGGCGAACGCGCAAAAATCGCCGACGCTCGAACAATTTCTGAGCGCGCCGTTTCCGACGGAGTTGACCGCCGCGCCGGCAAAGGGCCGCGTCGCGTGGGTCTTTAACGCGAATGGCGTGCGCAATCTTTGGATCGCGGAACCCGCGGCGGACGGAAGCTACAAGTCGCGTCAAATCACCGGGTACAAGGACGACGACGGCCAGGATCTCGGCATGCTCAGTTGGGCGCCCGACGCGGAAACGATTGTCTACACGCATGGCGGCGATCTCGAATTCGCCAACGGCACATATCCCAATCCGCAAAATTCTCCGCAAGGCGTTGAGCAGAATATCTGGGCTGTTTCGTTGAACGGTGGCGCTCCGAAAAAACTTGGTGAAGGGCACTCGCCTGCGGTTTCGCCGAAGGGTGGCACGGTTGCGTACATCTTCAAGAACCAGGTTTGGATTGCAAAGCTGGACGGCAGCGAAAAAGCCGAGCAGTTGATCTATTCGAATGGCGGAACGAGTGAGCTGCGCTGGTCGCCCCATGGGTCGAAGCTCGCTTTTGCCAGCCGCCGCGGAGACCACGGTTTCATCGGTGTCTACGATGTTGCGGCCAAATCGCTGATTTATCTCGATCCCAGCGTGGACACCGATTTCCAAGCCGCTTGGTCTCCGGACAGCCGGAGAATTGCCTTCGTTCGAATCGCCGTGGCAAAGGGCAGGCTTCCATTTAGCCCAGATCGCGAAGGACAACCGTGGTCCATTCGAATCGCTGATGCTACAACGGGCAAAGCTCAGGAGATTTGGCGCGCCGACGCAGGCAGCGGAAGCGTCTTCCACGAAGTTGTTGCGGAGAATCAGTTGATTTGGGCCGCTGGCGACCGCATTGTTTTTCCGTGGGAGCGCGGCGGATGGATTCATCTGTGGTCTGTTCCCGTAAGCGGAGGCGCAGCAAAACCGCTCACACCAGGGAACTTCGAAGTGGAATATGTCGCGGCCAGCGAGAACGGACAGGCCATTGTCTACTCCTCGAATCAGGAGGACATTGACCGGCGCCATGTCTGGAAAGTTTCGCCCAGCGGTGATCATCCCGAAGCCGTGACGTCCGGCACGGGAATCGAAACCGCGCCGGTGCTCGCCAGCGACAACAAAACAGTTCTGGTTTTGCGTTCCGACGCACGCACCACGATGCGTCCAGCCCTTGTCGCCGGCAAGGGCGAACTCCGCGACCTCGCTCCGGACGCCGTTCCAGCGGACTTTCCCACAAGCGCCCTGGTCACGCCGCAACAGATTATTCTTTCTTCCGTTGACGGAATGCAGATTCACGCGCAGCTTTTTCTTCCGCGTAATGCCGGAGATGGCGCGCGTCATCCCGCGCTCTGCTTTTTTCACGGCGGATCGCGCCGTCAAATGCTCCTCGGCTTTCACTACATGTTTTATTACAGCAACGCCTACGCCATGAATCAGTACTTGGCCAGTCGCGGCTACTTTGTGCTCGCGGTCAATTATCGCAGTGGCATCGGCTACGGTCTGAATTTTCGCGAAGCGCTTAATTACGGCGCTGCCGGCGCCAGTGAGTTCAACGACGTCGAAGGCGCCGGCCTTTATCTCCGCTCGCGCCCCGACGTGGATCCTGCCCGCATTGGTTTGTGGGGCGGAAGTTATGGCGGCTACTTAACGGCACTCGGCCTCGCGCGTGCCTCCGATTTGTTCGCAGCGGGCGTCGACATGCATGGCGTCCACGATTGGAACACCGAGATTCCCACTTTCGCGTCCTCTTACAAATCTTCCGAACGCCCCGATGCTGCAAGGCTTGCGTGGGAATCTTCGCCGCTTTCTTCGATCAGCACGTGGCGATCTCCCGTGCTTTTGATCCAGGGCGACGACGACCGCAACGTTCCGTTCGCGGAAACCGTCGATCTTGTCGAGGCGTTGCGGAAGCAAAACGTCGAGTTCGAACAATTGGTTTTTCCTGACGAGATTCATGACTTTCTGTTGCATCGAACGTGGCTGGCGGCGTATCACGCGACGATCGAGTTCTTCGACAAGCATTTCAAGTCGCCGGAGAAATGATGCCCGCAGGGCGTCTGCTCTTAAATATGTGCGATGAATGACCTGCAATGAACAAATGTCTACGATCGCTCGGATGCTGCCTCTTTTCGATCGTGCTTCCGTTCGCCGCGCGCGACAATGCCGACCGCGTCGTGCTCTTCCCCAAACTTAGCGTCGGACAAACGCTCCGCTACCGGATCGGCTATCGCGCCGCAACCAACACAACTACGGAGAGCACTGTTGCCGCGCCCATGGCCCCGACCGCCGGCGAAACGAATACGAGTCTCCTGTTAGAAGTGGAAGTGGATGATCTACGCATTGACGCTGGCAGGGCAGTCGCGCGCCTGCGCACACGAATCATCGAGCTGGACTCCGCCGCCGCGAATACGGCAGCCACTGACGCGGCGAAAACCGCCAAGCGCGAAAAAACAGTGGAATTTGTTTTTCATGCGGATGGCCAGGTCACGGATGTCGAGGGTCTCGATCGGCTTTCTGTTGACGAGCAAGCCGCTTGGCAGGAATGGGTGTCGCGATTTGGAGCCGGCGCCTCCTTCCCCGAGAAAGGCATAAAACCCGGAGACAAGTGGAAAGCGGAGGAGTCGATTTCGAATGCCTTGCTGACGGGCCTCTCTTGGGAAAAAGAATCAGAATACGTGAACGACGCACCCTGCGGCGCGATGCAGCTTACCCCTCAGGGCGATCCTACTGTTGGAGTGCAACCTCCGGAAACCTGCGCGGTGATTCTGACCACTGCGATTCTGAAACAGAAGTCTTCTCAAAAGGACGCGACGCCGGAGGATTACAAGCTGCACGAGCTCCGCACCATGGGCCTTGCTACGGGCAAGAACGAGACCATCACCTACATCTCCCTGAAAAACGGCCTCGTTGTGCGCGCGAGCGACGATGCCAAACAAACGATGAACGTCATCGTCGCGAAAACGGATGGCTCGAATCGCGTTCATTACAGAATTGACGCCGAAAGCCACGCGCAGGTGATGCTGGTAGCGCAGCCTCCCTCCGCCCATCCCTGAGCTGTCGCGGGCTCGAATTGAACCCTTCGATCCAGCTTGATAGAAAGACTGCGCATGCAATGCCGCCAGATGTTTCCGGCCGGTCTCGTCTACGCCAATTTGCGTCGAGGAGTATAATAGAGGTTTCGGCAGTGCCCGAAATTCGTGCCGGGAGACCCCTTCCATGAACTTTAAGCTGCGCAGTAATTATCAGCCTCGCGGTGACCAGCCCGCGGCCATCGAACAGCTTTCTCGCGGCGTCGAAGCCGGCGAAAAGCACCAGGTGCTCCTCGGAGTAACCGGTTCCGGCAAAACATTCACCGTGGCCAAGCTGATCGAAGCTTTCAACCGGCCCGCTCTCGTACTTGCCCACAACAAAACGCTCGCCGCGCAGCTTTATCACGAGTTCAAATCCTTTTTCCCGGAAAACGCGGTGGAATATTTCGTCAGCTATTACGATTTTTATCAGCCCGAAGCCTACGTTCCTTCAGCCGATATTTACATCGACAAGGAAGCCACTATCAACGACGAACTGGACAAGCTGCGCATGAGCGCCACGCGCTCGCTCTTCGAACGCCGCGATGTCATCATCGTTGCCTCCGTCTCTTGCATCTACGGCATCGGCTCGCCGGAAGCGTATTACGGCATGCTCATTACGCTCGAAAAAGGCCAGCACACTTCGCGCGAAGCCCTTCTCCGCAAGCTCGTGGATATTCAGTACGAACGCTCCGAGGATTTGCGCCGCGGCACCTTTCGCGTTCGCGGAGACATTATCGAGATTTATCCGCCCTATCAGGACGACGGATTCCGCTTCGAAATGTGGGGCGAACAGATCGACGCGATCCGCCAGATCGATACGCTCACCGGCGAAGTCAAGACCGGCCAGGAAGATCTGTCGCGCGTCACGATTTTTCCAAAGACACACTACGTGATGCCGCAGGAACAGAGAGACCGCGCCATAGTCACGATTCAAGAAGAGCTGTGGTGGTGGAAAAAAGAGCTGGAGAAACAGGGAAAGTTTGTCGAGGCGCAGCGCGTCGTGCAGCGCACCATGTTTGACATCGAGATGATGCGCACCATCGGCTATTGCCACGGCGTAGAGAATTATTCGCGGCATCTCAGCGGGCGCTTGCCGGGCGAAGCGCCACCGACACTGCTCGATTATGTGCCGCAAGATTTCTTGATGTTTATTGATGAATCGCACCAGACCGTGGGCCAGGTGCGCGGCATGTTCAATGGAGACCGCGCACGCAAGCAGACCCTGGTTGATTACGGGTTCCGCATGCCGTCCGCGCTGGATAACCGGCCGCTGACGTTCGAAGAGTTCGAGCACCGCTTGAATCAAGTCATCTACGTCTCTGCAACACCTGGTCCGTACGAACTCACGAAGTCCGGTGGAGTCGTCGTTGAGCAGGTGATTCGCCCGACGGGACTGGTCGATCCGCAGGTGGAGATTCGCCCGGTGAAGGGCCAGGTGGATGATCTCCTCGAAGAAATTCGCAAACGTGCGGAGAGAAACGAGCGCGTTTTGGTGACCACGCTGACGAAGCGCATGGCGGAAGATTTGTCCGAGTATTTCACTGAAGTCGGCGTGCGCTGCCGTTACTTGCACTCTGAAATTGAGACGCTTGACCGCATCAAGATTCTGCGGGATTTGCGGCGTGGAGAATTTGACGTCCTCATCGGCATCAACCTTTTGCGTGAAGGTTTGGATTTGCCGGAGGTGTCGATGGTGGCCATCCTCGACGCCGACAAGGAAGGCTATTTAAGAAGTGCGACGTCGCTGATTCAAACCATGGGCCGTTGCGCCCGCCACATTGAAGGCCGTGCCATCTTGTACGCCGACCGCCGTACTGGTTCGATGAATCAAGCCATTGACGAAACCAACCGTCGTCGCACGAAACAACTTGAATACAACAAGGAAAACAACATCACGCCCATGTCTATCATCAAGTCCGTGGACATGGACCTCGCGCGTATCGTCGAAGCCGACTACGTTACGATTCCAGTGGATGACACCGAACTGGATGCCGCAACTTCGAAGATTAAGAACGAACAGCAACTCGCCGAGATGCTGCAACAGCTGGAAACGCAGATGCGCGAAGCTGCAAAAAAGTTCGAGTTCGAACGCGCCGCGCAACTCCGCGACCGTATCCGCTCGCTGAAGCAAAGAGACATGTCCGGCCTATTCGCGATCGAGCCCGCCCCCACTCCCGACTCAGGTCCGCCCCCACAATAAACCTGTAGGGGCGGGGCTTGCCCCGCCCGCTTCCAAACTTGCGCCACCCAACCTAGACTTGCCCCGCCCCGCTCCGTAATGATATGTATATATAACGATGCAGGAATCATCTGCGCATCCAACACGTAAGCTCCTCCGCCTGCCCAATCACAACTACTCCCAAGCAGGCCCATATTTTGTAACAATCTGCACGCACAACATGTCATGCTCGCTCGGCACCGTTCGCGGCCAGCAAGTGGACTTAAGCCCAGCCGGCGAAGTTGCTCGTGAAACGTGGTACGCATTGCCCGAGCGTTTCCCGCCAATAGCCCTGGACGAATTCATAATCATGCCCAACCACCTGCACGGCATCCTAGCCTTTTTAGGGGCGGGGCTTGCCTCGCCCGGCCCATGCTCGTTGCCGGCCGTAATCGGCGCATTCAAGTCGATTTCCACAATCAAGATCAATCGCCTCCTAAAAAGATGTGGCCAACCATTTTGGCAGCGAAACTACTACGACCACATCATCCGCAATGGAGACGACATGAAAAATGCTCAGCGATACATTTTGGAAAATCCATTGAAGTGGTCGTCAGACCTCGAACATCCGGAATCATGGAATCGTTAATTCCTTATCGCCAGACGGCGGTTCAAAGTCAAAAGCGGGCGGGGCAAGCCCCGCCCCTACAGGCCAAAGAGAAACTCCTTTTAAATGATGTCGAATCGCGCAATCACATCAAACAACACCGCGCTTCAATTCCTTTAAGGGATAAAACGTGCCGCGCCACGTCACGCCGCCCTGCCACAACGTGACCGTTACCGAGCGCACGATCATGTAACAAAACAAAACCGCTCCAATTGGATGTGTCAGCGCGTACAGCGGCGAAACCCGATTCACCACGTCCACGCTGGCATGCA
>Ga0070765_100002341_pt1 | contig 11851 bp, 10 predicted proteins | sample HubBroMetageWFT5_FD_71516 | JGI IMG/M metagenome (GOLD analysis project Ga0070765, IMG submission 71516) | Warmed and freeze-thawed soil microbial communities from the Hubbard Brook experimental Forest, New Hampshire - Hubbard Brook CCASE Soil... | ecosystem: Environmental > Terrestrial > Soil... | reverse complement strand
AAAAGGACCCCTTCCCGCTCAGATGCAGAACAATGGAGAGTCTGCCCTTGAGCTGTGCGGTTGCGCGAGCGGAATTTGCGGTGTATGGTTTTCGCGAATTACCCAGAACAGGCACGCCCGTGATCGCGAACCAAAATCAACGCATGGAAGAGGAAGAGAAAAAGAAGCGGTCGAGGCTAACGACTGGTCGAAACGTATTCGGCCTGCGCCTTGGTCTGCTCGCAATGTGTCTGCTCCTGGCTGCCGTCGTGCGGGCGCAGACCGACTGCGCCGCGGGCAATGGCGTGCTCGACAACACACCGCCGAAGAATATCTCGCCGCAGGAATTGATCTCGAAGTTCGGCGCAGCCGAGGTCAAGGTCAAGCAAGCCCGATCGCTTTACACCTACACCCAGGACGTAGTGATCCAGACCTTCAACGGCACTGCGATTAGTGGAGAGCTGCACGAGACGAGCACGATTTCCTATGATGCCAAGGGCCGGCGCCTCGAGAACGTGACCTATGCGGAACAGCCATCGCTGCGCGGCATACGGCTTTCGCAAAATGACATGGACGACATCCGAGTCTTCATGCCCCTGGTTCTTACCACCGAAGACCTGCCGCAATACAACGTGACTTACTCGGGCCAGCAGCGCGTCGATGATCTCGACGCCTACGTGTTCCTGGTCGAGCCGAAAAAAGAGGAAAAAGATAAGCGATATTTTCAGGGGCGGGTATGGGTCGACACTCGCGACCTGCAGATCGTGAAGCTGTGCGGCAAGAGTGTGCCCGAGCAAAATCGCGTCGGGAAAAATCAGTTTCAGGATCTGCGACCAACGTTTGTGACCTACCGGCAGCCGGTCGATGGCTACTGGTTCCCAGCCTACACCCGCGTCGACGATACACTGCATTTCCGCGCGACGTCGGTACACGTGCGCGAGGTCATCAAGTTCACAGGCTACAAGCGGGCGACAGCGGTGACAACGGCCGGGCCTTAAAGCGGCGGATTGCTCATGTGAGGGCTCGCGAATACCACTTGCTGTGCAATTCAGTTTTGTGTTGTACTCTTGCCCATGGCCGACGAGAAAAACAAGAACAAAAGCACAATTCTGTGGATCGTCACGGTCGTCCTGATAGCGCTGGCGATCTTTCTGTACAAGAGATAAAGCTGAATCACGCTCCAAGCGTTTCCCGGGAGCGCCTCTGGAGCCTGTCGATGTCGGGCAGGATCCCGGATGCGAGCGCATTGTCCGGCAAGGATTGTGCCGATCTCAGGCTCCTCTGATCTGGGCTCGTAGCCTGCTGCCCGCCATCTGCTGCTCTTGCCCCTTTGAATTGCAAGAGCCAGGCACTGGCTCAGTTTGAACTGAGGCACTTCCGGGAACTCTCCTCAGTAGGCCGTTCGGGCCAACTTCTTGTAAGATACTTCGGCTGCGGCCGAGACGTTGCGAGCAACGTCTCTACAGACAGCAACTATCCTGCGCTCTCAACATGAATCGCGAATATCACAAAGGCTACAGCCAGGAACTGAACCGCGACATGGAAGCCCTGGTTTTCGGCCACGCGGGCACGCCGCTGCTCGTGTTCCCGACTTCGATGGGGAAGTTTTTCGAGTATGAAGACCGCGGGATGATCGGGGCGCTGGCGCCCAAAATCGAGCGCGGCGACCTGCAGGTCTTTTGCCCTGACGGCGTCGATACCGAGAGCTGGTACAACAAGGGCGTGCATCCGCGGATCCGGGTGTTGCGCCACCTGCAATATGAACGCTACATTTTGCACGAGTTTCTGCCGTTCATCCGCTGGAAGAACCAGACGCCGCGGCTGGCCGTGACTGGATGCAGTTTCGGTGGATATCACACGGTGAATTTTTCGCTGAAACATCCCGACGTTGTTACGCACTGCGTGAGCATGAGCGGGGCCTTTGACATTCATCAGTTTCTGGATGGGTATTACGACAGCGACTGCTACTTCAATAATCCTCCGGATTATGTGCCGAACATGTCGGACGACTGGTTCCTGAGCCGCTACCGGCAAATGAAGATTGTGCTGGGCTCGGCGGATTGGGATATGTGCCTGGATCAGAACGTGAAGTTCTCGGCGATTCTGAACGGCAAGGCGATTCCGCACTGGCTGGATGTTTGGGGGGATAATTCGAAGCACGACTGGCCGTTGTGGTTGCGGATGGCGGGGAAGTATTTTTGATAGCGTGGTGTAAATCGTAGAGACGTAGCTTGCTACGTCTCTCTTGCTCGTGGATAGAAGAGACGTTGCAAGCAACGTCTCTACGGGAGAGTGTTTGTGAGTACTAAGAAAATCGGAATCTTATTCGGGATGGAAAATACGTTTCCGCCGGCTTTGGTCGAGAAGATCAATTCGATGAAGGTGGAGGGCGTCGAGGCGGAGTTCGTCAAGATTGGCGGGATCCGGATGGATGAGCCGCGGAAATATGCGGTGATCATCGACCGGATTTCGCAGGACATTGAGTTTTACCGGGCTTATTTAAAAAATGCCGCGCTGCACGGAACGATTGTGGTGAACAATCCGTTCTGGTGGACGGCGGACGACAAGTTCTTCAATTACGCGCTGGCGCACCAGATGGGCGTCGCCATTCCGCCGACCGTGATTCTGCCGCACAACCAGCATCCCGAGGGCACGACCGATCAGTCGATGCGGAATCTGATGTTTCCGCTGAACTGGCAGGATTTGTTCGACTACGTCGGCTTCCCCGCGTTTTTGAAACCGTATTCCGGCGGTGGATGGAAACACGTCTACAAAGTGCATACGCCCGATGAAGTTTTTCATCACTACAACCGCACTGGCGATTTGTGCATGACGCTGCAGCGTGGCGTGGAGTTTGAGGAGTATTACCGCTGCTACGTGGTCGGGCAGGAAAAAGTCCACATCATGAGTTATGACCCGAAGGCGCCGCACCACGAGCGCTATGTGAAGGGCAATCCGCCGCCCTCGTCGCCGGCGCTGCGCGATCGGATTGAGAAAGACGCTCTGTCGCTCTGCCGGGCTCTTGGGTACGACCTGAATACGGTGGAGTTCGCCGTAGAGGGCGGAGTGCCGTACGCGATCGACTTCCTGAATCCGGCGCCGGATGCGGAGATCACTTCGGTCGGGCAGGAGAATTTTGACTGGATCGTGAATGCGGTTGCCGAAATGGCGGTGAAGATGGCGCTGGGTGCGGAGAGTCCGGTGAAGGAGTTACGGTGGGCCGGGTTTCTGGCGGGCGCGCAGGCTAAGCCTTCGCGCAAGGGCGAGCCGGAATGGGTGGCAGCCCGGAAAAAGGGCAAGGGAACGAAGTAAGTGGACGATGTAAAGCACAAGCGATTCCTGTGGGGTGTGGCGCTTGCGTGGGCACCGTCGATTCCGACGATGATCGGCCTCGGCTACGCTTTACGGGGCATTGGCGGTTCCAGTGCGACGGGGGTCGGGGTGGTAGCCGGCGGATTCGCGGAAGGGTATGTGCTCGTGGGCATGGCCGCGACGCTGATCTGCGAAGCCGTCGCTATGCTACTTCTCTTTCGCGCATTCTCGCCGGGACACGGACTACGCGCTGCTTTTTCAGCGCTCTCTATCTGCGTCAGCGGCTTGATGCTTCTTCTGTTTTGCCTGTCTGTGTGGTTGCTTTGGTTTGAGAGTCGCCACAGGTTCTGAAAGCAAAACGTTGAACAGGGGCTGAATCTATGATGAAGGGCAAAGGCGCACCTAAGACCGTGGACGAGTATCTGGCGCAGGTGCCGGAGCCGGCGCGTTCTACGCTGAAGAAGATGCGCGCCGTGATTCGCTCGGTTGTGCCGGCGGGAACGACTGAGGTCATCACCTACGGAATGCCGACGTTCAAGTACAAGCGGGCGCTGGTGGCGATTGGCGCATTCAAGGACCATTGCAGCTTTTTCCCGATGGGCGCCTCCGCGCTCGACGGGTTCGAGAAAGAGTTGAAGGATTTTCGCGCCTCGAAAGGCGCGCTTCACTTCCCAGTCGATAAGCCCATGCCAGCCGTGCTGGTGAAGAAGATTGTGAAAGCCCGTGTGGCCCAGAACGAACGCAAGTAAGGCCTGGGGGCCTCTTCCCCTCGTTGATATACTGTTGGGGCCGGTTTATCCGACTTCTCGCGAAGTACGCGAGAAATGGGGCACGCACGGTTGGGCGCTGGCGGCGGACAGCAGATTCCTCGCTTTGCTCGGAATGACAAGATTTGAAACACATGCCTCCTACTTTCACCATCGGGATTGAAGAGGAATATCAGACGGTCGATCCCTTGACGCGGGATCTGCGGTCGCATATTCAGGCCGAACTTCTGGAGAAGGGCAAGATGGTTCTTCAGGAGCGGGTGAAGGCGGAGATGCATCAGTCGGTGGTGGAAGTCGGGACCGGGGTCTGCAACAACATTAAAGACGCCAAGGCGGAAGTGAAGTTGCTGCGCCGCAATATTATCCGGCTGGCGCGGGAAAACGGGCTGCGCGTGGCGTCGGTGGCGACGCATCCGTTTTCCGACTGGCGCACGCAGGAGATTCATCCCGACGCGCGCTACAAGAATATTGTTGAAGATATGCAGCTGGTAGCGCGGGCCAACCTGATTTTCGGCCTGCATGTGCACATCGGAATCGAGGATCGCGAGACCGCGATCCACATGATGAATCACGCGCGGTATTTTCTGCCGCACATTCTGGCGCTCTCCACGAATTCGCCGTTTTGGCTTGGAATGAATACCGGATTGAAGTCGTACCGGTGCAAGGTGTTCGATAAATTTCCGCGCACTAATATTCCCGATTATTTCCCGAGCTGGGGCGAGTACGAAAACTTCATCAAGCTGCTGATCAAGACCAACTGCATCGATAACGCGAAGAAAATCTGGTGGGACATTCGGCCGCATCCATTCTTCAGCACGATCGAGTTTCGGGTGGCCGACGTGCCCATGCGCGCCGATGAGACGATCGCCATCGCTGCGCTGATCCAGGCAACCGTGGCCAAGCTGCACAAGCTGTATACGGCGAATCAGGGATTCCGCCTCTACCGGCGCGCGCTGATCATGGAGAACAAGTGGCGGGCGTCGCGCTACGGGCTCGACGGAAAGATGATCGATTTCGGCAAGCAGACCGAAGTGCCCACGCGTGACTTGATTCATGAGTATCTCGAGTTTGTCGACGACGTGGTCGATGAACTCGATTCGCGCGAGGAGCTGAATTATATCCACAGAATTCTGGAGCACGGCAGCGGCGCCGACCGCCAGCTACGCGTCTTCGAGGAGACCGGGGATTTGAAAAAAGTCGTCGACTACATTATTGAGGAGACGGAAGCGGGGCTGGAAGAAGAGCCGGTTTCCGTTCGAAAAGTAGGGTAATGAGCACTCCTGTGGGCGAAGCCAATCAAGTCAAAACCCCCGCTCTTTCGCAAGAAACGCGACAAGGATGGGGCACCCTCGACATTCCATTTGATCCGGAGTACGCGCCGGGTGCGGTTAATGCGATTCGTGTCTGTCTGCGCGTGCAGCCCAGCGAACAGGCGTGCCTGATCACCGATGAAGCGACGATTGAGATCGCGGCGGCGATTGCGGCCGAACTGCGGGCCCTCGGCGCGCCTTATCACGCGTGGGTGCTGGAGGAATTGGCGCCGCGCCCGCTGCGCGATTTGCCGCGGCCAATTCTCGACGATCTGGAGACGTGCCAGGTTTCGATTTTTGCGGTGCAGGCGCAGACGAATGAGCTGCGCTCGCGGATTCAGATGACCGACGTGGTGAACCGGCGCAAGATTCGCCACGCCCACATGGTGAACATCAACCGGCAGATCATGCTCGAGGGCATGCGCGCGGATTTTGCGCGCGTCGACCGGCTTAGCCAAAAAGTGGTTGAGATGGTGCGAAGGGCCTCGAAGGTTCGGGCCACGACCGCGGCCGGCACGGACCTGACGGCGGATTTGAATCCGGACTACAAGTGGCTGAAGACGAGCGGGATTATTTCTCCGGAGAAATGGGGCAATCTGCCGGGCGGCGAGATTTTTACTACGCCGGGCGAAGTGAACGGAACTTTTGTAATCGACGGTGTCGTGGGCGACTATCTGTGCGCGAAGTTCGGCAACCTGAAGGAGCAGCCGCTGACCGTGCGTATGAAGGGCAACCGCCTCACCGAGGCGCATTCGGAGAATCGAGAACTGGAAAATGATTTCTGGAAATACACGCACACCGACGAAAATAGCGACCGCGTCGGCGAGTTTGCCATTGGTACGAACATTGATTTGAAGGATGTGATCGGGCAGATTCTGCAGGACGAGAAATACCCAGGCGTGCATATTGCGTTCGGCAATCCCTACGGCGCGCACACGGGGGCGGATTGGGATTCGACCACGCACATCGATGTGGTGGGACGGAAATTTAATATCTGGGTGGATGACGAGCAGATTATGGCGGAGGGGAAATTTTTAGTTGAGGCGTAGGAGCTCTTAGCTTCTCGCGGCGTGATGAACCCGCGGGGATTGGGCGCTGTCGGCGAACAGCAGGTTCCTCCACTTCGCTTCGCTCCGGTCGGAATGACAAAACCATTCCTAGACGTAGAACCCTTCGACTTCGAAAGACGCGCCCACATTATGTGGGCGTTTTTGCTGCGCTCAGGGAGACGCGGGGTTAGAATAACTCGCTCGTCCCTGGAACGTTCGTCATGATTGCTTCCTTACGAAAACCGTTCAACGCTAACTTTACCGCTGACAAATATCAGTCGTTCCTGCGTCGTATCGACGAGATTTGCGGAACCCATGTTTCATTTCGGCTGTCGGAGACGCCTTGCTTTTTCCCGAAAGAGCTGATTGACCGGATGGCCGCGGATGGGAAGGAACTGATTCGGCAGCTCGTCGACAATCCCGCGTATCGCGCCAAGTCGGATGAAGCTGTTCCCCCCGAGTTTAAAGTTCCGGACGAACCCGATCACCCGATGTTCGTGCAGGTTGATTTCGGCCTGGTTCGCGACTCGCGTGGCGAACTGCAGCCGAAGCTGGTCGAACTGCAGGCCTTTCCTTCTCTCTATGCGTATCAGGGGCCGCTGGCGGAGGCGTACATCGATGCTTACGGGTTGAGCGACTCGAAGCTGGAATACTTTCTGAGCGGGCTGGATAAAGCCTCTTATCGCGAACTTCTGCGGCGAGCGATCGTCGGTTCGCATGATCCTGGGAATGTGATTCTGATGGAAATCGACCCTCTGCATCAGAAGACGCTGCCGGATTTTCTGATGACTGAGAAGCTTCTGGGCGTGCGCACCGTTGATATCGTCGACATCAAAAAAGAAGGTTCGCGTCTTTACTACGAGCGCGGAGGGAAACGCATCCCGATCCAGCGCATTTATAACCGCACCATCGTGGATGAACTGGAGCGCAAGAACGTCAAACTGAATTTCGACTGGCGCGACGATCTGGATGTGGAGTGGGCGGGACATCCGAACTGGTATTTCCGCATCAGCAAATTTTCAATTCCCTACCTGAAGCATGGGTCAGTGCCGAAGACCTGGTTTCTGGACCAACTTCCGGAGATCCCGCCCGATCTCGAAAATTACGCTCTGAAGCCGCTGTATTCCTTCGCCGGCCTCGGCGTGGTGATTGCGCCAAAGAGAGAAGACATCACCGCGATTCCGGCGGAGAAGCGTCCATACTACATCCTGCAAGAGCGAATGCACTTCGAGCCGATAATCGAGACTCCGTTCCGCGGGACGAAGGCCGAGGTGCGCGTGATGTATGTGTGGCTCGATCAACTCGCCCCGGTACTGACCATCATCCGCATGGGGCGCGGACTGATGATGGGCGTCGATCACAACAAAAACATGGAGTGGGTGGGCGCATCGGCCGGGCTGTTTCCCGCGGAATAATCCGCGTCGCAAACCTCGGAGCGGAGTAAGCTTTTGCCGTCTCGGACGCGAGCTTCCGCCTTGCATCGGAAGCTCATAATTGCTCGCGACCGCGCAATCCTGATCATTCGTGAGGTGAGGAGTATGAAGTTCATCCGCATAGCGCTGGCGAGTTGCGGATTGCTGATCGCTGTTGCCGCGTTCTCTCAAACCGGCGGCAAGCCGGCCGAGAAGATTGTCTTTGTGCGGCCGGATCCGGTTATCACGACTACGCCGGATGGCGTGCGGCGATCGGCGAACACCGTGGCTTCCGATTCGAGGGGCGGCGTAACGATTAATAGTGTCGATGATCCTGGAATGGACTACCGCTCCGCGGCCGACGCCAAGATGAATTTGCTCGCAGTGATGAATCTCGATGGCTCGGGCATCACCGACCTGCGCATCAACGGATACGATCCCTCCGTTTCAACCGACGGGACCAAGATCGCGTTCTGTTCCCTTCGCGATGATCAGTACTCGCAGATCTACGTGGCCAACTCCGACGGCACGGGCGAAAAGCGCATCACCAAAATTACCACCGGCGATTCGTGCGGCCCGGTGTGGTCGCACGACGGGAAAAAGATTGCGTTTTACAGCTTCGCGCAGCCGCATCCCAGTCGCAATCCGGCAGTGTGGGTCATGTATCCCGACGGCTCGAATATGAAGCGGCTGGCTGAACACGGGATGGAGGCCACGTGGTCTCCCGATGACAAGCAGATCGCGTTCGCCTCAAATCGCGATGGAAAATTCCAGATCTATGTCATGAGCGCCGACGGCTCGAACCCGCGCCGACTGACCAACAATAAGGCTGAAGATTCTTCACCGGCCTGGGCTCCAGATGGTGGGGCTGTTGTCTTTGTCTCCGACCGCGAGGGCGAGCATCCCGCGCTATTTTTGATGGGAGCGGACGGATCGCAGCAGCACCGGCTGATCTTTTCGAAGCGGCAGGATTTTTGTTTTCCGGCGTGGTCGCTGGACGGAAGCACGATCGCTTTCTCAGCCTTGAATCGAGTCGGCCCGCAGTATGTCGCGGTGGGTGTGGAACTGCCTCACTGCGAAGAGTGGACCGGGGAGTATCAGATGTTTACCGTGGACGGCGAGGGCAAGCTCCATCAACTAACCAACACGAAATACATGGCGACGAAGCCGGCGTTCGGGCGGCTGGTGGCAAGCCACTGACGAGCGCCGCCACGCTGCGATTTCCGTTTCAGTGCGATTTCGACTTCGCTACTACTTCAACTTTACAAAGAGCAGCACAAAAATCGCCCAGATTCCCACCGTCATCGGGAACTGCGCAACGGCGGTGTCGCGCAGCATGCCGCCTCTGGGCAAGGTGAACGTCAGCAGCATCATCGCAAGAGCGGTCAATATTCCAACAATGAATCTGCCTCTCGGGTTCATGGATCGACCTCACTTTTCTTTTAACTTTTTTCAGCGCACACGGAAGCGCAGCCATTTCTGGCAGGCAGCGATTGTACACCTGTTTCTCGCGCTTTTCGGCTCTGGATGAGGAGACTGGGCAACAGCGGCCGGCTGGCGTTTCACGGCGCCAGGAGCTAACGGAGCTTCTTGACGATGGTGGTTTCGAGTTCGACGCGGTTTGCGCGTTGCACGAACATTTTCTCGCCCTCGATGCGAACCGGCACACTCTGGCCCGCGGCAAATTCACCGGGCACATAGCCGGCGGCGGACCCGGGATCATACTCGCCGACGTATTGCACGCCGTTGACTTTCACTATGATGGCGCGATGCGGGTTCCGGGCCTGAACGGAGTCGCGAAAGATTTCGGCCTCCGCCTGCATCCAGTTTTCGAGGTCGTGCCCCGGGATTCGGCCGTTGCGGATGTAGATTTCCTCGGCGCGGCGGCAGATGGCGTCGTGCATGTCCGCAGGCGGCGAGGGCCGCACTTTGCGGCCGGAAGAAACGGAATGAGAAGCGTCGGTCATAGAGAGCAAAGCAGCGAGCGCAAAGCACGCGGGGTCGATCAACGATTCAGATTGGCTCCCGCCTCTGTCAGATCGTAACGCCGTGACGTGATGGTCGGAACTCCTGCCCTCCAGCCAAATGGACAGGGCCGGGCCACTTCGGGAAGCTCCCGGTAAAGGTATCAAAAAGGAACGTCCGACGCACAGTTTGGATCGTCTTCCCGGGGACACAGCCGCCGAACCAATCTAATCCCGCGAGTACCGTTCCTCCGCATCAAATTCGGACTGTAAAATGGTGCAGCTGTAACTTTTCGGCCCTGCGCTAATCAAAGTGTAGGGAGGGCTGGGCGCGATCTCATGCTGATTTATCTGCTGGCATTTATCGGCGGCGTGCTGACCATTCTGAGCCCGTGCATTCTCCCCGTGCTGCCTTTCGTTTTCGCTCGCGCCGATCAGCCGTTTCGACGCTCCGGTCTGCCTCTCCTGGGCGGGATGGCCCTCACGTTTTCTTTAGTCGCGATCGCAGCCGCGTTCGGCGGACATTGGGTGGTGCGGCTGAATCAGGGTGGACGCTACGCGGCTATGCTGATTTTCCTGATCCTCGGAATCAGCCTGCTCTTCCCTTCGCTGGCGGAGAGATTGACGCGTCCTCTGGTGAATGCGGGCGGCCGTCTGCAGGGCAATTCGGCGGCCCAGGCCGATTCGTCTGCCAGGGGCGGCATCGGAAAATCTTTCGTGCTGGGAATCTCCACTGGCTTGCTCTGGGCGCCCTGCGCTGGGCCCATCCTGGGATTGATTTTGACCGGCGCAGCGATCCAGGGACCGGGCGCGCGTTCATCCTTTCTGCTTTTATCTTTTGCCCTGGGGGCGGCGACGTCGTTAGGAGTCGCGCTGCTTGCCGGCAACCGGGTATTTTCCGCCATGAAACGCACTCTCGCATTCGAAATCTGGATTCGCCGTGCCCTGGGCGTCGCCGTAATCCTGGGCGTGGTCGCCATTGCACTCGGCTGGGACACAAACCTGCTCACGAAGTTTTCCTTTGTGAACACGGCCCGAGCCGAGAGTCACCTGATCAGCGCGCTGGGCGCTGAAAAACCTGCGCCTTCGGCTTCGCTCGCGCCCGCCGCGGATACTCAGCCCGTGCTCGACGACGAAGGTCCGTTCCCCGATCTCGGGGGCGCCGACTCGTGGATCAATTCGTCTCCGCTGAGCGCGAAGTCGCTGCGCGGCAAAGTCGTGGTGATCGATTTCTGGACCTACTCCTGCATCAACTGCCTGCGCGCCCTGCCCTACGTGGAGGCGTGGTCGGAAAAGTATAAAGACGCGGGACTGGTAGTCATCGGCGTGCATACTCCGGAGTTCGCCTTCGAGAAAGAGCGCGCGAATGTGGAAAAGGCCGTGCGCGATCTGAAGATCACCTATCCGGTCGCCATCGACAGCGACTACAGGATCTGGCAGGCATTCCACAATGAATACTGGCCGGCGCATTATTTCATCGACGGCAAAGGACGCATTCGCTATCACCACTTCGGCGAAGGAGAATACGACCAATCCGAGCGCGTGATTCAGGAACTGCTGCGCGAAAATGGCGCGAAGTCGTTGTCAACCGAGGCGGTGAACATATCGGCCGCGGGAGTGGAGGCGGCGCCCGACCATCAGGATGTGCGATCGCAGGAGACTTATATCGGCTACCGTCGCGCCGAGCACTTTGCGTCGGCCGAATCGGTCGCGCATGACTCGCGCAAAACCTATACGCCTCAGCCGCGGCTTTCCCTGAACCAGTGGGCGCTGGGAGGAACCTGGAGGGTCGGCGATGAAAGCGCCGTGTTGCTGTCGGCTCCCGGCAAGATTGTGTTTCGCTTTCATGCCCGCGACCTGCACCTGGTGCTGGGTCCAACCAAGGACGGTAAGCCGGTGCGCTTTACCGTAAAGCTCGACGGCACGCCGCCTGGCGACGATCACGGTAGCGACACCGACGCGGCCGGAGCGGGAACCGTGCAAGGTCACCGCCTCTATCAACTCATACGGCAAAAAGGCCCGGTGGAGGACAGAACTTTCGAGATCGAGTTCCTCGAT
>Ga0070765_100002336_pt1 | contig 11862 bp, 12 predicted proteins | sample HubBroMetageWFT5_FD_71516 | JGI IMG/M metagenome (GOLD analysis project Ga0070765, IMG submission 71516) | Warmed and freeze-thawed soil microbial communities from the Hubbard Brook experimental Forest, New Hampshire - Hubbard Brook CCASE Soil... | ecosystem: Environmental > Terrestrial > Soil... | reverse complement strand
ATTGCTCAGACCGTGCCACGCGATCACCCTATTGTTGAAAGTACCCTATGCGCCGCAGTACGCCAAACAAGTTACGCCGCGCATAGGTAGAAAACGGTGATATGCATGAAGAAAATTATGACGTTAGTGGCACTACTCAGTTTGACAAGCATCGGTTGGGCCGGATCGTCGCGCGAAGCAACGATCGACCGGCTGGACCATGCCGCCAGGGTGCTGCACGAGATCATGGCCGCGCCGGATAGCGGCATTCCGGAAGAGGTTCTGGAACACGCCAAGTGCGTGGCCGTCGTGCCGAATCTGCTCAAGGGTGGATTTGTGTTTGGTGCGGAAAATGGCCGGGGAGTGGCTACGTGCCGAACCGCCATCGGGTGGAGCGCGCCGGCGTTTTTTGCGATAACAGGCGGCAACTGGGGCTTGCAGATCGGCTTGGAAGGTGTTGACCTGGTCATGATTGTCCAGAATGAGAAGGGAATGCAGCGGTTGATTGGTAGCGGCGTCGAGCTTGGTGCGGATGCTTCAGCGGCAGCCGGGCCGGTTGGCCGCCATGCCTCTGCTAATACTAACTGGAAGCTTGATGCGGAAATCCTGACCTACTCGCGGGCCAAGGGAGCCTTCGCCGGCCTCACTCTGAACGGTGCGTCGATTCGCAGTGATGAAGATTCCACGGAGGCCATCTACGGCCGCGACGTCACTACACGCCAGATTCTGAGAGGTGATGTTGCCACTCCTGCCTCGGCTCATTCGTTCCTGGATGCAGTCAGGGACGCAAAGGCTCAGGCGATTGCCGCGAACTAAAAAAGTCAGTTGCAGGTGCACTGCTGGACCCCAGGGATGCTTCACTCCTCGGGTCCTCCAATGCGGTCAGGTCCGAGAGTTAGGTCAGTCTATCTGAAGTGCAATATCTTAACTGCGACACCTCAACAAGCTGCCTGATGTCCCCGTCGAGGTACAAGATGCCGGCCTTCTCTCTCAAGTCTCCAGGTGTTCTGGATGCGAAAATCGGAGACCTGTCACATTCCAGGAACTGCGCAAGAATAAAGGAGCTCGGTTACATTGCAGGTAAGCGGCTGAATCTATATGGAGAACATCTTGAGATAGTGTCAGATCCATTTGCCGATGGTGATTGCGTCGCAGTTCGTGCCATCAGCGGAAATGATCCAACAACGATACGAACAATTCAGCTTCCGGTGTCAATTCTGATAGGTTTGAAGGATGTATTTCCAAAACATGTAAGTTGACTCCCGGCCCAAATCGGCAATCTCATTTTGCATTCGCCCCATGGAACGTAAACCAATAGTAGCGTCGCCAACACCACATACAGCGGAAAGGCCGAAGAGCAAACAGGCTCAGCAGTCCGTCGGACGAATGGAGTTCGGCTGGCTTGAATTCAATCGATGTGCATCGAGGACACGCGTGGCGAATAAAAAGCAGATGCGGTAGCCAACTGGGCCATTTCGAGCCTATCGTGTTCATCCTAGCATCCTCTCCGATGTTTCATCGGCTGGTCGTTCTTTCCGGGCCAGAGTGTGAGTCCAGCCATGCGAGTAACGAGCGAATGCTGCCCGTGGCCATGGCCATACAGGAGTCGGCTGCGCCGTAGTACAGGCGGATCGTGTCTCCGTCCACGCCGATAGTTTGCCCGCAGGGGAATACAACGTCGCTGACATCTCCGCCGCGCTCGTAAGGAGCTTCTGGACCGAACATCCAGGAGTCGCCTCGCTGCAGGCAGACATCCGGACGATCGAGATCAAAGAGAGCGAGGCCCAGGCGGTAGATGCATCCCGAGGCAGTCTGGCGGACTCCGTGATAGATCATGAGCCAGCCTTGGGAAGTCTCAATCGGCGGAGAGCACAAACCAATCTTGTTTGCGTCCCACCAGCCGCCACGCCGCGCTTCCAGAATGATCTTGTGGCTTCCCCAGTGCCGCAGATCAGGCGAGAACGAGATCCACATATGCGCGCCAAGGCTCGTTACTGGCCGATGGATCATTGCCCAGTAGCCGTTAATCCTCCGTGGTAGAAGAGCCGCATCCTTATCCTCAGGCGGCATGATTACGCCGAATCGTTCAAAGCTTTGAAAGTCTTTGGTGAGCGCGAGCGAAACGCCGGGCCCACCGCGGGCAAAGGAGGTGTAAGCGATGGCATATTGCTCGAGTTCCGGCACGTAGGTAATGCGGGGATCCTCGATACCCCATATCTCTTCTGGATAATCGCGCGGATTTCCCTTAAGTGTGGGCTACGGGTCAATGCGCCATCCATCGATGCCATTTGCAGAGCGGGCCGCACATAAATGCGACAGCCCAGTCCGATCTTCGACGCGGCAGAGCAACAGGGTCTCTCCATCGGCCAACCGAACGGCTCCTGCGTTGAAGACACTGTTGATGGGATAAGGCCAATTGTCGCGGCTGAGAATCGGGTTACCGCCATAGCGCACAAGCAGGGGACCATCCGCGCATTCTGTCGGTTTCAGGTGTGCCACTGCGGTGGCCTGTGACAATACATCTGGCGGGGCGATTGGATTCAATGGGAAACGCTCATTTCCTGAAGGAGCTCGTCTGCGGTTGACGCTTTTGCCTCTTGCATTTCGAGGAGAGCCATGAGGAACGAAAGAGTTGACTCCGCGCCCTCGTTTTCGTTCACGCGGTCGGGATGGAGGCCGTCTCTGCACCCGCCTGTCGCTTCATCGTAAAGTGGAACTCGCAGATCATTCTTGCCAAAAAACCAACGAAAGACTCGCTGCGCTTCCACAAGCCAACGGCTGTCATGTGTGAATCTGTAAGCCTGCAAACAAGCTGAGACCGTCGCGCAAGCCTCGACGGGCTGTTGATCGAATCGAGCCATCTCTTCGCCCTGTGTGAAAAAACCACTGGAGCCGATGGGCACAAAAACCTCTACGTCACCACGATGCTGTGCCGCGACCAGCCATTCCAAAGACTCGATTCCCATTCCGACCATCGTCTGGTTCTCACCCCGCCATCCGGCCAGGATTAGCGCCTGCGACAATCGGGCGTTCGAATAAGCAAGACTCTTTTCGAACCAATGCCAGTTCTCCGTGCGACTTCTCTCGTAGATATCCAGTAGCCGATTGGCAAGCAGGTTACGCGCACCTTGAATGGCCCTGTCGCCCGGAAACCAATCCAGATAGGCCTGCATCCCGAGAATGCTGAAAGCCCAAGCGCGCGGACTACTGAATGTCAAAGCGGCAGGCACGGCGGCTTCGAACAATCTACCGGCCGCACCACGCAATCCTGCGTCCTGCGAGTGGCCGAGCACGGCTCCTAATGCCCATAACGCTCGCCCATGGCAGTCTTCCGAGCCTACATCTTCAAGCCATATTCGATCGTATCCGAGGAAATTTCTAAACCGCCCGTTATCGGGGCGGAATGCGAGCCACAAGAAAGCCAGGTAGCGATGAGCGAGCTGTGCGTATCGCGTTCCGCTCTCATACATCGCAGCCTCATTCAAAAGATTCGATACAATCAGCGCACGCGCATTGTCGTCCGTGGTGTAGCCCTCACGCGTGTTTGGCACACAAAATATCGCGTGCTGCAACATTCCGGTATCGTCGGTCATGTTGAACAGGTGCGAGGTATTCAGGGGCGGAAACTGCTCATCCTGAGGCTCCGCCACGACTTCATCGTGTTGCGTGGGCCTCGGCTGCAAACTGCGTTCGAAACGCGCCCGCTGAAAACTCGCCATATAAGCCCGTGCCGTATTCGGCCATGTTGTCTGGCGTGAGTGCAGATACGCTCGCTTGCGCATGGCATGGCGTTCGGCGTCTCTCTCCAACAATTCGGTTACTATTGTCGCTATAGAACCAGGATCGTCAAACGGGACAATTTTACCTCTCCCATTCGCGAGCAACTCTTTCGCGTGCCAATATGGTGTCGAGACGATCGCTTTCCCGGCGCCTAGGGCTATGGCGAGCGTGCCGGAAACAATCTGCGCCTCCTGCCGGTAAGGCGTGATGTATATATCCGCGGCGCCAACGTGTTCAACCAATTCCTCGGCGCTTACAAAGCGATTGTTAAAGATCAACTGCGACGATACACCAAGTTGTTTGGCCAGCGTTTTCAACTCTTCGCGGTAGCGCTCCCCCTCGCGTCGCCGGATATGGGGATGCGTGACTCCGGAGACGAGATAGACCACGTTCGGATGTGCTGCTAGAATTGCGGGAAGTGCGCGTATGACGTTTTCAATACCCTTGTTGGGAGACAACAAGCCAAATGTAAGTAAGACCGACTTTCCTTCTGTGCCGAACCGATCTTTGAAGTAATTGGGATCCATAAAGGCCATATCCGGCACACCATGCGGAATGATGTCGATTTTTCCGCCTAGAACCGCGTATATGTCCCGCAAAAGTTCAGCCGCGAGTTCGCTCATGACCACCAAGCGATCGGAAAGCCGCGTGATCTCTTCGAGCACGGCTCGTTGATTGGCATCCGGTTCGCGAAGAACGGTGTGTAGCGTTGTAACTAATGGCATTTTCAATTTGCGAAGCAACGTCAAGATATGGCTGCCCGCGATACCGCCGTAAATGCCATATTCATGCTGCATGCATACAAGATCATTGCCATTGAAATTGAGGAAGTCGGCGGCCCGTTCGTAGGAACTGAGGTCTTCCTGCGTAAGCTCGAGTCGCACTTGTTCGGGGTAGTCATAGCGTGAATCGGGATCGTTGACGGGAATGGCAAACAGGCGATCCTTACCATACTCTGCCGCGAGCGCTGTGCAGAGGTCGGTCGTAAAGGTAGCAATGCCGCACTCACGCGGAAGGTAATTCCCGACAAAAGCAATTCGCGTCGGCAAGGGGACGCGGGAAACCTGCGACTCATCCGCGACCGACGGCACCGGGTGAGGTCTTCCTGCCGGTTGGACCGGTTGCGGTATTTCATTGAATGACACTAGATCCTGCTTTCATTCGGGTTCGCAATCAGCGCGCTGGTACAGCCCGGGCGTCGTCTTCGATGGCCATTTCGAGGGAAGTGTGTTGCTGGATGTGGCGGGCATATAGAGTGACTTTTGCGATGTGGAAGAGAGGATAGCTCGACACTTGAACCGATTCGAGTTCGGCAGCGTTGAATCGCATGTCAAGCCCTTTGAGGGCGTGAGCCAGGGCGCGAAGGGTCGCAGTATCGCGTGATCGACCAACGCCCGAACGCGAATAGGACTCCTGCAAATAAACGAAGTGCCAGCCCGCATGACGGATCATGGTGTCGAGTACCGGGGCCCCGATTTCGTCCAGCAGCATCCAGTTGTCCGCACATGGCTGCTGCCCCAGATCTAAGTGGGCCGGCATGTCACATCCCTTGCGGAGAAACACGGAGTGCCGCTTCACGTCTTCGCCCATCTCGTTACGACTGGGGGTGGCGCGTCAATGAATCCGCGCTCACTTGTGAAGGCAGAAACATGCGAATCCGCGGTTCCGGCTGACGATGCTGGCACCTCAATCGCGGCAGCTAAACTCGTGGTTTTGCTGTCATGCTTGACCTTCGAGGACTTGGTCGCGGCAAGAGGATTCGCTTGTTTTGGGCTAAGGGGATGGCGGGCCCTGCGAGCGGCGAAGTAGCTTTCTACATCTTTCTTCTTTATGAGCACCAGACAACTCCAATCATTCGTTTGCGTGCTTGAAGGGTGCTCGTCTGGAGCAAAGCCGGGATTGCCAAAGGCGAGAATCAAATAGGTCTAGCTTCTTTGAGCATACGCCTTAAACTGCACCCGTGCGGTCCATTAACGAGAACACTGAATGCGGCCTCGTGCTGTTGATGGGGGTCAAATCCGCCCCATCAGCAGAAGGACAACGACGATCAAGAGGACCAGACCAAGTCCTCCGGTCGGGTAATAACCCCAGCTTCGGCTATGGTTCCATCGTGGCAACACACCCAAAAGGGCCAGTACCAGAATTACGATCAGTACGGTTGTGATCATCTTTCATCCCTCTCTTCCTCTTAAGCTCAGACACTTCGGCGCAGCCCCGTTTTGAGACCGCGCCGATTGCTGATAGCTGCGATTTCCGGGACACGGGCGAAATCTTGACTCCATATCGCGCTAGCGGAGACTGCCCGTGGTTACATTCGCTGGGCTGCCAATCGCATCGCCAGAAACCAACAGTTCGACCCGCCGGTTCTCCTGACGACCTGCGGAGTTGTCGTTGGAGGCTACCGGTGAAGCATTGCCAAATCCCTTAGCGCTGACCGACGTTGTCGCCACGCCTTGTTCCACCAGATAATCGCGCACTGCGCCGGCACGGTTCTCAGAGAGCTTTTGGTTCATCTCATCGCCGCCGACATTGTCGGTGTAGCCACCCACTTCGATGTCCAGCGTCGGGTAGGCAATGAGTATTCCTGCAACCTTTGCCAGCTTTTCGCGAGCGCCCGGCTTCAAGGAGAATTGCCCCGTGTCAAACAGCACATCGGACATACTGACAATGAGTCCTCGCGCGCTATCGCGTGTCTGCAGCACCTTGTTCAACTGCTCCGACAACTGGGCGCGCATGGCCGCCTTGTCGCTTACAGCCTGGGTTTCATTCTGCTTTGCTAATTGTGCTGCTTGACGCGATTGATCGGCATCGGAACGGGCCGCAGTTACCTGGGCGGTCGCTAACGCCTGGTTGGCATCCGATGCGGCCTGATTAGCCGTCATGTCCGCCTGGGCTTTTGCGGTATCCGATCGGGCGGCTGCGGTGTCAGATTGGGCTCTTGCCGTGTCCGCCTGGGCGAGTTCCTTCTGCCGGGTCGCATTGTCAGTTTGCGCCTGTGCATCGGCCTGCACCCTTGTCGCGTCAGACTGTGCCCGCGCGGTGTCAGATTGGGCTCTCGCAGTATCCGCCTGCGCCCTCGCCGTATCCGCCTGGGCTAGTTCCTTCTGCCGGGTGGCGTCGGCAGCCTGTGCCTGCGATCGAGCCTGCGCATCAGCTGAGTCCTGACGTTCACCAGCGCGACGCTCCTCGTCCATATGCTTCACCGCGATCGTGCGCGCATCCTCGGCCGTCTGCACAACTTCGCGAGAGGTCGCGATCAGTTCCTTCCTGGAGGAGTGCTTCGTCGTAGCGTATCCATCCGCGGTGTCCATTAGTCTGGATGCGTGTTGATAGCTTTCACTGGCATATCTTTCGGCGCCCTGGGATTGAGCGATGCGCAGCGCATTTCGTGCTTCGAGAAATTCGAGCGGCAATTTCGCATCCAGAACCACAGGGTCGAATTTGTAGCCGCTGGGAATGTAGCTTCCGCGCTCCATTAGTTCAAACTTGGCATTGACCGTTTCGCTCGTCCCCTTGGTATCGATGCGAACCACATTCTCAAGCACAACGACATTACTGGGCTGGTGAACGGCGTAGTAAGGCTCCGCCGTTACGATCAGAGCAAATGCCTGGAGATCGGTGGTTACGTTGAGCTTGCTGCGGTGATTCCCGCCAACAAGCACTTCGCCCAGGTTGACGGCGCTGCCCTCGGGAGAGATCGCCCAAAGAACATAAGTGAGATACTCGGCTCCAAACGCCGTGGGCCTTCGCAGTTCGCCAAACTCCGCCTCGATTGCAATCGAGCCACGATTGCTTTTCACACTGGCGACTCCGGTTGCTGCCGGCATCAGATCCGTGCCGCGGAAGTCGAGTTTGGTGGCCCCGCCATGATGCCGATAGTTGACCGCTTCGACCGTCCGGGTAGTCACGGTTTCCCCGAATGTGGGCCCTGACCCAGTGCTCGGCGACGTTGTTTGCGCGTTCGTCTGAGAGAATGAGCCCAGGCTCAGGACAATTCCAAGTGCAACTAAGTGTGAGGTATTCAAGTTATCTCCTGCGGGCAGATGCCTGCCATGGTGCATGGATCATCAGATTCGAAACATTTCAGCTTATTGACTGACCTACATCGGGCAAACTTCACTGCCCTATCCGGTACCGGCTAAGGGTATGGAATAGCCCAAATAGATTGCACACCCAAAGGGCTACCACGACGACCACGACGGCATTCAGAATCGATTTGATGGACCCCTGCATGGGAATGAAACGGTTCACAAGCCAAAGCAACACACCCACCGCGATGAGTGCGAAAACAACATTCATAAGTGGCATAAGATGCTCCATTCGAGCGGTCGAAGTGGATCGGTCCTGCGGATGGAAAGATTCCATCCGCAGGACCTGGCCGTGGGGCTCGCTTCAACCTGGTTTGGTTTACTTCGCCTCGGCGACTGCGCTGGTGTGAGCAGCTTCAGAGACTGCCTTCAGGAACTTCAGCGTCGAGCTGGGCGCACGGACTTTGCCCGAAAGGACGCCATGGAATGAAGGATCGCTGCCGTAGATTGCGCGCGTAGAATCCTCGTCTTGTTCAACCACGGCGCCGTCCAGACTGATTCCGGCGAACACCCCGTTGGACCGCGAGTAAGTGAGGATCTCGGTTTTCATCGTCCAGTCTGTGCCGGCAGATGCGTGGCGACCCACGGGACCAGCCGAAGCGGATGCATCGGCGCCGATCTGGAACTTGCTCGAGAGCAGGCGCTGCAAGCCATGGTCATTCATGACCAGCATCACGAGATCAACGCCTTCAACGCCGATCTGCAAACCCCAGCTTCCTCCACCGATGGAGATAAATGCCGGTGCGCTCCAGCCTTCCTTTGTGTGGCAGGTAGCGATGCCGCGTCCATGCTGCCCACCGATAACAAAGGCGCCTTTGACCAGATGGGGAATCACAACAATGCACTTCGCGTCGTTCACCACTTCTTCAGGAATGCCTTTGTCCGGCGCATCGATCATGGCCCGGAGGGTATCTGAGGACAGTTGCAGGCGTTCAATCGAGTCCTGGAGTCCTGAGGCGGCCCAGAGGTTTCCTGTGGTGAGCGCGACAGCGCCGGCCAATAGCATCGGCATAATTTTCATGAGGTTCCTTGCACAGTGCGGAGAGCTAAGGAGGGACAGATGTCAGATGGGCTGACTTAGCTCAGAAACCATGAGGGAGATGACAACCAGACTCTTCTCCACAGTGATTATTCCAATGTTCAGGCGCAAACACTGAGCCATATAGCTCACATCGTCGATATAAGAATGCTCATCGGAACGAGCGGACAGCCAAGAGTTAGCATCGAGTGGACAGATGACGTCTATTCTTCCTCGGAATCTGACGCGTCCATTTCGGTGACCTGGGTCAGCATAGAGTGAAGAAAAGACGCTGAATAGAGCGCACACTTGCCATCATTGAACTCGATGATGACGTTTCCGCCCACTCTTTCGGCGTAGACAACAACGTAATCCAAAGCATTTTCCATCCAACAAATGTCGTGCAGAAGACCCACCTTGTCTGCCCTGCAGCCGTCATTTATCAGGATCTATGTCCAAGAGAGAACGTGAACTCAGGAATCACCCAGCGATTCCTGCGGATCTCTTGATGCCGGGATGCGCGGATCGGGGATGGGATGACCAATCGCAAAATGGTATACGACCTGCCCTTGCTTGGGCATCAGGCTGAGGTGACGATGCACCTCATCATCGTAGAAGGCGCCGATACCGGTCGCACCCAACCAAAGGGCCTCAGCGGCGACGTAAAGGCGATGGCCAATAGCGCCGGCTTCAAAATGCACATAGCGATAACCACGGTCTCCAAATGTGCGGGCGGCACGTTCGAGATCGCCAACCATCGAAAAGGCCACGCAGGCGTTACCGGCCAGGTTCTGTCCGAGGCTCAGGGCCGCGGCCGCTAGTCGCTGGTCGCTACGCTGCATCTGCTCCAACTCGGCACACTCGGGCCAGAACCTGTAGACGCCGGGTTGCAACCCATCAACGCGGTGAGCATACAAGTACAGCTGAACGAAACGCGTGCCTGCAAAATCGGCGGATGAACGCTGGGCTCCGCTCCGGAGGATGGCAGATAGTTGCGCCAGGGAGATCGATTGTGCTCCTCCGAGGAAGTCGAGCGCCGAGCGTCGCATGCGGGCAACCTCGCCAAAGCTGCGAGTCGCTGAAGCCGGTGGAGGCAGCGCAGTTTCGCCGGAGCCAATCGGGGTTGCCTCCGCGGAGAGAGGTCCGGCACTCTCGCTGCTGGTTAGCTTCGTGGCAAAGTGGATGGAGTCAATCAGTGGCTGTGCAATCGTCTCGTTCGACAACAGGTTCGCTACCCCGCCGAGCCACACAGTCTTGACGGTTTCTGCCTTGCGGACTGGAATGGACTCGCCGCGCAGGCTGATCATCAGCATCGGCCATTCGTCCTGGCTGGGGCGGCACAACTGGGTGACTTCATCGTCAACGAAACTTCCGGCTGCGAAGGTATCGCATCCAATAGCCCGCGCCGACAGTGCCAAAGCCTGCCATGCGTGTCCCATGTCGAGCAGGCAATACCGATACGCCCGCTCTCCGTACTTCCAGGCTTCGCGCCATGCAATACTCGTCAAAATAAACACGATTGGCGCCGGACAATCGGCCATCGTGGTTTCAAACGTACCGCACGCACGTTGCTCGGCCATGTGCCTGGATGGATCGTAGTGATAGAGTCCATCCGGCCATTCCGTCAGACCGCGTGTGACAAAGTGGAACTCTGTCGGGTGCAGATTCCCGGAAGAAGGATTCACTCTTAGCGCGTATGCGTCTCCGGTGGACGGGACACGCTTGGACGCGCTAATCGCGGCGGAATAGAAGAGAAGTTGCGAGAGGAAAGCGGGTCCGGCGTCTACCGGCGAGGCGCCGGAGACGCCCTGAAGCAGCTCGAGGGCGGGAATCAAAGACGTGGGCGGATCCGCCGGCAGATCGAGAACCGGCACGCCCTCGTAATGACGAAACGGATCGGGCATGTTTGCCCAATCGAGAACGCGCCGTGCTCGCATCAGCGATTCGACACTATGCTTCGTTGCTTCGTGATAATCGCGCCATATCATCGCCGGTCGATGGGCTCCGCTGAGCGGATGCTCGCGCCAAGTTTGTTGCTCGACCTCTGTAGGGAACGCCCTGGTTGAAGGTCAGCAACGCGCACATAGGACACTAGCAGAAAAGGCCCCCAGCCTAAGCTGGAGGCCTTTCTCGTTGTGTACTGCAAACACCCGCCTAGGTTCGAGCCTGGCTGGCCTAGTACATGCCGTCACCGCCGCCGTAACCGCCGGCCGGTACCGCCGCACCCTTGGACTCCGGGAGTTCCACCACCATGGCTTCCGTAGTGAGCAGAAGCCCGGCGATCGAGGCGGCGTTCTCGAGTGCTGTGCGGGTCACCTTGGTTGGGTCGATAACGCCGGCCTTCACCAGATCCTCGTAGACGCCTGTTTCGGCGTTGTAGCCGAAGTTAGGCTCCTTGGACGCGAGTACCTTTCCCACCACGACAGCGCCCTCTTCGCCGGCATTGGCAACGATCTGGCGCAAAGGCTCTTCGAGTGAGCGGCGAACGATTTGCGCGCCGGTCTTTTCGTCACCCATGAGCGTTTTGATAAGGGCGTCGACCGCGGGAATAGCGCGGACCAGAGCCACACCGCCGCCGGGAACGATGCCTTCCTCGACTGCCGCCCGGGTGGCGTGCAGAGCGTCCTCGACGCGAGCCTTCTTCTCCTTCAACTCGGTCTCGGTTGCAGCGCCCACCTGGATGATGGCAACACCACCCACCAGCTTGGCCAGCCGCTCCTGCAGCTTTTCCTTGTCGTAGTCCGAGGTGGTCTTCTCGATCTGGGAGCGGATCTCGTTCACGCGGCCTTTGATCCTGGTGGCGTCGCCGGCACCGTCGATGATGGTGGTGTTGTCCTTGTCGATGGTGATGCGCTTGGCGCGGCCCAGATTATCGAGCTTCACGCCTTCCAGCTTGATGCCCAGGTCTTCAGTGATAGCCTCGCCGCCGGTAAGGATAGCGATGTCGCCGAGGATCGCCTTGCGGCGGTCGCCAAAGCCAGGCGCCTTGACGGCAGC
>Ga0070765_100002331_pt1 | contig 11872 bp, 10 predicted proteins | sample HubBroMetageWFT5_FD_71516 | JGI IMG/M metagenome (GOLD analysis project Ga0070765, IMG submission 71516) | Warmed and freeze-thawed soil microbial communities from the Hubbard Brook experimental Forest, New Hampshire - Hubbard Brook CCASE Soil... | ecosystem: Environmental > Terrestrial > Soil... | reverse complement strand
ATTCGCGACTGATATACCTATCCTGATGCCCGATAAAGAGAATGAAGAACCTCTGCCGCATCCCAATCAGCGGGTGCCTCTGGCTTACGAGAACAGGAAGTTCCTGAACGGGCCGGATGGCCGCATTCTGCGCATTCTGGCCGAGTACCAGGAGCCGCTCTCGAAGTTTCGGCGCGAGCGCATTCAAGACACCATCGTGTTCTTCGGATCGGCCCGCTTTCACAGCCAGGAACAGGCGCAGGCTGCGCTGCAGGAGTTGCAGAAGGCGGGAGGCGATTCTCCTGAGGCGCGGGAGCGCATACAGCGCGCCAAGACGGATCTCGAGATGTCACGCTATTACGAAGCCGCCCGCCAACTGGCCTTCCTGATCACGAAGTGGACCCAGACCATCAGCCAGCCTCGCCACCGCTTTGTGGTTTGCACCGGTGGTGGGCCGGGCATCATGGAAGCCGCCAACCGCGGCGCTTTCGAGGCCGGAGGGAAGACCATCGGGCTGAACATCAATCTGCCGTTCGAACAGGTTCCCAACCCGTACATCACTCCCGAGCTGAACTTCGAGTTCCACTACTTCTTTATGCGCAAGCTGTGGTTCGCTTACCTTGCCAAGGCGCTAGTGGTGTTTCCCGGAGGCTTCGGGACCTTCGACGAGATGTTCGAACTGCTCACCCTGGCACAGACGCAGAAGCTCGCCAAGCACATCGGCGTGGTGGTCTATGGGAAGGAGTACTGGGACAGAGTCATCAACCTGCAAGCGCTGGTGGATGCGGGGACCATATCCGAGAAAGACCTCGACCTGATTCATTGGGCGAACACGCCGGAAGAGGCGTTCAAGTTTCTCAGGAGCGATCTGGAGGAGCACCACATCGAGCACTCCGGCCCAGAAAAAGTGCCGGACATCGCTAAGACCCGGCCATGAGGCTGGCAGTTAACAAGGAATTAAGGTTGCCGAAGCGATTTGCCTCCAATGCCAAATTCGCGAGGAAAAATGGCACAGAATAGCCATCGAAATGTTAAAACCACCACTTTCGTTACATGCGCGAAATCTTCACTCAGCGTACACTTATGCCCGCATGCATTTGGGACTTGAGGTGGTGGGGCGAAGCGACGTTGGCCGGGTTCGTCCTTCCAATGAGGACAGCTTCGGCTTCGACCTGCGGCAGGGCGTTTTTGTGGTGTGCGATGGCATGGGAGGACACGCGGCTGGCGAAGTTGCCAGCAAAATCGCGGTCGACACCGTTCTTTCCTACTTCCGCGACAAGGAGCCCCTGGCCGCCGATGCCAGTTTGGTCGACGCCCCCTTGGGCGCTCAGATGCTCTCCGACGCCGTGAACAAGGCCAATGAGTGCATTCTGGAGTACGCCGACGGGCACGAAACTGCCTCTGGGATGGGCACTACGTTGGTGGCGGCCCGGTTCCTCGACGGCAAGTTCACCATCGCCCACGTGGGAGACAGCCGCATCTACCTACTGCGCGAAGGTGCCCTGCTGCAACTCACCGAAGACCACTCACTGGTGATGGAGCAGGTCAGACGCGGCGTTCTTACCCTGGAAGAAGCCAAGAAATCTTCGGCGCAACATATCATTACTCGCGCCCTCGGCACCGAAGAAACCATTCCTCCTGATCTTGCCGAGTTTCCCGCCCAGGATGGCGACATACTGCTGCTGACCACCGATGGCGTTCTCCGCCACCTCGAAGACGACCAGATCCACGAAATTCTCGCCAACTGCCACCCCCTGCAGCTGGCCTGTGACCGCCTGATCGAGGCCGCTCTCGACGCCGGAGGCGAAGACAACGCTACCTGCGTCCTGATCCGCGTGAAACTGGAAGACGGAGACAGTCCGCTCTCCAGCAACAACTAATTCGGCTCCGGCTGCCTCTGTTAAACTCGACTGTTTTGCGGTGCGGCTGGGCCGCACCTGAGGCCATCATGGAAATCAAAACCGTAGGCGTAATTGGCGCGGGAACCATGGGCAACGGCATCGCCCATGTTTTCGCCCGCAGCGGCTACGAAGTGGTACTGGTCGATGTCGAACAGCGCTTTCTCGACCGGGGATTGGAGACGATACGCAAGAACCTGGAGCGCGAGGTTGCCAAGCAAAGGATCACGGCGGAGGAGCGGGACGGAGCGCTCGCTCGTATTGCTCCTACGACGGGTCGTTCGAGAGTGGAGGCTTGTGATTTTATTGTCGAGGCGGCCAGCGAGCGCTTCGAGATCAAGTCGGAGCTTTTTCGCGATCTCGACCAACTGTGCAGGCCGGAAGTCATCCTATCGTCAAATACGTCGTCCATTTCGATCACGAAGCTGGCAGCCGTGACCAAGCGTCCGGGCAAGGTCATCGGGATGCACTTCTTCAACCCGGTGCCGGTGATGAAACTGGTCGAGGTTATTCGCGGGCTGGCGACCTCAGACGAGACCTACGCGACCGTGAAGGCGCTCGCCGAAAAGCTCGAGAAGACACCGGTTGAGGTCAACGATGCGCCGGGATTCGTTTCGAATCGCGTGCTCATGCCGCTGCTCAACGAGGCAATGTACGCCGTAATGGAAGGCGTAGCGACTCCGCAGGCGGTGGATGACGTCTTCAAGCTGGGCATGGCGCATCCCATGGGCCCACTCACGCTGGCCGATTTCATCGGGCTCGACGTCTGCCTCGACATCATGCGGGTGATGCACTCCGGACTCGGAGATCCGAAATACCGGCCCTGCCCGCTGCTGATCAAGATGGTTGATGCTGGATGGTTGGGACGGAAGTCGGGCCGGGGATTTTACCAATACCCTGCGTCATGACCGACCCTACGTCCCGCACCAATCCGTTGGTCTACGTCTTTGCCGCCGCGGCGGGTCTGTTTTCCGGCTGGGTCAACCAGACTGTCGATGATGCGCTGCTGACTGCGTTATGCATGCTCGCGTTCGCGATGCTGCTTGGGGCGTGGAAGCCGCACCGACCGTGGCGCTGGGTGGTGCTGGTGTGGATTGGAGTGCCGCTGGCGCTCGCCTACTACCAGTTCATCGTGAAATGGCCACACGACCGCGGGCAGGTGTACGGCGCGTTCCTGCAGATACTCGCCGCCAGCGCCGGAGGCTTCGGTGGCCACTTCATGCGGCAGATGATCGACAACGTGTTTCGCGGAAAGGGCGACTGACGCGCCAAAAGTAAAAGGCGCGATTGCTCGCGCCCCTTGCGTTCTGGGGCTGAAGCCCCTCACTATCTTTCATACGGTGACGCCGGGCTAAGGTCGACTCTTCCACCAAAGATCCCACAACACCGACCTGAAGGTCGGCACTACCCACTGCGGCTAGTCGTGCACTCCGTCCATGAACGCCCGCAGCTTGCGCGAGCGCGACGGATGACGCAGCTTGCGCAGCGCCTTGGCTTCGATTTGGCGGATGCGTTCGCGAGTGACCGCGAACGACTGGCCGACTTCTTCGAGCGTGTGCTCGGAGCCGTCTTCCAATCCAAAACGCATCTTGATCACTTTCTCCTCGCGGGCGGTCAGCGAACGCAGCACGTTCGATGTCTGCTCCTTGAGGTTCACGTTGATGACCGCCTCGGCCGGAGAGACCACAGCGCGATCTTCGATGAAGTCGCCTAAGTGGGAATCTTCTTCCTCGCCTATGGGCGTCTCCAGCGAAATCGGTTCCTGCGCGATCTTCAGCACCTTGCGCACCTTGGCCACCGGGATGTCCATGCGCTTGGCGATCTCTTCCGAGGTAGGCTCGCGGCCCAGTTCCTGCACCAGTTGCCGTGAGGTGCGGATGAGCTTGTTAATAGTCTCGATCATGTGCACCGGAATACGGATGGTGCGCGCCTGGTCGGCGATAGCGCGGGTGATGGCTTGGCGGATCCACCAGGTCGCGTAGGTCGAGAACTTGTAGCCGCGGCGGTATTCGAACTTGTCCACGGCCTTCATCAGGCCGATGTTGCCTTCCTGGATGAGGTCGAGGAACTGCAGCCCACGGTTCGTGTACTTCTTGGCGATCGAAACCACGAGGCGCAGGTTGGCCTCGATGAGCTCGCGCTTGGCGTACTCAGCATCGACGTCGCCCTGCACGATCTCGCGCTGCGTGCGCTTTAGCTCGGCGAAGGTGGCGCCGGCGTCGCCTTCCATGCGCTCCAGGTCAGCGCGGATGCCGCGCACCTGCTTGCGCAACTCCTTCTTCTGCTCGTCGGAGCGGCTTGCCTCGGCGCGCTTCTCGAAGTTGCCGGCCTGCTTGTCGAGCCCGCGCATGCTGTCGACCGTCTTATTGACGCGGTCGATCAGACGCTTGCGCTCGTTGTTGGTGAATCCCAGCTTGCGGATGATGCGCGAAATGCCAACCTGCTCGCGGCCCAGTCCCCAGCGCGTCTTGCGGTGCAGCCGGGGGTTCTTCTTCTGCGGAACGCCTGCGAGCTTCTCCACCAACTGCTCGGACTTCTTGTAGTGCTTGTTGAGCTCATCAATCTTGCCGGTGATGTCCTTCATGCGATTGACGAGCACGTCTTCCGTAATCTCGTCCTCGTCGAAGAGCACCACCTCCTTGATGGAGCGCACTCCGCGCTTCAGATCCTCGCCCATGGCGACTATCTCGCGGATTACGATCGGCGAGCGAGAGAGGGCCTTGAGCACGCGCAGTTGCCCGCGCTCGATGCGCTTGGCGATTTCGACTTCACCTTCGCGGGTGAGCAGCGGCACGGTACCCATCTCGCGCAGGTACATGCGGACAGGATCGTTGGTTTTCTCCAGCGCGCCGGGCGTGAGATCGAGCTCGACGTCTTCGCCGGCCTCGATGTCGCCCTTATCGAACTTGTCGAGCGCGCTTGGTGATTTGGGACCCTCGAGCACGTCGATGCCCTGTCCACCAATAGTGGTGATCAGGTCGTCGAGGTCGTCGGGAGAGTGGACATCGTGCGGGATCAGGTCGTTGACCTCGTCGTACGTGAGGTAACCCTTTTCCTTCCCTGCATCGATTAATTTCTTAATATCGTCGAACTTATCTTCGAGAGCCAAAGCAGAATTTCCTCGGCGTCCGCCACGGCAGACGCTCTTGTTTGGTGCAATATATGGCGGGAGCGGTACAGGAGTACCACCATGTGGAGTACCACCATGTGCGGAAACCTTCGAATTTTAGCACACGCAAGGGCCGCCCCCCAAGTGTTTTCTTCGCGCCACTCGGCTGACCCTCGCGCACCAGAAACAGAAATGATCAGTCGTTATCCGTTAGATGAGTCCTGGGGCCATGTCGCTTCACCGTATTTCTTGATATCAAGGGTGTCTTATAGTTGGCTAACTCGCTTTGTTACAGCTACTTACGGACTGGCCCCGGCACTTTCGCCGATCGAGCCCATGGCCTGCCGCAGCTTCACCCGCTCCAGAAGCAGGCGGGCCGATAGCGCGGCATCATTCCGCCGTTCGGCGTCCTTCAACTGGTGCTGAAGATCGTCGAGCTGGCGGAGAATGGCGCGCCGGCGCAAAGACCGGATCGCGCTTTCCAGCAACTCCGGCGTCAATTCTTCTCGCTCGTCCATGAGGATAGACGCGACCCGGTTGCGCTCGTGATCGTCGAGTTGCAAGCTCATGGGATCCAGTCCCTGCTCATGTGCTGTCAGCAGGGCATCGATCAGCGTTTGCGTTCCTGTGCCCGCATGAAGTCGTTCCTGGGTCAGGAAGAAGTGGGCCTGGCGCGCCGGGTCGAAGTCGGGGTCCTGTCCTTCGCGCTCGCTGTGTGGAGCGTGCCCCAGATCGCGGCTGGCCAGGGCGCGAATTAGCACGCGTTCGGCGTCGGTAAGCTGCACATTCGCCGGAGCAGCGACACGTGAGGCCGCACGCGCAGTGGCGGCGTGCCGCAATTCCTGTCGCAGGACCGACGACTCGATACCAAGGCGATGCGAAATTTCGTTGGCCAGATCGTCGCGCACGATGCGGCTCGGTACCCGCTGGATGTGCGGCAGCAGGTAGTTCAAGGCCTTCACTTTTCCCTCGGGCGTGCGAGCCGGGTGCAACGCGCGCGCCCGTTCAATGAGGTAATCAAAATACTTTTGCGAATGGCCGAGCGCGTCGGTGTATGCCCCAACTCCCTTGCGGCGGATGTAGAGGTCAGGATCGAAGCCGGCCTCCAGCGTAAGTACCTTGATCTCGAAGTCCTCGCTCACCAGCAGCGCCAGCGAGCGCTCGGCCGCGGCGGCGCCGGCGGTGTCGGGATCGAAGTTCACGACGATCTTCTTGCTGAAGCGGCCCAGCACGCGTGCTTGCGGCTCGGTGAACGCCGTACCGGAGCTGGCGATGACGTTCTTGAATCCCGCCGTGTACACCGAGATGCAATCCATCTGGCCTTCGACCAGTACGACGTAGTCGAGCTCGCGAATTGCCTTCTTTGCCTTGTCGAGGTTGAACAGCACGCGCGACTTGGAGTAGATCGGCGTCTCCGGTGAGTTGAGATATTTCGGTCCGGATTTCTCGTCGGTGGCTAGAGTGCGTCCGGTGAAGGCAATCATTTTGCCCTGTTCGTTGGTGATGGGGAACATGACACGGTTGCGAAACTTTGAATACAGAGTGGCTAGTGGCTGGTGGCTAGTGGCTAGCGTGCCTGGTGACTGCTGACTAGTAGCTGCTGACTGGTCCTTATCTTTATCTTTCCATGAGAATAAGCCCGAGTCACGCATGATCTCTTCGTCAAATTGACTACGCAGGGAATCGCGCAGCAGAAAGCCTGACTCGGGAGCGTAGCCGATGCGGAATTCGGCGATCGTTTCAGCGCTAAGGCCGCGGGTCTTCAGGTACTCGCGCGCATGTGCGGCCTCCGGACGCTTCAACTGCTCCTGAAAAAATGCGCATGCGCGTTCGTGAATCTCGATCAGGCCGCCGCGCTGTTTTGCCTGCCGCGCCTCCTCCGGCGACGAATAAGTGACCTTGGGCATGGGGATGCCCAGCTTCTCGGCGACCATGCGCACGGATTCAGGGAAGGTAATGTTTTCGATCTTCTGCACGAAGCTGAAGACATCGCCTCCGGCGTTGCAGCCGAAGCAGTGGAAAAACTGATTGCCTGCGTGAACGGAAAACGACGCCGTTTTTTCCTGGTGGAAGGGACACAGTCCTTGATAATTTTGCGCACCGCTTTTGCGCAGCTTGACGTACTCGCCCACAACGCGGACGATGTCGGCCTGCTGCTTGACGGTGTGCGCAAAATCCCCGGGGTTGGCCATTTGAACTAGTGTGCAGCAAAGGGCGAGGGGATGCAGTCGGATTTTTCCCAAGTCTGTGGATTAATTGTGCAATTCACGGCCAAATACGTGGAGAAGAGTTGCTTTACTCGCCAGATCCCACGATCAAAATCGGCGAGGTGGGTTTGTCGGAGCCGGCTTCGTTTTCCAAGGTCACCGCAAATGCCTTGGCTACAACGCCTTCGGGCATGGGGTGATCCATCATTACGGCGTTGCCATGCTCATCGGGCTTGAACATTCCGGCGGGCATGGGTGCTCCCTGGGTCGGGATGATCCACAACTCATAAGCTTTGCCAGCCGGCACGGGCGCCAAGTTGCCGGCTACCAGCATCAGTCGCTTCTGCGCCGGACTGTAGATGGCAGTAGCGTGCGGCTTGCGCGGTTCGGCTTGCGGATTGAGCGAAACCTGCACAGCATCGGGCGCCGACAACAGCCGCAAGCGCTCTTCATCCTGCGCAAGCTGCGTCGAGGTCTGCGAAAGCTGCGCTGAAGTGTTCTGGTAAAGGCCTGTGAGCTTGGCCAAGTCGTCGCGCATGGTTGCGTTCTCGCGCCACAGGTTACCTACGGCGAACAAGAGCGCGAGGGCGACCAGCGCTGGAAGGAATGCCCAGCGGAACCCACGGCGCGACGTTTTCTCGGCCGCAGGAGCCGACACGCCGCGGGGTTCGGCGGCGATGGCCCGCCTCAGTCGATCCTTGCTGCGCGCGGGAGGGTTTGGGCCAGACGTCGATAGCGCCAGCAACCCCAGATCGCTGCGCAGGTACTGCACCTCGCGGCGGCATGCGGCGCACGTCTCCATGTGCTGCTCGAACTCCTGGCGTTCGGCGCCGGTCAGCTCGTTCAGCGCGTAGAGCGCCTGGTCTTCGGCGAATTGTTCGTGCGTCTTCATTCCGTCGTCTTCAACTTGCAAAGCGTGCGCGTAACATCTGTAGCCCGCTGCGAATGCGAGTCTTGATCGTGCCCAAGGGTTCGCCGGTTTTCTCCGCAATCTCCGTGTGCGTCAGTCCCTCAAAAAAGGCCATTTCCATTGCGGTTCGCTGGTCAGGGCCCATCTCGTTCATCACAACGCGAACTTTTTCAATCACCAGCGAGCGCTCAGTCTCGTCCCGCAGGTCGGTGGCAGTCACAATCACACAATCTTCAATATTCGTCTCCGGGCGCCGCTGCCGCAGCCGGTCAATCGACCGATGCCGAGCGATCACGGCCAGCCACGCCGCCAGGCTGCCCCGGCTGCTGTCGAAGGCGTCAGGCTTGCGCCACAGTTGCAAGAATATGTCCTGCAAAAGGTCTTCGGCCGCTCCGGTGTCGTGCAAGATCCGCAGCGCAACTCCGTACACCACTTTGGAATACCGGTCGTAGAGTTCGGACAACGCCTGCTGGTCTCCGGCGCGGACGCGCGCCACCAGTCGCATATCGTCAACCGCCTGGTTGTTGCGGTTCGCCGAACTGTTCTCCATCGGTTCCATTTGTTAATACGCACCAGCAGGGCCGGCAGATTGTCCCCTCCCACGCAAGTAGCAGGGGCCGGGCGGAAGCAATTTTTTTCCTCTTCTACAAAATCCGGTTTGCAGCCTAAGCTCGTAGTCCATCCAGCAAGCGGAAACCACGTGAAGATACCAGCAAAGGCAGCCTGCGGACAACTCGACAAAAAGTGGCCAGTGGTTGGTGGCCAGTGGCTAGAAAAGAGAGTTGCCCGTCGACAGGAATCAGTTGTCCGGGATTACCCGACGCCGGCCGCAGGCCTTGCTGGCCACTGACCACTTTTTCAGCCTTGCTTCCGGCGTTGTTGCATTTCCGCGAGCATTTCGGCTCGGGCGCTCTCAGGCAGCGATTCGCGGATGGCGGGAAAGATCACCGCTTCTTCGAGTTCGAGGTGGGCGCGAAAGATTTCGTCCAGCGCCGAGGTGAGGGAACACATCTCGCCTCCGACCTGGGCCAACGCGCTGGGGTTGCGCTCCAGCAGTTGCAGCAACGGTACCAGCCTCTCGACGAAGTCGTAGATGCCCTGGTGCTGATCGGCCATGGCGAGCAGCGCATGACGCACGCGCTCGCCGGCGACGGGGTCGAGCCGCGGGCGCACTGTGTCTTCCTCGTCAGCCTCATGCAGCGGCAGCGAAACCGAGTAATAGCGGTAGACCGAGGCTGCCGCCTGCCGGATCTCGTCGTCAGTCGCGCCCTGAGCATGCGCCAGCTTGACGGCCGCCGCGGTGAAATGGCGGATGCGCAGGTGGCAGCCAATCAGCAGATCGACAGCGTCTTCCGACGGTTGATGGCCCGAACTGGAAGGCTTAATCTGGTTGAGCATCGGGTTCTATTATCGCGCAAAACCGAAGGCGGCCACGGATTTCGCGGCTGGTTTGTTCTTACCTCTGGAACCTCATCTCGACTGTTACCTGCACCGGCACGGCCTTGCCGTCTTTTTTCGCGGGAGTGAACCTCCACGTCTTGACGGTGGACTCGGCACTTTGTTGAAAGGCGTCGTTGGAGGCGCGCAAGACGTGAACCAACTCGACGCGGCCTTTGGCGTTGATTCCAACCAGCATGACCACCACACCGCGCGGCTCGGCGTCAGCGGGAATGGCCGGATAGTCGGGATCGGGCGACTTGGTAGCCTTCGGCGGCTTCATGCCCTTGGTCACACGCTGGTAGGCGGTGAAGGCTTCGTCATCCACCATGTCAGCGGGAGTGGTCGTGGACATCTTCGACGAGTCGCCCGCGGCGTTGGCGGACTGTGCCGTGGCATTTGACGTGAGTCCGAGGGTCAAGATCGCCAGTGCGATCAGCGAAAAGGTGCGCATGAAGTTCCCTGAGTGACGTGAACCGCTGGAGCTATCTTAACCGTACGTGCGCTCATCGGAAAATGTGGCTGGTAATGCGAATAGGTTCGGAGCGAGCAGCGATGTCAGTACGTACGAAAGTTGGTCGACACTTCGATCTGCACTGGCACTGGCTTGCCGTCTTTTGTCGCGGGAGTGAATTTCCAGTGCTTGGCCGCGTAGGCAGCATTCGCATCTAGCCCCGGTTCGAGCGAACATACGACCTTGACCGCGTCCACTGTGCCTTCAGCATTAATCGCCAACGCCAGCAGGACCGTTCCCTGGATCTTTGCTTTTTGAGCAGACCATGAGTATTCAGGATCAGGCGTTGATGTAGGACGTCCCAGTTTCACGCCGTCGTCGCGTAGCGGATACAGGTTGGGGTCGAACCACGCAGTCTTGGTCTCAAGAGTCTCTGGGCACGGGCCTTTGATCATTGGAGGCGGCGAGAAGACGGACTGTTGCTGCCCCATTGCCGCAGCAACAAGGCACAATCCGCAGGCGGGGAGAGCCGACAATCGAAGCTTCATCGTTGCACCTCCTACGTCTGCGCCCCGACGATGCCCGATATTGTAAACTGTTAGTTACCGGTTCAGAACTCCGTTGTTGACCTGATCACACGCGGTTCCCCGCAGAACTATCTCCGACACGCAGCGGAGCCCAACCTCCGCAGGGCCTCAGGCCACCGGAAACCCTCGAATGAGGGAAAGGACTGTCGTTTTGAGCAAAAGCCTACGCAATATCGCCATCATCGCGCACGTTGACCACGGCAAGACCACGCTCGTCGATGCCATGCTGAACCAGAGCGGCACATGGCGCTCCAATGAGGCCCACGCCGAGCGCGTGATGGACAGCAATGAACTGGAACGCGAGCGCGGCATCACCATCCTCGCCAAGAACACCGCGATTTTCTACCACGATATCAAGATCAACATCGTCGATACGCCGGGCCATAGCGATTTCGGCGGCGAAGTCGAACGCGCGCTGAAAATGGTCGATGGCGTGATGCTGCTGGTTGACGCCAGCGAAGGTCCGCTGCCGCAGACGCGCTACGTGTTGAGCAAGGCGCTGGAAGCCAAGCTGCCGCCCATCCTCGTGATCAACAAGATTGACCGGCCGGATGCGCGCGCGCAGGAAGTGCTCAACGAGGTTTACGACCTGTTTATCGACCTCGATGCAGGCGAAGATCAGATCGATTTTCCCGTGCTATACACCAATGCCAAGGCGGGCACGGCCACGACGGACATCGACCAGCCCGGCGAAAATCTGCAGCCACTGTTCGAAGCCATCGTGAAGACGATTCCGCATCCCACGGGCGACGCCGATGGGCCATTGCAGGTGCTGGTTGCCAATCTCGATTACAGCGACTACCTCGGTAGGCTGGCGATTGCACGTGTGTTCAACGGCACGCTGCGCGCGGGAGAAGATGTTGTTATCGCCAAGCGCGACGGCTCCATGGAAAACACCAAGATCACCAAGATGTTCACGTTTGCCGGGTTGAAGCGCACCGACATCACCGCCACGGAGTTGGGTGACATCGTCGCGGTTGCGGGTGTCGAAGGCATCAACATTGGTGAGACCATCACTGACGTCGCAAATCCTTCGCCGCTGCCGGTCATTACCATCGACGAGCCGACCATTGCGATCCAGTTCATGGTGAACACCTCGCCGTTCGCCGGACGCGAAGGGCAGTACGTCACCTCGCGCAATCTGCGAGACCGCTTGGCAAAGGAGCTGCTGACCAACGTCTCGCTGCGTGTGGAAGAAACCGAGGCTACCGATTCGTTCAAGGTCATGGGACGCGGTGAGTTGCAACTGGCCATCCTGATCGAGATGATGCGGCGCGAAGGCTTCGAACTC
>Ga0070765_100002330_pt1 | contig 11873 bp, 11 predicted proteins | sample HubBroMetageWFT5_FD_71516 | JGI IMG/M metagenome (GOLD analysis project Ga0070765, IMG submission 71516) | Warmed and freeze-thawed soil microbial communities from the Hubbard Brook experimental Forest, New Hampshire - Hubbard Brook CCASE Soil... | ecosystem: Environmental > Terrestrial > Soil... | reverse complement strand
GCATCGACGCCACCCGCAAATGGGCCAGCGAGGGATTCAATCGGCCATGGCCCGACGAAATCTTGATGGATGAAAAGACCAAGGCTATGGTGGACAAGAAGTGGAAGGATTTGGGACTCGGCTAGGGTCGACTCTTTTCGAAAAACTTCATCCAAAACCCTGCGTCTTGTCGGTCCGAGTGGAAAAGGCAGGAACCGGGTTTCAACTACCGAGAAAACTTCGATGCGAACCATAACGCAAGTTGCCAGTTTTTTCTTCATCACCTTCGTGATTGTTTTTTGCCCCGGCGCTTGGGCGCAGCAAACAAGATCGGCGGAGCAGGAACTATTTCACGCCGTAAATCAGGAACGCAGAGCCCACGGATTGCCGTCGCTGCAGTGGGACGAAGCCCTGGCCAACGCTGCTCGCACCCATGCCCAACGCATGGCGCAGCAGGGAACAATTTCGCACCAGCTTTCCGGTGAGCCCAATCTCCTCACCCGGGCACGAGCGGACGGAGCTCACTTCAGCTGGATTTCTGAGAACGTCGACGAGGGGGCGAACGCGAAAGCCATTCACCAGAGCTTCATGAAGTCCCCGCGACACCAGGGCAACATCCTCGATAGCGACATGGATTCTATAGGCGTCGGTATCGCCGAACGCAACGGCCAGTTGTACGCGGTAGAAGATTTCTCCAAAGCGAAATAGGCGGCAGCTGCATCGTGCGAAACTGGCGCTTGTAGGCTGGCAGGCCATCCGCTACGATACATTCGAAGGCCTTAGCATGGCACTGGATTGGTCACGATGTGCGGCAGTAGAAAGCGTGCCCGGAAAAGTCAGTGGCGCGTGGGTTTTCCGGGGAACGCGTATACCGGTCGCTGCGGTCTTTGAGAATCTGGAAGACGGCCTCACCATTGACCAAATCGTGCAGATGTTCGACGGACTCACCCGCGAACAGGTACGAGCCGTCCTCGACTTCGCCGCCCATAGCCTGGAGACCTCTGCTCCGGCCCGCTGATGCTTATCCTATTCGATCAGGGAACGCCGGTCGGCATCCGCAATTCTCTTCTCGGACATGATGTCAGAACCGCACGTCAGCAGGGATGGAGCACGCTCCTTAACGGCGAACTGCTGCGGGTCGCCGAGGAGGCCGGATTCGATGTTCTCCTGACGACCGACAAAAACCTCGCCTATCAACAAAATCTCAGCCACCGCAAAATTGCAATTGTGGCGCTTGGCAGGAACCGATGGAGCCTGATCCAGCCGGCGCTGCAGCGAATCGCAGAAGCGGTGAGCGCGGCAAAACCCGGGAGCTATACCCTGGTTGAAATACCGACCAAATAGCGCGGCCAAAGGCGCTTCATCGTAGACGAGGGACCGAACGCCGCAGCCATTCATCGGGGCTTCATGGAGTCTCCGCTACACCGCGCCAACATCCTCGACACCGACATGGACTCCGCCGGCGTCGGCGTAGCCGAACGCAACGGCCAGCTGTACGCGGTAGAAGATTTCTCCAAGGCGAAATAAACTGTCCCTCCAGAAAACACCAACGATGCCCAGCGCTTTGCTCTCGTCATGTTCTCAGGCCTCCGGAAGACGCCTCATCTACAGCAAACTGACTGGCAAGGATACCGACTCGCTCCACGCGTCGGAGACAGGGACGCGGGAAACGCCAACCCCGTTCTAGCCGCTGTCGGAATTCTTCTGTTTACGCGAAGGCCGAGAAGGTGTAGCCTTCTTCCTCCCCCGCTTTATAGGCTTCGCCGCTTTGAAGATGGTTCTCATGCCATGTTCAAAGTTCTCTAGTGCTTTCGGGCCTTCTATGTATTCAGGTTTCATAACAATTAAGTTTATCCCGTCAGGAGGATACCGTGACAAAAACTATAGCCGCTTGGACATATTGCCTGGGAATGCTTAGCGCAGTAATCGCCGTGGTCTCGCGGCTTCTGGCCGTCGTCGGAATATGGCCAGCTTCCCACATAGCTTCCGGGAAACTGCCGATTTCCTATTGGAGTTTTTACGAAGCTGCAGTTCTTCTGTTCGTCGCTTCCATTGCCAGCGCTGTACAGGATTTGGGTAGATGAAAGCTCGTCTATAAGATTAAGTCCATGCCAGACGAGAATGCAGAAGGCAATGACAAGCAGGATTCCGACGAATATGGAGGGGATCCCGAAGTACCACTCATTCATGCTGCTCGTATAGCCAGCCACGACACAAATAATTCCGAAGTAAAAAAAGAAAGAGCTGATGCATATACAGACCACACCTTTGAGACGATGCGGATATCGTTGATTTGGCTGTGGGAACACAAACCAGGTGCTCAAGGCTGGTCTGCGATTGCTGCATTGCTCGCGGCTTTCGCGGCGCTCGCTCTCGTCTTGTATTCGAACAGACAATGGAAGTTCATGAGCGATCAAGTGTACCTGACCGGGGAAAGCGAAAAGGTCAATCGCATGGCTCAATGGCCACACGCAGACATTCCTCAGCAGTTGCAGATACGAACAATCACAGAAAACGGTAAAGTGACCGCATGGATTCCAGAAATTACCATGGTTAATGGCGGGAACACTGGAACGTACAACGCTGTTGAAATCGTGAGCACTTACGCCTCCCCATTGCCAGCTCCAGAGACCTGCGATTTTCCTGATAATGGAAAACCACAGCACAGCGATATTGGACCGCACGAATCTGAATTGTTCGATACCCAACCGATTCCCGTTGCGGAAATCAAATCCATCAATAGCGGCGGTCACGTCTACATCTTTGGAAGTGTGGAGTACCGCGACGTATTCGAGTTCTACGGTCTTATAAAACACGGGCGGACTCATCACCTCAGAGAGTTCTGCTACGAATTGCGCCTTGATTCGACGAAGGGGGACATAGCCAGTCCAAATTACGTTCCGAAGGCAAGTCTGGTTGTTTACGGATCACGTAATTGCACGGACGGTGGTTGCGATGATTATTGTCGCAAAACACATCAACATTGCTAGCCCTGTCACGGCAAGCACAATTACACATGTGCGTCTAGTATATTGGCGCCCGATTCTTCTACTAGGATCGAGGATTTAGTTTGCGGCCTGACTCCATCAGCGACCACATTTCACGGTGCTTTTCGAACTTGCACGATGCCCTGCGACTCCCGTGAGGATACAAATAGATAGCCTTGCTTCTGCCGATAGCTTCGATTGGAATAATGTACCAGGCATCGTTCAGAGACCAGATAGACCACAATCACATCGACCTCAGCTGCGGTGTACACTTCCTCGCCGCGATTTCCGAGCCAACGTCAACGGCGGCGGACAGGAGTGTCCGCCCTACACGATTGGATTCGGGATCTGGGCGCTGGCCGGGCCCACATCTCGAAAAGCGCGAGGTGCGGGGCACCCTTTTGCATTTGCCTTCCGGCTAGCGTGGAAAGTTGCATAGATCCTTCGTTGGCGAGCCCTCGCGTTGCGAGGGTTCGCGCTTCCTCAGGATGACAGGGTTGTTGGCGGGTGTCCCAAACTGGCGTTCTTCTTTGTCTTACTTTTCATCCTGTCATCTTGAGCGGAGGGAACGGACCCGCGCGCGAGTTCGTTCCTGGAGTCGAAAGACCTTGTGTTTGCCTGCGCTTTCGGAGTTGCCGTTGCGTTCCGTTTATCCAGTGCCGGATGGACACAAGGTCCCTCGACTCCACAGAATCGCTCGCTGCGCGGGCGATTCTGTTCCGCTCGGGATGACAGAGTTACTCGGGATGACAGGGTTACTCGGGGATGACAGAGTTAAAGAAGGATTACACCAAATCGAAAAGATTGGCTTCGGCGGTTGTCCCCACGTGATTTATCGCAGGCGTCTGGCTGCGAGTGGTTTGGGATTGGTCAGTAGTCCCCAGGCTTCGCGGTATTTTTCGTAGCGGCCTACGACTTTACTGTCTGGGTCGGGATAGAGCGGGAGGCTGGTGCGTGGGGCGAAGGCTTCGACTGGGATGATGTACCACACGCCGAGGGAGATGACGTAGGCTACGAGGAAGTCGATCTGGTCGGCGGTGTAGGGGACGTGGCCCTTGGAGGCCCAGTAGGCGTTGATGATGTATCCGCGATCGTGGACGCCGCCGGTGGATTTGACCTGGATGCGCCAGAGATGCTGGCCGGAATCGAGGATGAAGTCGTAACGGCGGCTGTCGCCGATTGGTTGGGAGATTCCGAAACCGAGCTCGACAGCCTTGAGGGCGAAGGCCATCTCGGATAATTCTCCTTGACGTTTGCGGGTGCAATTGCCGGCTTCTTTGGACAAGCCCAGCGGCGGACGACGGAGGTGACCTACTGGCTGTTTTTTCATGGGCAACACAAGAAAGGCCACAGCGGTTGGGCTGCGGCCGAATCTTTATCTCCTTAGGGATTTCGGAATTGGTTCAGAACAGGTTCAGAGCTGGGCGTAGTCCTCGGCAGGGATTTCGTGATTCTGGCCGCTGCCTACGCGCAAAATAGAAAAGGCGCGGGGATGAGTCCCGCGCCTCAATACTATCTATATATCCAGACTAGCATATTGGAGGGGGTAAACCCGCCAAATTTTAAACTTTATGTTTGCCGTGGAATGAGCGGGTTGCAGGGAATTGGACGGTTTTGGGGGCTTGACAAGTTTTCGGCAGAGAGGCGGGTTTTGGTGAAAAACCGCCGGACGGATCGTTTTACGAGGGTTTCGTGAAAGTTCCACGCACCAGCATGCTGGGCGCGGGCACGGAGTCGGTGGGTGGCAGCTTGGCAGAGCCTAGCGGATTATCGGTGGCGTTGGATTTTTCGTAGTCAAGATGGACCCGCTCCCGAACTTCCTGAATGCGGGAGGTGACGATGGGCGTGCGATATTCGGGATGACAAAACTCGAGGTGCATGCCGCGGCCGATGTAGCGCAGTTTGAGCATCGACCCGCCCCAGGTTGAGCCGGCAATTGCAACCAGCACGGGTTCCGGACAATATTCGGGGTGTCCCGAAATGAGCGCCTGACTTTCGCCCAGGAACACTGCGGTGTAGCGATGATGTTGGGTTTGGATTTCGAGCACGGTAGATGGAGGCAAGTCTCCGAGAGAGACGCCACCCTCGATTTCTGACTGGACGACGTTGGCATTCACTTCGTCACTGAGATTGGGATGAGGCATGAACATGGTTGCCAACCCGTCTGGCCAGATGCACTGTTCGAAAGATAATACCAGAGGAAGGGCTACCGCCGGAGGTTACTTCTGGGCAGGTGGCGGGTGACCCTGTTGAATTACGGGCAAAAAACAGCCAGACCTTATGGGTCTGGCTCTGCTCGCGATCGGGTTGCGGCTTCGCGGCAGCTAACCGCCAATCGAACTGGCCACGGCAGAAAATACGTTATTTGAACTTCCACCAATCAATCGGATGGTTCCAACCACGAGTACCAGGATGACCGCCAGCATGACCGCATACTCGGCAATGTCCTGGCCCTGGTCATCCGTCCACAAGTATCGGAAGGTTTTAATGTTCATCCCCTCTCCCTTCTAATCGGTGAGCACAGTGTGCTCCCGGTTGTCTAAAAATACAAGTGTCAAGTCATCTTTCGCAATAAAAAAGCAGATGCGCCCCTCAATTTATTTTCATGTGCCAATGCTTGTCTCGATTCCAGAACGAACTCTTTGGTGCGCACGAGCAGTCGTCCCCAAAGTTACTGTCAGACTCGCACACAATCCATTATTCTACTTGTCGGTCTTTAAGGTTCGAGCAATGCACAAGTCTGCTACCCGACGTTACGCACGATTTCGCACGGAGATACCGATTATTGTAAAGGTATTGGGTAAGGACGGATACGTCCGCATCCACGGTCGCTGCTTCGAAATTGCGGAAGCTGGACTGGGCGCCGTCATCACCAGCGAGTTGGTCGCGGGAGAAATGATTACTCTCGAGTTCTCGATCCCCGATGTTCCCGAACTCTTCGTGATGCGAGCCGTGGTCCGGCATCGCATGGGCTTCCTGCACGGTTTTGAGTTCATTGGCACGCTCCCCGCCCAGAGCGAGTTGATCCAGGCATTCTGCCAAAAGCTGGAGCCATCCTAGGCCCAGGGCTTAACTCCCAGCACTCGCGGGATTCGGAAGACAAACGGTGTGGGAGAACATTCACTGATGAGAAGGTGTGGACAGCGTGCTGGCTGGCGTTTTAGACTCACAGTCGGCCTCGAGGCGTATCCGACGGCCAGATTCAGTGTTCCACGGTTCCTGACAGTGCTTCCATTTAGGTAGGATGGTTCACATTCCCTTTCCGAGGTAGGAGATGAAGCTCAGAGTGTCTTTGTGCCGATTTACGTTACCGTTTGTGCTGGTCGCTGGTTTGGGCTTTTCAATGTTGTCTGTGGTTGCAGTCGCACAGTCTGCGCTCCCGGCAACAGTGCCCGCGTCCGTCAATGCAATCGCACTCATGGTTACTCCCAATCCGGCGAAGGTGAAAGAGAAAATAACCTTGACTGCTACGGTCACGACTAACAAGAAAGCAGCGACCGGAGGCACCGTTACTTTTTTCGATGGCAAGTTGTCGCTGGGTAGTGCGCAGGTGGTGGGCAAGAAGCCGGCGAACGGACACAAAACGGGTACGGCGATATTGACCACGATCGTGTCACCTGGGTCCCACGCGCTGACGGCGGTCTACGGAGGAACTGCGACCTCGCCGAAGGTGGTGCGCTCCAAGCCGGTAGCGCTGAAGATAACTGGAAAGACAGGCAGCACCACCGTGCTTACGGCGAAAGCGAATGCCAAAAATCCGAAGAATTACGATTTCACGGCGAGCGTGAGCGGTTTCGGATTGGCCGCGCCCACAAGTACGGTGGACTTCACCGATATTACAGCCAGCACCGACCTCGGCACCGCGGCGCTCGATCCAAAGACGGTGTCGCACAGTTTTGGCAAGGCGCTTGTAACCACTGCGGCGGGCCAGCCGGCGCAATCCGTTGTCGCAGATTTCAATGGCGACGGTTTTCCTGATGTCGCCACGGCGAACGCGGCATTCGGTCCGAGTACCGTGGCTGTTTTCCTGGGCAAGGCGAATGGTGAGTTCCAGACGCCGGTCTCTTACCAAACGGGATATTTCACCAGCGGAATCGTAACCGGAGATTTCAACAACGATGGGATTCTCGATCTGCTCGCGATGAGCCAGGATGGCACCATCGCTCTCTTTCTCGGTAATGGCGATGGCACTTTTCAGACGCCGAAGACTGACAACATTGGCGGCTTACCGGTTGCGATTGTCCTTGGAGACTTCAATCGCGATGGCGTTTTGGATTTTGCCACCACCGACTACTTCGCAAATACAACTTCGATCTCGCTCGGCAATGGCGACGGAACCTTTGAATCACCCGTCCCTTATGCGGTTGGAAGTGGTCCCTACGACATGGCCACTGCGGATTTCAATGGTGACGGTTATCTGGATCTGGCGGTCGTCAACGACAATGTCAGCACAGTTAGCGTCCTGCTCGGTAACGGGGATGGGACTTTCCAAGCGCAGAAGACGTATAGCACTGGAAACCAGGTCGAGTTCGTAGCCACCGGAGACCTGAATCTCGACGGGAAGCAGGATATTGTTGTCGCCAATTATGGTGACCAAGACGTTGGAGTTCTACTCGGGAACGGCGATGGCACGTTCAAGCCACAGGTGACTTACAAGGTCGGTGGGCCCGACTCCGGCCTTGCTATTGCCGATCTGAACGGAGACGGGATCCCCGACATCGTCGCTTCCTACTATCATCCGTCCCAACTTGGCGTGCTCCTGGGCAAAGGGGACGGCACGTTCGAAGCGGTGCGTGAGTTTAATACCACGCAGTCGCAAGGCTATGAAGTGACCATCGCCGACCTGAACGGGGATGGCGCTCCTGATCTGATCAGCAGCGATCTGCATGCTTCCATCAGCGTGCTACTCAATGTGACGGCGGCGAGGGCGAAGTTGTCCGACGTGGTGGTTCCGGGGACGTCGAAAGACGTGGAGGAAATCGTAGGCAAGTACAGCGGAGATTCCAGATATGCGGACTCGAAATCAGCTCCGATCAAAGTGAAAGGGTCGGGTGGGGCGAATCCCTAGACGGCAGCGTTGCGCAAGCAGGCAGCCCGGCAGGTTCTCCTACTTCCCAGAAACAGACTTGTCGGTATTGATCCGCATATCCCGATCCGGATTACTTCCGGTTTATTGACCAACCATCCAGAACCGCTGGATCAGCAGCGGCAAGTTGCTCAGGCTATAATTGCGCCCAACGAATGACTCTTACTGTAGGCACCAAACTCGGGCCGTATGAAATCCAATCGCCGCTGGGCGCGGGCGGGATGGGAGAGGTCTATCGTGCTCGTGATACGCGCCTCGATCGCGTCGTGGCGGTGAAGGTTCTGGCCTCGCATCTTTCTTCTTCCCCTGAATTGAAGCAGCGCATGGAGCGCGAGGCGCGAGCCATTTCTTCGCTAAACCATCCTCACATCTGCCAGCTTTACGACATCGGCTCGCAGGACGGAACTGATTTTCTGGTGATGGAATTTCTAGAAGGGGAAACTCTCGCCGAGAAGCTCCGTAATGGTGGATTGCCGCTGACCGAAGCTTTCAGGATTGGGATTGACGTCGCGGAAGCACTGGCAGTGGCGCACCGCAGCGGCATTGTGCATCGCGATCTGAAGCCGGGCAACATCATGCTGACTGCGAGCGGCGCGAAGCTGATGGACTTTGGTCTGGCGAAACCGCTCGGGGTGCAGACTGCGGTGCCGGGATCGGGAACCGCGCCGCCTTCGTTTACTGCGGTGGCCACCTTGAGTGGGCCGAGTCCGTTGAGTCCGCTGACCACAGCAGGCAGCATCGTCGGCACCATTCAGTACATGGCTCCAGAGCAGATTGAAGGAAAAGAAGCGGATGCTCGCAGCGACATTTTTGCATTTGGGTCCGTTTTGTATGAAATGGTGGCGGGGAAGCGTCCGTTTTCGGGGAAGAGTCAAATCTCGGTGGCATCGTCGATTCTGGAGTCCGATCCGGCGCCGATCAGTGCGCTCAAGCCGAACACGCCGGTTGGGTTTGAACACGTGGTGACAACCTGCTTGCAGAAGAATCCGGAAGAGCGCTACCAGTCGGCGCAAGACATCAAGCTGGAGCTGCAGTGGATTGCCGCGGACCGCCCGGCACCAGCGGTTGCGACCGCGACGCCCGCGCCGGCGAAAAAGAAAGAGCGGATGGGTTGGGCTGCGGCAGTCGTCGCGGCGATCGTCGTGGGTGCGGCTGCTGCGATCCTCTTTTACCATCCGACTCAATCCGTACGCTCCATCCGCGCCGTCATTGATCCTCCTGAGAAAACCAGTCTCAATCTCACCGGTGATTCTGCCGGGCCGCCGGTGCTTTCGCCCGATGGCGCCTCAATTGCTTTTGCCGCCACCGCTGCGGATGGCAAGACGGCGCTCTGGGTCCGTCCCACAAATACATTGGAGGCACGCATGCTCCCAGGCACCGCTGGCGCGATGTTTCCGTTCTGGTCGCCGGACAGCCATTCCGTAGGATTCTTTGCCGAGACCAAGCTGAAGACTATTGATCTCAGCGGCGGCACAGCACAGGTAGTTTGTGACGCGACGCTCGGGCGCGGCGCCGCATGGGGGCCGGGCGACGTAATCCTGTTCTCTGCCGGCCCGATCTCGCCTTTGCTGCGCGTCAACGCCAGCGGGGGAACTCCATCAGCCTTCACCACTATCGACGCTGCGCAACACACCTCGCATCGCTGGCCATTTTTTCTTCCTGACGGCAAGCATGTTCTCTATCTCGCAATGCACCACGATCCCACGAAATCCGGGAACAATACGATTTATTACGCATCGCTCGACGGCAAAGAAAATCGTCCGCTGTTTCATTCGCAAACGAATGCCATTTATGCCGATGGCTTCCTTCTGTTCGGGCGTGGCGACCAGTTGATAGCACAAGCTTTCAATCCCTCGTCTGGAAAATTGAGCGGCAACCCGCAAAACGTGCTCACGGGCGTGATGAACGATGCAGCTACATGGCACATGGACGCCTCCGCATCGGAAGACGGATTACTCATTTTTGCCAGCGGCGCCTCCGGCGACGTGCAGTTGGTCTGGGTGGACCGCAACACAAAACAGATCAGCACCATCGCGGACAAGCTTACAGACTTGCAAAGTGCCGCCCTTTCGCCGCAAGGAGACCGGGTTGCGATGCAGATTAATGCGGGCGAGACTGACATCTGGGTGCTCGATCTGGCGCGCGGGGTTCGCACCCGACTGACCTTTGGGCCGGTCGGGAATACTGCTCCCCAATGGTCGCCCGATGGCGTGTGGGTCGCGTACGAGTCCGCTCGGGATAGGCGCTATGGCATCTACCGCAAGCACTCCGACGGCAGCGGCGTAGAGGAACTCTTGGTCAGCGACGAGCTCACGATCGTGCCCACCGATTGGTCGCGCGATGGAAAATTCCTGCTGTATATGCGGCCCCTCTCGGGGGTAGGGCCCTCTCACCAGACCTGGTCATTGCCGCTTGAGGGCGACCGCAAGCCTGCGCTGGTCCTGGAGCGCGGAGGAGATGCAAAGCTCTCCCCGGATGGTCGTTGGCTCGCGTACGTGTCCGGCGAATCCGGCACGGTTCAAGTGTATGTAGTGGCCTTTGGCGGAGGTCAGGGCAAGTGGCAGATCTCGGCCAACGGCGGAGTAATGCCGCGCTGGAGCAAGGACGGCAAAGAGCTCTATTATTTCGACCCGACCTACAGTCTTCTTGCAGTGCCTGTAAATGCAGCCGGCAGCGCCCTGCAATTCGGCACACCGCAGACGCTCGTTAGTAATTGGACCGTCCCGAGCGCGCCCCTTTATGACGTCTCGCCTGATGGCAAGAAAATCCTTCTGGACCGAGTGCCGCAGCAGGTCAGCCAGTCTGTGACGGTGGTCACGAACTTTACGGCGGGGCTGAAGAAATAAGCGAATCACCTGAACGGGTCCAGGTTATTCACCACCGGGTCAAACCCGAACAACTTAAGCTAGCGCTGAGGCTTGCCTCTGCTCCACTTCTGTGATAAAACGCGGTTCGCTACGGGAGGGATTGTGCCGAACTTTGCGAAGCAGTTCCTGGGAACATGCAGGCCGGCGGCAACGGCGGTTCTGCCAATCGCGATGGCTTTGGCCGCGGTGCTGATTGTAACCGACTCGGCGCAGGCGCAGACTTTCACCGTGCTCTATACTTTCACCAACACGGCGGACGGGGAACAGCCCGATGCCAGTTTGTTTCTGGACGCAGCCGGCAATCTATACGGCACGACTCAGTACGGCGGCACAAAGGGCGGCTTCGGAACGGTGTTCAAGGTAAACACAAAGGGCGGGGAGGTTGTTCTCCGCAGTTTCGCGGGCACGCCGGATGCGGAAGATCCGTACGCAGGTTTGACGCGGGATAAGGCCGGCAACTTCTACGGAACGACTCTCTACGGCGGTACTCAAGGCGGCTTTGGGACAGTATTCAAACTGCATGCCGGCAAGGAGACGATCCTTCACAGCTTCGCCGGTACTCCTGACGGAGAAGACCCGCGCTCAGTTTTGGTTCGGGACGCCGTAGGCAATCTTTATGGCACCACGCAATATGGCGGCTCTACTGGCGGTTATGGAACCGTGTTTAAGCTGGATTCGCACGGAAAACTCACCCTGTTGTACAGCTTCGCGGGGACGCCGGATGGCGACGATCCCTACGCTGGTCTGCTTCGAGACAAAGCGGGCAACCTCTACGGCACTACGCAATATGGCGGCACGAACGGCGGGTATGGAACCGTGTTCAAGCTGAGTTCCAAAGGCAAGCTGACCCTCCTGCACAGCTTCGCTGGAACGCCGGATGGGGTAAATCCTCTTGCGGGTTTACTGCTGGATGGGGCGGGTAATCTTTACGGGACAACGTACTATGGCGGCACC
>Ga0070765_100002329_pt1 | contig 11878 bp, 10 predicted proteins | sample HubBroMetageWFT5_FD_71516 | JGI IMG/M metagenome (GOLD analysis project Ga0070765, IMG submission 71516) | Warmed and freeze-thawed soil microbial communities from the Hubbard Brook experimental Forest, New Hampshire - Hubbard Brook CCASE Soil... | ecosystem: Environmental > Terrestrial > Soil... | reverse complement strand
GATGACTTCTCCTGAAACCAGCAACGGGGCGGCCAGTGCGGCGTGCGCGTGGCTAGCGGCCAACCAGGGATAGCGCGCGGCATCGAGTTGATTGACGAAAAAGGGGCGACGTTTCTGCACCGCTTCCAAGGCAATGGAGGCATCGCCGGCACGTCTGCGAGTGCCACGGAAGGACTCGACCTCAGAGCAGTCGGCCTCGGCTCCGACGAGTTCGCCGTCGGAGGATAGCCTCCAAAAATAAGCGCCGCTGGCATGAAAATAGGCGCGGGTCAGGGCACAGAAAGACCGGATGAGATGGCTGGGATCGCTGTTATGAAATGCGGCCCGGGAAAGCTCCAGGAGAAGTTTCTGGAACGCCTCATCAGAGTGAGACGCGTCGCCGGGACTCGAATTTCCGGTGTGGGCTGTCAGTGCGCACCCATGATTTAGCTAAGCGGCTGAAAACAATTGAATTACATATAGAAGCTACGCTCGATTCTCAAAATGAGTCAAGGGAATACGAGGTGGCAGTGCCGACTTGGGAAATGCCACCAAAGTGACATTGGCAGTCTCATTGTGAAAATCGCGTGGTGGGGAGATCGGGCCGTGGAGTGATCCAAAAAACCAAAACCGGGGCGCTTTTGACCTTCGATGGCCCGATGACCTGATCACCCCATCACCCGATGATTCATTGCTTTGCAGCGATCACGAAAGTAATGCAGAGGAAGAACTTTTGGTATGCGCTGATGTGGCCCTTGCACGAATATAAGAACAATGCACAGCGACAGGAAAGGTACCTTGTCCGCTCAAACCCTGAATCGAAAGTTCGCGGTAGGTCTACTGCTGCTTGTCGGATGGGTCGCGACCATCTCCCCTCAGGCGTGGGGACAGGGAGAGATTAAGCGAAAAACCAAGAACAGCGTGCCGCCGTCGTATCCGGAACTGGCGAGGCGCATGAACATCAACGGCGTGGTGAAAGTCCAGATCACGGTAGCAGCCGACGGGTCGGTCAAGAACGCCAAGGTGATTGGCGGACATCCGCTGTTGGCGAATGCCGCGCTGGATGCGGTCAAGAAGTGGCGTTACGAGACGGGCCCGGAAGAATCAACCGGGATTGTGGAATTCCGTTTTGATCCGAACCAGTAAGAGGGTGAAGCGGGGCCCGAAGGGCTGGGTGAGGAAGGTTGGGGCATGAACATAGGGAAAAAACTCTACTTAAATTTCGGCATCATTCTGGCGACGGTGCTGCTGCTGCTGGCGATCAACCTGATCGCGGTACAACGCGAGCACGAGACCAAGGCGGCGGCGCAGCGCACGATCGACATGACCGAGGCGACCTCGACGGTGCGCTTCCAGATGATGCAGAACCGGCTGCACCTGCAGAACTACCTGCTGAGCGGCGATACCCGCGACGTGGAGAAAATGAATGACGGGGAACATCAGTTGAGTGATGCTCTCCACCACACCCAGGACCTGGCAGGTTCCACGCAACAGAAAGGCAGTCTGGAAAAAGTGCAGGGGCTGGAGCAAGCCTGGGGCAATGAGTTTGCCAGCCCGCTGGTGGACAAGCGCCGGGCCGTGGACAGCGGTAATGCTACCGTAGCCGAACTGCAGATTTTCTATCTGCAAAAAGATCCGAACACCTGGGTCTCGCGTTCCAGCGACGTTCTGGACGAGGTTGACCGGGAGAACCGCAAACTGTTGGACGAACGGCGCCACTCCGACGAAGTGGCGGAGACGTTTACGATTCTGGCGTCGGTGCTCAGTTCCCTGGCGGCACTGGGCCTGGGTATCATCATTGCCTACCGCACCGCTACCGGTATCACGGGACCGCTGACCAGGTTGATTCACGTGGCCGAGCAGATTGGCCAGTCCGGAGACCTGGAACACAACATTGACGTTCACGGTCAGGACGAAATTGGTCAGCTGGCGAGAACGTTCGACTCCATGGTGAAGTACCTGAAGGAAATGGCCGCAGTTTCAGAGGCCATCGCCGGCGGCAACCTGGCGGTGGAAGTCCATCCTCGATCGGCCAACGACACGCTGGCGAATGCGTTCACCAGCATGGTGGCAGGCTTGCGCGGGCTAGTACGCAATGTGCGCGACGCCGCCTCACAGGTGGCTAGCGCTTCCACCCAAGTGGCGAGTTCCTCCGACGAGTCGGCCCGGAACAGTCTGCAGACTTCCTCGGCCATCGACGAAGTGACCAGCACCATGCACGAAATGAGCGTGAACGTGCAGAACATGGTGAAGAGCACCCAGACCCAGGCCTCCAGCGTGAGCGAGACGTCGGCCTCTATCGACGAGATGGTGACTTCGATCCAGCGGGTTGCGGATACCGCTAAGGTTCTGCTCGATATTTCCAACCGTTCGCGGGAAGAGGTGCACAGCGGCATCGGCACCATGGAAAAGGCGACTGATGGCCTGAACCGGATCAACACCACCATCCACGCCTCGGGCGAGATCATTGACGCGCTCGGCACGCGCGCGGACAACATCGGCAAGATCGTCGAAGTGATCGACGATCTGGCAGAGCAGACCAACCTGCTGGCTTTGAATGCCGCGATCGAAGCGGCGCGGGCGGGCGAGCACGGCCTGGGATTCGCGGTGGTAGCGGACGAAGTGCGTAAGCTGGCGGAAAAATCGGCGCAGTCCACGAAAGAAATTTCCGAACTTATCGAGAGCATACAGAAGGAAGCGCGCAAAGCTGTCGATAACATGGAGAAGAGCACGACCATCGTGAACGAAGGGCTCAATCTGGGACAGGAACTGAATGCGGCGCTCCGCAAGATTTCGAACGTGGTGACCGAGGTCTACAAGTTCGCACAGGAAATCGGGGCCGCCACCAACGAGCAGTCTCATGGTTCGTCGCAGATCGCGCGCGCCACGACACGCTTGAACGAAATCACCCACGAGATCAACTCGGCAGTCGAAGAGCAGGCGTCTGGAGCGCAGGCGGTGGTGCAGGCTATGGAACGCATGCGCGAACTGGTACAGGCTTCGACGTCGGGTTCGACCGAGTTGGCTGCTTCCTCTGAGCAGATGTCGAAGATGTCGCGGGGCCTGCTGGATTCGATGGACCGCTTCTCGTTGCGATCGGACGGGTCGAACGGGTCGAACGATAGAACGAACGGCAGGACAAACGACAGCACCACCGATTACCGGAACCCACCGCGAGGCGCAGCGGCTGGATCTCGTTAAGGGAAATCTATCCATGAGCCGGGAAACGCACATTGTGGGCTTTCGGGTCGGGCGCGAGACTTATGGCGTGCCCATCACCGCGTTGCATGAGATCGTCCGCGTGCCCGAGATCACTGCAGTGCCGGACGCGCCCGACTATCTGGAAGGCGTGATCAACCTGCGCGGCAAGATTGTCTCGGTGCTGGACCTGCGCAAACGATTCGGGCAGCCGTCCCGCGAACTCGATCGTCGCAGCCGCATCCTAGTCGTGGAACACCGCGGCCGGCTCGCGGGCATGATTGTGGATTCGGCGTCGGAGGTTCTGAAAATACCGGAAAGCGAAATCGAAGCCGCGCCCGCCATGATGCAGGAAGGCGGATTGGACTGCGTGACCGGCCTCGGCAAGTACCAGGGAAGGCTGATCATTTTGCTGGATATCGGCAAGGTACTGGCGGCGCGCGAACTTCGAAATGAAGCGACGCCGGGGAATGCGGCAGAAAAACCGCCGAGCGCCAAAGCGGGGACGAAGCCCGGGGCCAAGGCTGAGACAGGAACGGCAACCGGAACCGGTGCAAAGACCGCTTCGGCTGGGAAATAGCAGGCAAGAACGATGAACCCAAGCGAATCACCCGCACTCACCGACGCGGAACTGAAACTCCTGCAGACCCTCGTCTACCAGGAGTGCGGCATGCACTTTGACGACCGGCGCACGCCCTTTCTACAGGATCGTTTGCAGCGCCGGCTGAAGGAATGCCAACTGGATTCGTTCTACAGTTACTATCGCCTGCTCATCAGCCAGCAGGGGAAGCAGGAATTGTCACGCCTCCTCGAAAACCTAACCGTCAATGAGACCAGTTTCTTTCGAAACAAGGCGCAACTCGACCTGTTTCAGAAGGACGTGATGGACGAGATTTTCCGGGAGAAGCAGGAGCGCCGCGATTTCGGGGTCCGAATCTGGAGTGCGGGCTGCTCCACGGGACAGGAGCCATATACCCTGGCGATGCAGGTGGCCGATGCGCTCTCCTACCACTATCTGCGCCATCCGCAGCCCTTCGAATCGCCGCTTCCCAAACCTCTGGTGCCACCGCCCTGGCGGGTCGAGATCCTGGCCAGTGACCTCAACTACTCGGTGCTGCGGACAGCGCAGGAGGGGTCATACAGCGAGCACCAGATGGCGGCCGTCGACTATGGCTACCGCTTGCGCTATTTCAACAAAGTGGGCGACCGGTACGCGGTGAAAAAAAACGTCAAGGAAATGGTGCACTTCGATTTTCACAATCTGAAGACGGAATACCTGCCGCAGCGCAACGACATCATTTTCTGCCGCAACGTAATGATGTATTTCGATGAAGCAGAACAGAAGCGGCTGGTCGAAAAGTTTTATCGATGCCTGAACCCGAACGGCTATCTGTTTGTCGGGCATGCCGAAAGCCTGCTGGGGCTGACAGAAAAATTTCAGATGGTGCATCGCAACAGTGGCACTGCTTACCAGAGAGTAGAGGTGAAGATGTGACCGGTCGTCCCCCCCAGGATCGTACAAATGATGATCGGATGACGGAGCTCCGCCAGCTGTTCTTCGAGAGCGCGGGGGAACTCGTCCAGAAGCTGAACGACGAAGCGATGCAGCTGGAGAAATCGCCGGGCGATGCGGAAACCGCGCGCAGCTTGCGGCGGACAGTGCATACGCTGAAGGGAGACGCGGCCGCCTGCGGCTTCCGGGAACTGAGCGAACTGTCCCATGAGTTCGAGGACGTTCTGACGCTGGAGAACGCGGGAGCGGCTTCGGTTCCGGAGATTGCGTTGCGCGCGGCCGACGTGTTTGCCGCCCTGCTGGAAGCGTACCGCAAAGGGACGAAGCTTCCGAGCATTCAATCTTTGCGGGCTGACATTGCGCGTCTGGCACACCCCGAACAGGCAGGCGCTGGCAAGGGTAAGAGCAAGGGCAACGCAAAACCAAGAAAACCCGCCGCGAAAAAGAGCCCGTGGTCGGAATACGAACGGCTCGCAATTACCCGGGCGCTGGCGGAGAACAAGCGGGTTCATCACGTGGTAGTGGACGTGGATCCGCAGTGCGGCATGCCCATCGCCGGGCGCCAGATGATCCAGTTGGCGCTGGCCGAAATGGGCGAGGTACTGGCTCTTTATCCAGTCGACGGTAGCCACGATCCCATAACTCGCGTCGAAGCGGCTTTGGTGTCGGAAAAACCGGCGGAGCAGATTCGAAGCAAATGCAGCATCCCGACGATTGCGCTGAATGTCCGGATCACGTCTCTGCGGGCATCGGCGTCGTCGCACCCGCTTCCGCCAATTTCTAGCGCCGATCCTGAGGGCACCAGAGAAACCGCGTCGCCCGCAGCCGCTGCGATCACGTCCAGCGATGCTGCCGGCCTTGCTGAAAATGACGCGGCCTCCACCGTGGAACCGGCCGTTGCGCCCACTGTCGCCAGCGGTCCCGATAATGTGCTGCGCGTGGACGCGGAAAGAATCGACAGCGTACTGAATCTGGTCGGTGAGCTGATCCTGGCAAAATCGATGCTGCAACAGGCGCTGCTGGAATTTGGACAACGCTTCCCGAAAGATTCTTTGCGGGGAAAGTTCGCCGATGCCATGGCGTTCCAGGGACGGGTGCTGAATGACCTGCAGCATTCGGTCATGAAGATTCGCATGGTTCCGGTCGATCAACTGTTCCGGCGCTTTCCGCGAATTGTTCGGGACGTCGCGCGACAATGCGGGAAAGAAGTCGAGCTACAGGTCCGGGGCGGGCAAACCGATCTCGATAAGAGCATTCTGGATGCGATTGCAGAGCCGCTTACCCACATGGTGCGCAATGCTATTGGGCACGGTCTCGAGACTGCCGAGGAGCGGGTTCGCACCGGCAAGCGGCCGCAGGGAACCTTGCGTCTGAGCGCCTACCACCAGGGGAACCAGGTGGTCATCGAGGTCTCGGACGACGGCGCCGGCATTAACTCTGAGAAAGTCCTGCAGCGCGCTTTGTCCCAGGGATTGCTGAGTCAGGAGCAGGCTGCGCGCTTGACCGAAAGTGACACTCTGAACCTGATCCTGCAGCCGGGATTTTCTACCGCCGAAGAAGTCACTGAACTGTCTGGCCGCGGCGTGGGATTGGACGTCGTACAAAGCGTCCTCGGGCGCCTGAAGGGGACGATCCAGATCGAAACAGTACGGGGACGAGGCACCACTTTCCGCCTGCGGCTTCCACTGACGCTGGCCATAATCCGGGCGTTGATGTTCCGTGTGGAACAACGGCTCTACGCCTTGCCACTGAATGCGGTCGCAGAGATTGCGCGAACGGTGGAAGAGGACATCCATCGGGTGGAACATTACGACGTGCTGCAGTTGCGAAACGATGTGTTGCCGCTGCTGCGTTTGGGTCCTCCGCCTGCGAGCGGGCCGGAAACGGCGCGACGCAAAATCTTTGTGCTGGTGATCAACAGCGGGGAACGCAAATTCGGCGTCGTCGTCGACGCGTTGGAGGGCGAAGGTGAGCTGGTGATCAAGGCGCTTGACGATCAGTCGATCACCACCGACTTGGTGAGTGGAGCTTCGATTCTGGGCGATGGGAGGGTGGTCCTCATCCTGAACATGATTGCGCTGATGGACCGCTTCACCCGCGGACGCGCCGATGCCAATGGCCCGCGCATGGCGGGGCTGCTGTCGAGCGTGATCCGAAGCAACACGATTCAGACTGGTGGAATGCAAGCTCGCGTCACTGCAGGGGGCCAGTCATGAAAACGCCGGTGCGGGTGCTGGTAGTGGATGACTCGGCGCTGATGCGCAAGCTGATTCCCAAGATCCTCGAACAGGACGACTCGATCGAGGTCGTGGGCACGGCGATGGACGGCCACTTTGCGCTGAAAAAAATCGACGAGCTGGCGCCTCAAGTAATAACGCTCGACCTCGAAATGCCGGGGCTGAACGGGATTGATACGCTGAAAGAAATCATGCGGCGCTGGCGGCTGCCAGTGATCGTGGTCAGTTCGCATAGCACCGCCGGTGCTTCAATTACGCTGAAGGCATTGGCCCTCGGCGCCTTCGACTTCGTCGCCAAACCGCAGGATGTTTCCGCGCACATGCCGGAAATTGCGGCTGCGTTGATCAAGAAGATCCGGGCGGCCGCGCAGAGCGCAGGGGTACAACCTCAGTTCCAGCCGCAAGACCACTCTGGTGAGCAACTGGGCAAGCTTCAGCCGCTCGCGCCGACACGCATCGTTGCGATTGGCGTTTCTACAGGCGGTCCAAATGCCTTGCAATACCTGTTTTCGCGTCTGCCAGCAGATTTTCCGGGCAGCATCCTGGTGGTGCAACATATGCCGGACGGGTTTACCGAGCTGTTTGCCAAGCGACTGGACGAAACCTGTCCCATCCGTGTGAAGGAAGCACAATCGGGCGACTTGCTGGTTGCCGGGCGGGCGTTGATTTCTCCGGGTAACCGGCACATGAAAGTGAAAAAGCTGCCGCTGGGCAACGTGGTGGTTTTGGGGGAAGACGCTCCGGTAAATGGGCACCGGCCTTCGGCGAATGTCCTGTTCCATAGCGTAGCGGAGGAATTTGGTTCGCAAGCCATGGCGGTGTTGATGACGGGCATGGGAGAAGACGGGGCGACCGGCCTGGGCGAGATCCGGGCGGCTGGGGGGCTCACGGTGGCGCAGAGCGAGGAGACATGCGTGGTTTACGGCATGCCGAAAGCGGCCATCGAACGGGGTTTTGCGATGCGCATCGCGGACCTCCAGGATCTGCCTCATCTTTTACAGGCGCAATGCGCTCCCGATCGCCGTGGCGACCATAGCGACGGCAAGCGAGGGGCCAGTGCCGGAAGTAACTAGAGTTATCTATCCGAAGGTATGTAGAACGTGTTTAAGTGATAGTTGGGGAGGAGTGCCATGGAAAAGTTTGCGCCCGTAACACGGAGCGAAGACGGACAACCGGTGCGCTATCTGATAGTGGATGACTCCGTGTTCGCCCGCAAGAACCTGGCCCGGATGGTGGAAACCTTCGGGGGACAGGTCATTGGCGAGGCGGGCGACGGAGTTTCAGCGATCAGCGAGTATGAACGGCTTTCGCCCGACATCGTTCTAATGGATATCACTATGCCGCAGATGGAAGGCATCGAGGCGGCGGAGAAGATCGTGCGCGACCATCCCGGCGCGCGCATCGTGATGGTTTCGTCGGTCGGCTACCAGGAAAACATCGTGGCCGCCTTGCAGCGCGGCGCTCGCCACTTCGTGCAGAAGCCGGTGAAGCCGGAAGTTCTCTATGAAGTCATCAAATACGTGATGCGTGACGACGGAACCACGGCGCATGGAGCCGCGGGCGCCGCTGGAGCTGGAGCCTAGTCATGCGGATGGACCTGATTCAGCCTTTCATCAATTCGGCGGACGCCGTTTTGGCCCAGGGGCTGGAGTCTCCCATTACCATCGAGAACCTGACGATGGATGAGGAGGCGTACCGCCGGAAGGGCATCGCCGCCGAGGTTTGCCTCGCGGGCGAGATCGAAGGGCGGATCATTTTTGATGTGGACCTCGGAACCGCATTGCAGCTCGCCAGCCGTCTGGCCGGCGTCGCGGTTTCCGAGACTGACGAAGAACTGGTACGTGAAGCGGTCTGTGAACTCGCCAACCAGATCATCGGCAACGCCGTCACCACGCTCAACGACCAGGGATTCCACTTTCACGTTCGTCCTCCCACCTTGCACACCTCGGAACAGGGCAGCAAAAGCAGCGAAGACACGGAAGCTCTAGTGATGGGCTTCAAGACTTCCAGCGGGAACGTCTTCATGAATGTGGCGTTGCGCTATCAGGGCCGGGGAGCGGCGGAACGCACGGCTGCCGCGGGATAGGCAGCAATCAGCAATCAGCACTCAGCCCCAGCAATCTAGTCCTCATCAATTAGCCTACCCAACAGACAAGTTTTCGCTCTTCTAAAGATGCTGATTTCTCGGCTCTGAAAAATCAGCACCGCCTGGCAGAACCGAGATCTGATTGCTAACTGCTGCCCTTATGGTCCAGCCAACAGAAAAACCGGATTCTGCGGCGGATTCTGCGGGTTCGGCGGAATCGGTGGGCGCGTCCCGATTGGTTCGGCTAGATTCAGGAAGTAACTCTCCGTTGCAGTATCAATGATGTCAACCACGCCGCCATCGCAACTGGCAAAGTAGGCACGTGAACTGTCGCCGCCGGCAGCCATGGTCGCGCGGAAGCGCGTCGTGGAGCAGAAGGCATCGTACGCAGGGACTCCGGGAAGCGCAAAGGAGCTCATGATCGTGTTGCTCACAGCGTTGATCACTGTCACCTGTGGACAGATATTCGCCGCCGCACCAGCCCCGCCACTGAGGTAGGTGTCGGTCGGACTATTCGCCACTTGAAACGTTCCTCCCCCAACCGAGAGAATCACAAATGTGCCATCGAAATCACTCGGAGGAGTGCCCGTTGGACTGCCGGTTGAGTCCACATTCGAGATGGTGATGTTCATCCCCGGAAGCAAATCAATGGTTCCCTGCAGGCTATAGTTGTAGGTTGTGACCCCGTTGGCGGGAACTGCACCCGTGATGTTCACGTTAACCTGGAACTCCGCATAAGATCCGACATAAGCACGCGAACCATCCGGCAGGGACGCCACAGCGGCGGGGATAACCGCGCTGGGGCTAAAAGTCGAACATACGTCGCCCTGCGCTCGAGCGGATGGCAAGATCGGAGCGATCGTAATCGGGGCACCCGTAATAACGGTGGGGACGGATTGCGAGACATCGAGCATGGTGAACTGGCCCTGCATCGCTGACTGGCTAAACCATGGTATGTACAGCCGGTTCAAGTTTCCGTCATAAAGCATATATATCGCGCCCGGGACATTGACGCTGGCATCAATCACGTTATCCGGGCCGGCAGTGGAAGTGGTATCAACTGTGCTCACGACGCCGTTGCCGTTGAGTACATAAAGGCGCTGGCTGTCGGAGCGCGCAAGCACCCAGAGCGGCCCGTCGAAAGAACCGGTAACCGTACGCGACGAGCGGTCCGAAGTGTTGAACCCGCTGATCGTATTGTCGGCCTGGTTGGCCACGTAGAGCTTCTGGCCATTCGGAGTCTCGGCCATGGCGTCGGGAAGGTTTCCCACCGGCATGGTGGCGATGAGGGTGTTGAGGTTAGTGTTGAGCACGCCGACCGAAGCGAGGTTGGGAAGCAGTACGTAAGCCTGGCTCGCCTCCGTGGTAGCCACGAAATTCGGCGCCGAATTCGCCGGCAGGGTGATGGTGTTGGTGGTGGAGATCACGGTACCCCGGTAGTTCAGCTTGGTGACGGAATCGGCAAGGGCGCCGCTCACCGAATGGTTTGCAACCAGGACCACGCTGGCGCTTTGCTGCACGGCGTGAACCGGCGCCAGGCCGACGTTGGCAATGCTCACGTCCGTGTCGCCGGAGACATCGATGACCATGGCCGTGCCTGCCACCACGGTTCCGTTATCGTTGATGGACAACACGGTGTGGGCCGCCGCCGGGTTGGGAAACTGTGGAGGATTGGGGATGATAATCGGACGGAAGGTGTCACCGCACCCGGTACAGATCAGATAAACTAACCCCGCCAACCCCAGCCAGAGAAACCGCTTCATTCAGACTCCGTCACAAAAGTTAGTATCTCGTGGAACCGATATTGTATCGGGAATCGGGGCGGAAGGGGAAATCAGGACGTGAAGCAGTTTCAGAGTTTCAGGGTTTCTGAGTTTCAAGGTGAAAACCTGACTCTGCGAGCTTCAACGTTGAAACCTTGAAACTTTCAAACCTATGGTTGCTCAGGCGCGCCCGCGTTTTGTCTTCGATTGTCGCTCAGCCGGCATTTCCGCAACTTTTGCCGACGCTGCCGGCTTTTTCGTTTGGGCCAGGCTTTCTTTCAACGCCGCCATCAGATCCACCACGGGCGCCAGTTTTTTCGGTTGTTCGACAGCCTGCACTTCCCCGCCCTCCAGCTTCGTCGCAATCAGCTTCTTCAGATTGTCCTGGAAGGTGTCGTGATATTTCTCCGGGTCCCACTCGCCAGCGAGCGCTTCGATCAGTTGATGGGCAACCTTGATTTCGGCGTCTTTGATCTCGACGTCGGGAGCACCAAAGGACTCGACTTCCTTAACTTCTTCCGCGTAATACATGGTATGGAGCATCATGCCGCCCTTATGCGGACGCAAGAAAACGGTGTATTCGCGATTGTGCATGGTGAGTTTGGCGATGGCGACGAACTCACTCTCCTCTAGCGCTTTGGTAAGTAGAGCGTAGGGGCGGCGGCCGGCCTCTTCGGGGACCATGTAATATGACGACTCGAAGTACACGGGATCGACTTCACTGGCCTTGACGAATTCGAGGATCTCCATCGTCTTCGCTGTCTTTGGCTCGATCTTCTTGATTTCTTCGGGATCGATGATGACGTACTCGTCCTTGCGATACTCATAGCCCTTGACGATGTCGCTGCGCTCGAGGACCTGGTTGTCGAGCGGGCAAATGAGTTGCTGTTTGACCCGGTGGTGGTCCGTGCGGTGAAGCTGGTTGAAGGAGATGCCGCTGCTGCGCGCGCCCGAGAACAGACGCACCGGCATTGAGATTAATCCAAACGTCAGATAGCCAGACCAGACGGAAGCAGCCATTGAAGTCACTCCAGGGTAAAAGACGAGGTCCGCCTCGTCTTTTCTCGCTACTCGTTCGCCACCTAATCTTCATTTGGAAACG
>Ga0070765_100002327_pt1 | contig 11882 bp, 9 predicted proteins | sample HubBroMetageWFT5_FD_71516 | JGI IMG/M metagenome (GOLD analysis project Ga0070765, IMG submission 71516) | Warmed and freeze-thawed soil microbial communities from the Hubbard Brook experimental Forest, New Hampshire - Hubbard Brook CCASE Soil... | ecosystem: Environmental > Terrestrial > Soil... | reverse complement strand
ACTCAAAACCTCGTCCAGCAAAACGCATTACATTGTAGCGGAAGGGCGGTATGCCCGACAGATGCAAGCCACGGAGCTGAAAGAATTGAAGGGATTGTGAAGGTGGGATGTTTCTGGCGCGCCCGGAGAGATTCGAACTCCCGGCCTATTGCTCCGGAGGCAATCGCTCTATCCAGCTGAGCTACGGGCGCGCTACGCAAAATTATACACGCCGATCACAGCACTTCATCGCCCGTGTGCGCAAATCCTAAAGTCCCCCACGTCGTCAGATTTCATGATTTCACCTAAGTCGTCCACTCTGGTTTAATAGACTTTACCCCCGAATTCAACCGCGCTCTCCGAGGAAGGAACTCTCGACTTGCATCTGCTGCGCAATGTTTCGTTCGCTCTTGTGGTGGTCATAGGTTTTCTTCTAACGGTGTGGTCGACTGCCGCTCTTTACTTCGATTTTCAGATCGCCAGCCTGCGCGTTCCACTCGCGGTCCTTTACCTCTTAGTGATGCTCGGGACTTTCTTCCTTCTTCGGCACCACCCTGGCCGCATAGCCGTTCTCTTCGCCGGCTTCGCCATCGTCGCCCTCTGGTGGTTCTCGCTCAAACCGTCCGGCAATCGCAACTGGCAACCCGACAACGCCCAAACCGCTTGGGCCGACACCGCTGGCGACCACATCACGATTCATAACTTTCGCAACTGTAGTTACGTTACCGAGAAAGACTACACCTGCCAGTGGGAAACCCGTTCTTTCGACCTCGCTAATCTGAGCGGCGCTGACCTCTTCATCACCTGGTGGGGGCCAACCTTGATCGCCCATCCCATTGTCAGCTTCGACTTCGGTGACCAAGGCCATGTGCCAATATCCATCGAGACTCGCGACGTGATTGGTCAAGACTACTCAGCGATCCGCGGGTTCTTCCGCCAGTACGAACTGGCATATATCGTCAGCGACGAGCGCGATGTGGTCCGCCTGCGCACCAACCTCCGCAAGGACGAAGAGGTTTATCTCTTCCGCACGACGGTCAAGCCCGAATTCGCGCGAAAGATTTTTCTGGACTATCTCGAACGCGTCAACGAGCTGCACAACAAGCCCGAGTGGTACAACGCCCTGACCAACAATTGCACCACCAACATCGACGTGTCGGCGTCGCAGGCCCAGGGCACAAGTAATGTATGGGATTGGCGCGTTCTCTTGAATGGCAAGATGGACGAAATGTTATACGAGCACAACCGCCTCGTTACCGGCGGACTGCCTCTTCCTGCGCTGAAAGCACAGGCCCACATTAACGACGCCGGGATCGCTGCCGACGATAGTCCTCAATGGTCGCAGCTCATCCGCGTCGGACGCGTCGGCTTCACCCCGCAAACCGGAGGCGCTCCACCCGCGCCCTAGGACACCTTCTCGGCAGGTATTTAGCTGGAGCACCATCTCGGTGGTCCGATACAAACATGCTCCGGAGCCGACTCTAGGAGCTGAGTACCCGGTCTCCGTGGCTGGGCGGTTGGCTCACAACCAGCATGCGGACCTCCGCTCCGCTGCGGTTGATCGCCTGGTGCTTCTGCCCCGGTGGATCTCCAGCCCGTCATCCGGCCTGAGCTCGTACTCGCGCCCTTCCACCTCGAGCCTCAGCTCGCCTCGGATAACGAAGAAGAACTGACGCGCGAGTGAATGATGGTGCTTCACCTCGCTGGTTCCCGGCGGCATGTGTTCTTCGATCACGCTGAGACTCGGCTGTTTCACGAGTCGCAAATTCCTCTCAGTCTTCTGCCGCCGAATCTGTCCGTGGCGATGCGTATCGATCCGAGGCCGCCTTTGCTTTTTTTGGGCTCGGGGACAAGCACCCAGACTACTTCGCCACAAAAATCACAAAATAGTCCATCCGGTCGGCCTTCACCCAGTCGTCATGCTCCTCGACGAGGCGATAACCGGCCTGCTCCGCTTCCCGCAGTACGACCTTCTTCTGCACTCCGTGGTTCTCGCCATTACCTTCGCGATCGATGATGCCCACCCTGGCTCCCGTCTTCAGCGCCGGCCGCAAGTTCCGCAGCAGGTCCACCGGCTTTGCGATCTCGTGATACGTCTTCAGCATCAGGACCGCATCGACACTGTCTGGCGGCAGTTCCGGCGAATCGCCTTTTCCCATCACCGTCTGGACGTTCGTTAGCTTCTCTTTCTCCGCACGTTCCTTGATGTACCGAATCGCCTCCGGATTGATCTCGACCGCGTACACTCTCCCCGTCGCGGTCACGCGACGGGCCGCGCGGACCGTGAACCAACCCGATCCCGCTCCGATATCAGCCACGTTCTTGCCCGGCTTAATGCCCAGCGCGTCCATCACCTGATCGATGTGCAGCTTCTGCTCTCGATCGGGATAGTCGAAGATGGAAAGATCGCCGCTGTACGGCGTGCTTGTCTTTCGTTGCGACTCTTGCGCAGCGGTCGTGTTCTGCCCACGGACAATCGCGGTCGGCAGGCCGAAGGTCACGGCGGCGCAAACCAAAACTACCGCATATCGGCGTATAGCTTTCACAGCAGTCCCCATTAAGCGTTTATACACAAACTCGCATCTCGCGCGCGCCGAGGGCGGCGCAGCCGCCAATCCCCCTCATAGTCAAGGTGTGCGTTCCGGGGCCCGAACGTTTACCATGGTGCTGCGCCGCGGGAATTCGACTTGCTCCTCCTGCGTGCGTCGGAGTACCTTTAGTTTCTTTGTCGTATCAGCCGTCTGCGGTTGGAGCAGTCGTACTTTGCGCAGCACATGTTCAAGGGCCATGAGGACATTCATGTCATCGTTGAAGCGCTCTCTTTCTCTTATCATCTGCGTTTTCGTGTGCGGCTTTGCACTCTCGTGCGCCACAGGGCGGCCTCCCGTTCCAGTAGGTCCGCTGGTCATCAATACCACCCAGCCGCTGCCGGCCGCCGTGATCGGCGTTTCTTACTCCGCGACCTTGACCGCTAAGGGCGGTTTGCAGCCCTTCACCTGGGCCCTCGCTTCCGGAACGCTGCCACCGGGCCTAAGCATCAGCGCTGGCGGCGTGATCAGTGGCACCCCCACTGCCGTGGGCACCACGACCTTTAAGGTTCAGGTCACCGATTCGCAGACTCCCACCGCCGCGGTTGACATCGCAAGCGAGTCCATCACCGTTAATAATCTTTTGTCCATCACGACCTCTTCGCTGACCTCCGGCTCGGTCAATGTTCCCTATAGCGCTTCGCTGGTTGCCGCGGGAGGCGTGCCTCCCTACACCTGGTCGGTAGTCTCCGGCAGCTTGCCCGCCGGACTCACTCTCTCGACGTCAGGATTCATCTCCGGCACGCCAACCACCATCGGGACCGCGAACTTTACCGTCCAGGTGACCGATTCGCAGACGACACCCGCCACGGCCACCGCACCTTTGAGCCTGACCATCGGCGGGCCCACTTCACGATTGAATGGCAACTACGTTTTCTCCCTATCCGGATACCTCCAAGGCGCTCTCGAGCTCCAGGCTGGTAGCTTCACCGCCGACGGGTTGGGCAACATCACCAATGGCCTCATGGACTCCAACAGTCCCTCTGGTGTCCACACCAAGTTGACGTTCACTGGAACCTATTCGCTCGACACCACAAACACTGGCCCCATGACGCTGGTGATTCCGGCCCTCGGAACCTTCACTTACCAACTGGCGGTTCCAGCCTCCGGGACCATCCGCTTCATTCAGAACGGCAACGCCGGCAATCAGGGGACGGGCGTTATTCGCAAGGTGGCAAGCGCGACCAAGGTCACCGTTGCCTCGCTCGCCGCGACTTGGGCATTTGGTTCGTTCGGCGGAGACGCGGCCGCCAATCGCTACGCTGCTGCCGGTACCTTCGTGGCTGGCAGTACCGGAGCATGGACCAGCGGCGCTGAGGATACGAACGACAACGGCACCGTCGCCAGCAGCGTCGCCTTCACCGGTTCCTTCGTTGCCATCGACCCCATCACCGGACGAGGTACCGCAACCCTTTCTGTCACTAGCGGCGCCACCACCAACTACAGTTTCTATCCCGTCTCGACCACTGAACTAATCATGCTGGGCATCGATCCTGTCTCCTCCACTGCCCCACTCGCCCTGTTGACGGTTGACACCGCCGTTCCACCGCCCGGCGGCTACACCAATGCCTCTCTCAACACCACGACGGTCACCGAGCTTCAGAGCGTGGCGCTCTCCAACGGCAATCACGTTCCCGATGCTCTTCTCGCCTTCGTAACCTTCGATGGCAAAGGTGGGTTGACCGCTTCCACCGACGAGAACCAGGGTGGGACGCTTACTTCCAACAAGTACACCGGCACCTACACCATCGGATCCAACGGGCGCACCGCCTTGACCGGCTTCGGCACCAATCCCATTGTGTTCTACTTGTCGTCGGCTATCGCGTTCACGGTGGGAGGCGATCCGGCCGTCACCGCGGGAACCATCGTGCCACAGAGTGGATCGCCCTTCAGCAACACTTCGCTCAGCGGTTCTTACCAGGGAGCTTCCATCGTCGCAGTTACGCCCAGCGTTACCGTTGAGGCCGACTCCGCCACTCCCGACGGCAACGGCAACTATCCGCTCTTTTATGACATCAGCGGGCCCGGCGGCCCCCAGCAGGGACTGACCCTGACTGCCACCTACAGCATCGACGCCACTGGCCGTTCACCGTTAACCGCGAATGGCAACACCGCCGGAATTGCGTATGTCGTGAATCCGTCGAAGGTGCTGGTGCTCTCCACCGACACGAAGCCGAAGGTGAACTCACTCGAGAAGTAACCCCGCACCGGACTGACGTGCGCAACACGGATGCTGCATCCAAGCGGGAGCGCCGCTGGGAGTTTTTATGTTGAGACGAGGCGCACCCCACCGACTCCGAATCCCGCAGCGACCTCAGCTACCACGTATACTTCTGTGCCGGCTCTTGCCGCGCCACATCGTCCAATATCTTCTTCTTCCATTCGGCGGGACTGCTGCTTTTCAGCTCTCCCACTCCTGCAGCCGCCAGAATCACCGCCCGGTACGATCTCATCCACGGCAGCTTTAGAAACGACGCATCCGGAGTCTCCGCCTGTTGCACCAACGCCAATTGCGCCACCTTCCAATCCTCCGATGGTACCGTCCCCGATTGCAGATAGCTCAGCGCTTCGAGCCCGGCAGCTCCTAGCCTTTCCAGTTGCGCCACGCGACTGGTGCCGTCCTGCAGCACGGGCGCCGTCGCCACCATCGCGGCAAAGCCAGGCCCCATGCCACGCCACTGCTCAAATGTCCGTGTCAACTCTTCCGACGACGCCTTGAACTTGGGCGCATCGCTGAGCAACTGATCGACCAACGCCGCGAACTGCCTCCGGTACGGAGGCTCCGGCGCCACCGCATCCGTCATATGCTCCAGCGGAGTGAACTGCGTATTGGGAGTACCCTTGCGCGTGATCTCCTCCCGCACCCCTACGCCCTCTGGCGACGTGATCTTGCCCAGCACGCCCAGCGGGCCCAACTCCGCCTTACCCGACACCTGTCGCAGCATCTTGTTCGTGCTCGACAGTTGCAGCGTTCCATCCTGTTCCAGCCACACCGTCACCGCGTCCAGCCGCCGATACATGTCCCCAATGTCGGTCACCTCGCGAGGAGACCAGAACCGCTCGGCAATCGCCGCCGTCCGCGGCCATATTCGGCTATCAATGTTTTCCGGCGACAAGAACTCTCCCCACGCGCAGACCTCGCCTCCCACAACGTGGGATGCCTGTTCCAGGGTCAGATTCGCGTCCGCTGGCAAGGGATCGGAAAGATAGTGATATTCGGCCGGCCCCATGTGGTCCAGATAGTAAGTCGTCGACCAGATCGCGTTGTATCCCTCGCGCGCTGCCTGGTCGAGCGACTGGTAGCCACGCCACGACTGCACCACCGTCTCCTTAGGCAGATTGGGCGTCAGGATCTCGTCCCAACCCACCATCTTCTTCCCGTGTTTCTGCACAATCGCCAGTACCCGCTGGTTGAAATACGTCTGCAGCTCCGCAGTCGTGCGGTAGCCGTGCGCCCGCATGAATTCCTGAATCTGCGGATTGGCCTGCCACTGCTTTCCGTTGTTCTCGTCGCCCCCGATATGGAAGTACTCGTCGGGAAACAGCGCCGCCATCTCCCCGATAAATCCATCGAGGAACTGATAAGTTTCCTCGCGCGTCGGGTCCATCACGGGATCGAAAATGCCCCATTGCCTCTGGATGTCGTACGGTCCCGGCGCGCTTGCCAGCTCTGGATATCCCACCATCCACGCCCCGGCGTGTCCCGGCATGTCGAACTCCGGAATCACCCGCACCCCGCGATCCGCGGCATATGCAATCACCTCGCGCACCTGCTCTTGTGTGTAATACAGGCCGTCGGAGCCCTTCTCGTGCAGCTTGGGATACCGCTTGCTCTCAATACGAAATCCCTGGTCCTCGCTCAGGTGCCAATGGAACACGTTCATCTTGACCGCAGCCAGGCCGTCGATGTTGCGCTTGATCACCTCCACAGGCTCGAAGTGGCGCCCCACGTCGATCATCAGCCCACGCCACGGAAACCGCGGCTTATCCTGAATGTTCACCGCAGGAAAGTAGTAGCCACCGGCATCGCCCGACACCAGTTGCAACAGCGTCTCCATGCCATGCATTGCGCCGACCACCGTGTTGGCATTCAAAGTCGCGTGGTAGCCCATAATCTCCAGCGCATACGATTCGTCTTCCCCCAACTTGGGATAGGCCGCTCCACCTTGCTTGACCCTGATTGTCACCACGGCAGCTGCCCCAATAGGAGCAACTCCCAGTGGCAGGACAATTCCGGTGCGCCCTTCCAATCGCCGTTGCAGGCGAAGGACTGCTGCCTGCAGCCGGGCGTCCGTATACCCGCTGGTCGTGATCGCGAACGAAGTGTCCAGGTTCAGCTTTCCCGGTCGCATCAGCACCGAGGCAGGCAATGGCATGACGTTGATTGTGGACGGCGCATTCGTCCCGGATTGGACGGCCGCAAACGCGAAAATAGGCATCAATAACATTGGGATGAGTATTCGCATGATGGTTAAGTTAAGGTCAGAGCCCCAGTCAGAATCCACAACACCTCGATGGTCTCAAAGATTTGTCATCACGAGGTCGCGGCGGCGACCGAGGGGTCTGCTTTTCGAACCGGTCCGGCGAAATGGCTGTCCGACGCTCGCCGCTCATAATGACAACGGATTCGAGTGTAACAAAATGATCATTTATGATCGAAAAAATGATCGTTTATGTTCCTTTGTGCTAAAATTATTAACTGGGGCCGCGCCGTGGTGGGCGGTGTTGTGCCCCGGCTTTCTAAAGGAGCTCTTGCAGTGTCGTCCTCAGATCCGTCACGCACGTTCCCTAATCAGATGCTGAAGGAAGTCTACGAGCAGCCCGAGGCCATTCGACAAACCATCCTGCAGCACATCGACCCGTCCACCCGCACCGTCCGGCCTGACCGCTTTCCCTGGACGCCGGCGGAAGTCGCGGCCTTGCGTCGGGTCACCATCGTCGCCAGCGGAGCCAGTCGCCACGCCGGCCTCTGCGGCAAACTCATGATCGAAGATCTCGCGGGAATTCCCGTCGATGTTGAGCACGCCAGCGAATACGGCTATCGCAAGCCCACCAACGGCAAGGGCTCGCTGGTCATCGCCATCACCCAGTCCGGCGAAACCGCCGACACCACAGCGGCTCAGCGCATCGCGAAGGACAATGGGATGAAGACCCTCTCCATCTCCAACGTGGTCGACTCCACCATCGCTCGCGAGGCCGATGCCAACTTCTTTACCCGCGCGGGAAGGGAAGTCGCGATTCCCGCCACCAAAAGCTTTACCACGCAACTCACGGCGCTCTACATGCTGGCGCTGTTCCTCGCGGCGCAGAAGGAGACGCTGACCGCCGCCGAAGTCACCGCCCGTGTTGAAGCCTTGTCAACGCTTCCCGACCTCATCGAGGAGTCACTCGACCGCTTCAATGCCGAAGCCGAAATCATCGCCCGTGACTTCTACCGCGACAGGATGTTCGTCTTTCTGGGACGCGGCGTTCACTACCCGATCGCTCTCGAAGGCGCATTGAAGCTCAAGGAAATCTCGTACGTTCACGCAGAAGGTTATCCCACCGGCGAGTTCCGCCACGGCCCTACGGCTCTCATCACCACGAGCCTCCCCGTGGTGGCCATCGTGACCGTTGACCGCCGCGATCCTGAATCGATCGTGCGCTATGAAAAATCGATTTCCCTGATCGAAGACATTCGCCAGATTTCCCAACGCCAGATCCTGCTCGCCTCCGAAGGCGACGAGATTGTGCGCACCACGGGCGTTGCCTCCTTCTATCTCCCTCACCTCGAAGAGCTGCTGCTGCCCATCATGGAAGTCGTGCCATTGCAGTTTCTCGCCTACCACATCGCGCTTCTGAACGGACTTGACGTGGATCGCCCCCGCAATCTCGTCAAGTCTGTAACGGTCGACTAAGGTTCCCGGTAATCTTTCAAAACTGGAAACTTAAAACTCGAAACCCTTTCCTGTTTCTTCTTCGCTATTGATCGAATAAGATCGTATGCGAACGCAGGTTGGACCATGCCCGTCAAACGCACTTCCGTGATGAACGAGGAACGCCGCCGGGCGATCGTGGATTTCGTGAACCAGAACGGCCGTGCCCTGGTTCGCGAGCTGGCCAGGAAATACTCAAGTTCGGAAATCACCATCCGCCGCGACTTGGAACTGCTTCACACCCGCGGCCTCATCTACCGCACCCACGGAGGCGCGTTACCCATTCGTTCCGGCTCGGACTCCGACCGTAATCTCACCGAGCGCGAAATGCAGCACCCACGCGAGAAGCAACGCATCGCGGCAGCCGCCGCCAAAATGGTCAAGGAAGGCCAGTCGGTCATCCTCGACTCCGGCAGCACTACGACGGCCATTGCCCGCGCCCTGCGCGACTTTCGGCACCTCACCATCATCACCAACGCCATCAACATTGCCAGCGAACTGTCGGGGAGCGCCCTCGACGTCATCCTCACTGGCGGAATGTTGCGCAGCAACTCCTACTCGCTGGTCGGTCCCATCGCCGAGGAGAGTCTGCGCCGCCTAAAGGCCGACATCTTATTCCTGGGTGTCGATGGATTCGACACGCAATCCGGCGTCTCGACTCCCAACCTACTCGAGGCGCAGTTGAATCGCCTGATGGTGCAGAGCGCGGCGCGCGTGGTCGCGGTGTGCGACTCCAGTAAGTTCGGACGCACCAGCCTGTCGTCGATCGTGCCGCTCTCCAACATTCACGGCGTTATCACCGACAAGCAGGTTCCCCGCCAGCATCTGCGGGCCTTAAAGAAAGCCGGCATCGAAACGATTTTGGTTTAAGTATTTGCCAATAGCGAGGTATTCATATGACCGAACCAACTTATGAAGAGCTTAAAGCCCAACTGGCCGCGTTGCAGGAAAAAAACAAGGCGCGTGGCCCACGCGCCATCGATTTCAAAGTAAGCGAGAAGGGCGGCGTCAGCGTTTACGGCCTCGGCCGCTTTCCCGTCACGCTCTACTACGAACAATGGATCCGCTTGCTCGATCAGGTCGACCAGCTTCGCGCCTTCCTCGAAGAGAACAAGTCGAGCCTGAAGCTGAAGAACACCGAATCTTAATCCGCGGACTGTTCCTTACTGCGGGTGCCCCGTTCTACCGCTCGTCCGCGAGCGGTAGGGCGGCGGGGAATTGCCATCGTGTCACCGGCCCTCGAACAACTGCAAGTTCTCCGCCTTCCACTGCATCGCCCGGTGAATCCGGTTATATCCGCTGGGATGATCAAAGAACACCCACTCCTCGATCGGCCCGGGCTTCATCTTGCGGTACTCGCCCAAGTGAATCGCCGCCTGCGCAAATCCATCCGGCTGTCTGCTGGCGTTCAGCCCGAAAATGTCAGCCTCGGCTTCTGTCGTCCGAGTGTGCGTATTCAAGATCGGCGTCAGCACAAAGAAGAAGATCGATCCCAGCAGTACCACCAGCGGCAGCACCGCCGGATCGCTGACGCCCCGTATCCCCCACTTCGCGCCCCAGCGTTTCAGGCTCCAGTCCAGCGACCACTTCAAAAATCCGAACCCCGCCAGCGTCACCAGCGTGAAGAACGTTATGTCCTTGGCAATGTGATTGAGCACATAGTGCCCCATCTCGTGTCCCATCACCGCCTCAATCTCTTCCAGCGAGCCGCGCCGCAGCAGATTGTCATTCAGCGTGATGCGCATCGTGCTGCCGAACCCACTCACATTGGCGCTCATGCGCGTCGTCTGCTTCGACGCATCCATCGTCCACACGTCATGCGCCGGAATGCCGTTCCCCCGCGCCATCGCCAGAATCGGCGTCGTCACCTTCGGATCGTCCAGCCGCGTGACCTTATTAAAGGCAGGCACAATGAACACCGGCACGATCATGATCGTGAACACCATCAGTATGACGGTGGCCACGGCGCCCCAAAGCCACCAGGTGCGCGGCAGCTTTCGCACTACCCAAAACAGCACGACGACGAACACGCCGCCCAGCAGCGCGTTGATCCCCAGCGCCTTCGTCTGGTCCCACATCCAGGGGCCAAACGTCTGCGTCGCCAGCCCATACTTCCATTCGCGGAAGTAGCCCTCATACACTGCCATTGGGAAGCTGAGCAGCGTCGTGAGCAAGAGGTATTCGACCCAGTAGATAAAGGTCTGCAGCCACTTCCAGCGCGTGATCCGCTCCGCCAGGTTGCGCATCCATGCTGACCAGCCCAGGTTCAGCAGCAGCAGCGCGATCACCGCGCCGATCAGAAAGTCCCACAGGATCAGCCAGTATCCGCCTTCGAAGTAAGCGTCCGAGCGCGCCTGCGCGCTGGCCGGCATCAGCGCCAGATAGGCATCGGTTGCGGCGTCCACGTCAAAGTGGTTCGACGGCTGCGCTGCCACCGGAACCTTGGTGATGTCAGGCTGAGTTTCGGGAGCGCTTTGCGCCGCAGAGGCGAAGGCAAAGAGCACAACGGAGAGCAGAACAAAGCCGAGCAAACTGATGGCAAATGCGCGTAAGCGCAAGATCTTCATCATGGTCAGGGACGTGCCTTTCTAGGAAGCGGTACTCACGTAGGACTGTTGTAAGCACAGTCTGTTACGGCACAGCAGCCGGAAAGGTTCCCCGATCGCTCAGGCAAAAGGTTTGCCGCAGGTTTTGCGATCGAAAGAATTAGACGGGCTCCCCACACAAGCTGGTTTGCTTGTGTGGGATTTTTCATGCCCCGCAAACATTTGGGCTGCGTTTACTGCGGAGGGGGCTCGGTCGTAGTCGTGGTGGTGGTAGTTTTCTTCTTTTGCTCCGGCTGGTCCGTCGTGGTTGTGGTCTTGGTGTCAGACTGTTTCACCTTGTGATGCTTGCCGTACTTCGTCGTGGTGTCCGTCGTCTGAGTGCTCTGCGCCGGAGGCTGTGCCTGGTCCTGCGAAGTCGTCGTTGTTGTGGTGCTCTGCGTCTGCGCAGGCGGTGGATTCTGTGTCGTCGTGGTGGTCGTCGATTGCGTGGTGTCCTGCGCCATCGCAGGCACCGACACCGCGAACACGATCACCAAACCCAACAGCGTAGCTAGTAGATTTCTCAACTGCATTCGTTACTCCTTCCGCTTGACTGGTCAGACCCGACGCAAGGGCTGTCGCTGCCACGGTCTGGCCCACTTGCGCTTGCGGCAGGTACGATGGCGACTTTATCTCGACTCCCTTACAGCGGCAATAAGGCTATTTCCGCAGAAACCGCCCGAACTCTCCGTAATTGCCAGATTCCTTAGGTTTTTTTTGTTGTCATCACGAGGCGTAGCCAGAGGTCTGCTGTTTCTTTACGCGCCGAACGGTTGCCGGTCGACACGGACACGAGCGCCTAGGGCCGCAGCGAT
>Ga0070765_100002325_pt1 | contig 11886 bp, 5 predicted proteins | sample HubBroMetageWFT5_FD_71516 | JGI IMG/M metagenome (GOLD analysis project Ga0070765, IMG submission 71516) | Warmed and freeze-thawed soil microbial communities from the Hubbard Brook experimental Forest, New Hampshire - Hubbard Brook CCASE Soil... | ecosystem: Environmental > Terrestrial > Soil... | reverse complement strand
CGCGTGGCGCGCGAGGTCGGCACTGAAGGCAAGCTCGGCGGTCAGGCCGAAGTGAAGGACGTGTCCGGTGTGTGGAAGGACCTCACCGACAACGTCAATTCAATGGCGAGCAACCTCACCGGCCAGGTGCGCAATATCTCGGAGGTGACGATCGCGGTCGCCAACGGCGACCTGTCGCGCAAGATCACCGTGGACGTACGCGGCGAGATCCTGCAGCTGAAGGAGGCCATCAATACGATGGTGGATCAGCTGCGTTCGTTTGCATCGGAAGTCACGCGCGTGGCGCGCGAGGTCGGCACCGAGGGCAAGCTGGGTGGCCAGGCGATCGTGCCCGGTGTCGCTGGCACCTGGAAGGACCTGACCGATTCGGTCAATGCGATGGCGACGAACCTCACCGGTCAGGTGCGCAACATCGCGGAGGTGACCACGGCGGTCGCACGTGGAGACCTCTCGCGCAAGATCACGGTGGACGTGCGAGGCGAGATCCTGCAGCTGAAGGAAACCATCAACACGATGGTCGATCAGCTCAACGGTTTCGCGGCCGAAGTGACTCGCGTGGCACGCGAAGTCGGCACCGAAGGCAAGCTCGGCGGTCAGGCGGAAGTGCAGGGTGTGGCGGGTACCTGGAAAGACCTGACCGACTCGGTCAATGCCATGGCCACCAATCTTACCGGTCAGGTGCGCAATATCGCGGAGGTGACCACCGCGGTCGCGCGCGGTGACCTCTCGCGCAAGATCACAGTCGATGCGCGCGGAGAGATCTCACAGCTGAAGGAGACCATCAATACGATGGTGGATCAGCTGCGTTCGTTTGCATCGGAAGTCACGCGCGTGGCGCGTGAGGTCGGTACCGAGGGCAAGCTCGGCGGCCAGGCCTACGTGCCCGGCATCGGTGGTACCTGGAAGGATCTCACCGACAACGTCAATTCAATGGCGAGCAACCTCACTGGCCAGGTGCGCAACATCGCGGAAGTGACCACCGCGATCGCACGCGGCGACCTCTCGCGCAAGATCACTGTGGACGTGAAGGGCGAGATCCTGCAGCTGAAGGAAGCCATCAACACGATGGTGGACCAGCTCAACGGCTTCGCGGCGGAAGTCACGCGCGTCGCGCGCGAGGTCGGTACCGAGGGCAAGCTCGGCGGTCAGGCGGAAGTACAGGGCGTCGGGGGTGTGTGGAAGGACCTCACCGACAACGTCAACTCGATGGCGAGCAACCTCACGGACCAGGTGCGCAACATCGCCGAGGTGACCACGGCGGTTGCGCGCGGCGACCTGTCGCGCAAGATCACGGTGGACGTGCGCGGCGAGATCCTGCAGCTGAAGGAAACCATCAATACGATGGTGGACCAGCTCAACGGCTTCGCGGCGGAAGTCACGCGCGTCGCGCGCGAGGTCGGTACCGAAGGCAAGCTCGGCGGCCAGGCGATCGTGCCTGGGGTGGGCGGCACCTGGAAGGATCTGACCGACTCGGTCAATGCGATGGCGACCAACCTTACCGGTCAGGTGCGCAATATCGCGGAGGTGACCACGGCGGTCGCGCGCGGCGACCTGTCGCGCAAGATCACGGTGGACGTGCGCGGCGAGATCCTGCAGCTGAAGGACACCATGAACACGATGGTCGATCAGCTCAACGGGTTCGCGGCGGAAGTCACCCGCGTGGCGCGCGAGGTGGGCACGGAAGGCAAGCTCGGCGGCCAGGCGATCGTGCCTGGGGTGGGCGGCACCTGGAAGGATCTGACCGACTCGGTCAATGCGATGGCGACCAACCTCACCGGTCAGGTGCGCAACATCGCGGAAGTGACCACGGCGGTTGCGCGCGGTGACCTCTCGCGCAAGATCACCGTGGACGTGCGAGGCGAGATCCTGCAGCTGAAGGACACCATCAACACGATGGTCGATCAGCTCAACGGCTTCGCAGCCGAAGTCACCCGCGTGGCGCGCGAGGTGGGCACCGAGGGCAAGCTCGGCGGTCAGGCGGTGGTGCCGGGCGTGGCCGGTACGTGGAAGGACCTCACCGACAACGTCAACGTGATGGCGAACAACCTCACCAACCAGGTGCGCGGCATCGTCAAGGTCGTGACCGCGGTGGCAAACGGCGACCTGCGACAGCGTCTGACCGTGGAGTCGAAGGGTGAGGTGGCGGCTCTGGCCGATACGATCAATTCTATGACCGACACGCTCGCCACCTTCGCCGATCAGGTGACCAGCGTGGCGCGTGAGGTGGGCGTCGAGGGACGACTCGGCGGCCAGGCGCATGTACCAGGTGCCGCGGGCACGTGGAAAGACCTGACCGCGAACGTGAACCTGCTGGCGGCGAACCTGACGACGCAGGTGCGCGCGATCGCTGAAGTCGCGACCGCGGTCACCAAGGGCGATCTGACACGTTCGATTCAGGTCGATACGCGCGGCGAGGTCTCGGACCTCAAGGACAACATCAATGCGATGATCGGCAACCTGCGCGCGACGACCGATCGCAATACCGAGCAGGACTGGCTGAAGACCAACCTCGCGAAATTCAGCCGCATGATGCAAGGGCAAGGCGACCTGGTGACGGTGGGCCAGATGCTGCTGTCCGAACTGGCACCATTGGTGCTCGCCCAGCAGGGAATCGTCTACGTGATGGAAGGCGGCGATGAGGCGCCGTGCCTGAAGCAGCTGGCGACCTTCGCCGATCCCAACGAGAGCCCGGAGCCGCGTCGCTACCGTATCGGCGAAGGACTGGTCGGGCAGTGCGCCCGGGACCGGCAGCGCGTGATCCTGTCGGATATCCCGCCGGAGACCATCCATGTGCGCTCGGGGCTGGTGGCTGCGCGGCCGCGCAACGTGATCGTGCTGCCGGTGTTGTATGAGGGCCGGGTGAAGGCCGTGGTCGAGCTGGCGTCGCTCAAGGAATTCACGCCCTCGCACATCGCGTTTCTCGAGCAGCTCACCGGCAGTATCGGTGTGGTGCTCAATACCATTGAAGCCAACATGCGCACCGAGGGGCTGCTCAAGCAGTCGCAGCAGCTCGCGGGCGAGCTGCAGACACAGCAGAAGGAGCTGCAGCAGACCAACGAGGAGCTGGCGACGAAGGCGCGCCTGCTGGCCGAGCAGAACGCCGAAGTGGAGCGCAAGAATCAGGAGATCGAGTTGGCGCGGCGCGCACTGGAAGAGAAGGCCGCGGAGCTGGCGCTGACCTCGCGCTACAAATCCGAATTCCTGGCGAACATGTCGCACGAGCTGCGCACGCCGCTCAACAGCATCCTGATCCTGGGTCAGCAGCTGGCGGAGAACGCCGATGAGAACCTCTCGACCCGGCAGGTGGAGTTCGCGAAGACGATCCATGGCGCCGGCACCGACCTGCTGAATCTGATCGCCGATATTCTGGACCTGTCGAAGATCGAATCGGGCACGGTGACGGTGGAGTGCGAGGAGCTGGCCTTCACGCACCTGAAGGAGACGCTGGAGCGCAACTTCCGTCACGAGGCCGAGAATCGCAAGCTCACCTTCACGACCAGCTTCGACCACCATCTGGCGCGGGCCATCACGACCGACAACAAGCGCCTGATGCAGATTCTGAAGAACCTGCTCTCCAACGCTTTCAAGTTCACCGACCATGGTGGCGTGCGGCTGCACGTCGGTGTCGCCGCGGCCGGTTGGAACACGGATCATCCGGTGTTGAGTCAGGCCCAGCAGGTGGTCGAGTTTTCCGTCAGCGACACCGGTATCGGCATCCCGCCTGAAAAGCAGCGCATCATCTTCGAGGCGTTCCAGCAGGCCGATGCCGGCACGGCGCGCAAGTATGGCGGCACGGGCTTGGGACTTGCGATCTCGCGAGAGCTCGCGCATCTGCTGGGCGGGGAGATTCGCCTGAGCAGCATTCTGGGCAGCGGCAGCACATTCACGCTGTACCTGCCGCTGCTGTATACGGGCCCGAGCTCCCAGAAGCCGACTGCCGCGGGGCAGGTGACGACCTCGACTTCGATTGCGCAGACCGGTTTGCATCCGATCATCGTGCCGGCGGTGCGTGCCGATGATCTGGTGGATGATCGCGAGTCGCTGCAACCGGGAGAGGCCGTGTTGCTGATCGTTGAGGACGATCCGCACTACGCTCGTGTGCTGCTGACTCTGGCGCGCGACCGTGGGTTCAAGGCGCTGGTCGCCAAGAACGGCACGGATGCGCTGGAACTCGCGCGGCGCTACAAGCCGCTGGCGGTCACGCTGGATGTGTTCCTGCCGGACATGCTGGGCTGGACCGTGCTCAGTTCACTCAAACGGGATGTCAGCACGCGCCATATCCCAGTGCAGATCATCACGATCGAAGAAGAGCGCCAGTACGGTCTGGAGCGTGGTGCGTTCTCATTTATTCATAAACCGCTCACCACCGACGGGCTGGAAGCCGCGTTCGATCGCATCAAGCACTTCACTGAACCGCGCTTGCGTGAGCTGCTGGTGGTGGAGGACGATTCGGCCGAACAATTGAGCATCCGCGAGCTGATCGCGCACGATGATGTGGCGATCACGATCGCGGCCAGCGGCAAAGAGGCGCTCGAACTGCTGTCAGAACAGCTGTTCGACTGCATCGTGCTGGATCTGCGCCTGCCGGACATGAGCGGCTTTGAGCTGCTCGATCGCATGCAGGGGGATGATCGGCTGGCCAACGTGCCGGTGGTGGTATTCACCGGGCGGGAACTGTCGGATGCCGAGCAGGCCGAGCTCAAGCGCAAGGCCAAGAGCATCGTGCTCAAGGGCGTACAATCCCCCGAGCGGCTGTTCGACGAGACCGCGCTGTTCCTGCATCGGGTGATCAGCGATCTGCCGCCCTCGAAGCAGAAGCTGATCGAGACGCTGCACCAGAGCGATGAGTCGTTGCGCAACCGCAAGGTGCTGGTGGTGGACGACGACATCCGCAATATCTTTGCGCTCAACAGCCTGCTGGAACGGCACAACATGCAGGTGATCAGCGCCAACAACGGACAAGAAGCGATCCGGCTGGTGGAGACCACGCCGGAGCTGGCGCTGGTACTGATGGATATCATGATGCCGGAGATGGACGGCTATGAGACGATGCGGCGCATCCGCGCCAACCAGGAGTTTCGCCGTCTGCCGATCATCGCGCTCACCGCCAAGGCGATGAAAGGGGATCGCGAAAAGTGCCTCGAGGCGGGAGCGTCCGATTACGTCGCCAAGCCCGTCAACACCGAACAACTATTGTCGCTGGTGAGGATGTGGCTGCATCGATAGGAGCAGATACCGGCGTGAGCATCGGGAGCGACGACAGGGTCAATATTCTGCTGGTGGACGATCAGCCGGCACGGCTGATGTCGTATGAATCGATCCTGTGCGAGCTGGGACAGAACCTGGTGATGGCGCGCTCCGGCATGGAGGCGCTCGAGCGACTCATGCAGCACGAGTTCGCGGTGGTGCTGCTCGACGTCAACATGCCGGGCATGGACGGCTTCGAAACCGCGAGCATGATCCACGAGCATCCCCGCTTCGAGAAGACGCCGATCATATTTGTCACCGGCGTGCATGTGAGTGAGCTCGATCGTCTGCAGGGCTATCAACTCGGAGCGGTCGACTACGTATCGATTCCGGTGGTGCCGGAGATTCTGCGCAGCAAGATCGCGGTGCTGGTGGAGCTGTACTGTCAGCGGCGCGAATTGAAGCGCCTGAACCAGAGCCTGGCAGAAGCAAACACCGCCCTGGCGCAGGCCAATTCGACCTTGCAGGCCGAGAAGAATCGCGAACTGGAGGAGCTGAACAGCACGCTGCGCCAGGCGAATCGTCTGAAGGACGAGTTTCTGGCGATGCTGGCGCATGAGCTGCGCAATCCGCTGGCGCCGATACACAACGCGGTGCAGCTGATGCGCAATCCGACGCTACCGCAGGCGCAACTTGGCTGGGCGCGCGATGTCATCGGGCGGCAGGTAGGGCACCTGACGCGCCTGGTGGACGACCTGCTGGATGTGTCGCGCATCACGCGTGGCAAGATCAACGTCAATCGGGAGCTGCTCGATGTCGCCACCGTCATCACACGGGCGGTCGAGACCGTTCAACCAATGCTCGCCGCGCAGAAACACGAGCTGCTGCTGCTGGTGGAACCGACACCGCTGTATGTCGAGGGCGACCTGACGCGCTTGACGCAGATCGTCGGCAACATATTGAGCAACGCGATCAAATATACCGACGCCGGCGGGCGCATCGAGCTGCACTCGAGCGCGGTTCGCGATCGCATCGAGATCCGTGTGCGTGACAACGGTATCGGCATCGAGCCCTCGGCGCTGCCGGCAGTGTTCGATCTGTTCACCCAGGCGGCGCGCGCGGCCGAACGCACGCAATCGGGGCTGGGCATCGGGCTGGCGCTGGTGAAGCGCCTGGTCGAACTGCACGGTGGTACCGTGGAAGCGCGCAGCGAAGGTCTGGGCCAGGGGAGCGAGTTCGTGGTCTGGCTGCCGCGCGCGTTGCTTGCGGCCGATCGGTCGGCACTGCGGCCAGTCGCGGCGACGGGGTCGGGCGCGGCGGCGGTGACGGCCGGAGTGTGCCGCCGTATTCTGGTGGCGGATGACAATCGCGATGCGCTGGACAGTCTGGCCGAACTGCTGGCGATGGCGGGTCATGAAACGCACAAAGCCGGCGACGGCATGCAGGCGCTCGAAGCGGCGATACGGGTGCGGCCGGATGTGATTCTGCTGGATATCGGCATGCCAGGCCTGGATGGGTACGAAGTTGCACGCCGCATCCGTGCACAATCCTGGGGCCGCGAGCCAACCCTGGTGGCGCTCACCGGCTGGGGGCAGGACAACGACCGCAAGCGCTCGAGCGAGGCGGGCTTCGACGCACACTGGGTGAAGCCCCTGGAGCTGAACCGGCTGTGGAGTCTGCTGGAGGCGCTGCCGAGCCCTGCGGTTACCAGTGCGGCGGCGCGCGTCGGCGCAAACTGAGTAAACTCACGCGGATGAACTCCGCGCACGTCCCTGTTAGTGATTCCACCGCAGCCGATACGGGTGGCCTGAAACGTTCGCTGGCACCGCGTCACGTGACGATGATTTCGATGGGCGGGATCATCGGTGCGGGGCTGTTCGTCGGCAGCAGCGCGGCGATCCACGCCGCCGGTCCTGCGATCGTCCTGAGCTATCTGCTGGCCGGGATCGTGGTGCTGCTGATCATGCGCATGCTGGGGGAGATGGCCGTGGCGCTGCCGCGAGTACGCTCCTTCAGCGAGTTCGCGCGTGCGGGGTTGGGTCACTGGGCCGGGTTTCTCGCCGGGTGGCTGTACTGGTACTTCTGGGTCGTCGTGATCCCGATCGAAGCGATCGCCGGTGCCAATATCTTAAGTGGCTTGCTTGCTGGCTGGGGCTGGGTCGATCTGCCGGTGTGGTTGCTGGGCCTGGTGCTGATGGGTCTGATGACCGGCGTGAATCTGATGTCGGCGCGCTCATTTGGTGAGTTCGAGTTCTGGTTTGCCTCGATCAAGGTCGCTGCGATCGCGGTATTCATCGCGATCGCGGGCAGCTATGCCTTCGGCCTCACCGCTCCGCACGGCGCAACCTTCTCGACGCTGACAGGTGCCGGGGGCTTCGCACCGCATGGCTGGGTGGCGGTGTTGGCAGGCGTCACGACGGTATTCTTTGCAATCACCGGTGCGGAAATCACCTCCGTTGCGGCGGCGGAGTCGGCAGAGCCCGCTCGGGCCATCGCGCAACTGACGGGCTCGGTGATCGCGCGGATCCTGCTGTTTTATGTCGTATCGGTGTTTCTGATCGTTTCGGTGCTGCCGTGGGATCGTGTTATCGTCGGAACCTCTCCGTTCACGCAGGTGCTGCAGGTGGTTGGGCTGCGCTGGGCGGGAACTGCGATGAGTCTAATAATTCTTACAGCAGTACTGTCGTGCCTCAACTCCGCCTTCTACGTGTGTTCAAGAGTGCTGTTCGTGCTGGCGGAGCATCGGGACGCGCCACAGTCGCTCATCCGCTTGAGTTCGCGGCGGGTCCCGGCGAACTCCGTGCTGATTGGAACGCTCGCCGGGGTGCTGGGCATCATCGCCAACGCGCTGTCGCCGAAGCGGGTGTTCGAGTTCCTGATCAACGATGCCGGTGCGCTGATCGTCTTCGTCTATATCCTGATCTGCCTGGCGCAGATCAGCCTGCGCCGGCGACGGCAGCGCGAGGGCGCGCCGGAACCGGTGCTGCAGATGTGGTTGTTCCCGTGGGCCAGTTATGCCGCAATCGCCGGTATGCTGGCCGTGCTGGTCGCGAAGACAGCCACCGCGGATGGCCGCGTCGAACTCTATGTCAGCCTATTCGCACTGCTGATTGCGGCGATCGCCTGCTTTCTGGTCCAACGTCGGCAGCGAGAGTCGGCAACCCACTGAGGAAACAGGTCCGATGAGCGCAGCTCCCCTGTTCAGCTCCGCGTTGGGCCTGTGCGAACTTACGCTTCTGTATCGTGATGTGCGGCAGGTCACCGCGGCGCTGGCGGCGCCGCTGTCGGATGCCGATGCGACTGTACAGTCGATGCCGGACGCGAGTCCTGCGAAATGGCACCTGGCGCACACCAGTTGGTTCTTCGAGACCATGGTGCTCAGGGAGCACAGCGCGAACTACCGTGTGTACGACGACAGTTTCAACTATCTGTTCAATTCCTATTACGAGACGGTGGGCGCACGGCAGCCGCGGCCCGAGCGCGGCATGCTCACGCGCCCGAGCCTGGAGGCGATCTACGCCTATCGTGCGCACGTGGATGCTGCGATGGACCGCTATCTGGCGGCATCCCCTGCCGCCGCCGTGGCCGCCCTGATCGAGTTGGGCTGTCATCACGAGCAGCAGCACCAGGAACTGCTATTGACCGATGTGCTGCATCTGTTTGCTCAAAATCCACTGCGTCCCGCGTACAAAGCGCCCAGTCCCCTGCCAGTGGACAGCAGCGAGCCGGCACGCTGTCAGTTTCGAAGGTACGAGGGCGGTGTGATCGAGATCGGGCATCAGGGCCCGGGTTTTGCATTCGACTGCGAAGGGCCTCGTCACCAGGTCCTGACTGAGCCGTACGCCCTGGCTGATCGACTCATCACCAATGGTGAGTGGATCGAGTTCATCGAAGATGGAGGCTATCGCACGCCGCTGCTTTGGTTATCAGCAGGTTGGGCGAAAGTGTGCGAGGAAGGCTGGAACATGCCGCTCTACTGGGAGCAGCGCGATGGCGAGTACTGGAACATGACTCTGCGTGGTGCGCAGCCGGTTCTGCTGACAGAACCTGTCACACACGTGAGCTACTTTGAGGCGGATGCGTTCGCCACCTGGGCTAACAAGCGACTGCCCGGTGAAAGCGAATGGGAGCACGCAGCGAACTCCCTGCCGATGGAAGGAAATTTCATGGAGTCCGGGCGGCTGCGGCCCAAACCGCTGACCGGCGCGGGCTCCGCCGGGGACGCAGGTCGTTTGCGGCAGATGTACGGTGACGTGTGGGAGTGGACCCGCAGCGCGTTTCTGCCGTATCCGCGCTTTCGGGCCATGGAAGGTGCGGTCGGCGAATACAACGGGAAGTTCATGTCGGGTCAGTACGTGTTGCGCGGAGGGTCGTGTGTGACGCCTGGATCTCATATCCGGCCGAGCTATCGAAACTTCTTTCCGCCGGAGGCGCGCTGGCAATTCACAGGGGTTCGATTGGCGGAGGATGCGTGATGCTTGATGTTCTTCACTATCGGAGCGAACAAGCGCACGCGCTTCGCGCCGACGTGCTGTCCGGGCTGTCGCAGCGACAGAAGACCCTGCCGGCGCGCTGGCTGTACGACGATCGCGGCAGCGAACTGTTCGAGCTGATCACGGGGCTCGATGAGTACTACCTCACGCGTACCGAAACTGCGATCCTGAACACGCGCGCGCACGAGATCGCGCGCTTCTGCGGCGAGCGGGCGATCGTACTCGAGTACGGAGCGGGTGCGGGCATCAAGACCGAAATCCTGTTCAACGCACTGGCATCGCCGCGGCTGTATGCGCCGATTGACATTGCGGGCGATTTCCTCGATCAGACGGTGGTGCGGTTCCGCCGCCGATTTCCCAACCTGCTCACCAAGTCCATCGTTGCGGACTTCACTGACGATTTCGATCTGCCCTCGTGGATGCCTACGCATCACAATGGGCTGCGCGTCGCGTTCTTCCCCGGCTCGACCATCGGCAATCTGGATAGGGCTGAGGTCGCGGCATTTCTGCAGCGCGTGCGGCGACACGTGGGTGAGGACGGGCGCGCGATCATCGGGGTGGACATGCGCAAGGACCTGCGCATTCTCATTCCCGCCTATGATGATGCGGCCGGTGTCACCGCGCAGTTCAATCTGAATCTGCTGCGTCGGATCAATCGCGAGCTCGGCGGCAACTTCGTGCTCGATGCATTTCGGCATGAGGCGCGCTGGAACGAGGCTGAGTCGGCGATCGAGATGCATCTGGTCAGTGCGGCCAGACAGACGGTTGTCGTGGCGGGACACCGTATTGCGTTTGAGGTGGGCGAGAGCATTCATACCGAGAGTTCGCGCAAGTACGATCCAGCAGTGTTCGAGGCGGTGGCACTCGAGAATGGGTGGCGCGCGGGGCACCGCTGGACGGATCGGGCGGGACTGTTCTCGGTATACGGACTGGAGTGACGCTTCAGCGCATGTGCTGAATCTTGTCGATGCCGGCGATCAGGTGATAGCACGCTTCCAGCAGTGGTGTGGGCACCTTGAGTCGCTGGGCTTCGTGTACGGCGTAGCCTAGAGTCTCCTCGATCTCGAGCGTCTTGCCGGCGTTCAGGTCCTGCAGCGTGGACATGCGATGTTCGGGCGCGGTGCGCTGCATGTTACGGCCGACTTCCGCCAGCATCGCGACACCCTGCGTCTCGGTAACAGAACAAAGCGAGGCGACCGGCAGGGTCGAGCGATCCGACAGTTCGACTCCGCTCGCGGCGGCGAGGGCGCCGATCTCGCGCACCAATCGCACCACCACCAGCGCCGAGTTCGGGTCGATCAGGAATTTCCAGCTGTAGGCGCGCGTCGTCACCGACAGAGCCATGAGGCCCACCCAGGAGGCGAATTTGGACCACTCGAGCGTGAGGATATCGGGGACGGCGCTGGTATTGACGCCCGATGCGGCGATGGCGGAGGCGATCTGCTGCGCCCGCTGACTGTTGCCGCCGTCCAGTTCACCCAGATACAGCATCCCATTGCGGGTGAACAGCACGACACCTGATGGCAAGACTTCACCGCTGGCATCGGCGAGCGCGCCAAGCACGTGCTCGCGGCCCAGTGATTTCAGGAGCTGCTGATCCTTCATCATCCCGTTCTGCATCGAGAACGCGACACCGACGCTGGCGTGTTTGATTGCAGCCAGTGCCGCGTCGGTTCCATGGGTCTTGGTGCCCACGATCAGCACGCCTGCACCTTTGAAGGCGGACGGATCACTGATCACAGGGACGGGCTGGGTGAACTCGCTTAAGCCCTGGATGCGCAAACCCTGTTGCTCGATATCGCGGGCGCGCTGAGCGCGCGCGAGCACAACCACTGAATGGCCGGCCCGAGCGAGGTGCGCGGCAACGATCGAACCCATGGCTCCTGCACCCAGGATCGCGAACTCGGGGAGTGTTGAGGGCATCAGCTGAGTATAGCGGAGCGGCTACAATGGCCACTTCAAGGGGACAGGGACGCGCGACATGGAACGCGACATCAACAACGACATCAAGATGATCGATCACATCAAGTCGGAAGCCCTGGATCTGACGATCAAGTTCGGCCCGAAGGTCCTGGTGGCGATTCTGATTCTGATTGCCGGTGCGATGGCTGGCGGCTGGCTGGCGCGCATGACGGAGCGTGGGCTGACTCGACTGCAGATGGAACCGCCGGTGCGGCTGCTGCTGGTGCGCCTGCTGCGGGTAGTC
>Ga0070765_100002324_pt1 | contig 11893 bp, 9 predicted proteins | sample HubBroMetageWFT5_FD_71516 | JGI IMG/M metagenome (GOLD analysis project Ga0070765, IMG submission 71516) | Warmed and freeze-thawed soil microbial communities from the Hubbard Brook experimental Forest, New Hampshire - Hubbard Brook CCASE Soil... | ecosystem: Environmental > Terrestrial > Soil... | reverse complement strand
GATTGGCCGATTGCCAAAGCACGCGTGTCGGCGACATGCCAACGACTTGCTTTGGACTTGGGTCCATCGCCGGTGTTCAAAGCCTCTGTGTCGGGGAGGTTTCCGCTTCGTTCGAATGGCAGGTCGACGCCTGTCGGACGACCGATTCCGAATCGCTGCGCCCATTCGACGATCGGCTCCGGCCCCATCACGCCGGCGGCATGGAAGAAATAAACATTGCAAGACCGGCAGAGAGCGTCGCTGAGATCGACCGGGCCATGTCCGACTCCCGACTGCGAGTAAACGAGGCAGCGGAACCGGTTGGGCTGATCGAGGTATCCGCGGCAGTCAAATCGCACGTCGGGATCGATCCGGCGAGTCTCGAGCAGGGCGATCGCGGAAAGGACCTTGAAGACGGACCCGGGTGGAAGAGCCATTTGGATGGCTCGGTGAAAGAGCGGGTGACGCGGATCCTCCGTCAGCCGTTTCCATGTTTGGGCACCGGGAACGGCCGAAACTCCGAAATCAAACCGCGGGGCGCCGGCGGCGACGAGCACGGCTCCGCTTTGCACATCGAGGGCCACGATGCAGCCTCCCGTGGGAACGTGGGCGTCATTACCCTTCGCGCCGTTCTCCGTGTTTCCGGCAAGCAGCGAATCAAGAACCTGTTGCATTTTCCGTTGCACGGTCGCATTCAGTGTCAGTTCGACGTTGCTTCCGAGGCGCGGCGCGCGAAGCAGTTCTTCCCGGATGATTTCTCCAGACCGGTTGCGAACGAGTTTGCGAAGGCCGCGCAGTCCACGAAGGCACGCATCATACGACGCTTCAACTCCCGTGCGTCCGATGCGATCGCCCGGCCGATAGTCGAGTGGATCATCGTTCGCGAGAAGACCTGTTGCCGGCGAGAGCCGGTGAGTCAGGTCGTCGTCTGTAACCGGCAGTCGGGTTCCAATCACGTGGGGGGCCAAAGAACTGTCGTAATAAACGCGATGCGATGTTGTTCCGACGCGAACGCCGGGAAACCAGCGAGGGTGAGCCTCGATCTCGGCACGGACGGCGAGTGGAACGTCGTCCACGACGGTGTGATAGTCCAGTTCCTCGCTGACGACGATCGGCTCGTGTTCCTCTCGGCGCGGAGGCGTGGTCAAAGCGGCAAGAACGACGTCCCAAATTCGTTGTGCGAGTGAACGCTTTGAGTGGTTGTCGGATAATTCTGCGGTCGTTTCGCGTTTTGACCCGTCGTGCCGCCGTGCGACGGTATCCGCAATGTGCTTGACCCGTTTTTGAATGGCAAATCTCTTGGCGGCCAAGTCGCTCGGCGAGATGCCTGAGAGAGCGGACAGCCGTTCCCACATCGCATCGCGCCGTGCGAGGACCCGGCGCTTCTCGACCTCGACGTGCGCCCGGTTGCGACGCTCGATCCGCGGCAATTTCGAGAGCGCCTGCTGAAGGAGCCAGTGTTCGTCGGGGGGATCTTCGAGCCAGCGATAATGCACGCGAATGTTGTCCCGCTCGAGGTCCTCGGCGAGAACGCGCCCGTCGCTCCCGCAAATGCGGCCGTCCAGGCTGGGAACCGATTCGAAAGTCTCGGTAGTGGTCTCAAACGACGCGACATAATCGTCGACCACGCGACAATCCAATTGCGCAAGTCGCGCCGCCACGGCCGCGAGGGGCAATGCGATGGCCAGAAACAGCCACACAAGCCGCACGGCCGGTCGCTCATCCACCTGCCAGGCCGAGTCGACTTTGCCGTCTGCCGGCGTGGCATCGGCAAAAACATTGATCGCGCGATTGCGCATGGAATTCAATCCGTGCTGCGCTGCCAGCCGATAGACACGATTCTCGACTCTTCCGAGCCTCGTCGCGCGAAGGGCCGGGTGATTCGTCGAGCCGCGAAACAGACGCCGACGATCAAGATCGCGGTTGTCAACGATGCGCCGACGACTTGAGCCAAAGCGGGTGCGGTGAAGACCGACGTTACGTCGGGTGTCGATCGAATCGCCAACGAAAAGATCCTGGCGGCAAACGCACATCCGCATGAAAGCACAAAGACGCCAACGATCGATTTCGAGCGCGACGAAATTGAGCTGCCAATCGCTGCGATCAGCGCGAATGCGCCCATCTGAGGTCCCAGCCAGGGTCCGGTCAGGCAGTCGCAGACGAGTCCCATCAGACTGCCCCAAAACACGGCAATCGGCCCTGGACAAGCGACAACGGCGACCATTATTGGGATCATGAGCACGTCCGGGCGGATCGTTGGGTTCGATACTTCCGAATTCACGATCGGCTCGCTCAGGATAGCGAGTGCCGTCAGCAGAAGTAAGAGGATCAGTCGAATCATGCTTCGGTTCACTCAGCCAATGTCCTTGCGAAGCTCGGCGGCAGCTTGAGCACGGCAACCGACTTGATTTCGGCGACTTTTACGGCCGGCTCGACGGTAATGTCCCAATGCCGGCCCGATTCTTCCACGCTGCGGATCCGGCCGTAGTACAGGGGAACGCCAGTTCGCCTATCGCGATCGCTGGTATAGACTTCGTCGCCGATGCGCACCGTCTCGGTCGTCGGAACATCGGTCAATTTGCAAAATCCGTTGCCCTGGCCCACGAGTATTCCTTCGGTGCCAAACGATCCCCCCTGATCGGTCGGACGAACGATTTGGGCCAAAGCGCGGTACCGTGGATCGGTGATCGATTCGAGCGTGCTCGTCCAACGGCCGACGGAGGCGATTCGTCCGACGACGCAGCGTCCGATGAAAACGTCGAGATCCGGTTCGACGCCCGCATCGCTCCCCTGATCGAGGTGCGGCAGATCCGATTCGAGGACGAGTGCGGACTCCGAAACTCCGGCGGATCGGCCCTGGTTGAGCGGTCGCACCGAACGCCACTGCGAAAGGGCATGCCGGCTGACCACAGTCGCCCGCACGACCTCCGGGGCCGCTGCCGCGTGAGTGGTCGAGACCGGCAACGGTGACACACCATATTTTTCGGCCAGCCGCAACTCGTCGCGAAGACGAGCGTTCTCGATGCGCAGACGGCGACAGACCTGCTCCAACATGCGCGGACGGTCGTCCGCGGCGGTTCCTGCGGAGGAAGCGTCGTCGGTGGGTAATCGCGACAGCGATTGCGCTGCCGATGGGCGCAACGCGTCAAACTGGCCAATCGCGGCGGATTGGCCCGTGACTACGACGTCGACGACGGTCGCGCGGACGCACTGTTGCAACCGCGCCGGCGCAACAAAGAGCCCAGCCGCTGCGCCGCAGAGTGCAGCGGCCGTCAACAGGGTCGATCGTGTTGTACCGGGCCGTCCCATGGCCTTGACCTACACATCCTTGTCGATGGTCTCCAGGCTGTCCCGCCAATGAGACAAATGCTCAAGGCAAATCGCCGTGCCTCGAGCGACAGTTGTCAGCGGATCCTCCGCCACGCGGACCGGAATTCCCAGTTGCTCGTTCATGTATGTGGGAAGGCCCCGCAGCAGCGACCCACCACCGGTCAATACCAGTCCCGTGTCGGCAAGATCGGCAACCAATTCGGGCTTGCAGTGCTCGATGACCGTCTTGACGCAATTGAGGATCGCTTCGACCGGCCCGCGCAGCGCCTCACGAATCTCCTCGCTAGTCACCACGGCCTTTCGCGGCACCCCGCTGATCGTGTCGAGCCCGCTCACTTCGGTGGTGAGCTCCTGCTCGAGCGGAAAGGCGCTGCCGACTTCGAGTTTGAGGTGCTCGGCACTGGGCTCGCCGATCCTTAGCGAAAAGTGCCGTTTGAGATAGTCAACTATGGCCTCGTCCATCTCGTCGCCCGCGATGCGGATCGAGCGACTGACGACTACGTCGGCCAAGCTAAGAATGGCGACGTCGGTCGTGCCGCCGCCGATGTCGCACACCATGCTGGCCATCGGCTCGGAAATCGGCAGCCCCGCGCCGATGCCTGCCGCCTTCGACTCTTCCAAAAGATAAACACGCCCAGCTCCCGCCCGTTCGGCACTATTGTAGACAGCCTGCTTTTCGACGGATGTAATTCCACCGGGGACGGCGATGACGACCCGCGGGCGCAGTCCTCCCGATTGGCGGCTCGCCTTGCGGATGAAGTACCGGAGCATGGCCTCGCAAAGCTCGAAGTCGGTGATCACGCCATCCTTAAGCGGGCGGACCGCGGTGATCGAATCGGGTGTCCGGCCAAGCATTTGTTTCGCGAGTTTGCCGACGGCCGTTCCTTTGCCCAGGACGCGGCGTGTCCCTTTGCGCAGTGCGACCACAGATGGTTCATCGACGATGACGCCTCGCCCGTGCACGGCAATCAGCGTGTTGGCGGTGCCCAGGTCGATTCCCAAGTCGGGGCAGAGCCAGTTGCGGAGACGATTCAGCATCCATGCTGCCCGTAATTGAAGCCGACTTCCGTGCCAAGCGACGCTCACCGCAGGCCGCGGAGAGGCAACCCGATCGCCCGATTAAGCAGAAAGATGCGTCAGGGGCGAACTTAAACCTTTATAGCCCGCGACGTTGTATCCCGGGGGGCTAAATCGTGCAAGACGGCCTATTCGCGCGCAACTTTTCCGTTCGCTTCTGTCATTGGCCGCAGCCAATCCGGACCGCAAGTGCGGCGAACGCCTAGAGATAGGCGTCCAATTGAAATTTAAGGCAGATAATGCCGCTAATCAGAGCCGCGACCGAAAGCAGAAGCAGGCCGACGTAGACATCCATGGCCGGGGCCGGTCCCTCCGCGCGGGCTTTCTTCTTAGAGCTTCGTGGTGACATTGTCCCCTCGTCGAATTTCGCCGTTCTTCGTTGATTCGATCACCACGCCGACGGCCGTCCGGTAGTCGACCATTTCCAGGCGAATGGTGCCGAGATACTTGGCTTGTCCGTCGGCGCGATACACGAACAGTTTGTGTCCCTTGGCCAGGCCCACGTCGCTCCCCATATCGATCTCAACCAGATCGTGACCGTTGCGGCCTCCCTTTTTAGTGTTGAGCACGACCGTCTGGAGGACCGGGGGGGGCTCAACCTGTCCAGCCAGCTGTTTGGGGTCGGGATCGAATCCCTTGAAGCGAATGAACTTCTCCAATGTCGCGTACTGCGTCAACAACTGGTTATGCTTTTCGAGCATCGTCTTGGCGGCCTGGTCGAGGTTGACGATCTTGTCGGCCTCTTCTCGATTGCGCGTGATCAACTCGTCGCGGCTTTGGTGCAGCTGGGCGTTGATTTCTCGCAGGCTCACGGCCTCGTCGCGGCGGGCGCGGGCCTCTTGTCCGGCAATCTCGGCCTCGGCACGAGTGTTTTCCAGTTCGGTCCCCCGTTGCGTCAATTGTGCCTGAAGCTGCTTATTCTTGGTGCGGTTTGCGTCCGCCTCGCCCCGCGCCTTGTCGGCCGCGTCTTTGAGTGTCTTCTCAGACGCCGCTTGGACGGTGCGAACCTTTTGAATTTCGGCCTGGACGCTCTGGAGTTCCTTTTTTGACTTGTCCAACTGTTCCCGGACCGTCTTCTCCTTCTGTTTCCAATTCGTCTGCACGGAACTCACGCCCGCTGCAAACGCCATCAGCAGAACGCTGAAGCCGATTTGCGCGACGACCAGAACTTTACCGACAGTCGACATCGCTTGCTCCCTGGAGCTTTCTCAAATAGGCAATCGGATGGGCCTTAGCGTGGTCCGGAAACTCCCTGAACATCGCTTCGGAGCTGTTTATTTCGACTCTCCAAAGCAAGTTCGACTCCATTCAATTGCACGAGTTGATCGCGCAGCTTTTTTTGCAATTCGTCCGCGCGGAAATTGTCGGCCTGGATCTCTTTAAGCTCGCGCGTGAGGCGGAAGACATCCTCGCGGCGCTTCGTCGCCTCGGTTCGGATGGCCTGTGCCTCTTGCGAGCGTTTGACGACGTCGTTGGAAAGGCTCAGGACCTTGGTGTTGAGACCTTCGAGTTGTTGGTTTAACTCGGTGACGCGGGCTTCGAGAGCCTTCACATCAGCGGCGTTGAGCTTGCGGATTTCCGCGGCTTTATCCCGGAATTCCTTCGCTTCGTCTTGCAGCTTCTTAATTTCGGCCTCTTGCTTTTTCTGCAGATCGTCCCGCGCGGCGATGATCGCGGCGGCCTCGACGCTTGCTCGCGATACGTTCACCGATGCTCCGCCGACCCGCTCGGTCACGGTCCACTTATCGGCCGACTTTTGGATCGTGTAATCGGAGAGCGACGCGGCTTCAGCATCCCAGTTGGGTCCGCCCATCATGGCGACCCAGGCAAAACCGAGAAAGGCGAACGACGCGAAGACTGCGAAGACAACCAAACACTTGGCAATTTTCGTCATGACCGCTTTTTTCTGGCCCGAAAAGGCGCGTCTGCCACAGGCACCCCGGCGCCTGTCCGTGGTCCTCCCTGAGCCCTTTCGCCGCGGCCTGCCGTCTTCCGTAAAGCAGATCAGCCGAGCTTAACCTCGGCCTGATCGGTCTCGCGCGCGGAGATTTCCGTAATCTCTGTTCGATTATAGGCAGCAAAAAAACGCAGTGTCAAACAAAAAGCATCCATCGAGGATTCGCCGAGCCGGTCGCGTCTTTCGCCCTATGTCTGGCCGGCATAAACGAGTCCCTTGGAGGCACCAAACTGCACCTGCATGTTAGTCACACGCGCTTCAATCCGCCCGTCGCCGGACAGTGCGGGCGTTTGTGAAGGGTCCTGAGGGATTTTCGGATTTTGAGACCCGGTTGGAAATCGGCAGTTGCATCGCCGAAGCCACCTGGACATGATAGAGGCCGTTTTTCGACTTAATTCCATTCGCCGTCTCTTCTTCCCGCTTTGAGGCCAGCCAATTCAGGCGTGACCGAAGTGCGGACCGATTCGCGCGAGGGCCACTGAATCATCTGGAGATCGACACGTGTCATCAGGCGAAAGCTATTATCGGTTCGAAACGTCCGATGGCTGTTTGATCATCACGCTGCTCCCGGAACTCAACGATAAGCAATGGGCCGACATCGAAAAGGTCGGAACCGAGATCGTGGACCGACTGAGCACCGCGCAAGCGCCTCGCTTCATCGTCGACCTGACACTGCTGAGTTACATGGGAAGTGCGATGGTTGCCCTCATCGTGCGGCTTTATAAGTCCGTCAACGGGCGAAGCGGGCAGATGGTGGTCGTCAATCAGCACGAGTTAGTCCTTGAAGTTCTCAAGCTGGCCGGGTTGACGAAACTTTGGACCATCGTCGACACCCGCGACAAGGCATTTGCCGCGTTGGGCATTAAGCGGCGTGCGGCGTCCGCCCAGGGTTCGACCAGCAACGGTGGCAACGGCATCCTGGTAGCGGGCGTCATCGGAACGCTCGGGGCCATCGTCGGATTGGCCCTGCAGTTTTCCAAGCAAGACCTCGTTTCACACAAGATCGCGCTGCTGATCGACGTGGGGTTCGCCGCGCTCGGCATGATCGTGGGAACGATGATGCTGGTGAATCAGACCGGGGCTCGGCGAAACGTGGGAATTGCTTTCCTTGCCATTTGCCTCATCGCCGTTCTTGGTGGGATTGTTGTCAGCCCGGACCAATCAACAGCTCCTGCTCACCCGAAGGGCGCGTCCTCGTCGACGCTCCCGACGCCCGTCACGACGACGGCCGCGATCGTGACACCGAGTGCGACAAGTACCAACACGATCGCGCCGACGACAGCCGCAAAAAGCGCCCCGGCCCCAAGTGGCACGGTTTCGACCACTTCAACCACGCCAGCGGTGCCCTCGATCTTAGCCAAAGGCAAGGGTAAATGATAACGCCGGCCATTCTTGGGAGGAACCAGCCCGCCGGCAAAGTATTATGACCGTACCTAACAAAATCTCTGCCGAAAACGGACGAGATTCACGATAATTTTCAGCCGTTCGAGACGCCCTACTCGCGAAACAGTGAAAGGACTCAAATGAGCAGTACGAGTGAACGAGCCGGCATTCGGCAAAAGGCCTTGCAGGAAGAGCTTCGGGAGCTGGTCGACGTCGTCGGACCAGGCCCGCTCGTCGACCTGCTGCTCGAACGTGCCTTTCAGCTTCAGGCGACCGACATTCATCTCGATCCCGGCGAGTCAGGCCTCCGTGTCCGCCTGCGGGTTGACGGCCTGTTGCACGACGTGGCCAAACTTCCCAGCGAGATGACGTCGCACGTGATCTCTCGCGTCAAGCTCATGGCCAATATGGACATTACCGAGCGACGCCTTGCACAGGACGGCCACATTGCCAATGCCGTGCTCAAGCAGCAGCGCGACATCCGCGTCGGCAGCGGGCCGACAATCTATGGTGAGAGGCTCGTGCTCCGTTTGATGCCCGATTCCGGCACGCTCACGCGAATTGAGGACCTGGGATTCGACGATGGACAGGTCGCCGAAATCAGGAAATGTATTTCGGCTCCCTACGGCATGATCCTCAGCGTCGGACCGGTGGGATCTGGCAAGAGCACGACGATGTACGCCGCCATGGACGTTCTCAACGACAAGACGAAGAGCCTGTGCACGATCGAAGATCCGGTCGAAAGACGGGTCGACGGTGTCAATCAGATCCAAGTCGACAGCCGCATCGAATTTGGCTTCGTCGAGGCGCTGCGCGGAGTCCTGCGGCAAGACCCGAACGTGATGATGGTCGGTGAAATTCGCGACCCGGAAACGGCTCACATCGCCTGTCGAGCCGGACTGACCGGCGTCACCGTGCTAAGCACGCTGCACGCCAACGACGCGGCATCCACGATCGACGTCTTCCGCGAGTTCGGCATCCCGCCGATGTTCATCGCCGACAGCCTGGTTGGCATCATTTCCCAACGGCTGCTGCGCAAAGTCTGTTCACGCTGCCGGCAGACTTATCACCCCGACGCGGCCACTGCCGAGTTCCTCGGCCTCGAGCCGGATCAGGCGGCCAAGACCGAATTGCTCCGCGGAACCGGTTGCGACCACTGCTTCCATACGGGTTACATGGGTCGCACCGGCGTCTTTGAGATCATGGCGCTCGACGCCGACCTGCGCGACGCCGTGCTCAAGGGAAAGACGCATGCGCAAGTCCTCGACCTCGCCAAGTCAAAGGGCATGCAAACGCTCGAAGCTTCCGCCAAAAAGAAAGTCCTGGGTCAAGTCACGACTGTCGAGGAAGTCCACCGCGTGCTGACCGCGTTCTCTTAAACGTGCGGAGTTCGGGGTGCGGCCTTGGAAACCCGCATCGGAACCGGTCCCTGACGCGCTTCGGGCGATTTGAAGAAATCAGAGGCCGGTGACGAGCGCGGGAAATGATGCGCCACGTTTATGCTTTTTGCGCGACGGGCGGCCCGGCGCATGAATTCGCATTCGGGATCAGCTCGGCCGCGCTCCAATGTCCGCACGTCTTCGCGAACGTCCAGCGTCGGTTGCTCCGAGCCCGGCAATCGACTCCGATTCCCGAAGTCATTAACGCCGCACTCCGAACTCACCACCCCGCACAATAGTTAAGCAGCATGCCCGGCCGGGGGAAGAAGCGGCATCCGTGCCGAACAAGCCATCCTTGGTGCCTGAACGCTTGAGGGCGCGGTGCTAAAGGGATGATAAGTGAGTGGACACTTCTCCGTAGGGAAAATGCCCGGCCGGGCACGCTTGTAGTCTCACAATCGATGTCACGCAGGAAGGCCGCTGGATTGCTCGCCGTGTCATTCCGAGAGATCGCGAAAGAGTGTGCCGAATTCGGGCATCTCTTCGCGGAGCACTTCGAGCCAGGCGGCTGGGTTCCAAATCTCTAAGCAAATCACCGCGCCAACCAGAATCACGTCCTGATTCGGCCCGACGCCCAAAAATTCCCGAAACGGCTCGGGGATTAATAGGCGCGATTTATTTGCCAATCGCACGTGCGTGTGCCGCGTCGACAACAGGCGTCCGAAACGCTGAACGTCGGCCCAACGCTGCTCCATCCGCCCCGACTGAATTTTGCGGCGAATCAAGTCGATGCCGTCGTCGAGCCGTTTTTGCCAATCGGTTGGACGCCACACACTCAAGCATCCGGCCCGTTCCTTCGCCAGGATGCAATCACCCTTCTGATCGGCGACGGCGGCCGCAAAGTCGGTCGTGAGCGTCAATCGAGAACGGTCGTCGAGTGTGCGCTTGTGTTCGCCGGTGATAAAGGCATCGATCGCCACGGGAAGTCGCCGACTTGAAGGTCAAAAAAGCAAAAGACCACGAGCCAGAGCGTCCCGGGCATCCGAGCCTGCTGCCCGCCCCTGCATTTCATCGTAATGGGAACGAATCCCACAATCAACGTGTTATCAAAGAGCGAATTGGGCATATTTCCCACATTCGACGAAAGCCAGCATACCGGGGCCGGATCGATTTCGCAAACGTGCGGACTGGCACACACAGAAGATTGTGCAAGAACCTGCGACATGGCGAGCAACGATCTTGCCGGAGCGCCTATTGGAAGATCTGCTTCAGTTGCTTGCGCACGTCAGCCGAAGAGACGCGAGTTGAGGCGGCTTCGATGATTTTCTGCACCAGCTCATCGCGCTCGATTGCCAATCGCTCTTGGAACAGCTCCAGCACGGCGTCGGGCAAGAACCGCGTCCTTTGGGCAAACCCATATTCGTCGCCGCGGCGTCGGTTGGCGAAGTAGTACCGTTGGGGGTAACAGACAAACAGGCGATTACGGGCGCGGGTCAGCGCCACATAGAACAGCCGACGCTCCTCTTCAATCTCCGATTCCGACGTAGTCGCCATGTCGGACGGGATGTTGCCGTCGGCCGCGTGCAGCACGTAGACCGCGTCCCACTCCAGCCCTTTGGCTGAATGGATCGTGCTCAAGATCAAATAGTCCTCGTCGAGCAACGGATCGGCCGCCAGGTCTTGTGTCGAGCTGGGCGGGTCGAGGGTGAGGTCCGCCAGAAATGTCGTGCGGTCCTCGAACCGGCCGGCGACGATTTCGAGCTGCTCCAGATCGCGGAGCCGGATTTGTGGACGATCGTGCCGCCGTTCCAAAATGGGCGCGTAGAATTGCCGCACGCGGTGCACTTGCGATGAGATCGTTCCGGCTCGCGCATCCGGCGCGGACAGGGCCGACATCATCTCGACGAACGGCGTCCAGATTTCGGTCCCCTGGGCAGGGGGCGCGTAGTCCCGCCAGGTTCGAAAATCATTGCGGGCATCGGCCAGCTTCTGCATGAGGTGGGCCGCTCGCTTGGGCCCGATACCCGGAATCAGAGTCAACACACGCGAGCCTGCCACCGCGTCGCGCGGATTGTCCGCCAGTCGCAGGAAAGCGATGAGGTCCTTGACGTGGGCCGTTTCAATAAACTTGAGACCGCCGTATTTATGAAAGGGAACGTTACGGCGTGCCAGCTCCAGTTCCAAGTCGAGACTATGATGGGCCGCGCGGAACAAGACGGCCTGATGTCGCAGCGGCGTTCCCGCTTCGCGGCCGTCGAGAATCTGGTCGACAACGAACTGCGTCTGCTCCGGCTCGTCCTGGCAATGAACGACTTCGGGCAGTAAGCCTTGCTTTCGCGTCGTCCATAAATTTTTGCGGAAGCCTTCGCTAGCCTGTGCGAGCACTCCGTTCGCCGCGTCGAGGATGGGCTGCGTGCTGCGATAGTTCTGCTGCAGCGTGACGACCGTTGTGCCGGGGAACTGCGACGGAAAATCGAGGATGTTCCGCACGGTTGCCGCGCGGAAAGAATAAATCGACTGGGCATCGTCTCCAACGACGGTCATTCCCTGGCCGTTTGGTGAAAGACCTCGCAAAATTTCGGCCTGCAACGTATTCGTATCCTGGTATTCGTCCACAAGAATCGCGTCGAAGCGTGAACGAACGAGTTCCGCCGGCTCCGGGGTCGCCAAAAGCGCGTGCCAAAAGAGGAGCAGGTCGTCGTAATCGAGGATGGCCTGGGCCTCTTTGCGATCGACGTAGCCCTCGAAAAGCTGCTTGAGGCCATCGACGTGCTGGCCACACCAAGGG
>Ga0070765_100002323_pt1 | contig 11893 bp, 7 predicted proteins | sample HubBroMetageWFT5_FD_71516 | JGI IMG/M metagenome (GOLD analysis project Ga0070765, IMG submission 71516) | Warmed and freeze-thawed soil microbial communities from the Hubbard Brook experimental Forest, New Hampshire - Hubbard Brook CCASE Soil... | ecosystem: Environmental > Terrestrial > Soil... | reverse complement strand
CTCTCGAGCGACATCAGCAGCCCCGCCTTCATCTGGGCCTTGGCGCGGCTCAGCTCGATCGGCGTCAACCCGTCCTGCAATTTCAACGCCTCTTCGCACAGCACCGGCGCTAGCTCGGCCGCGGCGTCTTCGCCGGTCCCGGCATAGATCCCAAACAAGCCGCCGTCCCGATAACCGTGGACAAAGGAGTGGATCGCGTAGACCAGCCCCCGCTTCTCGCGAATTTCTTGAAAAAGCCGGGAGGACATGCCGCCACCGAATGCGGTCGACAAGACCGAGGCGGCGTAATAATCGGGATCTCCGAGCGTCACCCCGGGAAAGCCGAGCACGAGGTGGAGCTGCTCGAGGTCCCGGTCCTCGCGCCGGTCGCCTCCTGCATAGCGTGCCGGCTCTGTGCTGACCGAACGTTCGGCCGGAAGCTCGGAAAGCAGCTTGTCGGCGAGATCGACAAGCCGCTCGTGCTCGAGATTTCCGGCCGCCGCCAGCACCATCCGGCGCGCGCCGTAATGATCGCGCAGATACGCGACCACCGCGTCGCGGGGCAATTCGCGGATAATCTCCGGTCTTCCGAGCACGGGCCGTCCCATCGCCTGCTCGGGATAGGCACATTCCTGAAAGTGATCGAAGATGATGTCGTCGGGCGTGTCGTTAGCCTGGCCGATCTCTTGCAGGATCACTGTGCGCTCGCGCTCGAGCTCCTCCGGGTCGAAGGTGGAGTGCTGCAGGATATCCGCGAGGATATCGAGAGCGAGTGGTAAATCTTCCTTCAATACCTTGGCGTAGTAAGCGGTGCTCTCGCGGGAGGTATACGCATTGAGATGACCGCCGACCGCCTCGATCTCCTCGGCGATCGCGCGGGCGCTGCGCCGTTCGGTGCCCTTGAAGGCCATGTGCTCGAGAAAATGCGCGGCGCCGTTGGTCGCCGCCGGTTCGTGCCGTGTGCCGACATCGACCCAGATGCCGAGCGATACCGTATCCACGGTTTGGATCGCGTCAGTGGCGATCCGCAATCCGTTCGCCAGTCGCGAAACTGGGGCGCTCATGCCGCAGCCCCGGTCCGCCGGGCACGAGAGCGGATGAAGCGGCTCACCGCGCCGATCTCGTTGGGCAGAACGACAATCCGCTCGGGCCTGTCGAGGAGATCGGCCAGCGGCGGGGGTAAACCCGGGCGGAGGCCGGTGGCACGCTCGACCGCATCGGGAAACTTGGCCGGATGGGCGCAACCCAGGGCGATCACCGGTGTGCCACTCCCATCGGCGGCGATCTCGGCTCGCGCGGCGGCAACGGCGACCGCCGTATGCGGGTCAATCAGCGCTCCGGATCGGGCGTAAGTTTGAGCAATGGTTTCCATGGTCTCAGTGTCATCGACTTTGTGGGCAGAAAACAAGCGGCGCGCGGCGCGCCACGCATGGTCATCTTCGGGAAGCGAGCCGGTGCGCCGGAAATTTTGCATAGCGTCGCCGACCGCGGCACCACTGCGGCCTTTCAGCTCGAACAGCAGTCGCTCGAAATTGCTCGACACCTGGATGTCCATGCTCGGGCTAAGGCTCGGCTCTACTGCGGCGAGCGCCATCCGCCCGCTCGCAAAATAACGGGCGAGAATATCGTTGCGGTTGGTGCCGATTACCAGCTGATCGATCGGCAGACCCATCTGGCGGGCAACGTGCCCGGCATAGACATTGCCGAAATTGCCGGTCGGCACGCTGAACGAAACCGATCGCTCCGGCGCTCCCAGCGCTACTGCGGCCACCACGTAATAGACTGTTTGCGCGGCGATTCGCGCCCAGTTGATCGAGTTCACCGCCGACAGGTTCAGCGCATGGCGCAACCCTGTATCGGCGAACAGCGCTTTGACGAGATCCTGGCAGTCGTCGAACGTGCCCTCGATCGCGACCGCATGTGCGTTGGCCGCTTCGCGCGTCGTCATCTGCCGGCGCTGCACCTCGGAGACGCGCTGATGCGGGTAGAGGATGAAAATGTCGATCGCCTCCCGCTCGCGGCATGCTTCGATGGCGGCGGAACCGGTATCGCCCGAAGTCGCGCCGATCACCGTGACGTGTTCGCGGCGCCGGGCCAAGACCGCATCGAACATCGGCCCGACCAACTGTAACGCGAGATCCTTGAAGGCGAGGGTCGGCCCATGAAAGAGCTCGAGGAGCCAGAGCCTCTCGTCGATCTGCACCAACGGGGCCACCGCCGCATGGCGGAACCGGCCGTAGGCCGTGGCGATGAGCTGCCGCAATTCGCCCGGCGGGAAGGCGTCGCCGACGAACAAGGCGACGATGCGGGCGGCGATCTCGGCATAAGGGAGTCCGGCAAAGCCGGGAATGTCGGCCGCCAGCCCGGGCATCCGGTCCGGCACGTAGAGCCCCCCGTCCTCCGCGAGACCGGCAAGCAGCACCTCCGCAAACGAGCGGGTCGACGGCGCAGCGCGAGGGTCGCGGGTGCTGAGATAACGCACCACCATACCGGATCCTGTCAGTGTGCCGGGAGCCTATCGCCGCATTGCGGCGTTCGCAACCGCAGAAAATCACTAAAAACACGTTGTTATTTCGGGACGTAAAAGGAGCCGAAGGCGGAGCGCCGCGTGACATCATAGTATTGATCGATGGCGTAGAGCACTTCGTCGGTGAAACGATCGACCTTTTGCCGATAATGCAGGATATGACAGGATTGCGTCGTCGGATCGTCACAAATATCGGCATGAAGCTGAATGATGGCAAATTCGCGGGCGGCAATGCGCCGGATCAACTCGCCTTGATCGAGCCTGCCAGACAACATGGATTGCCGCGAGTTGAACGGATCCAGAATGAAAGGCTGGCTGGCCATATAACAGAGCAGCAGACTTTCGCAAATGGCCGGTCCTTGCTTGTCGGCAACAAATTTAGCGTCAGCCAAGAACGTCTCTTGCCTTCTTCGGTCCGAATCTAAAAGAGCTGGGGTATGATATACTTGTACGGCAATATCGGGGGCTCTCGCCAGAATCGGCTGCGCGACGAGAAAAGGCAGAGCGCTCGCCAGCACCCTTGCCAACCGGCCGCGAAACTCGGCCTTGCGCACCTCGGACATGATGACGCCCGCCGCGACCCCGAGGAACACCGCGGCATCCTGAAACATGTTGTAAGACGTCCCCTCGAAGCCCGACACGATAGCCGCGCCGATGATCGAGATCGTTCCCCAGCCCGCTAGGATCATTCGATCGGCAGCCAGAACCAACGATGAGCTCAAGGCCATCGCAGTCAGCGGGAATTTAAAAAGCCGCAGATACTTCATCAGGTGGTACCGAGCGCCATACCAGCCGAAGCGCCGCGGCGACATCAGATGATCGAGGAAATCGCCGCCGGCGACGATTTGCGTCAGGCCGAGAAAGCCTGTCGCGAAACCGGCGCACGAAGCGAGCCAGAACACCACCCGCCGCGGCGAGCGAAAGGCCAGATCGAGGGTGATCGCGATCGGGATCGCCAAGAGGTTGTGCTTGATGAAGCCGCCGAGCACGACGAGGAAGGCGGTGCGCAGTAGTTTGAGGCGATCGGGCGGACGGCCGATGTAACTGACCAGGGCGCCGAGCATGACGGCTTCGCCCAGAGTCTGCGGGTCATCGGCGATGACCCAGGCCGGCGCCATCAGATAGCAAAAACCCGCTGCGCAGCCGGCGCCAAACACTGCGTCGGTTCGTCCGCCGCCGAAGCACCGGACTGCTATTGCCGCGAACACCGCGATTGCGGCAAAGGAGACCAGCGCGACCAGTCGTCCGCTCAGCAAGAGATTATGGAAGAGGAGGTTGGCGCCAGCAACGATCAAAAATGAACCGATCGGGTAGTTGTTTATCCTCCAGTAATTATGGTCGTAAATGAGCTCACCGCGAATCAGTCTTGCGGCGTTGTAAACATTCCATCCTTCATTGTAGTTGAGTTCGAAAGTGAAGCCCGCAGAAATATAATTTCCTATTGGCAACAGCAGTGCACAAGCAAGCACGAAGCAGGCGAGCGCAGCGAATAGATGGGTGCGGACGGCACTATGCTTCGCCTCGGCAAAATTCGTCAATGCAGGAGCCGGAGCCTCCGCTGGCAACGGCTCGGGGCAGCAATCTGCTTCAATCTTCAATATGGACGATAGCCGCTTCGGATCCCAACCCATCTCCACCCTTCAGGGGGAGAGGGAGGGGCGCAACCCGCAGGTTGGGAGGGTGAGGTGGGCGGCGCCGCACACCGGCTCGTCGGCCCTCCTCACCCAGCCCTCTCCTCCCGGCCAGCGGGAGGAGAGGGTAAGATGAGCGTGGTTCAAGGCAAATTTCGCACGAAGCGAAGGTCCGAACCCGCGCCTAGCGCAGCGCGCTGACGTCATCCGGGTTGACGAGGTCCGGCGCCATCCAGCCGTCGAGGTCGTATTCGGCCATGCAGATGTCGGCGAAGCCCTTCCAGCGCTCGTATTGGCCCGACGCGACGGCGGACAACAGTGCGAAGCGCCGGATTTCCTCGTGGCTGCCGGAGTAATTGATCTCGTAGAGCTCGTGGCGGGCGCCGAATTCCGTGCCGATCGAGTCCCATAATAGCTTCATCAGTTTGACGCGCTCCACCGCGGTCACACCGCCCGAGCCGCGGACATAGCGGTCGAGGTACTTGCGCAGCTCGGGGACTTTGAAATCGTTGGCGTGCGAATTGAGGTAAATGAGGCTGCTGGCGACTGTCTTCTCGATCTGATGCTTGACCTGGACATAGGCTTCCGGCCCCAGCACGTGGTAGGCGGCGCCCGGCTCGGAGCCCGGCAGCACGAAGCCGTCGGTCCATGGCTCGGGGCTCTTGGCCATCGCGTCCGACAACGCCCACATCGCGTTGCGCCAGGTGATCACCTCGCCGATATTGGCTTCGACGCCGCGGAAGCCGCGCGTCCCGGCGGTCTCGGTCGCCTTGATCAAGAGTCCGGTGATGAAGTCGAGCTTGACCGCCAGCCGCGTGCAGCCATGCAATTGGAACCGCGGCACAAACCCGCTTCTCGGAAAAAAGCTGTTGGCCTTGTCGATATCGCCATAGACGAAAATGTTCTCCCACGGGACGAATACGTCGTCCATCACGAAGATCGCGTCGTTTTCGTCGAGGCGGCTCGATAACGGATAGTCGAACGGCGTGCCGAGGACCGCAGCACGCTGCTCGTTCGAGACGCGGCAAATGAACTTGACCCCCGGCGCATTGGTCGGGACGAGAAAGACTACGGCGTAATTCTTGCCCTGGACCGGCAGCAGCCCGACATGCCCGACAAAGGTGAAATGGGTCAGCGCCGATCCGGTCGCGACGACCTTGGCGCCGGTCACGCGGATTCCGGAATCGGTCTCTTTGGTGACGTGGGCATAGACATCTTCGGGCCCCCCGGCGCCCCCGGCGCGATATTTCGGTCGACCGGGGGCTGGACCAGAGCGTGGTTGACAAAGGGCACCCGCTCCTGGCTGTAGCGGTACCAGCGGCGCGCATTGTCCTGGTACGGGGCATAAAATTCGGCGTTGGCCCCCAAGGTCGCAAGAAAAGCGGCCTTGTAATCGGGCGACCGCCCGAGCCACCCATAGGTCAGCCGCGCCCAGGCCGCAATCGCGTCGCGGCCGGCGACCAGCTCCTCGGCAGAACGCGGCGCGACAAAATACCGATGGGTGAACCCGCCCCATTCGGTCGGGCAGGTCAGCAGATTTTTCTTTTCCGCATGATCGCGATGCAGTGCGTCGTAGAGCCGGGCGATCATCCGCGCCGTGTTGCGAAAGGCCGGGTGCTCGGCGATGTTGTTGACGCGCTTGCCGTAGATCCACACTTCCCGCCCGTCGTTCAGGCTCTCGAGAAATTCCTTGCCGGTGTAGGGAAGCAGGCTGTCCATGTTTGATGTCCCCTGTCGAACAACGATGCTAGAGTTGGAGATATCGCCCGTCAATTGGACACCGCCCGGCCGGATTGAGCGATAAACCGGATTGAGGGATAAAGTTGCAGGTACCAAACACATTTCGCGGCGGGCCGGACGAACGGGGCCATTTTGGCAGTTTCGGCGGGCGCTTCGTCGCCGAGACTTTGATGCCGCTGGTTCTCGCGGTCGAGCAGGCTTACGCCGAGGCGCGCCGAGACCCCGGCTTTCAGGCCGAGCTCGACTATCACCTCGAGCATTATGTCGGCCGACCGAGCCCCTTGTATTTCGCCGAGCGGCTGACCCGTCATTTCGGCGGCGCCAAGCTCTATCTGAAGCGCGACGAACTCAACCACACCGGCGCGCACAAGATCAACAACGTGCTCGGCCAAACCCTGCTCGCGCGCCGGATGGGCAAAAGGCGGATCATCGCCGAGACCGGCGCCGGACAGCACGGGGTCGCGACGGCGACGGCCTGCGCGCTCTTCGACATCCCGTGTGTCGTCTATATGGGCGCCACCGATATTGAGCGGCAAAAGCCCAATGTATTCCGTATGAAACTGCTCGGCGCCCAGGTGGTGCCGGTGCATTCCGGCACCGCGACGTTGAAAGACGCGATGAATGAGGCGTTGCGAGATTGGGTCTCGCATGTCGACGACACGTTTTATGTCATCGGCACGGTCGCCGGGCCGCATCCCTATCCGATGATGGTGCGCGATTTCCAATCGGTAATCGGGCGCGAGACGCGGGCGCAACTCGAAAAGGCCGAGGGTCGGTTGCCCGACACATTGGTCGCCTGCATTGGCGGGGGCTCGAACGCGATGGGGCTGTTCCATCCGTTTCTCGACGATCCGGAGGTCGCGATGATCGGTGTCGAGGCTGGCGGGCGCGGCATCGAAACCGGCTTGCACGCCGCGTCGCTGACCGGCGGCGAGCCCGGCGTCCTCCATGGCAACCGCACCTATCTGTTGCAAGACGAAGACGGCCAGATCCGCGACGCGCACTCGATCTCGGCCGGGCTCGATTATCCCGGCATCGGTCCCGAGCATGCCTGGCTCAATGAACTCGGCCGCGTGCAATACGTCTCGATCACCGACGACGAGGCGCTCGAGGCGTTTCAATTGGCGAGCCGCCTCGAAGGTATCATCCCGGCGCTCGAACCCGCGCATGCGTTGGCCCATGTCGCGAAAATCGCGCCCACCTTGCCGCGCGATCATTTGATCGTCATGAACATGTGCGGCCGCGGCGACAAGGACATTTTCGCCGTCGCCGGCCATCTCGGAGTCCAGTTGTGAGCCGGATCGCTCGACGGTTTTCGGCGCTACGGCGAGAGGGCCGCGCCGGGCTCGTGACGTTCCTGACTGCCGGCGATCCCGACGCCGACACTTCGGCACGGCTTTTTGGTGGCCTTGCGACTGCGGGTGCTGATGTCATCGAGATTGGCATGCCATTCTCGGACCCTATGGCTGATGGGCCGGTGATTCAGGAAGCCGGTCAACGCGCATTGAAGCAGGGCATGACCTTGCCCCGGACGCTGGCGATGGTGCGTGAGTTGCGCGCCGCCGACGACGCGACACCGATCGTGTTGATGGGCTACTACAATCCGATCTACCGCTACGGCGCCGAAGCTTTCGCGCAGGATGCAGTCACCGCCGGGGTCGACGGCGTAATTGTCGTCGATCTTCCTCCCGAGGAGGATTTTGAGCTGACCGCCCCGGCACGCGCTGTCGGCCTCGATTTCGTGCGGCTTACGACGCCCACCAGCGACGACCGACGCCTGCCCCACATCGTCGAATACGCTAGCGGTTTTATCTATTACGTCGCGATCGCCGGCATCACCGGCACCCGCTCGGCCGATGCCGCGAGCGTGGCCACTGCCGTCGCGCGGCTGCGGCGCTTCACCGACCTGCCGATCGCTGTCGGCTTCGGCATCCGTACGCCTGAACAGGCCGCCGAAGTCGCACGCGCCGCCGACGCGGCGGTGGTCGGCTCCTCGCTTGTTCAGCGCCTCGCTCTCAACCTCAACTCCGACAAAGCTGGCCTCATCGACGCCGTTCTCGCCGACGTCCGCGCTTTGGCCGAAGGCGTGCGCGGCGCGCGAGTGAAACGATAAGAATGCAACGGTTGGGCGTCTGAAAGGGCGTTCGGCGGGCCCCGCTCACGGCCGCGGGTTCGATATTCGGATCTGCCCCGTCGTCGTCGCCTTCGGAGGCGCCGATGGGGAGAGCAAGACGCGGCTTTTCGAGGTCTTCGGTTACGCTTTTCTCGCCCACACACCGAAATAGCGGCATCGCCGCGGCGCTTAGCGTCGCGCAGGTGTCTTGGTTTGCCGCAGCGCCGGGGGCAAAACCCTTCATCACTTCCGGGGTACCAGCCCGCTGGCGGATTGCATCCTCCCGCCTAGAAGAACGGCTAGGCGGGTTCGCCCAAATGCAGCCAAGGCAGCTGCTCACCAGGGAATACATGCCTCGTGGGTTGAAGTTCGGCCGCCCGATCAAACGCACCGATATGGAAATGCGTTTCGGTCGGCAAGCCCGCGCTTTCGCAGGTCAATGTTGATCCGCAGCGCGCGCAAAAGCCGCGCCGCGTTCTGCCCGGCGTCGAGTCGAACTTCGTTATCTCGCCTTGTGTCACGCGATAAGCCGGATGTTCGAACGCGACAAAGACCGAAGCGGGAGCGCCGCTGTGTTTGCGACAACTTTGACAATGGCACCAATACACGCCTTTCGGCTGACCGGTCGCAATAAAACGGACGGCACCGCATAGACAGCCGCCTTCGAATTGGTCGGTCGCAGCGCTCATGATCTCGATCCTCCCTCGCGTTACATCGCCGAAAAGCTCGTTAGATTTGATTGCGCTCCCGCCGATCATAGGGCTTGGTCGCGCGCAGGTCACGGCGCTCACGACTTCTTGCACACCCCGCAGCCTTCCATTCCCCTGCTGGCCGTCCAGGATCTTGGAATCAGAGGGGAAGCGAGCCGGCGGCCTATCGTATAAGGACCGAAGAATGCTTTCCGCGATACCAAGGAGGTGTGGTGATGGAGATAAGCTTTACCTCGGTGATACCTGTATTGCGTATCTTCAATATCGAGAAGGCAGATGAGTTTTACCAAGGTTTTCTCGGCTTTACGGTGGATTGGGATCACCGCTTCGACCCGGGTGCTCCACTTTACCGCCAAATTTCTCGCGGCAATTTGATCTTACATCTCAGCGAGCATCACGGCGACGGCTGCCCTGGCGTACACCTTCGCGTAATGATGAAGGGCGTCGAGGCGTTTCAACGCGAGATCAGCTCGAAGCGCTATCCGTATATGAGGCCCGGCCTCGAAACGATGCCTTGGGGGATGATAGAGACGGGTGTGATCGATCCCTTCGGCAATTTCATCCGCTTCTGCGAGCGCCTCGAACAACCCGCTTCGCCCTGACGGCTCGACGCCGACTGACGGTGGCCTGAAGATCACGCAGAACTATAATGCGGTGGCTGTCTCGAAAAGTGCGGTAATAGGGTACTTACGTCGTCGCAGTTTGGGGAACTGATCGACGAAGACCGCGATTCTGCTCGTATGTCTATCGTAATTGCCAAGAGGCGACGCAGGTCGCAGCAAAGAAGAGGAATTGCCGTTGCAAGGTTCGACGAAGACCGGGATTGGCCAGCCCGTACGGCGGCGGGAGGATTTCCGGCTGCTGACCGGCAAGGGTTGCTATAGCGACGACTTCAATTTACCGGAGCAGGCTTATGCGGTGATGGTACGGTCGCCGCACGCGCATGCGCACATTCGTTCAATTGACACGACCAATGCGGTCGCCGCGCCTGGAGTTCTAGCGGTACTCACCGGACGGGATCTCCTGGATGACGGAACCCAGGCGATCCCGCATTCGGTCGGAACCCGGCACCCCGCCGACATCACCCTCGAAAACAAGGATGGATCACCGCCGTTCATCCCGCCGCATTTTCCGATAACGGCGGACGAGGCGCGCCATTGCGGAGAGATCGTCGCAATGGTCGTCGCGACGACCCTCGCGGCGGCGAAAGACGCCGCTGAGCTTGTTGATGTGGATTATGAGCCTTTAGCGTCGGTCACCCACTCGGTGAACGCGGTCGGAGCAGCCGCGCCACTCGCGCGCGGCGATGCGACGTCCAACATTTCCATCGACGCCGAGGTCGGCGACCCGGCCGCGACGGCGGCTGCATTTGCCAGCGCAGCACATGTCGTCAAGTTCGAGACCTGGATACCGCGCATTGTCGGTGTGCCGATGGAGCCGCGGGCGGCTCTCGGCACCTACGACCGCGACACCGCGCGGTACACGCTTTATGCCGGGATCGGCGGCGCCGTCCGGCCGAAGCAGGAGCTCGCCAAGATTCTCGGCATTGCCGAGGACAAGGTGCGGGTCGTCATGCACGAGGTCGGGGGCAATTTCGGGACGCGCGGCTCGTTCAACCCGGAATTCGCGCTCGTCACCTGGGCGGCTCGCCGTGTCGGCCGGCCGGTCAAATGGACCTGCGAGCGCAGCGAGGCGTTCCTCTGCGATTACCAAGCGCGCGACCTAGCGGTCGACGCCGAGCTGGCGCTCGACCGTGACGGCAATTTCCTCGCAATGCGCGGCTCCAACATCGCCAACGTCGGCGCCTACCCTATCTCCTACGGGCCGCTCGCCAAGGGCGTCGAGATCATGTCGAGCATTTATCACGTGCCGGCGGTGCATTTTCGCGCCTGCGCCGCGATCACGAATACCGTGCCGACGCGCCCCTACCGCAGCTCGGGGCGGCCTGAGGTCATGTTCGTCATGGAACGGCTGATCGACCTCGCCGCCCGGCAATACGGGTTCGACCGGCTGGAATTGCGGCGGCGCAATCTGGTGCCGGAATCGGCAATGCCGTACCGCAACCCGTTCGGCATGGTATATGACAGCGGCGCCTACCACCGCGTTATGGAGCGGGTTGTCGCGCTCGGCGACTGGGCGGGGTTTCCGGCGCGGCGCGCGGAGGCCAGAAGCCGCGGCAAATACCGCGGCATCGGCGTCAGCAATTACGTCGACACCGCGACCGGAACGCCGCGCGAGCGGGCCGAAATCACCGTGCTGCCGGACGGCGTCGTGGAAGTCGTCGTCGGGACCGTGTCGAACGGCCAAGGGCACGAGACCAGCTTTGCGCAGCTGATCGGTGAATGGCTCGGTGTACCGATCGACTGCGTGCGGCTAGTGACCGGCGACACCGATCGCGTGTCGGTCGGCGGCGGCTCGCATTCCGGCCGCGCATTGCGCCTCGCCAGTATTGTCATGCTGAACGCCTCGCGCGATATCATCGCCAAAGGCCTGCAGATCGCGGGCCATGTACTGGAAGCGGCCCCCGCCGATCTCGAATTCGAGGATGGCCGCTTCCGGGTCAAGGGAACCGACCGCTCGCTCGGTATCTTCGAGGTCGCGGCCGAAGCATTGCGGCGCAACGATCTGCCCGACGAATTGCGGGACCCGCTCGCCGCCGAAAGTGACGAGACCGTGAATCTCGCGAGCTTCCCGTACGGCTGCCATGTCTGCGAGGTTGAGGTCGATCCCGATACCGGTGTCGTCGAAATCGTGCGCTATAACGCCGTCGACGATGTCGGGCGCGCGGTCAACCCACTGATCGTGCACGGCCAGATCCATGGCGGCATCACCCACGGCCTCGGTCAGGCGCTAAGCGAATACTGCGTTTACGATCGCGAGACTGGCCAGCTGTTGTCTGGCTCTCTGTTGGATTACGCGCTGCCGCGCGCCGATAGGCTGCCGTTTTTCACGACCGAGCTCAGCGAAGTTCCAACCCCGACTCACCCGCTCGGCATCCGCCCGGCCGGCGAGGGCGGAACGACCCCGGCGCTCGGCGTCGTGATCAATGCGATTGTCGATGCGCTCGCCGAGTTTGGCGTCACTCACATCGAAATGCCGGCCACCCCAGAACGCGTCTGGCGCGCCATTCACCGCAACGGCGTCAGCGCCCGCCCACCCGGGTGAAGCCGTCGGCGCTCCAATCTTCGCTGCC
>Ga0070765_100002322_pt1 | contig 11896 bp, 9 predicted proteins | sample HubBroMetageWFT5_FD_71516 | JGI IMG/M metagenome (GOLD analysis project Ga0070765, IMG submission 71516) | Warmed and freeze-thawed soil microbial communities from the Hubbard Brook experimental Forest, New Hampshire - Hubbard Brook CCASE Soil... | ecosystem: Environmental > Terrestrial > Soil... | reverse complement strand
TCGAGCAGGGATTCGATGGTGTTGGTGATGTCCAGGACTTCGCGTCTCTTGCGGGTTCTGATGGTGATCTTTTGCATGACCTTGTTGCGTTGTCGCGGAAAATCGTCGAAATCAACGGCTGGAGTCTTGAAGGGGCGCGGCTTCAAGTTTGTGCTTGAGAACTGGGTCGTCCCTCCGGGACTCGAATCATTACTTCCACTTTTTCCCAGCGCTGTGGCGCTGGGCTAAGCTAAATTAGTTCGCCCTCCGAGGCTAGATTTTCGCGCATTTTGTCACACCGTGTTTCCTGAAAACGAGTTCTCGCGCCAACATTTCAAGCTGCGCCGTACATCGTCTTCAAAGACTTATGGCACGGCTGGGAAGCCGTGTCCTTTCAAAAATCCAACGGCAAGAGTTTTTCCGCAAGCTGTAAAGCGCTAATGCTAATCATGGCGCGCTTGGCAACGCGGGCTTAACAGTTAGCGAGCAAAGGGTATCACGAAGCATTTCGCTTGGCGGACCGGCGGGACGCCCGTCGCACCATTGTCCAAAAAAGTAAAGCCGGGCGGGTTAGCCCGGCTTTTCTCTTTATCACCCTGTGGGGATTGACTTGGTTTTGAGACTCCCCTCAGATTTCTCGCCTTACTCTTAACTTCACTCTCACCTGTTTGGACTCATGCACGCTGAGAAACGTTGTATCGCCTGCGTTACATGACCAATGCGAGGTTCTCGAGTTCGGTTTGCAATACCGGGATGGAGCAGCCGGACATTTCCACGCGACCAGCGGCATCGAAAGCCGCTTGAGGCGAAACGCCGTAACCCCTTCCCATGAGGAATACTTGCAAGAGTTCGGCGGCCTCGCGGGAATCGATCAAACCGCCCTGCAGCAGATCGTTCCGTAAAGCCGTCAGCTCGTTAACGGAAAATCTTTCCTTAAATCGTTCATTCATGGCCGTCTCACCTCCGACCCTGCCCCACTCTTAACCTATTAGACTCCGTTGGTGCCGCTCACGTTGCATGCAATTTTGTTGCCGCAACGTAGCCGGCTTTGAAAGTACCGTGCACCAGAAGCCTGTATCTAGTTAAACGCATTTTGGTGCAATAAGTTGCGGTGAAGGGAAGGGGCAAGATGCTAACCGATGAGGGGTGTCTCGATCTGGACAGGTTGACACAAGGTGTCATTCTGGCACAGAAAAGGGCGGAAGGCGCCCAGAGCGGCTCGTCATAGGCCGGACTGTCAACGGGCTGCGACCGGGCTGCGGGAAGGCAGAAGTTATGAGGCGTCGATGACGGCTTCGTCCACCAGCAGAATCGGGATGTTGTCGCGAACCGGGTAGACGCGGCGGCACTCGGTACACTTCAGGCTTTCTCCCGGTTCTTGCCGATGCTGCATCGGCTTCTTACACAGGGGGCAGACCAGGATGTCGAGTAGATCCTGAGAAATCATGCAGGCATTCTACCCTTTTTCTCGAAGCGCCGCTCGTCAGGAAGCCGGCAGATTTCGAATTTGTCCCGCACGGGCGAGGACACCCGCGGCTACATTCGGTTCACTGGTTAGGAGAAGAAAGGCCACATTGACTTCACTGCCGTCTCCGGGTAGATTCTTGCGGCGCATGTTTTGATTGATTCACAAGTCTTATCTTCGGCGGCAACGTCCTGAAGCTTCCCGTTCGAACCCGCCCATAGAGGACCCCAAACCCAGGAGAGGACAAAAATGAAGACGTTGCAAAAGCTCGGGATTTCCCTACTCGCCCTGCTTGCGTTGGCTGGTCTTGCCAGCGCACAGAAGTGGCAAGCGCTAAACCATCCAGTCAATTTCCAGGCCGGCGCACTCGCTCTGCTCACGGACGGTACGGTATTGATCCACGAGGAACAGGATCCGAACCCGCAGAACTGGTTTAAGTTGACGCCCGACATCAACGGCAGCTACGTGAACGGGACGGTCAAAGCGATCGCCAAGACGTCCGCCGCGTATGGTCCTCTGTTCTTCGGTTCCGTCGTATTGCCCGACGGCCGATACATCGTTGAGGGTGGCGAATACAACAACAACTGCAGCGGCGGATGCTGGACCAACCTCGGGGCGATCTACGATCCAGTGAAAAACAAATGGACGCCTGTGAACCCCCCAGCAGGCTGGGCCAACATCGGCGACGCTCAAGCCATTCTTTTGGACAACGGAACCTACATGCAGGCCAGTTGCTGCGATGGAGTCGACCAGGCCTACTTCAATCCCAAGAACCTTACCTGGACGAACATCACGAACACGGGCAAAGCTGACCGCTTTGACGAAGAAGGATGGAACCTGCTGCCCAATGGCGATGTCCTGACCGTCGATGCAATCGATGCTCCCAATTCCGAAATCTACAATCCCACGACGAAGAAGTGGACCAGCGCGGGCAGCACAATTGTTCGCCTGGAAGATCCCGGAACCCAAGAAATCGGACCAGCGGTGTTGATGCCGAACGGCACGGTGTTCGCCACGGGAGCCAACAGCAGCGGAGCGGGCCACACCGCGATTTACAATACGAAAACCAAGAAGTGGTCAGCCGGCCCGAATTTCTCGGGTACGGATAACTGCTCTGACGCTCCCGCATCGCTCGAAATTAATGGCAACGTGATCGTGATGACCAGCCCCGGATTTGGTCCAGTGGGCGCGACTTTCTATGAGTGGAACGGAACGAAGCTAGCGAAAATCGCGGGACCGCCGAATGCGTCTCAGGACGCTTCGTTCTATGGACACTTCCTCATGCTGCCGACCGGACAATTGCTGTTCAGCGATTACAGCACGGATATTGAGGTGTTCAATCCGAAAGGAACCTACAAGGCGGCCTGGCAGCCGAAGATCACGTCGGTACCGTCCACGATCACTCACGGAAAAACGTATGTGGTCAAAGGTACGCAGTTCAGCGGGCTATCAGGTGGATCAGCGTACGGGGATGATTTCCAGGATGCCACCAACTACGCCCTAGTGCGTATCACCAACAATGCGACCAAGCACGTTTTCTACGCCAGGACAACAAACCCGAGTAGCTACGCGGTCCAGACCGGCAGCACGCCAGAATCGACCCATTTCACAGTGTCGGCGAGCACAGAGACTGGTGCCAGCACTCTGGTCGTGGTTACGAACGGCATCCCCTCGGCTGCCAAGTCGGTGACCGTAAACTAGTAACAACGCAACAGAATAATTAGTGACACTGCAATCCACTCGTCTTGCTTCGGCCTGGCGTCGAAGCAAAGGCGAGTGGACTAGCTTACGGCCAAAATCACTTAGTTCACGAGGAGCGGGTCTCGGAAGATGGTGACTGTCCAGAAATGTCTCGCCGAAAAACACATAATCAGACCCGCCTATGGGCCCGTTGGTAGGAAGAAACCTAATGAAGATTCCGGTCAAACCTTGGTTATCGTGTTTGGCAACTGCGCTGTTAGTGATTGGCGCCGATGCGTCGGCGCTTGGCGCCGGTAAACCCCACTACCTGGTGACGAATGACGACGTCCCGCCTGCTCTAGCGACTAGCGTCACCTTTTACGCGGTGGGATCGAGCGGTCTGCTGACCATGAAAGCCAAAGTGCTAGCAGGTCGAGGCGGTATCGCGGGGGGGTACTTCGCGGCGAACCGTGTGAGCGTGCTTAACAGTGGGAATGCGGAGTGCGTTTACTCTTCCCAGGCTCAGACCGGCCAGATCCAAGGAATCGCCGTCAAGACTCTGGAAATTGGTGGCCATGCGGTTGGGTCCAGCAAGGACACCGGCGCATCAAACGGTGTCGGCTTGGCAATGAACGCGCGATACTTGTATGCCAGCTTCACCGACTCAAGCACGATCGGAATCTTTCGAGTGCGGCCGGGCTGCAGCCTTACCTTTGTTGGTGACATCACTGTTGGCGGACTGCAGGGCGGCGTGATCGACGGAATGGTGATCCACGGAAACATCATGGTCGTCACCTACGGAGATAACTCCATCGAATCCTTCAATATTTCAGGCGGAGTGCCGGTTTCGAATGGTGACGAACAGAATTCCACCGGTTCGCGCATTGGCAATACCTATCCCAGCGGCGTCGATATCAGTCAAGATGGACACTTCGCCATCTTTGGCGATACGTCCCCGTTCACGATAGTGGAAGTCTCGGACATTTCCTCTGGCAAGTTGACACCGACGGTTGTGTACCACTTGGGAAACGAGCTCAATTCCAGTAACATCCTGCTGAGCCCGGATGAGAGCCTGCTCTACATAAGCAACAATCAATCAGGCACAGTTACAGCAGCCTTTTTTGACAAGAACACCGGCAAACTTTCAAAAGGTTGCGCCTCCCGGCCCCTCAAAGGCTTCGACGCCGACTGGTCCTATGTCGCGTCGTTGGCCCTGGATCAAACGACCGGAACTGGCGGAGTGGTGTATGTAGCCGAGTATGGCGCTCCATCCTCCATCGGGGTAATTAACGTGAAATCGGCGGGGGGAAAGTGCACGCTGACGGAATCTTCCCACTCGCCTGTCTCTGACCCAAACAGTCCGGGGTTGTTGTCGATTGGAGCTTTTCCACCTCGGCCGTTCTAAACCTAAACTAGTAAAGTCGATGACACTTCGTCCACTCGTCTTTTTCCGATGGTCGGGGCCAAGGCGAGTGGATTTTTCTATTCTCAGGACACAAATCTTTTACAAATGCGGCGTTGACTTTGATCAAGCTTCGGGCTAAGGTTTGTGCCGCAAATTGTTTCTTCGATTTGCAAAACCATTTGTGGCGGCAAATGTGCGGCTGCGTTTCTCCAGCCGCCTTTTTTGCAGGTTGCTGAAAGACTCGATTTTGTTACCCAGTGGCTAAGCCTTCACGGATTCAACAGCATTTACCGCAGTGCCAGACGCACTGCGCCACCCAACCCCCAGAGTTTCTGCACGTCCCTTTAGAGGGAAACTGCAAGAGGACAAGGTATGAAGACGTTGAAAATGTTAGGAATCGCACTCGTCGCCTGCCTGGCCTTGGCTGGTATTGCCAACGCACAGAAGTGGCAATCGCTGAAGCATCCACCCACCTTTGAAACCGATACAGCTGTCCTGCTCACTGATGGCAGGGCGATGGTGCACGAATACAACTCCCCGAACTGGTGGTCGCTCACGCCTGATCAGAGCGGCAGCTATCTCAATGGAACGTGGAAGAAACTGGGCTCGATGCCGTCCGATTATGCGCCGCTGTACTTCGCTTCCCAAGTGCTGCCCGATGGTCGAGTACTGGTCGAGGGTGGAGAATATAACTTCGGGAGCCAGGACGAGACGAATCTGGGCGCCATTTACGATCCAATAAAAAATAAATGGACAAACGTGAACCCGCCCAGTGGCTGGAGTGAAATCGGTGATTCTCCTTCGATCGTTTTGCCCAACGGCACTCTCCTTTTAGGCCAGAACTTCACGACCGAAAGCGCGCTGTTCAATGCCAAGACCTTGAGCTGGAGTCTCAAGGGCTCGGGCAAATCCGACGCCTACGCCGAGGAAGGCATGGAGCTGCTGCCCAACGGCAAGGTCCTGCTGGTCGACACGCAGACCACGCCAAACTCGGAAATGTTCGATCCCAAAACGAACACTTGGAGCAGCGCCGGAAGCACGATCGTGGCTCTGTCGATCAATGCTGGGGAGGAGACGGGACCGGCGTTGTTAAGGCCCGAGGGCAGCGTTTTCGCGATGGGAGCCAACGGCGACGGCCCCGCCGGGCATACCGCGATCTTTAACACGAAGACAGGAAAATGGGCAGTCGGCCCCGATTTTCCCAACGGAAACGATATGGCCGACGCTCCCGCGGCTGTGCTGCCGGATGGAAACATTTTGTGCGAGACTAGCCCGGGCGTCTTTGCATCCCCCGTCTCCTTCTTTGAGTTCGATGGAAGCAAGTTCCATGCGGCGCCCTTGCCCAAGCACACGGGCAACCTCAATACTTCCTACCTGGGCCGGCTGCTGGTGCTTCCCACGGGCCAAGTCCTCTACACCTTAGCGGATGGCGCGACCATCGATGCCGAGATCTACACCGCCAAGGGAACATACCAGAAAGAATGGGCGCCGACGATCACGACGGCCCCGAGCAGTGTAACCCGCGGTGACACCTACAAGATCTCAGGCACTCAGTTCAACGGCCTGAGCCACGGCGCTGCTTACGGGGACGATGCCCAAATGAATAGCAGCTACGCGCTGGTGCGCATCACCAACAATGCCACCAAGCACGTGATCTATGCCCGGACGCACAATCCCAGCACCATGGGAGTTGCCACAGGTACGAAAATTGTGTCGACCAATTTCGTTGTCCCGAAAACTGCAGAGACAGGCGCCAGCAGTCTGGTGGTTGTCGCCAACGGCATCCCTTCTGCTCCGGTCAATGTGACCGTGCAGTAGAGGAAGCATCGCGGTTGGGTTACAATGCCACTTCCCTGGTTCTCCTCAGAGTCGGGGAAGTGGCTTTTCGTTCTTTCTCAACTTCTTTGGTTCGCGCCTCTTCGTCGATCTGATCTCGTCGGTTCTGATGAAGAGGGAAGCGGGTGAGAATCCCGCGCTGCCGCGCAACTGTAAGCGAGGAAATTCGCAATCGGTCACTGGGTAATCCTGGGAAGGCTGGTTGCATTCATCGGACAGGAAGCTGTCCTCACTCGCAAAGCCAGGAGACTGGCGCGAACCGTCCACACCAACCCCTTTCGCGAGACAAAGGAGGAGTGCATGCGGTTCTTTCAGATTCTTGCCAGTGTGATTTGCCTGCTGGCGGCAGCTCCTGCCGCCGAAATCAAAATCAAAGTGGTTGATCCTCAATCGGCGGTCGTCGCCGGGGCGCAAGTGGTGTTGCTCCTGCGGGGCAGTACAACGCCGGCGGCGGTAGGCATTACGTCCGGCGAGGGGTTGGTGGTGTTTCGTGAGGTCCAATCGGAACCCTATCAAGTTCGTGTTCTTGTCCCCGGTTTTGCCGCGAAAACTGCGGACGTAACACCATCAGCCGAAATGGTCACGGTCGAACTGGGGTTGGCGCCGGCCGCGGAAAGTGTGGTGGTAACAGCCACTCGCAGTCCGGTCTTGACCGAGGCGGCGGGCGCGGATGTCGAAAGCTTGAGCGGCGGACAGATTCAGGTGATGAACCCAGTCTCAGCTGACGATGCGATACGGTTCCTGCCAGGCGCGGTCGTGAACACCGCGGGACAGCAGGGGGGACTGTCCTCGCTGTTTGTGCGCGGAGGCGATTCTACCTACAACAAAGTGATCGTGGACGGCGTCACCGTCAACGAGCCGGGCGGGACATTTGACTTTGGAACGCTTCCGATGACGGAAGCGGACCATATGGAATTCGTACGCGGGGCGCAGAGCACGCTTTACGGATCAGACGCGATGACCAGCGTGGTGCAAGTCTGGACGCGGACCGGCACTACGGCCACTCCCGAACTTCGTTTCGGAGCCGATGGCGGAAACTTCTCAACTGCGAACGGCTACGCGTCGCTGGCGGGGGCGTATGGCCGTTTTGATTACAACGCTTTCGCAGAACAGTTCAATACCAACGGCGAAGGCGTGAACAATGCTTATTCCAATTCTCTGCAGGGCGGGAATTTTGGGATGGCGATCAACGACCGGGTTTCTCTGCGGGTGCGTGTCCGCCACTCCAACAGTAATACCGGCCTCTCTGGAGAATGGAACTTCAACGGCACTCCCCTAGAACCGCCGGATCCGAATGATGCGTCGCACTTGAACACTCTGCTGGGCGGCGTGGAGTTGATTGTCGCCGGGCCTTCCCGCTGGCAGCATCGCTTCACCGGCTTCGACTACAGCTACCGCTACACGAACATCAACCTGAACGGTGATCCTGACCGGGTGGACGACTTTCCGACGCACGCCGTCTCCGACATCAATCGCGCCGGGTTTGAGTACCAGGGAGATTACATCGAGCGCAGCTGGGCACATACCACTGTGGGTTACCGATTCGAGGACGAGAACGGTTTCGTCGGGGACCTGAACTTCCCACCTCTGACGCACGGCCAACGCCTGAATCAGGACGTCTACGGGCAGCAACAACTGACGCTGGGCCGGCTGTCGGTAATTGCGGGGGCGCGTTTCGTACATAATAGTGCTTTCGGCAACACCGGCGTACCGCGTGTCGCGTTGACCCTGCTGGCGCTGCACGGAGGCGAAGTTTTTTCTGGCACGCGGCTGCGATTTTCCTACGCAACCGGCTTCAAAGAGCCGCGGTTGGAAGAGACTTTTGCCGGTCCGCCATTTAGCGTCCCCAATCCGGCGCTGAAGGCGGAGCGCAACCGGGCGTTCGAAGCGGGATTCATTCAAAATCTGTTTGGAAATAAATATGCGCTTACCGCCACCTACTTCAACAATCTTTTCTACAACCGGATCGACTATTCGACCGATCCGGTTACGTTCATTGGGCAATACGTCAACGTGGATAAGTCTTTCGCGCAGGGCGCGGAAGTCGAGTTTCAAGGCCGGATTCTGACGAACCTGTCGTTGAATGCGGCTTACACCTATACGTCGACGGAAATCCTGCAAGCTCCGGTGTGTACGGCCGCGAATTTTTGCGATACCACGGTCTTCGGTGTTGGCCAGCCACTATTGCGTCGCCCGAAGAATTCAGCAACCGCGTTGCTGACTTATCTGGGAAAGCGATGGGGAGGGAGCCTGGCGGGAAGTTTTGTGGGCAGGAGAAAGGATTCGGATTTTCTCGGATTCGGCATCGATCACGCGGCGGGTTACGTGCGAGTGGACCTAGGAGGATGGTACGCGCTTACCTCCCGAGTTACCGCCTACGTCAACGTCGGTAATATCTTCGACAAACAATACCAGGAAGTGGTGGGGTATCCGGCTCTAGGAACTAATTTCCGGGCAGGGATGCGGTTCAGGATCGGAGGGGAGTGAGAGCACCTATCAGCACTCCGCTACCAGCTATGAGCCGTCAGGTTCATGCTCCGTGCTTGCCGTGTCAGGTCTCTCGGCACTTCATCTCGACACCGTATCATGCGGAGCGGAGTCGAAGGATCCCTTCACGCTTAGAAGTCTTTTATGCCGGCGCAAGGCGTTCACCGACTTGGGCTCTTGCCCGAATTCCCTGCGGCAATACGCGGACCACGAACGGGTAGGGATCTTTGGACTCCGTAGCTGCTTCGCTTCGCGAAGCAGCTAGTCCGCTCAAGATGACAGTGCAAGGGATGAAACTCTATCAGCGAAGAGACGCTATCCGAGAGAACTGTCAGCTCTCAGCGAAAAGCGGTAGATGGATTGGCCGAACGCTGACAGCTGATAGCAGTCAGCTTCCAGCTTTCAGCTGGCTGCGAATACCGGCGTTCGCGTGGGAGCGGCCGCGATGGTTGCCGGCCACGATACTGCAAGGCTGAGGCGGCGCGGAGCTTGCTCTTTGATATCGGGTCCGCGCTAATTTCAACTTTTCAAGATCCTCGCCCTCAAGTGGCTGTTGGCGTCCCAGAAGATGAGTTACGAGGGCGATTTGGGCAAAGTGCTCGACTGTCTCCATCTTCATATAGGCATGATGGAGCGTGTCCGCATAGGCGACCACTCCATGGTTCGACATGAGGATGGCATCGTACTGGGGGACAAGAGGCTCGAGCGCATCCGACAGCTCCGGCGTCCCCGGAGTACCATATTTCGCCAGAGGGATAGAGCCCAGACCGATGACGACCTCGCAGACCAGCGGCTGGTTGAGCGGAAGTCCGGCAGCAGCAAAGCCAGTCGCAGTGGGGGGATGCGCATGCACGATCCCCTTCACGTCAGGGCGCAGCTGGTAGATCAGCAGGTGCATGGCAAGTTCGCTGGACACATTGCGATTACCAGCCAGCCGGCGGCCTTCCAAATCGACCACGACCATATCGGAAGCGCGCAGCATGCTTTTGCTCATGCCGGTGGGAGTGACCACGATGCGGTCGTCGTCAAGACGTGCCGAGAGATTCCCGTCGGTAGCGGCGACATAACCGCGCTGGTGCAGCATCTGGCCGAAGAGAACCATTTCGCGTCGATATTGGCGTTCACTGGGCATCAATTTAGGGCGCTGCTGGGGCAAAGCGGACGCGAACTAGTTTGCGTATGGTATCGCACATACTTGGTGCAACACAATCCATTTATTGCGGGATGCACTGGTCAGCGTCCTACCTTCTAGAAAATTATAATCAGAGGCGCGTGCTAGTCTCAGAATTTAATTATAACCTTCCTGCGGAATTGATCGCCCAGGAGCCCCTTACTGACAGGGCCGCTTCCCGGCTGCTCAAGGTAAACCATCACTCGGGGGCGCTTCACGATGACCGGTTTCGTGACTTTCCCGATCTCCTTCGGGCGGATGATCTCGTGGTATTCAATAACACGCGGGTCTTTCCGGCACGCCTCTACGGTACCCGAAGCGGGGCTAAGGCCCAGCCCGTGAGCTCGCGCAACCCGGCAGCCCACGACTTTCTCAAGGGCCGGGTCGAGGTATTGCTCACGCAACAACTATCGGAGGAGCCAATCGAGTGGGAGTGCCTGGTCCGCCCAGGACGCAAAATTGGCGTGGGAGAGCAGCTATTCTTTGGAGACCCGGATGAACTACGAGCGGTGGTCGTAGCCCGTGGCAGTTTCGGGGAGCGCCGCATTCGGTTTAGTCCGACAGCGGATTTCTTTGGTTCGGTCGAGCGCTTCGGGCATGTGCCTCTGCCGCCATATATAGATCGGGCAGATCTACCAGGCGATCGGGATCGCTATCAGACCGTATACGCGCGTGAGCGTGGTTCGGTGGCCGCGCCGACTGCGGGGTTACACTTTACGCCAGAGATTCTTGCTCGACTACGAAATCGAGCTATCGAGACGGCGGAGATCACTCTTCACGTAGGCCTCGGAACCTTCCAACCGGTACACGCGGATCGCGTTGAAGATCATCGATTGCACCGTGAGCGGTACGGAATTTCTCCTGGCTCGGCCGAAAAGATCAACCGCGCCCTCGGCGCAGGACGACGCGTGGTCGCGGTCGGAACCACGACTGTGCGCACTCTGGAGTATGCGATTGGTCAGTCGGAAAATGGCACAGTGCGGCCGGGCAGCGGCGAGGCCGACATCTTTATCTATCCCGGCTATGAATTTCGGGCAGTGGGGGCGCTGCTGACAAATTTCCATCTGCCGCAATCCACCCTCCTAATGCTGGTGTGCGCCTTTGCAGGAAAGAAACTCGTGATGGATGCGTACCGGCATGCAGTCGCGCAGAAATACCGGTTCTACTCCTATGGGGACTGCATGTTCGTTGAATGAGCTTAATCGTAGAATGAGCTTAATCAATGTAGGCGCGGGGGTCGTTGCTCAGAGTTCCCTTAGAGGCTCGAATAGACACAGTTTCAACCTTACACAGCTTGGGCTGAACATCTGGTGACGCGTTAGTTTTCCAAGCCTAGCGATTCCTTCCGCTGCCGCAAGGGGAGGCCGAGAGCAAGCGTGCCGAGCGATGCGGGTCGCGGAGAGTCTGGGATCGGATTGGTCAAGGGCGCTCCGGTGTCGATACCTTCTGCATCCCCTGGTCCGGCCCCTTCGTCGAGCCAGCGGTGATCGGCTTGTTCGGGATGGTTTCATAGGCGTAGCCGGTGAGGGTGGCAGAGATGCGTGAATTGCCAACCGTAACGTTCAGGCGAGCCCAGCCGTAGTGAATCTTGCCCTTTATGCGGAATTTCAAACCAAGATAACGGCCGCGGACGTTGGCCCATCGACCCGCCCGATTAGCGCCGTCGGACCAAGCCATCCACCCGCCGGAAAACGGTTGTTTGGGGCCGACGGTCGCCCCAGGCTTGAGGGCATAAGCGTAGTACGGGAATCCGATCTGCGGCTGGGCGCCGACGACTGCGTTGTTGGCTTGAGCCGGAAAGGCACTGAGGGTGGCGACAATGGTGTCGGTGAAAAAACTATGATTATCGATTTTAAAGTCCGCGAGCCCATCG
>Ga0070765_100002321_pt1 | contig 11899 bp, 10 predicted proteins | sample HubBroMetageWFT5_FD_71516 | JGI IMG/M metagenome (GOLD analysis project Ga0070765, IMG submission 71516) | Warmed and freeze-thawed soil microbial communities from the Hubbard Brook experimental Forest, New Hampshire - Hubbard Brook CCASE Soil... | ecosystem: Environmental > Terrestrial > Soil... | reverse complement strand
AGGTCGAACTGGTTCATGGGCGGCAGACCGAGGATTTGCTCGATCGTCCGAGTCATGTTGACCTGCGTGTAGTAAGCGTGTTCGGTGGTTCCATACTGCACGGCGTATGGGCTGACGATATAGCCTGGGCTGCGGTGACCGTCGACGTGGTCAACGCCGTTCTGCGCGTCGTCCTCCTCAATGAAGATCGCCGAGGTGGACCACACGTTGCTGTGACTGATGTAGTCGATAATGCGCCCGATGGCCAGGTCGTTATCGGCCTGTTCGGCATCCGGGGTCGGCGGGCCGCCGGTGTGGTCGCACATTACCCACAGGAGGCTCAACGCGGGCACGGTATTGCCCGCGACATCATTGTTGAAGTCCTGCACCCACAGATCGACGCGGAACTGGTCGGGGATGTTCAGATCGAACTGCGGGAAGTTCTTGATGAGGTGGTTATACACGGCCGGGATAGAGGACTCTGCCTGGACCGTGTTCTGATAGTACAGCGTCGTCTCGCCCTGGGTCCCAGGCGGTCCGCAATTGGGCCCTCCCTCGAAGCACTGCGAGTCGGCGTAAAATTGGCTCCACGTCGGCTCCTGGGTCGACCCACCCGGCTGTAGGAACGTATCGTTCTCGACGTATTCGCCGTAGATCTTCACCGGCAGACCGGCGGCCGCCGCTTCCGAGAACAGGAAGCCCTTGTTCTGATAGGCGAGAGCATCGCCGGCGTTCCCGCCGGGATAGCTGCGGACCCAGTCAGGCGATTGGATGTCGTCGGCGTAGGGCGCCATGCCCTCCTGGATCCACTGGTGACCGTCAGCCGATTGGCGGCTGGGGTCGTAGAAATTGTCCAAGAGAGGGAAGCGCGTCACCAGGTTGTGTACGTTCGGCGTGTCCAGGAAATTCGGAGGGTTGAAGCCGAACACTGCCAAGGAGGCGTCGCCATTGCCGGCGGCCACGTCGCCCAGTACCTGATCATAGGTGCGGTTTTCACGGATGATCATGAACACGTGCTTGATCAGCGAGGGATCGCCGATCTTGGCCGGGATTGCGACAGGTTTGGTCTTCGGATTACCACCGCTGGCTGACTGGATATTTTCGATCAGATCCCAGTGGTTGTACTCGAAAACCTGCTTCGTCATGGTCTGCAAGGTCTCGTTATTCGGCACGGGGACGATGCTAACGGTGCCATTGTCCTGGTGCGTATTGTAGCTGCAGACGTTGTAGTCGCACTCGAACGATTGACGCGTACCGATGCCCTTGTCGTTGGCAACGATGAGCGCGTTTTGGGCGGCGTCCAGCACAACCGAGCTCGGCGCATAGGCTACCGGGATCAAGCCCATGACGGGCTCGTTGGCGCCGTTGGTGAGGTTGACCACCGCGATTGCGTTGGCATTGTAAAGGGCGACATAGGCAAGGCCTTTCTTGGCATCGACGGCGATGGAGTTGGGCGCGGCGCCATAGGCCGCTTGGCCTGCGCCGGGCACTCTGATCGGCAGCCCAAGGTCGATCGTCCGCACTACCTCGTTGCTGCCCGTGTCGATAACCGAGATGGTGTCGCTGTAGGTATTGGCGACCAACAGGTGCTGTCCGTAGAACGCCATCCCGGTCGGGTGCAGACCGGTCGAAATGGTAGCGGTGACCGTCATCGAGTGCAGATCAACCACAGAAACGGTACCGGTAATCGCAGCGCCAACCACCGGATCGGCGACGATTTCAGTGCCGGCGGACCAGATCTGGAAGTCCGACTGGGTAGCGGCCCGGCCACCCTCGTTGCTGACGTAGGCGGTCGTGCCGTTGCTGTTGATCACGATGCTGTGGGGTGCGTTGCCGACGCGGATCTGGGTACCCTGCTGGTTCGTGGTCAGGTTGATCTGGGTGAGCGTATCGTTCTGGTTCAGCAAGGCGTAAGCGCTGCTGCCATCCAGTGAGACCGCAACGCCGCCAGGATAAGAAGTGCTGGGAGAATAGAACGTACCGCAGGGTACAGCGTAAGCGCCCGGCGGGCTGTTCGGAAAGCAGGTGATGAAGGAATTGTTCGGCGGAACGCTGATCTGGGCGTCGTCTCCCAGTAAGCCCTGGGCAGTGACGTTGGCGATGGTGACATTGCTGCTGTCCTGGCTGAACACCAGGTGCTTGCCGTCCGCCGAATAGGCTATGCCGCTATAGCTGCCGCTCGGATCCAGTCCGAACGGGATGTAGTTCTGCAGGACAATGCCGGTCCTGGTGTCGAACACCTCGACGGCTCCGTTGCCATCGCTGGTCGACGTGCCCAGAGTGAGGACGGCGGCGGTGTGAGTGCTGAGAATGGGGTTCAACGCGATGGCCTTCGCGCGGACCCGGATGCCGAGGTCGACTTGAGTGCCGGCTGGGTTGATGATTTGGCCATCGCTGACCACCCACGAGCCATTCAGCTGCGGGCCGGTGGAGTAGGTCGGGTAGTACTGGTTGCCCTGAGCAGCCGCGACCCCAGGAAGGCCCAGCCCCATCGCCAGCAGACCGGCGAGCGGACGCAGATGGTTGATTTTCGACTTATTTCGAGACTTAACTCGAAACATTTTTCGAAACTTAGATGTTTTTCGAGACATGTACGGTTCTCCTCTTTGGATTTTGTTCATCACGCGGGGCTCGCAGAAGGGACTTCGTAGCGCTGCTCATCTTGTTCCTCAATTCCAACAGGGCTTGGCCCAAGCACTTAGTGGATTGAGACGACCAGTCTAGTTTTGGGAAAGAGACACGAGCATGACGGCGAGATTACATTCTTGTAATCTTGGTCTCGAAAGTAGATCCGCTGTCAGTTGGCCGGCCGTGGGAGATACGACTGCGACGGCTTTATGACGATTAGGTGAAATTTCCGTTAAAAGGGGCGGAACTTTTTCTGGTGGTTTGTGACGCGCAGCTCATTAGTATTTACGCAGCCAGACCGGAGCAACGCTCATCAAAATCGAGCAGGAGGATCATGAGAGATGCATCACGTTCGGCAAGAGAATCTTCCATTTGTCGGTAGTTCCCATGAGTTTATCGGAGCTGAGCAGGGCGACACTGGTGTTTCGGTATTCCTGTTCCATGGGAAGCCAGGTTCAGGACCGGGTCCGCACCGGCATCCATATGACGAGATCCAGTTCATCCGTGAAGGCCGGGGAATGTGGACGGTGAACGGCGAGACTTTCGAGGGGAAGGCGGGAGACATCTTTGTCATTAAGGCCGGCGAGATCCATAGCTTCAAGACGGTTGGCGATTCGCCGCTAATCCAACTCGATGTTCACCTCAGTCCCCGCTTCATCCAAGAAAATCTATAGGCGCTGGCCTCGTCTGTCTCAACATTTATCTGATTTCGACAATTGAGCGTTGACTGTTGATGAAGCCGAACGGATAATGAAACACCCTCGGAGGTAGACTTATGTCCAGCGCTCCCCAGTCCCGTAAGACATCCAAAATTTCCGATTCACTTAACCGCCAACTTAATACGTACGTGAAGGTGGCAAGCGCAGCCGGAGTGAGCGTGCTGGCGCTGGCCGGGGCCTCCGAGGCGACAGTTGTTTATACGGAAACGAATCAGGTGACCCATACAAGCTATCCCTTATACATTGATCTCAACCACGACGGCATCAAGGATTTTCTAGTGCGCACGACGTTTTACGCGGGCACCGCGGGCTTAGAGGTAGGGCTCGTGGCATGCGGATACCCCCCCGGCAACACTAACAACGTGGTCGCCGGTAGACGTTTTAGTCGCAGCGGCTATTTTTCTTCTGCTGCCTTCGCTTTGCCCGCCGGCGCCCGAATCGGACCAAAAGGCAATTTCTCCGTTCGTTTCCCGTTTATGGCAGTGGAGCTTTTCAACGGTGTCGGCAGTCAGTATTCCGACCTAGGCCCGTGGGCCGGCAAAGGTAAGGGGGCCAGGGATCGATATTTGGGGCTAAAGTTCGTCATAAACGGCGAAGTTCACTACGGCTGGGCCAGACTCAGCGTCACGCTTGGGCACCAAAGGCAATTCGACGATGTGAGCGGCACTCTGACTGGATATGCATACGAGACCGTCCCCGAGAAGCCTATCATCGCAGGCCAGATCGCTGGCCCGGATGTGATTACGGCGCAGCCCGAAACGTTAGGCGGGTTGGCGCTCGGAAGAAAATAGCCTCTCATCTCAACGGTTGCAAAATCGCTATTTACACTCAGTTTCCAGAAACGAGTTATCTTTATTCAAGGATATATAGCCTATGACAGACTGGTTCGCACGCCCCGTCCTACACGTAACGGATGTTGAGGCCTCGCTTCTCTTTTACGTAAACCAGCTTGGCTTTACGAACCCCTGGCGCTACGACGAGGACGGCAGAGCGTATGTCGCACAAGTCGACCGGCAGGGCTGCGCGCTCATCCTGGCCGACACCTGGCCGGAGAAGATTGGCAAGGGGCTGATGTTCATCTCCCTGAACGTCGAACCGCAGACGCGTGAGACCGCCGTCGCTGCGTTGGACGCGCTGCGCGCGGAACTTGAGGCCAAGGGCGTCCCGGTCAAGGATGGTTCGTGGGGCTACCGGCTCCTGGTGGTCGATGATCCCGACGGCAATCAGCTCTTCTTCAACTATCCGAGCGAGACTGCGTCCGGCAAGATTGCTGGAGATGAAGCATAATCGTGCGGCCGCGTCAGCATGGCCGGTTCCACGGCAATACGTCGAAGAGTGTGTCAGCCGGTGATGTGACCGCGAATGCGGTCTTTAGAGAACCGGCAGGTTGCGCCAAATCCGTGCGCGAGCAGTGCGGAAAGGATGAAGGGGAAAAAGGTGACGGCCAGGCCAATCACGCATACCGTACATTTGAACGAAAAAGCGACACACACAGCGATCCATGCCGCCAAGCAGACTGGAGCGGCATCGCTTGAGGACCAGGCGTCATCGGAGTAGGCCAAAAGAGCGAATGGCAATGCCGAGATAAAGCAAATCCTGGCAAGTTGGTCGGACCCGGTGTGGAGCGCACCGAGGTGCATCCCAAGATAAATCGCGTAGGGGACTACTAAGAAGCAGAACAAACCAAGATATTGAAGTGGCCTACGTTCGCTGCCTTCCCACACCTCGCATATATAGTCCCACATATTGAAAGTATTTTCGCTGCAATGAGCGGCCCCGCCAAGATGCCGAAGAGGACTGTTACTGAAGTCATGCCGCGGCGGCGTGAGTCTCCCGGTTTCCCTAGGAGGTGGACAAACGATCTCCCTTAGCATATGCTTGACATATGCCACAGAAGTACGCCAAAATAGGCGCCGAACGCCACGTCAAAGTCTTTAAGAATGGACGGAATAAGGCCGTGCGAATTCCCCGTGAGTTTGAGTTTCCGGGTGAGGAGGCCATCATGCGAAAGGAAGGCGACCGGCTAGTCATCGAGCCCGTTCCCACGAAATCTCTACTCGCCGTGTTGGCGAAGCTCGCGCCGCTGCGGGAGGATTTTCCTCCCATCCTGGATATTCCCCCTGACGCGGTCGAGCTTTAATGCGCTACCTTCTGGATACCAACATCGTTTCCGATCTCGTCCGCAATCCGCAGGGAAAGGTGGCAAAGCACGTTCGCACGATTGGCGAAAAGCACGTCTGTACCAGCATCATCGTCGCTGCGGAATTGCGTTATGGAGCCGACAAGAAAGGCTCGCCACGGCTCTCATCCCAGTTAGACGCGGTGCTTGGAGCGTTGGAGGTCTTGCCCTTCGAGGCTCCAGCGGACACGACCTACGGATTGCTGCGTTCGCGTCTGGAGAAGCGGGGCACGCCAATCGGCGGCAATGACCTGTTGATTGCGGCCCAAGCTGTGGCGCTTGGTTGCGTAATTGTCACCGACAACGAAAGAGAATTCTCACGGGTCGAGGGGCTGCGGGTGCAAAATTGGTTGCGCTCCGGGGAATAAGAATGTTGGGACTGACGGAACGTTCACCGGTTTTCTTTCGACTCGGCGGCGTGAAGAAACCGGCGTACTGTCTGTCTCCAGGTTTCACCCGGTACGTCCAATTGGGTATTTCACAATTGATTGACCACGGTTAGAATTCAAAGACATGCGACGCGGATCCGTCAACGAAACGCCTTTCCTGATCGGACTTGGAATTGAACCGGAAAACCCATGGACCACTGGCGGGAGCCGCCGTCCTCCCAAAGGCAAGAGCGGATTGGTTACGTTGGAATTGTGCGCTGGAGCTGGAGGTCAAGCCATTGGTTTAGAGCGGGCGGGAATCGCCCACGTCGGCCTCGTTGAGATCAATGCGAGGGCTTGTTCAACGTTGCGCCAGAATCGGCCAAAGTGGAATGTTGTCGAGCAGGATTTGCAGACTTTCGACGCCACACCTTTTGCGGGCGCGGACATTGTCTCCGCTGGCCTACCCTGCCCGCCTTTCTCAGTAGCTGGCAAACAGCTTGGCAAACTGGACGAACGCAATCTGTTTCCATCGATGATCAGGATTGTGGACCAAGTCCGTCCCCGCGCCGTAATGGTTGAAAATGTGCGCGGGATTTTGGATGCGGTCTTTGAGGACTATCGTCAGCACGTGGCACAGCAACTGAGAAAGCTGGGATACCAGCCAGGATGGCACATGATGAATGCGTCTGACTTCGGAGTGCCTCAGTTGCGTCCGCGGGTCGTTTTCGTTGCCGTTCGCAAGGCGTACGCGGAGCACTTCTCCTGGCCTAGGAAATCACCGACTCCTCCCCGCGTAGTGGGAGATATTCTATTCGACCTAATGGTTGCGAATGGTTGGAAAGGCGCTAAAGCGTGGCGAATGGCAGCGGATGAGATCGCCCCCACAATTGTGGGTGGCTCTCTAAAACATGGAGGGCCGGACCTCGGTCCAACGAGAGCGAGGGACGCGTGGGCCAGCCTCGGAGTGGACGGGAAAGGAATCGCAGACGGTGCCCCGCCGAGAGAGTTTGTAGGTATGCCTAGGCTTACTGTGCGGATGGTCGCCCGCCTTCAGGGCTTTCCCGACGATTGGCAATTCTCCGGAGGGAAAACGCAGGCGTATCGTCAGGTGGGTAACGCCTTTCCACCACCCTTCGCTCAGGCAATTGCGGCTAGCGTCAGGGACTGCCTGCAGGCTAGCCGTCGGCTGGTCGCAGTAGTGAGTTAATGCTCGGGTTTTCCCTGTGGACACGATCTCGTCAGCACGACGCAGCGAAAACATGCGTCAAATAAAAAGCAAGGGGATGAGGCCGGAACTAGGTGTGCGTAGCATGGTCCACCGGATGGGTTATCGCTGCCGGCTTCATTCACCCGACCTTCCCGGCAAACCAGATTTAGTCTTTCGGAGTCGCAAAAAGATTATCGAAGTTCGAGGATGCTTCTGGCATCAACATAAAGGATGTTCTGAGGCTCACCTTCCCAAATCGAGGACCCGCTATTGGCGCCCGAAGCTCGCGCGCAACAAGCAACGCGACAAAGAGAACTGCAGACGACTGCTGGCTCTTGGCTGGCGCGTATTCGTGGTATGGGAGTGCGAAGTCGACAATACTAAACGCCTGTCGACGGCCTTGCGGCGGTTCCTTGAACGCTAACGTTCGTCAGCCAAGTTTCGTTTTTTTCGCTCGTTCTCGAATCGTCTGATCACGCCACTGGGATCGTCGGGCCATGGTTTAAAACTCCTCAGTATGTAGTCGCACTGTTTCTTGCCGGAGGCCGCCCGGTATAGCTTCGTGTCGATTTCCCAACCAATTACGGGATACCTTAACTCACGCAGGCGCTTTTGCCAGTCGTCTTGGTCGGCAACAACATCAATGAGCTGTGACGACGCTCGTTTGCCAACCCCGACGGCTTTAAGCAACTCGCCAATCCGCACGTGAACACTTCTGTGCGCCATCACACTCTTCATCAGCTCAGCCTCGACGCGCAGGGATGAGAAATAGGCCTTCTTCCCCGCATTGCAGTCCTCGCATATCGCCCAGAGGTTGTCCCGGTCATTTGTACCGCCCCAATCCCGCGGCTTCTTGTGATCCACGACAAGCGTGATTCCATGCTGCTCGACTGACTTACCACACATCTGGCAACGGCCGTGAGCACCATGAATTACCTCGGCGCGTTCCTTTAGGCTGATCTGTCCCTCGTCAACGACGCTCTGTCTTCTACCGGCGTACTTGTAAAGGATGACCCTTCTGCTCCGCCCGTTGACGACTAAATTAGCCAGCTCCTTCTTGATGACGAACCATTTCTTGAGGTCCCTCTTTCGTCGGTCTAGATGGGTTTGCTCACTGGGGTCAAGGCCTTCTTTTTCCAGTTCCTGCCTTATTTGGCCACCCGATATACCTCTAGGGGATTTCTTCATCACCTCGATTATGCGAAGGTGAATCTTGCCGGGTTTGCTTTTACCCGCCATGACGGAGTGGTCGCCGCTCGAATTAGGTCGAACGACCTTGACTTACAGCGACGCCGCTACCATATCAAATTCCGCAGGAAATCGTCTCCTGCCGGGATTCAAAGCCGACTGCAGATCCTCGTCTTGTTGGGGCGAATGTTGGGACTGCGCTAGATTGCACGATTATCCGGTACCCATGTCCCCTTCCGTCCCGTCCTCGACGAGCGCGCGCAGGGGCCCCAGCCAGGGTTCGTAGCGTCGCCAGCGCGCGACGGACGTGCGATAGATCGGCTGCCGGGTTTGCCACTTGCTGGGGGTCTTTACCGCCCGCGGATTGGATTCGGGGCGCAGGCAGGCGTCGTTCCACGGCAGGCCGCAGGCCGCGACGATCCGCCGGATCGCCGGTTCGGGCCCGCGGGTCAGGTCCTCGTAATCGACGTCGATGAAGCGATCCGCCGGCAGCACGCTCCGCCAATGGTTGATGAGCCGCTGGCAGCCGTGGAAATACGCCACCAGTTCGGCGCCTCCGGTTGGAAACGCCAGGGCCGGATGGAAAAACGTTTGATGGATCGACAGCGCCGTGTCGACGGCGGCACGGCGGCAATGAATGATTGTGGCTTTCGGGAATGCTAGGTGGATCAGACCAGCCCATAGAAAGTTGAACGGCATCTTGTCGGTCACTCGCGCCGCCTTCGGCGCAATCGCGCGCAGCACGCCGAGATAATCTCCCGCTGCCTTGGCTAAGAACTCCGAGAGAGCGAACTGTCTCTCGTCGCCAGCCGACGAGCGGTGCCACGCCGCCGCGCGTTCGTTCCAGAAATTCAACTCGCCACCGGCCCCGACTTCGGGATGCATGGAGATGATCTGCTCGACGAGAGTTGTGCCGGACCGCGGCATACCGATGATCAGCACCGGCGTTGAGTCGTCGCTGCCGAGTTCGGACGCCCGCGCGATGAATTCTGGTGTGCAGCGGGCAATCAGCCGGTCGATCTCGAAGGAGAACGGGGCCGAGTCGAACGCCGCAGAGCCGCGGCGCACGGCGTCTGCGGTGTCGAAATGCTGCATGGCCAAACCGTAGTCGCCAAGGTCCTCAGCAGCCTTGCCAATCGCGAGATGAAGCCGCTGGCGCTGCTGCGCTTCCAGTCCCGGCGTGGCCAGGGCGGCTTGCATCTCTTGAAGCAGATCGTTGTCACTGCTCGTGACCGGGCGGCAGCGGACCAGATCGTAGTAGCTTCCCGCCAGCATCGGCGCGATCGCGATGGTGCGTTCGAAGCATGCACGGGCCTCCTCGAAACGTCCAAGCTCGGAGAGCACACTGCCCAGCAAATCGTACGCCATGGCGTTACTCGGATCGGCCACCAGCGTCTCTCGCAATACCTGTTCGGCTTCCTGATTGTGGTCCTCGATCACCAGCGCCCGCGCTTTTCCAAGGCGGCCGAAGCTGGTCCGGCCTCCGGTCACCGCCGCGCGCTGGAAACATCCGATCGCTGCTTCGCGATGGCCGATTGTATAGACCAGGGCACCGGCGCGGAACCACGCCTCGGCCAGCGATGGGAGCAGCTTCGTGGCGCAGTCGTACGCGGCGAGTGCCCCGCGTATGTTGCCCAGCTTCTCCAAAGCGATCCCCAGGCGGAAATACGCATCCGTGTAGCGCGGGTTGCTGGCGACGGCCAGCTGCAAGGCAGCGATGGCATCCGGCAGGCGGCCGACCTCGAGGCAGGCGAGGCCGAGATCGTGTTGGATGATGGAATTGGACGGCTGGAGCAGCGCCGCATCGCGCAATGGCGCGATCGCATCGGCTGGTCGCCCGGCCTTGAGCAACGTAGCGGCCGACACAAGCAGATCCGCGACTTGCTCGGTTGCGGCTGGGTTTGGAGACTGGGACATGGCGTGATCCTTATATTGTTATTGTCATCTCGGGCGGGAACCCGGCACGTGGAGTGTGACCCGAGTGCCCTGTCCCGGTTGGCTGGTGATCTCAGCATTGCCGCCGTGAAGCAGCATGATGCTTTGGACAATCGCCAGCCCGAGGCCGGTACCTCCCGAAGCCTGGGAACGCGACGAGTCCACCCGGAAGAAGCGATCAAAAACCCTGGGCAGGGCTTCCGCCGGAATGCCGACCCCGGTATCGGAGACTTCGATGCGAATGGTGGAGAGATCCGGGTTCGAAGAATCCTTGTTCGAACGGTCAAAGCCCGTCCCTAACACTACGGCTCCGCCCGGCGGTGTGTGGGCCAAGGCATTCGAGACCAGGTTGCCCACTGCCCTCTGTAAGAGGGTGCGGTCCAGTTCGGCAATGACCGGCTCGTCGGCGATGGTAGTGGTGAGCGCGACTCCGCCGTCCGCCGCTGAGGCTTCGTAATATTCACGCACTCCGCCCAGCAATTCGCCTACATCCACCCGCTCGCGGCGCAAGTGAGTTAACGGACTCTCTGCCCGCGCCAGAAATAGCAGGTCGCCGATGAGGTCCGATAGTCGCACGGCTTCTTCGAGACAGGACTCGATCACATCGCGATATTCGTCGGCGCTTCGCGCGCGGGCCAGGGACACTTCTGCCTCGCCGCGGATATTATTTACCGGTGTGCGCAGGTCGTGCGCAATGTCCGCGGAGAATCTCGAAATGCGCCCAAAGGACTCTTCCAAGCCGTCCAGCATTTGGTTGAAGGTGCTGGCCAGGGATGCCAGCTCGAAAGGATATCCTTCCGGACGAATGCGCTCCTGTAGGTTCGTCGAACTGATGTGGCGTGCCGTAGTTGCCATTTCCTCCACCGGGCGAATACCGTGGCGTGCAATCTGGTACCCAACCAATGGAAAAATGGCGAAGGTCGCCAGCAGAATGGCCCAGAACCAAAACCGATATCGGGCCAGGAACTCCTCTTTTTGGGAGACATCAATGGCAATTTGAATGGTGTCAGTTTGAGTTCCGAGGGAACCGACGGGCGCGGACGCGCTGGTGACGCGAAAGGCTCGGCCGTCCCTGCCCCTCAGCGAAATGGTGCGATCAGGGCGGCTCTGAGTTTGACTGGCTAATCGCATGAGGTCCAATTGATCCGCCATGCCCGGCGTCATCAACAGTGTTGTTTTTTGTTGATTCAGCAGGCGAATATAGAACTGCTCGTAGCGTCGCGCGGCCGATTCGAGCTCAACTTCCTCGCGCAGTGCGTCCCCGTCGTCGGGTCTCTCCCGCAACATGGTGCGCAGCACGTGCACTTTGTCCGCGAGGAACAAATCCGTACTTTTCTCCAGTTCGCTGACCAGGATCAAATAAAGAGTGGCGGTGGCGAAGAACACCAGAAACAAGCCTGCAAGCGCATATCCGGCCGCTAACCTGAAGGCCAAAGTTCTCCGTAAGCGCGAAAGCGGCGCGAGGCTATTGCTCGGATTCCAGGACATAGCCAGATCCCCGAACGGTGTGGATCAATTTGAGCGAAAAAGGATCGTCGATCTTGCTGCGCAGTCTTCGCACATTGACGTCCACAACATTGGTGTCGCTGTCGAAGTTCATGTCCCAGACTGCTTCGGCGATTTGGGTTCGCGACAGTACCTCGCCCGCGCGCCGCGCCAGCAGGGATAAAAGAAGGAACTCTTTGGAAGTCAG
>Ga0070765_100002320_pt1 | contig 11901 bp, 9 predicted proteins | sample HubBroMetageWFT5_FD_71516 | JGI IMG/M metagenome (GOLD analysis project Ga0070765, IMG submission 71516) | Warmed and freeze-thawed soil microbial communities from the Hubbard Brook experimental Forest, New Hampshire - Hubbard Brook CCASE Soil... | ecosystem: Environmental > Terrestrial > Soil... | reverse complement strand
CCTTTGTCTTTCCCGCTGAACGGCGTTTTGGTTCTCTCTCGTTGTCCACATCCTTCATTCGCACTACTCGTCGCCGCCTACGTGTCACCGCGCAGGGGCGGGGCTTGCCCGCCCTCTTGGGTTCCTCTTTTTCTCGCCGTTCTCACCGCTTAGCTCGCCACGAATGTTTCATTCCTTCCCCACAGTTTCGACTTGCTACTGGTAACTCTCTATGGAATACTCAACCCATGATTATCGGTGATCGTCTTCGCGCTCTGCGCGAGGAAAAGAAACTCTCACAGGGTGATATCGAGAAGCGTACCGGACTTCTCCGCTGCTACATCTCTCGCGTCGAAAATGGCCATACTGTTCCAGCCATCGAAACGTTGGAGAAACTGGCACGCGCTCTCGAGTGCCCTCTCTATCAACTCTTCTACGACGGCGAAGAGCCGCCTCAACTACCGAACCTTCCTAAGCGCAGATCGTCTGACGATATCGCTTGGGGCAGTGCCGGCAAAGAGGCGCGCTACCTCAACAAGCTCCGCCGCTTGTTGAGCAAATCCGACGAAGAAGATCGCAAGCTCCTGTTGTACATGGCCCAGAAAATGGCCAATCGGTAGTCTGAAATCCTGTGGTCGGGTTTTCGACTCCGTAAGTGCGCAGGGACTTATAAAAGGGCCGCTCAAATCGGTTAGAGCGGCCTTTTCCTTTTGCTCACGCTCAGCCTCTATTTTCCTTCGCTCGGCCGGCAGGATTTCCCTCAATTCCCGTTTACTCCCATTCAATCGTGCTCGGCGGCTTGCTGCTGACGTCATAGACCACCCGCGTCACTCCAGGCACCTCATTCACTATCCGCGTCGAGATGCGTTCCAGTACTTCCCCTGGCAGCCTTACCCAATCCGCGGTCATAGCATCATCCGATTGCACCACCCGCACTGCCACCGTCAACCCGTACGTTCGCCCATCCCCCATCACACCGACGCTTCGCACCGGCAACAGCACCGCGAACGCCTGCCACACCTTCTCATACAGCCCCGCCCGCCGTATCTCCTCCACTACAATCGCATCCGCCTCGCGGAGTGTTACCAAATCATTACCCGTAATTTCCCCGAGTAACCGTACTGCTAGCCCTGGTCCCGGAAACGGATGTTTCACCAATATCTCTTCTGGTAAACCGAGCTCCTTGCCTATCCGCCGCACTTCGTCCTTAAACAGGTCCCGCAGAGGCTCTATCAGCCCGAACGGCATGTTCTCCGGCAATCCCCCCACATTATGGTGCGTCTTTATGGTCGCGGATGGCCCCTTAACCGATACCGATTCAATAACGTCCGGATACAGCGTCCCTTGCACCAAAAACTTGATATCCCCTTTAGCATCACCCTTTTGCAACCCCTCGGCCGCCTCCTGAAACACCGCGATGAACTCCCGCCCGATGATCTTCCTCTTCTGCTCCGGGTCGCTCACACCTTCCAACTTCGCCAGGAAACGCTCCGTCGCGTCTACCCCCACCACGTGGAGCCCCAGCCTCTCCCGGTACATCTGCAGCGTATGTTCGAACTCGTTCTTCCGCAGCAGCCCATTGTTCACAAAAATGTTCGTCAGCCGGTCCCCGATCGCCCGGTGTACCAGCACCGCCGCCACCGTCGAATCCACTCCCCCGCTCAGCCCGCAAATCGCCCGGTGCTCTCCCACCTTCTCGCGTATCGCCTCTACCGCCTCTTCGATGAACGCCGCGCCACTCCACTTCGGCTCCGCCTTGCACACCCGGAACAGAAAATTCCGCAAAATCTCTGTCCCGTTGTCCGTGTGATTCACCTCCGGGTGAAACTGCACCGTATAGATCTTCCGCTTCGGATCTTCCATCGCCGCCACCGCATTCGCAGTTCTGCCCGTCGCGTGAAATCCCTCCGGCAACGCGTGTACATTGTCCCCATGGCTATTCCAAATCTTCATCGACTCAGGAAAGCCCGCAAACAAATGCGATTCGTACTTCCCGGCATTCTTTCCATCATTCTTCGCGTCGTTCTCCGCAGTCTTTCCATGATGCTTCTCCAGGAAAAATTGTGCGCGCCCATACTCGCGCCGCTCCGCAGGTTCCACCTTGCCGCCCAATTCCTTCGCCACCCACTGCATCCCGTAGCAAATTCCCAGCACCGGGATTCCCGTCCGCAGCACCGCGCCATCGCATTTCGGCGCGTCCTTGTCGTACACCGAACTCGGCCCACCGGACAAAATGATCCCTGCCGGCTCCAACCGTCGTATCTCTTCCACCGAACTCGTACACGGCATAATTGCGCTAAACACCTGCTGCTCTCGCACCCGCCGCGCAATCAATTGCGTGTATTGCCCCCCAAAGTCCAGCACCACAATCCCGCCTTTTTCCGCCTTCATCGCCCCTTGCTGTGTGGACTGCTTCATGTGAGCCGCACCTTCCATCGTTCCCCCCTTCTGTGGGTGCCATACGCCGATTTTGCGTGTGGGCCTTGGGTTCCTCTTCTCCGTGCCCTCGGTGCTCTTCCTCTGCGACCTCTGTGTTAGTTCTTTCCTTTTTCTCCTGATCCCTGATCACTGGTCCCTGATCACTCTTCCTACCCCACCACCAAATTCAACAACTTATCCCCCACATAAATCGTCTTCACAATCCTCTTCCCCTCCAGATAACTCGCCACTCCCGCATCCGCCTTCGCCAACCGCAGCGCTTGCTCCTCCAACAATCCCGCCGCCACCTTCAATCTTCCCCGCACTCTTCCATTTACTTGCACCACAATCTCCACTTCTTCATCCTTCGCCAATTCCGCATTAAACGCAGGCCAACTCACCGCCCACAATCCTTCACCATGCCCCAGCATCTCCCACAACTCTTCCGCCAGGTGCGGAGTCATCGGCGCCAGCATCAGCGTCAACAATTCCAGCGCTTCCCTGCGCACTTCCGGCCGCACATTCTTCTCCAGCGGCTCCGCGGCATAAAGCGCATTCGTCAATTCCATAATCTGTGCAATCGCCGAATTGAAATGCCACCGCGTCTCAAAATCCTGCGTCACCCTCCGCAAAGTCTGATGCGCCTTCCGCAACAACCCCTTCTCCGTATCCGACCAAGGTGGCGCAGTCACTCCTGACGGTGTTCTTGGGTCACTGTTAACTATCGACTGTGAGCCGGGTGCCCCATGCGCCGCAGTTGCGCGTGGGTCTTGGGACTTTCCTCTCTTCTCTGCGCACTCTGCGTACTCAGCGTCCTCTGCGGTAAAGCTTTTCTCCGTCGCTTCCTGATCGCTGATCGCTGATCGCTGGTCGCTTCTCCCCTCATGCTTCTCCACCAACCGAAACACCCGATTCAAGAACCTCCACGAACCTTCAATACTTTCCTCGCTCCACTCCAAATCCTTCTCCGGCGGCGCCGCAAACAACGTGTACAACCTCCCCGTGTCCGCACCATACTTCTCCGCCATATCAATGGCCCCAACCACGTTCCCCTTCGACTTCGACATCGCCTCCCCGCCCTTAAGCACCATCCCTTGCGTAAACAACCGAGCCGCAGGCTCTCGATTCGTAACCAATCCCAGATCCCGCATAACCTTCGTCCAGAATCGCGAGTACAACAAATGCAAAATCGCGTGCGTAATCCCGCCGATATACTGGTCAATTGGAAACCAGTAACCCGCCTTCGCAGAATCAAACGGCGCCTTGTCGTTCTTCGGATCGCAATACCGGTAGAAATACCACGACGAATCCACGAACGTATCCATCGTGTCCGTCTCGCGCCGTGCCGGCCCGCCGCACTTCGGGCACTTCACATTCACAAACTCTGGATCGGTCGCCAGCGGCGATTCCCCCTCGCCCGTCAATCTCGGATTCGCCGGCAGCAACACCGGCAAATCCTTGTCCGACACCGCCACCATCCCATCCTTCTCGCAATAAATAACGGGAATCGGCGTGCCCCAATATCTCTGCCGCGAAATTCCCCAATCCCTCAACCGGTAAATCGTCTCCCGCTTACCAAACCCCTGCGCCTCTGCAAACGCCCCCATAGCCGCAATCGCCGCCGCCGACTCCATCCCACTAAACTTCCCCGAATTCACGCTAATCCCATACTCCGTAAACACCTCTTGAGCCTTCTCTCCTTCTCCGTGCCCTCCGTGCTCTTCCCCTGTGCTCTCTGTGTTAAAGGTTCCCTCTTTGCCTTTCCCTCCGCCTTTGCTGTGAGCTGTCGACTGTGAGCTGTCAGCTTTCTTCCTCTCCACCACCACCGGCACCTTCAACCCAAACTTCTTCGCAAACTCGAAATCCCTCTCATCATGCGCCGGCACTGCCATAATCGCGCCGGTCCCATATTCCAGCAGCACAAAATTCCCCACCCAAATCGGAATCTTCTCCCCACTAAACGCATTCACCGCATAACGCCCGGTAAAAAAACCATCCTTCTCCGCCGTCGCCAAATCCTCCGCCTTCATCGAAGTCTGCCGCATCTCCAACAATTTCGCCCGCCGCCCAGCCTCCGTGTAGTGACCGATCTTTAGATCGGCCTCCGGATCCTCCACCCCAAAAATAAGCTTCTCCACAAGCGCATGCGTAGGAGCAAGCACCAACCCACTAGCCCCATAAATCGTGTCAATCCGCGTCGTAAAAATCTCGATCTTCTCCGCGCTCACTCTTCTCTGTGAACTCTGCGGCCCCTCTGCTGCCTCTGTGGTGAGCTTTTTCTTCTCTTCGCTTTTCCTGTCGGCCGTCGACTGTTGACTGTCCACCTCAAAAACAACCTTCGCCCCCTCGCTCTTCCCAATCCAATTCCGCTGCATCGCAATCACGCGTTCCGGCCAACCGCCCTCCAACAGCTTCAAATCCTCCAGCAACTCCTCCGCATACGCCGTCGTCTTCAGAAACCACTGCTCGATCTCCCGGGTCTCCACTCGCGTATCTTCATGCCGCCAGCAATACCCGCCATTCACCACCTGCTCGTTCGCCAGCACCGTGCAGCATTTTGGACACCAGTTCACCCGGCTCTTTTTCTTGTACGCAATCCCGCGCTCCAGCATCCGCAGAAAGAACCATTGGTTCCAGCGGTAATACTCCGGCTCGCAAGTAGAAATCTCCCGCCGCCAGTCATAACTGAACCCAAACCGTCGCAGCGCCTTCTGGAATTCCGCAATATTCTTGTTGGTCCACTCCCGCGGGTGCGTGTGATTCTTGATCGCTGCATTTTCCGCTGGCAATCCAAACGCATCCCACCCCATCGGGTGTAGCACATTGAATCCGCGCATCCTCTTTACGCGCGCCACTACATCCCCAATGGTGTAGTTGCGCATGTGTCCCATGTGCAGCGTCCCGCTAGGGTAAGGCAGCATCTCCAACACATAATATTTTGGTTTCTTCTGGAGTGGCACCGTCACTCCTGACTGTGCTCTTGGGTCTGTGGGTGCCCCATGCGCCGAACTCGCGCGTGGGTCTTGGGGTGATTTCTCTTCTCTGTTGGCTGTTAACTGTCGGCTGTTCGCTTCCCGATCCCTGATCGCTGATCCCTGATCGCTTCCCTCTACTTCCGCTTCCGTCTCAAAGACGCGATTCTCTTCCCAACGTTTCTGCCACTTCGCTTCAATCTCCTGCGGTTTATAGTCCGCCACGCCTGGTTGTCCCTCTCGCTTTTTCTAACTTCTTTTCTTCCAGTCCAATTCTTCTCCGTCTTCCTCAGCGAACTCGGCGCTCTCTGCGTCCTCTGCGTTAGCTCTTTTGTTTCTTCTCCGTGCCCTCTGTGCTCGTCCTCTGGGATCTCTGTGTTAAATCTTTTTCTTCGCCTTCTTTTTCTTCTCCGCCTTCTTCTCTCCCACCGGCAGATCCCGCGAACTCGCAAACTTCTTCCCCTTCTTCTCCATCTCTTTCTTCATCTTCCGCAGCGCTGGCGTCATCATCGAGAAACCCTTCTCCGCCGGAGGCGCCACATCCTTCAACCCCGCCAATTCCCACACCTTCGCCACGTTCTTCCGGTCGTCTCCCGGATCGTCAATCGGCGTCTCCAGCAAGAACGCGCGCCCCACCAATCCCCCTGGCGGCGCAGCTCCCAATCGCGGATGCTTCAATATCCTCGCGAACGCCTCCGCTCCAATCTTTCCTTCTCCAATATGCTCATGCCGGTCCACGCGCCCGCCCAGCGGTATCTTCGAATCGTTCACATGAAACACCGGCACATTCTCCAACCCAATCGTCCGGTCAATCGTGTCTATCGTCCGCTCAAGTCCCGCCTCACTCCGAATATCGTACCCAGCCGCAAACAAGTGCGCCGTATCCAGGCAAATCCCCGAATTCACATCCCGCAACCCGCGCAAAATCGCCGCTACATCTTCCAACCGCCCACCCACGGACGTCCCCATCCCCGCGGTATTCTCGATCAAAATCCGCATATTGCCCATCGGCACGCGCCGCGCCGCCTGCCGCACACTTTCAATCACCGTCGAAATCGCGTGCTCCATGCTTTGATCCGCGCGCGCCCCTGGATGCACCACCACAAAATCCGCTCCCAGCGCCAGTCCGCGCACCAGTTCCTCATGGAACGTCTGAATGGACCGCGTCTGCAGCATGCGATCCGCCGCCGCCAAATTGATCAGATAATTCGCATGAATGACCAGCGGCCCAATCCCCAATTCCTTGCGCCGAGCGCGAAATTCCTTCGCATCCGATTCCTGGATACGCGTCGGCCTGTCCTGCCACATCCGCGGGCTGGACGAAAATATCTGCAGCGCATTCGCTCCCAGCTTCCGCGCAGACTCCAGCGCATTCACAAAACTCCCCGAAATGGAGGTGTGTATGCCAATGCGCATACTCCCATCCATCCAAACCGGCACCTCCGGCTCAGGCTCCGGCTCCGGCCGGTACTCATCCTCCGGGTCGAATTGGGTGTCGTCTACCAGGGGAAATTCCGACATGCTCATTATTTCTCGCTCTCTATAAACCTCCATATTAACACACGGCCAAACTCCGCGCTTTTCCTTGGAGTGCGGCGGCTAGACGCCGCTTTAACGGTCTAGCCGCCTAGCGAGACCGCTCTACGTTCAAAATCGCCCCAATGGACCCGTAGTGGCCAGCCTTCAGCCTGGTTCTTGGGTTCCGCTTCTTCCGATTGGGTGCCGCACCCTACGGTTTTCAGGGGGCGGGTTTAGACTCAACCTCCAACGCAATTTATTGGGCCGGGCAGGTGGCCAGGTGCCCCACTCGCTCGCCGTGAGCTTCGGAGGACCCCCGTAGCGGGCGGCGCTTGGGCTTTCTTCTCTGCGAACTCCGCGTCTCAGCGGCCTCTGCGTCAATGTTTTCTCTCGCCGTCGTCGCGCGTAGCCCTTATGCCACAATCAAAATATTCCAATCGAGGCCACCATGCGAACCCGCGAACAAAAATACGAACTCTTCCGCTCCCTCCACCAACGCCCTGGTCTCTTCATCCTCCCCAATCCCTGGGACGCCGGCTCCGCCAAAATCCTCACCGCCCTAGGCTTCGAAGCCCTCGCCACCACCAGCGCCGGCTACGCCTTTTCCGTCGGCCTCCCAGATTCCGCCGCAGCTATCACCCGCGAAGCCCTCCTCGAAAACGCCCGCTCCATCGCAGACGGCACTGAACTCCCCGTCTCCGCCGATCTGCAAAACGGCTTCGGCTCTTCGCCCGATACCTGCGCCGAAACCATCCTTCTCGCCGCAAAAATCGGCCTCGTCGGCGGCTCCATAGAAGACGCCACTGGCGATCCCCAAAATCCCATCTACGAGTTAAACCACGCCATCGATCGCATCGCCGCCGCTGCCGAAGCCGCCCACGACTCCCACTTCTTCCTCACCGCGCGCGCCGAAAATTTTCTATACGGCCACGACGACCTCGACGACACCATCCGCCGCCTGCAAGCCTTCGCCGAAGCCGGTGCCGACGTTCTCTACGCCCCCGGCCTGCCGGATCTCGAAGCCATAAAAAAAGTTTGCGCCGCTGTTCCGAAGCCCGTAAACGTCCTCGTGGGCCTGAAAGGCGCGACCTATTCCGTCGAACAACTCGCCGCCGCAGGCGTAAAACGCGTCAGCGTAGGCGGCTCCTTCGCCCGCGCAGCCCTGGGAGCCCTAGTCCGCGCCGCCCTCGAAGTAAAAAACCATGGCACCTTCACCTACGCCAACGAAACCCTCCCCCACGCCGATGCCACCGCCTTCATGTCGCGTTCCAAGCCTTTATAGCGGCGGCTTTATGCTCCCATCATTGGTTTTTCTGCTTGAAATTGGGTGCCGCACCCTACGATTTTCAGGGTGCGGGTTTAAATTCAACTTCCGTCACAATTCGTTCCGCGTGGATTGTCTCCACCCCGGTGTTTCCCCGGATGAACGGTGGGTCTTGGGTTTCGCTTCTTGAAATTGGCGCGGTCTTCAGGGTGCCGGTTTTGACTCTCTCCCAGGCCTGCGCTTCTAATCTTCCTCGTCTTCACCCATCTGCATCGTCAAATACCGCTCGTATCCAAGTTCCTTAATCATATGCACCTGCGCTTCCAACCAATCGACGTGCTCCTCTTCATCCTTCAGCAGCGTCACAAACAAATCCCGCGACCCGTTGTCCTTCTCTGCTACCGCCACATGAATCGCCGCGTTGTAATCCTTCACCGCGCCCAGTTCCAGGTCCAGATCGCTCTGCAGCATCTCCTGCACGTTCTTCCCAACCGTCAATTCCAACGGCTTCATCGATGGCGATCCATCTAGGAACAAGATTCGTTCCATCAACGCTTCCGCGTGTTTCATCTCTCCGATGGATTGTTTCTTGATGTACTCCGACAACCTCTCGTAGCCCCAGTTTTCGCACATCTCCGCGTGCAAAAAATACTGGTTGATCGCCGTCAACTCTTCGCGCAACGCCTTATTCAGTTCCTCGATAACCTTAGCCGAACCTTTCATACCAAACGCCTCCTGAGAAACCCCGAGTCTACCGCATCAACCGTCCGCCCGCCCATTTTCCCGGCTGGGCATTAAAGCCGCGTTTTTCTCATCCTTGTCATCCCGACCGGAGCGCCGCGCGGTCTGCGGCGCGCAGTGGAGGGATCCCTCTTCTCTTGCGGCGTCAGCCCTTCCCTACACAATCTCCCGCAACAACCCATTACTCACGTCATACACAAACCCTCTCACCGCCACCGTCTCCGGTATCCACGGATGCGTCCGCAACTTCTGCAATTGATGCCGGACATTCTCCTCAATATTCTGAAACGCATAAAAAAACGCCGGACTCACCGCCGCGGTCCCGGTCCGGTTTTGTATCCGCGTCCGCAAATCCTGTTCGCTCGTATGCATCAACCCGCAATCCGTGTGGTTGATCACCATGATCTCTTCGGTCCCCAACAAATAATGCGAAACCACCAGAGACCGCAACGTATCCTCCGTCACAATCCCACCGGCATTCCGAATGATGTGCGCATCACCCGTCTTCAGTCCCAACGTGCGTATCGACAGCCGCGTATCCATGCACGTCAGCACCGCCAACTTCCGCTCCGGCCGCGGCGTCAGCTTCCGCAATTCATGCGTGCGCGCATAAATCTCATTCGCCACCAACACTTCATCAATTACGCTCATAGCGAAAAAGTGTACCCCACTCCCACCCTTCCAAACGAATCACTCCCGCACTCGTAGGCGTCGGGCTTTAGCCCGGCACGCGTGTCTTGGGTTTTCTTAAATTGTCATCCCGACCGGAGCAGCGGCGAGTTATGCCGCTGCGCAGTGGAGGGATCTCTCTTCGCTTCCTCCACGCCAACCGCTCCACCCGTCAATCGCCCTCCTCCCTTCCATCTCTCCTTGCTTCCTGCCGTATCCCGTATATACTTCCGCCACATATCACGCCTTTTCAGGTAGCTACATTTAGGGCCCCCAACAACCGATTTCCGCGCTGCCACTTCGGCTGTGATAGGGCCACGCAGTTTCCCGAATTCAAATCGAACGCTGTTCAAGGATAGAAAGGTCAAATGACTACCAGAAAACTGCTCACCGCATTCGGCATCACTCTTCTCGCAACATGCTCCACTCTCGCGCAACAAAAACCGGGCACCCTTGCCTCCCTGGAATTTCAAACCCCAAAGAATGGCATGGTGAAACAATATGAGGACGGTCGCAAACAGAAGGCCGCATGGCACAAGGAACAGAAAGACACTCAGCCATTGCTGGTTTGGGAAACTATCAGCGGCGATCACACCGGCACCTACACGGTTGGACGGCTCGATCAGCACTGGGCCGATCTAGACAAGCCCTCGGTCCCTGATCAAGCCGATCTCGAAACCTACAACAAACTCATCGGCGCAAGTGTGCAGACCCTGGTTATCCGCTACTACAACCTTCTACCCAAAGCCAGCAAACCGCCCGACACGCCGGGTTTCACCAAGTATTCGGAAATCTTCACCTACCAGGTTCGCCCCGGCAAAGAAGATGATTTCCGCGGGGCCATTGTTCGCGCAACCGAGGCCATAGAAAAAACAAAATGGCCCACCCACTATTTCTGGTATGAGCTTGTCAATGGCGGTCCCAGCGGCACCTTTGTGCTCGTAATTCCGCACGCCAATTGGGCCGATTTTGAGGATAAACCCGAAATGAAGCCATTCCCAGATATGCTCAAAGACGCATTCGGTCCGACCGAAGGAGAGTCCCTCTTAAAACGCTTCGATTCCGACACCGCAAGCGTAAATAGCGAAATCATCCAATTTCGCCCAGACCTAAGTTACCTCCCGACCAAATAACTCCCAGTCAGCCCGGGCGGCCTACCCTTTGCATCTTCCAGCAAAGGGTGGGGTCCTGGTTTTCTCTTGACCTCCGTGGGTCCCTCTTCTCTGTGCTCTCCGTGTCCTCTGTGGTGAATATTCTTCCAGTTGCTTGGGGTGTCTTCTCCGCGAACTCAGCGCTCTCCGCTTCCTCCGCGTTATTCCTTCTTCCAACACTGGGCTATACTCTCCCCTCCATGAAAACCTCCAACCCCTGGCCGTCCCTCCCACTCGCCGAATGGCAACCCACCTACGCCACTCTCCACATGTGGACCCAAATCGTCGGCAAAGTCCGCCTCGCTCTCGGCCCTCCCATCAACCATTTCTGGGGCGTCACTCTCTACGTCACTTCTCGTGGCTTAACCACCTCCGCAATCCCCTATCACAGCGGCAGTTTCGAAATCACTTTCGATTTCATCGCCCACTTCCTCAACATCACCACCAGCAGCGGCGAAGTCCGCTCTTTCCCTCTCGTGCCGCGCACCGTCGCCGAATTCTATGCCGAATTTATGGCCGCGCTTCATTCCCTCGGCATCGACGTAAAAATCTGGCCCATGCCCGTCGAAGTTCCTCGCCCCGTTCGCTTCACTCTGGACGAGAACCACAACGCTTACGACAGCGAGTACGCTCATCGTTTCTGGCAAATTCTCACCAGTGTCAACACTGTCTTCTGGCAATTTCGCTCGCGATTCATTGGCAAGTGCAGCCCCGTGCATTTCTTCTGGGGCAGTTTCGATCTATGCGTAACCCGTTTCTCCGGACGCCGCGCTCCCGAACGCCCGGACGCCGATCCCATCACCAAAGAAGCCTACTCTCACGAAGTAAGCAGCGTAGGCTTCTGGCCCGGCGACGGCGAAGTAATCAAGGATGCTGCTTTCTACTCCTACGCCGCCCCGGAGCCTCCCGGCTTCAAGGATTGCCGCGTGCTCCCCGAAAAGGCCTTCTACCACAAAGAAAAAAGCGAATTCTTCCTCATGTACGACGATGTCCGCCTATCAAAAAATCCCGCGCAAACCCTCCTCGATTTCTGCCAATCCACCTACGAAGCCGCCGCCACCCAAGCCCACTGGGACCGCCCCAACCTCGAACGTCCGTAGTAGCCTCCCTAAACTCCCAAGCTGTCATCCCGACCGGAGAGCGGCGCAGTTCGCCGCTCGCAGTGGAGGGATCCCTCTTCTCCGCGAGC
>Ga0070765_100002318_pt1 | contig 11905 bp, 11 predicted proteins | sample HubBroMetageWFT5_FD_71516 | JGI IMG/M metagenome (GOLD analysis project Ga0070765, IMG submission 71516) | Warmed and freeze-thawed soil microbial communities from the Hubbard Brook experimental Forest, New Hampshire - Hubbard Brook CCASE Soil... | ecosystem: Environmental > Terrestrial > Soil... | reverse complement strand
CCGGAATCCTGTTTCCAAGCCGCGCGACGCAGCAGCAGACGTGCCGCGTCAATTTCCGTGGCCATGTCCGCCAGCATGAATTGAATCGCCTGAAAATCCGCGATGGGATGGCCAAACGCCTGGCGCTGCTGCGCGTAGCTCAGCGCGGCTTCGAACGCACCTTGCGCAATTCCCGTAGCTTGGGCGGCGATGCCGATACGGCCGCCATCGAGGGTCGAAAGCGCAACCTTATATCCTTCGCCTTCCTCGCCGATGCGATTCCCGGCGGGAACTTCGCAATCGCTGAACGAAAGTTCCGTGCAAGCCGTCGCGTGGATGCCCAGCTTTTTTTCTTCTTTGCCCACGGCAAATCCTGGCGTCCCTTTTTCCACCACCAGCGCCGTGATGCCCTTCTCGCCCTTTTCCGGCTGCGTGTTCACGTAGACAATCGCGGCATCGGCTGCTCCGCCATTAGTGATCCATGCCTTCGTGCCGTTGATCACGTACTTGTCGCCCTTGCGCACGGCTTTGGTCGTTAGCGCTGCCGCGTTCGAACCCGCCTGCGGCTCGGTGAGCGCGTAACATCCGATTTTTTCACCGCGCGCAAAAGGCAGCAGGAATTTTTTCTTCTGCTCGTCAGTGCCAAACCGATGGATGGGATCGCAATACAGAGAATTCTGCACCGACAGAATCACGCCGGTGGAAGCGCACACGCGCGAAATTTCCTCGATCACGATGGCGTAGCTGATGTGATCCATCCCCGCGCCGCCCTCCGCTTCAGGAATGGCCACGCCGGTCAATCCCAGCTCCGCGGCCTTCTGAAAAAGTCCGCGCGGGTACTTCCCCGTCTCGTCATTTTCCTTCGCCAGCGGCTTTACTTCCGCTTCGGCAAATTCCCGCACGCTTTTCTGCAGCAACTGCTGCTCTTCGGTGAGTTCCAGGTTCACTTCGCGTCTCCAAATCCAAGCTCATAATGCGACCGGCGAACGCTAATTGTACCTTGGCGCGCGGCGCCTGTCACAGGGCCGTGGCGGCTGCCCCGCGAACCTTCGACACCGCAAAACGGGCTATAAGGCAAAATCGGGGCTGCGGATAGCATACGAGCACACTTTTTCAATTCGCGCGCATCTAAAAGGGAGCTAAGTCGTAATGGTCGATTTTATTCTGATTGAGGAGGATGAATGGCCGGAGCGAAACTCGTGGTGATGTATCCGCCGCCGAAGGACGTGGCTGCGTTTGAGAAGGTATATATGGAAGAGCACGTGCCGATGGCGGTGGAGAAGCTCGGAGGCAAATCGAAAATCGTGGCCAGCAAGAGCGTGGAATCACCGCTGGGCAAGCCTGCGTTCCACCGCTACGTCGAAGTGCATTACCCTTCGATGGCGGCGCTGCAGGCGAGCCTTGCTGCTCCGGGCGGCAAGGAGACGGCCGCTCATGCGGTCTCAATATCGTCTGGCGGCGCGCCAACCTTTCTTATCGCTGAGGAGCAGGTCTTCGAGTTTTAGCCCGCCAAGGCTTTTCGGAGCTTTTCGTGCGTCGTGTGCAAGTCTTCCGGCTCGACGCGCGTCTCGCTCACCACGGCGAACAAAATTCTAGCGCACATTGCGGTTTATTCTACGCCGAGGCTCTTGCGCACTTCGCGGATCTGCAGGGCGTGGCGCGCCGGGTGCAGCGCAAGCGCCAATAACATCTCGTGACAGCTGATCGGACCAAGCCCCAGATGCCGCGTGGTTCTGTTACGCGGGTCTTCCTGATATTGCTCGACGTAGGCGACGCTGCGCGCCCGCCGTTGGCGGAATACCTCGATGGCTTCCGGCAGCGACGAAAAGCGGCCGGTGGGCCGCGCGAGCTCCGGCGCAGCAAACTTGCGTTCCCGGTTGGTCATACCGCGCAAAATCAATTCTTCGCGGCGCTCGCCGGGAGGCGCGCCCGGCGTGGAGTGTGCGCTCACGCGGGCAAACATGGCGTCGTCGCCGAGAATCACGTGTTCCACACATTCCAGTACCGACCAACGCTCCGGCCCCGGACGCCGCTGCGCTTGCTCGTCGGAAAGCCACGCCACCGCAGCGACCAGCGCCGCATCCGATTCCGTAATCAGCCGCAAAATTTGTTCGCGATCAGCTGCATTCATCGAAGTTAACCTGCGAGGGCTTTGCGCAACTTTTCATACGTAGTATCCAAATCTTCCGGCTCCACGCGCGTTTCACCCACCACGGTCATGAAGTTTGAATCGCCGGACCAGCGCGGCAGGACGTGCATGTGCAGATGATGGGTGACTCCTGCGCCCGCGGCCTTGCCCAGGTTCATGCCGAGGTTGTAGCCCTGCGGGTGATAAGTTTTCTCCAGCGCCGCTTGCGAGCGCTGCGCCAAAGTCATCATTTCAGCCGTAGTTTCGGAATCACAAGCAGCGAGATCGGCGGAGTGCACGAAGGGAACCACCATTACGTGGCCGGAAGTATAAGGATAGCGATTGAGGATAATGAAGTTCTTACGTCCGCGGAAAACGATCAGGGTCTTGGCGTCGTCCTTCGCGGCCAAAGCCGCGCAAAAAACGCAGCCTTCGTCCTTCTTGGCATCCGCGATGTAGCGATACCGCCAGGGGGTCCACAAATAATCCATCGCGGCCGGTCCCCGCTCAGCTCTGACTACCGTGCTGGGTGCCGCCGTGCTCGCCAGCGCTCCCGCCCGCCGTGCGCGGATTATTCACATAATCCTTCAATTCCTTGCTGGGCTTGAAGTAGGGGATCTTCTTGGGAGGCACTTCCACCTTGGCGCCGGTCTTGGGGTTGCGCCCCGTGCGTCCGCGCCGTTGCCGCGTGCGAAAGCTGCCGAAGCCGCGGATTTCGATCTTATCGTCCGCCTGCAGCGCGGCGATGATGCTTTCGAAAATCGTTTCCACCACCGCTTCAGATTCCTTGCGGGGCAGTTCGGTGACGCGCGTGACCTCTTCGACGAGTTCCGCCTTCGTCATCGTATGTTCTTTGGTTCCATGCTCTCCGGCAGCTTCTGCCATGGGTGAGAGCCTCCTCGTTAAGATTTCGGTTTAAGCTCGGCCGTGTACGCGTTAGGGAGGGGCAACGCATGTCCTTGCATATCACCAATCTACCGCAAGGTAAATGACTTTCCGCGAGAATTCATTTCTGCCAGCCGTCGCCCCCGCGCTCCTGGCAGAACCGCAGCTTCGAAAAGACCTACGATGACCGCCGTTTCGCCATGATGGCGTCGCCGATGGTCGCTGTGGGCGAAGACTTCGGCTTCTGCGGCGTCGGTGCCGCTGCCGCCCGGTACGTTTCGATCTCCTGCCGCTCCACCTGTTTCTGCGCGGCGCGATAGCTCAGGCTGATTTTGTGCTGCTCCGGCTCCAGGCGCAGGATCTTGAATTCGTATTCGTTTCCGGTGGTCAGGACCGCCGTCACGCGAGCGCCGCGGGCCGCCTTTTCCTTGTCGCGATCGCCTTTCGGCCGCCGCTCTTCGATTTCAGAGACGTGGCAGAGCGCTTCAATGCCTTCCGCCAGTTCGACGAACGCGCCAAAATCAGTAGTGCGCGCCACTTTCCCCTTCAACACATCGCCGACTTTGTGTGCCGTGAACCAATCCGCCCAAATATCTTTCAGCTGCTTGATGCCCAGCGAAAGCCGCCGGTTCTGCGAATCCACCTTCAGGACTTTGGCTTCCACCGTATCGCCCTTCTTGAATTTCTCGCTGGGATGCTTGATCCGCTCCGTCCAGCTCACGTCGCTGATGTGGATCAAACCTTCCATGCCCTCTTCGATTTCGACGAACGCGCCAAAATCCGCGAGGTTGCGAATTCGTCCGCTGACCACCGTGCCCACCGGATATTTTTCCGCAGCCGCGTCCCAAGGATCGGGCTGCGTCTGCTTCAATCCCAGCGAAATCCGGCGCTGGTCCGTCTTTACTTCCAGCACCACGACTTCCAGCTCGTCGCCTTCTTTCACGATCTTGGCCGGATGCTTGGTGCGCTTCGACCAGCTCATTTCGCTAACGTGCACCAGGCCCTCGACGCCCGGCTCAATTTGCACGAACGCGCCGTAGTCTGTGACGCCGACCACTTTTCCGTGGACGCGGGTGCCCACCGGAAAACGCTCCGGCACCGTGGCCCACGGGTCGGGCAGCAATTGCTTGCGTCCCAGCGAAATGCGCTGCTTTTCCTTATCGAATTTCAGGATCTGTACTTGCAGGTCGTCGCCCGCTTTCACGATCGAGGAAGGATGCGGCACGCGGCCCCAAACCAGATCGCTGACGTGTAGCAGCCCATCCATTCCGCCCAGGTCCACGAACACGCCGTAGTCCGTCACGTTCTTCACTTTGCCCGTGACGATCGTGCCTTCGGCGAGCGAGCCCATCAGAGTTTCGCGCTTCGATTTCTGGTCTTCTTCCAGAATCGCGCGGCGGCTCACCACCACATTGCCGCGCTTGCGATTCAATTTCAGCACGCGCACATCGATTTCATTATCTTTCCACGAATCCAGGTCGTGCACCGGACGCAATTCAATCTGTGAAGCTGGCAGGAACGAGCGCACGCCGATATCCACAACGAGGCCGCCCTTGATGCGCTCCGTAACCTTTCCCTTGATTGTCGCGTGCTCGCGATACGATTTCTCGATGCGCTCCCAGACGCGCCGCCGGTGCGCGCGCACGTGCGACAGCAGCACGTAGCCATCTTTCTGCGCGTGCAAGCGTTCCACTTCGATCGTCTGGCCTGGGCCGAATTCAATCGGGCTGCCCGAGTCCACGAATTCCTGCGCAGGGACCAATCCTTCGAACTTCCCGCCGACGTCCACGATCACGCCCGCGTCGGTTACCGCCAGCACGTGGCCATCGAAAATTTCGCCTTCAGCCACCGCAGGTTCGGGTACTGCGAACTGCTCCATCAGCTGGTCCATCGTTTGCGTTGTTTCGGCGGACTCGGCGGTTTCGGCAGCCGCGCTCGCGTCCACAGCGGTGCCAGAGGTGTCAGGCGCGCCGGCTACAGCTGTCGCAGCGGCTGGATCAATCTGAATCGCCGCGGTTACTTCTGCAGTCTCGACCGAGGCAGCTTGCTCAGTTACTTCTGCGGTACTACTCGCTTCCGCTATGGCTGCAGGCACGCTCGTCGCCACGGGTTCGGATGTGGCTGCCGCTTGCTCCGGCACGTCATTTTCCGTGGAACGCACCTCCGGCGCTCGCGCCACGGCCGCGGCTGCCCCGGTGGCGCTCACCGCGTTCGAAGCGCTCGCGGTACTACTGCTCGCGTGTTCAGACGCGGATTGAGACACAGCTTCGCCCGAGCTGCCCTGCGACGGCTCTGCGGACGTCTCTGTGCTGGCTGATTCCACTGTTGCGGTAGGAAGATTCAGGTCGTGTTCGGGTGACATTTGGGGAGCGGCCTCCGTACGGATTCGTGCCCTGCTGCCGAGAATTCGGACTCGGCTACTCCACCCGCTGGGGTTTGGAGCAAAGAAGGGGATAGAACGCCCACGCTAGACGTTCTTATCACGAGGATGATACCCGCCCGATTCGCGCATTGTCAACAAACCATCGCGCGAAGCCAGGCCCATCCCCACCGGCATCAGCTCACACAAATATTACGCAATGATGAGCGATTCAATGTGTTTCATGCGCAAATCTGGTGGCTGCGTTGCGATCCCATCAACGAAACGGGCCCGCGTGACGTATTTCTTTGCGGTAATCTGCGGCGTTGATTTCTACGGTGCGGCACATTTCATATAAGCGCGAACGGATTCGTTTGCCGACGCGTTCGGTGAGCGAATCTTCAATCGTCGGTGCGCGCATTCCTGCGACGCGAGCTGACGGCGCGCCGTTTGCGGAATTCCCGGCGGCGCTGCCGGCGTCTGAATCCAAAAAATTTGTGGTCAGCAGCGTCACGCGCTTTTCGTTGTAACGCGTGTTCAGCACGTGCCCCACGGTTTCGAGCGCCCAGAGCGAAGGCTTGCTCGAGCCCACATCATCGAGCACCAAAATTTCCGCCTTCAGCACCGGCTCCAGCACGCTCATCTCCGTCGCCTGGCTTTCGGGATTGTAGCTATCCTGAATCGCCTTCAGCAGCTCGCGATAATCGTAAAAAAGGCCGCTGTGCCCGCGCAGCACAATGGACTTCATAGCTGAAACCGCCAAATGCGTCTTGCCCACGCCGCACGGCCCCATCAACAGTAACCCGTGCTCGCTGCCCACCGGAAATTCATCCGCAAATCGCTGCACCATTAATTTCGCTTGCGCCAGGCTGCGATTCCAAGCCGCCATCTGCTCGCGCGACACATTTTCAATGTCATTGTCCGTCTCGTAATTTTCAAAATCGCAATGCCGGTAACGTTCTGGCACGCGCGCCCGCTGCAAAGCCCGCTCGGTCTTGTCGCCCGTGGTGCAATCGCACGGCACGGCCCACACCATCTTCGGTTCGCCTGCTCCCGCGCCAGGACGATCGGCCGCCAGCGCCTGCGCGCCTTCGGTGGTGCGCTCCACAACTTTCCATCCGCTGCCTTCACAATGGGGACAATCTGCTCGCGCCATCCTGCAAGAATAAGCGCCGCGCACGCCGCGCGCAAGCACACCCATGCCTGTGGAAGTTTTCGTACCTGTGGAAAGCTTCGAGGAAAATGAAAATGCGGACCGCTTGAGGTCGGCTACTTATTCACGCGAATCGCCTGCCGCGGCGTAGTGCGCACAATCGCATTGCGATACTTCCGGTCCTCGCCGGCGTTAAAGCCGCGCGCCATTTCACTGCGCACAAAATGGGTGAACGCCTCCATCTGCGTCTGCATCTCCGCCATCTTGTCGCGCATGTTCAGAATAATTTCGATACCCGCCAGGTTCACGCCCAGCTCGCGCGTCAAATTCAAAATCACTTCAAGCCGCTCCAGGTCCTGGTCCGTGTATAGCCGCGTATTGCCCTGCGAGCGCGACGGCGTCAGCAATCCCACGCGCTCGTACAAACGCAGCGTCTGCGGATGCAGCTTGTACAGCTCCGCCACCGCGCTGATCATGTAACCGGCCTTCGCTCTCTTCCTGGGACGCGCTGCCATCAAACTTCTCCTCAAACCGTCGCGCGCGCAAAAATCTCGCGCCGTGGATCTTCCGGATCGAGCTTGCTCAATTCCTTCAAAAGATTGCGCACGCGCTCGTCTTCCGGCTTCGGAACTACAATCTGCACTTCCACAATCTGGTCGCCCCGCTTTCCCGGCTGGCGAATCGAAGGTGCGCCCTTCTCGCGCAGACGCAGCTTCTTGCCGCTATTCGTCGCGGGGGGAATGCGCACCTGCGCGCGCCCGTCAATGGTGGGCACTTCCACCTTCGCGCCGATCGACGCTTCCGTTACGGTGATCGGAACCACTGTATAAAGGTCGTCGCCGCGCCGCTCGAAAAACGGATGCGGCTCGACTTTCATTACAATGTAGAGATCTCCCGGAGGGCCGCCATGCAGCCCCGCATTGCCGCGCCCCGCCACGCGCACACGCGAGCCCGTCTGCGCTCCGGGCGGTATGCGCACGTCCAGCGATTCCACGCGCGGCACGCGCCCTTCGCCTCCGCAATTCTTGCACATGGTGTGCAAACGTCCGGTGCCGCCGCAGCGCGAGCAAGCAATCTGAAAACGCATCTTGCCGCTCACTTGCGTCACTTGCCCCGTGCCGCCGCACGTGGGGCAGACTTTTTCATCGCCCGGCTGCACACCCGCGCCATGACATACGCTGCACACATCCAGCCGCGTGATGCTCAGCTTCTTCACCGCGCCGCGCATCGCTTCGGCAAACGTGATCTCGATCTGAAATTCCAGATCGCTGCCCGGTTCGTGCTCGGTCGCCTGACGCGCCGCGTTCTGTCCGCGGAATACCTGGCTGAAAAGATCGCGGAAGCTGGTCCCGCCGCCGCCCGCGCCGCCGCCGCCAAAATCGAACCCGCCGAAATCAAAATGCACGTCTTCTGGCGCGCCGCCACTGTAACCATATCCACTGCCCGGCGGCGGAGCTCCGCCCTGCCCCGGCTGATTGAACCCGAACTGGTCGTACACCTGGCGCTTCTTGGTGTCTGAAAGTACTTCGTAGGCTTCCTGAATCTGTTTGAATTTTTCTTCCGCGGATTTGTCGCCGGGATTCAGGTCGGGATGATATTTGCGCGCAAGTTTGCGATAGGCCGCACGAATATCTTTCACGGCGGCGTTGCGCGCCACACCCAGCAATTCGTAATAATCTTGTTTGGTAGTTGTCGCCATAATAGGCCGAAATCAAATCTTATTTGATCAAGCGTACAAATGTAGGGGCGGGTCCCATTTTTGTCTCAATGGACCCGCCCCTACGGTCCTAATACCGCGGCTGTTTTAATTCGGCTTCTTCGAGTCGTCAACGTCTACGAACTCGGCATCCACCACGTCGCCTTGTCCGGAAGCGTTGCCGCCATGCGCTCCGCCGCCACTGGCACCGGCGTCGGTGCCACCCGGAGCGCCCGCCGCCGCGCCTGCCGCTTGCTGCGCCTTGTACATCGTTTCCGCGATGTGGTGCGAAGCCTTGGTCAGGTTTTCGGCTGCCGCGTTCAACTTCTCCAGGCCACCTTCGGCCAGCGCTTTGCGCGCTTCCTCGATGGCGTCCTCCGCCGTCTTCACGTCAGACTCGGCCAGCTTCTCGCGATTGTCCTTCACCACTTTTTCCGTCTGGTAAACCAAATTGTCCAGCCGGTTGCGAGCCTCGACCTCTGAAAGCCGCGCCTTGTCCTCCGCCGCATGCGAATCCGCTTCCTTCTTCATGCGCTCGGCTTCTTCCTTGCTCAATCCAGTCGAAGCCGTGATGGTGATCTTCTGTTCCTTGCCCGTCGCGTTGTCTTTTGCCGAGACGTTCAAGATGCCGTTCGCGTCAATGTCGAACGTCACTTCGACTTGCGGCACTCCGCGCGGAGCAGGGGGCAATCCCACCAGGTGGAATTTTCCGAGTGAACGGTTTCCACTGGCGACAGGCCGCTCGCCCTGCAGTACGTGAATCTCCACCGACGTCTGATTGTCCGCCGCGGTCGAAAACGTTTCCGACTTGCGCGTCGGAATCGTGGTGTTCCGCGGAATCAGCACGGTGGTCACTCCGCCCAGCGTCTCGACGCCCAGCGAAAGTGGCGTCACGTCCAGCAGCAGGATGTCCTTCACTTCGCCCGCCAGCACGCCGCCCTGAATGGCCGCGCCAACTGCGACGACCTCATCAGGATTCACGCCCTTGTGGCCTTCCTTGCCGAACAGGTCTTTCACGAGTTGCTGAATCATCGGCATGCGCGTCTGTCCGCCGACCAAAACAACTTCGTTGATCTTGCTCGCGTCCACGCCCGCATCCTTCATGCACTGCTTGCAAGGCTCAACCGATCGCTTGACGATGTCGTCCACCATCGCTTCGAGCTTCGCGCGAGTGAGCTTCTTCACCAGGTGCTTCGGCCCGTTGGCATCCGCCGTGATGAACGGCAGATTGATTTCGGTTTCGATGGTGCTGGAGAGCTCGATCTTGGCGCGCTCCGCTGCGTCACGCAGGCGTTGCAGCGCCATCTCGTTTCCCTTGCTCTTCAGGTCGAGGCCTTCGTCCTTCTTGAACTCTTCCACCAGCCAGTCCACGATGCGTTGATCAATGTTGTCGCCGCCCAAGTGCGTATCGCCATTGGTGGCCTTCACTTCGATCACGCCTTCGCCGACTTCCAGGATGGAAATGTCGAAGGTGCCGCCGCCGAAGTCGTACACGGCGATGGTTTCGTCCTTCTTCTTGTCGAGGCCGTATGCCAGCGCTGCAGCCGTCGGCTCGTTGATGATGCGCTTCACGTCGAGGCCCGCGATCTTGCCCGCGTCTTTCGTCGCCGTGCGTTGCGCGTCGTTGAAATATGCCGGCACGGTGATCACCGCGTCCGTGACTTTCTCGCCGAGAAAATCTTCCGCGGCAAGCTTCAGCTTCTGCAGAATCATCGCGGAGATTTCGGGCGGGGTGTATTCCTTGCCGTAGGCCGACACCGCTACGCCTTCGCCGTGCTTCACCACTTTGTAGGGCACCATCTTCAGCTCTTCGCTGACTTCGTCATAGCGGCGGCCCATAAACCGCTTGATCGAATAAATCGTGTTTTCCGGGTTGGTGATCGCCTGCCGCTTGGCAACTTGGCCCACCAGGCGTTCGCCCGTCTTGGTAATGCCCACCACCGAAGGGGTGGTGCGTGCGCCTTCCTGGTTCGGAATTACGGTTGGTTCGCCGCCCTGCATCACCGCTACCACCGAATTCGTCGTGCCCAGGTCAATTCCTATGATCTTGCTCATGTATCTCGCTCCTAATAGCGTTGGGCGGACGTTCCGGTGGAAGGCCCGCTCGAGAACTTGGCTATAGTACACGTTGAGTGTATCATTGTCAAGTTTCTTGTGTGTCTGTATTCCTATGTAAATATGAGGCTTAATGCATGCTTTCAACCCGGCACGCCAGAATCACCCGCCACGCTTCACCGTCTGCTCTAAGTTCCGTAGCTTTGCTTCGCTTTCGGTTTACCTCTGTGTTTCCGTGCCTCTGTGGCCAATCCTTATCTCCAGCCTAGCGAACCAAGACGCCGCCAGCTGCATCCCAGAACTGGCGTCCTAGCCGACGGAACATTGCGGCACAACCCGGCGCTTCTTCGCCAACTTTTCGAGTTACAATATTCTTTCGGTCTATGCTCTAGTCCAATGCTCAGGAGGAAAAGTTGATTTCTGCAATCCATCCCCTTCTCGTACGCGGTTGGGCCTCTCGCGCGCCGTGGGCCGCGGCTTTTCTCGCAGCGTTAGCGATTCTCTCCCCCGCATCAATAGCGCAAACCGCCGCCACGCCCGCCTCCACCAAAACGGCTGCGCCGGCGCACAAGCATCCCGCTGCCGATCCCGCTCCCTCGGCGCCGGTGAAGACCATCGGCAATCACACCGCGCCCATCACCATGGAAGTGTTCAGCGACTATCAGTGCCCTTCCTGCGGCAATTTTTATGAGACGACGCTGCGCTCGATGATCCAAGATTACGTCGCGAGCGGAAAAGTCTATCTGGTGCATCACGACTTCCCTCTGCAGATGCACAACTTTTCCGGTCAGGCTGCCCGCTGGGCCAATGCTGCCGCGATGGTCGGACAATTTCCGGAAGTGGATGCCGCGCTATTCGACAACCAGGCCAAATGGACCGCGGACGGCGACCTGGAAAAGTATGTGGCCACCGGGCTGAGCCCCGCGAATTTCAAACGCGTGCAGGCAATCATGAAGGGCTGCACTGGCCCTGCGCCCACATCCAAAGTTGATCACACCTTGCCGCAGCCGGAGGCTGGCTGCCCCGTAGATCCTTACATCATCCAAGACATCGTGCTCGGCACCCAGGTTCCGGTGCAGGCCACTCCAACATTTGTGATTCATTACAAAGGCCAGAGCTATCCTGCATCGTCCGGCTTTATTACGTGGCCGATCCTGAAACAATTTTTCGACACGCTCTTGAGCCAGTAGCCGAATCAATTCACTGATGACAGCCAACGAAACGCGCGGACCGCTTGCACGCACGCTGCTGATTCTGGGCCGGCTCGCTCTTGCCGCGATTTTTCTGTTCGCCGCGTACGCCAAGCTAAAGCCGCAGGCTGCGATGCGCTGGTCCGGCTCTTCGATTAAGACTTCGCTGTCGCTCTTCGCCATGCAGGTGGATTCCTACCAATTGCTGCCGCCTCAAATGGTGAGTCCCGCCGCGCATTTTCTGCCGCCGTTTGAATTGTTCCTCGGGCTGTGGCTGCTCAGCGGTGTGCTGCTTCGCTACGCATCCCTAATAACCACGCTGCTGCTCAGCGCATTCTTCGCGGTGATGGTGCACACCTACATGGCAGGTCTGGAGATTAATTGCGGATGTTTTGGTCCCGGCGAACGACTGGGACCACTGACGTTGCTCCGCGATGGTTCCCTGCTGGCTCTCGCGCTG
>Ga0070765_100002317_pt1 | contig 11906 bp, 18 predicted proteins | sample HubBroMetageWFT5_FD_71516 | JGI IMG/M metagenome (GOLD analysis project Ga0070765, IMG submission 71516) | Warmed and freeze-thawed soil microbial communities from the Hubbard Brook experimental Forest, New Hampshire - Hubbard Brook CCASE Soil... | ecosystem: Environmental > Terrestrial > Soil... | reverse complement strand
TCCAAAACTAACGCCGCTTTCGGCCGTCCCATCGCCATAGGCACCTCCATTGTGCACAGGAGATGCCCATATTCCCAGCAATACTAATGCCATTTATTTAAGGGACAGAACACTAGTACTAACTGGCCTAATTCTTTGGGTTGTGGTTTGGTTGGGATGCACTCGCTTCCAAGAGGCATCCACGCACTTGCCTCTACACGATTCACGGTATTGTGGCAGGGGCTAGAATGTAGCTTGATACTAGGAGTGAGCAACGTGCCCCCAACCGATGCATCTGGCCGATCCGGACTATACAAGCGCCGGACGATCCTTATCGCCGATGACAGCGAACTGGTGCGCGGGAAAATCCGTCAGGCACTTCAGCGCGGAACAGACTTTCAGATTTGTGGCGAAGCGACCGATGGAGTGGAAGCGGTGGCAAAGGCTAAAGAACTGACGCCTGATTTGATTCTACTGGACGTCAAAATGCCGCGCCTCACTGGCCTGGAAGTGGCAGGAATACTACGCCACACACTGCCGAGGATTCGGATCATGATGGTCACCATGTATGCCGAAGAACTCAACAAGAAGCTGACATCCCTCTTTGGAATAGATGCGGTGTTCTCGAAATCGGAGGGCGTAACCAGGTTGATCGAGCGCGTTGAGCATCTTTTGGCGGCCTAGAACTCGGTGCTGGCAGGTGGCCCACCCGCCCTATTTCCCTAGGAAGTAAGCGCCGGCGATGCCTATAATCGCGATCGCCAAGAAGCAACCGACCAGCCCCGCGCCGGTGAGCCAAATGCTGCCGCCGAATTTCTTGATCGAGGCTTTGACTTCAGCTTTGAGCGGGCCGCCTATCTTTGAAAGCACCCACAAAACGAATACGTCGAGCAGAAAGATCGTTACGACCGAGACCAAGCCAGTTCCGACAACCGGAGAGGCGCCCCCACCGTCGAGCGCCATTTCCCCCATTCCCATTACCAGCAGAACTGGTGAAAGTCCTATTAGCGTCACCATCGCGAACAGGAGGAGCAGCACGGCGCGTTTCAGCCAAACCATAATCACACCATTAATTGCGCAATGTATATCATCTTCTGACTAAATCTGTATAGGCACTTATTCAGTCCTCCACCCGCCCCAGCCGCCTGAGAGATTTGAGGTACGTGCTTCGCTGTGGCGGTCGGTGGTAGAGCGTCTAAACCCGCACCGTCGCCTGCGGCGAGAGTGCGGCACCCTTAAAATCAAAAGCGTCGGTTCCGGCGGTGTGGAAGGGTCGGCCAGCGGTGCGAGCTATAAACTGGGAGGCGGCAAGGCGTACCTCGTCGCCTCCGGGTCGATTCTAGAGATGGTGAGCGCTTAAGCAGCAAGCCCCACCGGCACTCCCCGGCCCTCCCTTACAGCACTTGGGCGGCGGCGTATTGGCTTCGTGCTCGCAGCACTTATTCCCTGCGTGAGACTGCGCAACCATGACGGTTGCGCTGCAGAGAAGTACCGCACACGAAACGATCAGTCTAAGTGTCGTCATTTTCCTCCCGCGTAGCAAATTACGAGTTGGTCTATTAACCCGCGCATCATATCCCACTGCAAGGTGTAAACAGTAGTCATAATCGATTATCGCTGGCAGATGTGGAAGGCCCGGCCACCCGCCAGGGGCCTATTGTGGCGACGTGCGCGGCGATGTCCGCGGGCGACTCATGTGGAGCACGAGATAGGATGTCAACTCCATCGAAGAGTTCGCTACTTCCAGTTCGAGGTGTTCCAATCTTTCGGTGAAGAAGTTGAAGGACCACAACGCTGGAACTGACACGAGCAGGCCGAGCGCTGTGGACGTCAGTGATTCGCAGATTCCGTTCTTTACAGCCGCCATGCAGGCGGCTCGCGCTGCACCACACCCCCTGCAAACGGTGTCTATGATCCCGATGACAGTCCCCAACATGCCTACTAATGGGGCTGTCGTCGCGACTGTTGCCAAAACGGCGAGGCCTCGATTCATCTCGGCGTGAATGCTTCTCTGGGTTCCGGCGAGAACACGGTACACGTAGTCAATGAGCCATGCGTCGGAAAAGGAAGGAGCGGCCAAGCCGGCACCTCATCACACACAGAGACACCGGAGGTGAGTTCCTTGTGCCGTCGCAGCATGCAAGCCAACTATATGGCACGGGAGGGTGGCCTACCCGTCCAATAACCTTCCTGAGCTGTAACGGGTCGATAACGTTTGGCAGAATCGTGACCCATGAGCAGCAACGCGACCGTGTTTATTTCGTGCGGTCAATTTACTGAAGCGGAAAAGCGGCTGGGCCAACAGATTGCGACGATGGTCAGGACTGTCGCGGGCCTAGACCCGTTCTTCGCCGAAAACGTTCAGGATCTCAACGGACTCGATGACAATATTCTCAGCGCATTGCGAAATTGTGAAGGATTCATTGTCGTGCTGCATCCACGAGGGACGATCAGGCGACCGGACAATACGACTATCACTCGCGCATCCGTCTGGATTGAACAGGAAATCGCAATCGCGACTTACATTCAAAGAGTCGAGAAACGGGAATTACTGATCGCCGCTTTCAAACATAAGGACGTCGGTCGGGAGGGCCTTCGCGACCTAGTTCACTTGAACCCGCTCACTTTCAGCGATGAGTCGGAAGTGTTGGTTGCGCTGTCGGAACAGCTTGTGGGCTGGAGAGCGCTGAGACCCACAGACGTCCGCCTTGAGCTCCGATCAGAGCCGCTGAGGGTCCAAGATCAGCACCCGATTCGCCAGCTCTCTTTGCTGGTGTTCAATGAAACCAACGAGCGAATAAACAGCTACGATTTTGAAATCTGCATTCCGGAGGGTTTGCTGGGGCATTGGAATAGTATCTACCCGGGAGAGATCAAACCGAGCCGCGTCCCGAACTATCGATGTTTTCGGTGGTCTCAAGAAGGCCGCGGACCGCTGCTGCCGCACGATCAAAAGCTACTCGCTACATTCGAGTACTGTACAACGTGCGGGCTCGCGCTTCACCTAGGCCTCAACGCGGCCGTGAGTGAGGAAGCGATTCGCGCGCGGGCATGGATCAATAACCGACAGTATGTGGTCGAGCGCAATCTCAGAGAAATGGCTATGGAAGCGGAAGCGCGGAATGCTTGAGAAACAAGGTACTCAGGCTGAAAGCTCTTTCAAAGGAAAGCGCGCACGCCCGTCTGGAAAACGGTTCTCCGCCCGGTGCCAGCCGTCGAAGTGTCCCCTGCAGCCCCCAAGAAGGGCGTCATGAATGAAATGTGGCGCCATCCTTGGCTCGGGTACAGCTTCATTACGGTAGGAGTGTTCGTGGTGATTCGTTGGGAGTGCAGCGTACCATCCACTGGATACGCTCTACTTGCAATGGCGGTGGCGGCCGGCGTCATGGCTGTCCGACCCGAGATGCAAGGGGCTGAAAAATGGCTTTGGCTTGCGGTCTTGTTGGCATTCGCAAGCGTCGAAGTCAGAGCAACGAGGAGAGAACACGCGAATCAAGAAGCGTTTCAAAATCAGCTCCAGCAAAACTTCACGAATATAGGGGACGGAATAACGGCATCCATCAGCGAGAGCGATCGGAATTTCAAGGAAACGATCGATCGGCAGAACGAACTGCTGGGCAATATCACTGGAGCGGACACATTTTGCGTCGTCGAGGCCGTATTGGTCGGAGACAATTTTCTGTTGACCGCGATAGCTGTAGGCCCAAATCCTCTCCGTGACGTTATGGTCGACCAAGTTGACTTAGACTTGCAGCGCGCCGCGCTTGCTAAGCCTGGCTTTAGCTATGATGTCATTCGTTCCTTTACCACAAGCTATCCTTCAATTCCGTTTCTAGTTTCTACGAGCGGGCACCAGATCAACGAATTGCCTCTCGGTCCTGGACTCGAGCGGTCTTTTCATTTTAACTTTTTCACTTCGAGTGGAGTGTGGGGAGAGACGCTTAGCCTACGTCGCGTCAACGGAATCTAGACAGAAGCATTCAAAGTCACGAAGGCAGTTCCCGCGCCCCATCACCAAACGCGAGACGTGGTGATCTACAAGCGGATCCCTCCAAACTATCCGAGAATCAACGGACGTGTGCACTGGTAATCACTGCGATGCGAATTCTGCTCGACTCAAGAGATTTGATTAATGTCCTCGAACAAAAGAGTCCGGTGTCGGTAGCCGACCTAGACTCCTATCTCTCGAAAGGCGGTCACCAAATTGTTCTCTGTTTTTCCAACGTGCGCGAACTGGCTAGTCCCCTAGCCAACGGCGCGTCATACTTTGATATCCGGCCTCACCTTCAGACACTTGAAAGACTGCGGCACACGTACATGAAAGAAGTGGGAATCGTGGGGATCGAACTACTGGCCGCGGTTGATGCCTTCAACGCGGGGTCGGTGTTTGTGAATCCGTCGCCTTACGTCGACCGTTGGGATAAGACCCTTAGTCCGCTTCCGGGAAACCAACGGCCGAACACGGATTTCCTGGTCAACGTTAGCCTAGATAATCTCGTCTTCTGGACCTACCTTGGCAATCGACGTGTCTTTGAACCTCCGCGTGAACACCTCGCCCAACTGCGGGCAATTTTGGAGGCTGACCGTACCCTCCTGCGTGCCGGAAAGTTACCAGCGAAACAACATATTGTGGCCTCCGTCAAGAAACATGCTGCGACTCATCGTGTGGCACTCCCCGCAGGCCGGGAGGACGAATTCGCGCTGTGGATTTACCAGAAGCCGAACCGTTGTCCGGGATTTCGCTTGAATCACGAAATGTTTCGATCCCTGACGGCAAACGATCAGGACGGTGCAGCGGCAAGTGACTTTACCGACTTGGCGTTCACCTTCGCCCTGCCCTATGTGGACGCTGCAACGTTAGATAGGAGAGCCCGCGACTACTGTCTGCGCGCGTGTAGGAAGCTGAGCAGGCTTGGCGCGGCGCACAACTATCGCGACCGCGTATACAACGATGTTGTTGACTTGTTAAAGCATACGCAATAGAGAAACGATTCCCGACGGCGTGGAGCCTCGCTTCAACGTCGCGGGCGTGGGGCGGATTTGATTTTGCCATGGGGCGGTATGAGCAAGGAACAAAGAGAGATCCTTCGCTGCGCTCCGTTCGCCAAAGATCTCGGGGCAAGCAGGATGACGGCGAGGTTCGATGATGGCGAGCTGGCCGCTGCCCTTCGATTCGGCACTGCCGAGCCTCCGGAGGCGGGCAGCAGACTTGCCTGCGGCAGGCAGGTTCTCAGGGTGAATTGCGCTGTGGCGCAATTCACTAGAGGGCTGGAAACGGTGCGTGCGACTTTAGTGTTCTTGCGAAGTCGCTGAGTTCACGGTCTCGGGCTTCCACCGAATTCCATTCACCCAGAACGATGCCGCATTTGGGGCAAAGCATGAGCAATGCTAGCTCGCCTTTTCCCTGTGCTCCGAAGGTGAAATTCGGCGGGGTTTTGCAAGTGGAGCACACGAAAATCAGCGTCCCATTTCGAGCTTTCATTCCTGACAGGTGCATTTCGATCATAGGAGCACCCCTACACGGCCCTTAGGATACATCACTGGCTGATACGCGACGCGGCTTCGATTATGAAAGGGGCTATGAAAGTGGTTAGAACCCATCTCATAAATATTCAGCGCAATACAAATGCGCGGCTTCAGGGGCTAAAGCCCCTTCTCTTTTGGTTTTACGGGGGAGCTGAAGCCCCGCCCTTCCGGTTTAGTCCATTTATGAGATGACTTCCATGAAAGTGGTTATGAAAGTCCGGCAGGCGCTCGAGGGTCGAGAACCCGTCGCTTGCTGAAGGCGGTTGAGGGCGGGGTGTTTTTGCATTAGAGTTTGGGGCATTGGCGAGTTGAGTGGGAGGACGCGATGGAGGTGATCTGGCTCGCGGCGTTGATTCTGGGCTCGGTGTTCGCCATCGCTACAGGACAGGGGGCGAAGTGGAAAGTGGTCAACGCGGTGATTATTCTGGCGTGCATGGGACTGGGGTTCGGTCTAGGGTACGCGGTGGGTTTGGGAAGTGGGAATATGGGATTCGTCCCGGGCCAGGGTGTACCGTTCGCCATGATGTTCGGGATTGTGGGAGCGATGACTTGCGTGGTGCGGAACACGTGGAGTTCGAAGCGGTGAGTCATGGGGCAATATTCATGGACGGCGATTGGGATTTTCCGTTTTGGCTGGGGAAGGGATTGAGATTGATTGCTGAGGAGGTGGGAGATGGCGACTGCGGATGGTGGAGTGTCGTTTGCGCGGGATATACGGGGTTTGTTTCGGGAGATTGATGTAGCACATATGAAGCGTTCGGGACATTTGCTGGATAATTATGCGTGGATGAGCGATGCGGCGAACGATCATGGGAATGCGCGGGGGGTGCTGGCAACGGTGCGGGGGAATCCGCCGAGCATGCCTCCGGGGGGACCTTATTGGAGCGTGGAGCAGGTGGATTTGTTTGCGCGGTGGATGAGTGGGGGGTATTTGCCGTAGGGACATTGGTTGGTTGCGCAACGGAAGTCACAAGTCAAAAGATTTGACACAGAGGTCGCCGAGGAAAGGCGGAGGCACAGAGAAAGAAAGACCGGCCTGTGCCCGTGGCGGCAGGCCTACTCCAGGCAAGCTTCCGCCGTCTTGAGGCAACGACGCCGGCCTCCCTTCGCAAAAACACTCGGGGCGAGTCGTGCTCTATGGACGACCCTTCGAACCGGCGCTGCCGAGTCTCAGTATGAATCGCGTTCTAGCGCCATTCACCGGAGGCCGCCTAGTAGATAGACTACGAGGACGATTAGCAGGACGGTGCCGACGATGCCTAGGCCGCCGCCTGAGCCCCAGCGGGAATAGCCGTAGTAGCCGCCTCCGCCGCCGAAGAGAAGAACTAGGATGATGATTAGTAGGAGCATGGTGTGTCTCCGTGATTCGTGAGTAGTGACTGGTGATTCGTGATTTGTGCGCCCCGCGAGCAGGCCCATTACATTTGCAAGCCGACTGCGTTTTTGCTGCTAGCTTGATGGGTCTTTTTGGCGGGTGGCTTTGACGGCGCTTAGGATGCCTACACCTAACATTACTATGGCGCCTACTGCGATCCAGTGGGCTGGCATGTGCATTAGGAAGGCGCCGTAGATCAGGCCGGCGATTACGATGGCGAATCCGGTGGCGTATAGGCCGAATGACATGGTGGCTCCTTCGTAGTGTGATGCTATCGGTGGGGCAAACACGATTCTGTACTGAAATGAACACATTTTTAGAATGGGCGCGTGGGCGAGGCGCAGTTGGTGATGCGGCGCGCTGGCGCTGAGTTTTGTGCACATTTGTGCGGGCGGAGGGCCGCTCGCGTCAGGCGGTTTGGGCGCGGGCGATCTCCGGCTCGTTGACGAGTTCCTCGAAAAGCGTGCGGAAGTGAATCATTGCCTTGCGCAGATCTTCGGTGTCTGCCTCGCCCTTGGCCTGGCGGAGCGCGCATTGGTGCGCGGCGCGGTAGTTCTCGAGGACGAGAGGATGGTCCACGGAGATGTCATTGGCGCGCTGCTCGAAATCGCTGACGGGATAGCCGCGGGTGGACATCACGTCGGTGAGCAATTGGTCGGCATCGGTGACGGCGCTGCCGGGTCCGTCGACGAAGCGGGATTGGACTTTGGCCCAGGAATCGATGAAGCGGGTGCGATCGCCGGCGCCGAGCGGTTTGATGTGCAGTTTCTCGACGCGCGCGGCGCGCGCGTCCAGTGCGGCTTCCGCTTTCTGCTGGCTGCCGCCTTCGGTTACGGCCCGGGTGTATTCAGCGCTGCCGAACTGGGTGCGAAGTTTTGCGGTGCGGCGTTTGCGCATGGAGAGCGCGATGGCGACGATTGCGAAGACCACCACCGCTGCTGCAGCGATGATGATGATAATTTGCGTGGTGCTTAGAGCTGCCAGGTTCATTTCGTGCCTCCCAAGATTTTGCGGTGCTTGATGCGGATGCGGATGTGAACGCGGTTCTGATTCTCTGCCGGCGCAGAGATGCGGCGCCGGGTTATGGCTTTTCGATGACTTTTTCTACTTGCGCGATTTTCTTTTGGATTTTGCCGGTTACGTTTTCGACAATGCCGTCGGCTTCGAGGTCGGGATCGTTGGTTAATTTGCCGGCTTGCGATTTGATGGCGCCTTTTACTTCGTGGAACGTGCCGGTGGCTGCGTCTTTGGTGCTGTCTTTCATCGTGGTGTGCCTCCTGGGAGATTTGACGAATAGTTCGCTGCTCCGCTTGCGCGGCGGCGGTTGAGCGCCGGGTGAAAAGTTAGCTCGGCGAGTTGAGGCTCGTTGCCTGGCGAGGTGATGTGGGCAGGGACGCATCTATCGAACGCGGCGGCGTTGGAGTTGGCGCGACGGGCTGCGGAGGCGTGAATCCATTTTGCGGATTCATAGAGGCCGCGGACGACGAGCATCAAGAGCATCAGCGCTACGAAAAGGCCGACGTAACCGAGGACGAAGATCACGAACGCGGCGATGACTTGGGCTGCGAAGCCGAAGCGGAGGACGAGAGCCATGGACGACTCCTTGCGGTCTTTCGATCCAGTCCCGCAGTCGCGGGACTGGATTCCAGGATGAATCGCGCTTTAAGGCCTACCCTTCGAACCGGCAGTGCCGGTTCTCAGGGTGAATCGCGCTGTGGCGCGATTCACGCGCTGGCGGAACTGCCGCGCAGAAAGTGGAACAGCAGCATGATCAGGCCGACGACGAGAACGATGTGAATCAGGCCGCTGGTGACGTGGAACGCGAAAAACCCTAGCAGCCAAAGTACGATCAGAACTGCGGCGATTATCCCAAGCATTTCTTCATCTCCTTGCTTCCAGGCGCGAGAGGGTCCGCGAGTTGGTTCGTGCGCAACGTGTGGATGGCTCTGGCGGCGAGGAAGAACTACGCACGGTTACGAGAATAGCCGGTGTGAGGGCGGAAGACTGTCTTGTTGTGGACACTTTTGGATTTAATATTTTGATTTGGTGCGTGGCGCTGAAACATCGGTAGAAACAAAAGCGCGGCCCGGTGTTGCGGTGCAGCTGGCCGCGGCGTGATCTGGTGGAGACTGGCGTGCGCGATTATGCGTTGGTTGGAAAATCGTGGCTTCGCTTGGCGATGATTGAGACAGCGAGCAGGCCGAGGGTCAGGAGTGGAAGAGCGCCGGGCTCTGGGACGTTTACGGGAGGGCCGTCCTGATCGTTGTTCTTATTCTTGCCTTTGCCGATGCGACCGCGATCAGGATCGTTTCCAAAAAAGCCGAAGCGCGAGCCTTCGTTGCTGAAGATGGAGGACGCTTGGTCGCTGGAATTGAATTCAGCGGGGTTGGCGGAGTGAACGCTCGGCTTTGATTCGGCGGGAACGAGCGTGCTGAGAACCATGGAACTCTCTGAGCCGCTGCCACCGAAAGCGCCGGCGGAGAGCATCGCGGGAGTGGGGTCGGATGGACGCGCGTCATTTTGAGGATCATCGAGCGCGAGAGCGAAGGTGCCAGTTTGGTTTCTAGAAATTGCTCGTTGCGTGGAATCTTGCGCGACGCCGAGCTCGGGCACGACAAAGGTCCACGCTGGATTGCTCGCCGACAGAGGCTCGGAGATATATCGTGCGGTGGCCGGCGTTATGAATTTCGTATGAGAGGCGCGGACTGTTGGCGCAGAGCTTTCGGGTTGCGAAGGCTCGTTTGCGGAAGCGCTGTAAAAAATGCTATCGGCGCAAACCGGAATTGCGGTTATCAGAACAACTCCGCCTAGCAGTAAAGCTGACCTAAACTTCATATGTTTTCTCCCAAGGGTGAATGGCGAGGATTCCATTCGTACGAAATAGTAAATGACGCGAGGAGTGAATGCTGTTCAAATTAGGACACATTCCCGATTTGCTTTGGTTTCGTGGCGCAGGTGGGGCGAAGAGGCGGGCGCGGTGCGGTTGGTGGAGCGGTGCAAAGAGTGAATCGGTAGAGCGGGTTGCGCGGATTGATGGAGAAAATTTGCAGGAATGTGCAAAAGGGAACAGTTTCGGGCCGGCACGATGCATAGAATCGTTCGCGAATGGCGAGAGAAGGGAGAGAGGACCCTGCAACCAGGGCTGGGGGCGGGTGCTTTCTCTCTTTCTCGCTATCCCACCAATTGAAGGTAGTTTTCGGTCACGGGATGGGACGGGGCTCAGAGGAGAAGTACCGTGCCGGCATGTCCGCATTGCAAAAGCAAATACATTCATCGCTCGAAGCGTCGAGGCATATTTGAACTGTCCGTGTTGACGCTGGTACCGATACGGCCATTTCGGTGCGAGGACTGCGACCGGCGGTTTTATTGGTTTGCTTCGGATACAAATTCGGTCCAGGCGGATACCGGGAATTCGAAGTAGGGGGTTGGGGAGTATAGGCTACGCGATCCCACTTCGCGTGACCGGCTATAAATTCCAAAGCAAATTCAACTACGCCGGCCTAAAAAAGCAGGCGACCGCTACAAATTCAACGGCAACGGCGAAAAAACGCCAATCGGGAGATTGGCGTTCCCAGGTAACGGCAAAAGCGAGAGCACAGCCAAGAGTGCCTGCCTGCGGCGGACAGGGCTGCGCCACGATTGGCGCTGTTCTGCAAAAAAACAGATCCCTGCTTGCGGCCGGCAGGCCTCTCTGTGTCCCGTGCCCGCTATTACATTTTTTTGTGATTGAAGCGGAGTAATTCGTTGATGGGGCGGACGTCTTGTAGGCGCCACTGAGTGGGGTCGCAGGGTTGGCGGAGCCATCTTGATGTGGTGAGCCATAGCTGCGGCCAGTCGATTGAGGCGGTGACATCGAGGCAGCGGTCTATCCATGCGAGGGATTCCCAGTAGAGCGATCGGGCGGACCTTCGGCAGCCTGCGGATCGTTGGGTGATGTGCGCCATGGTGCGAGAGCGAGTGGCTGCGGTGATCGCTGCCAGGAGGCGTGCGCGTGGTTGGATGATGCACACAAAGTTGCGAGAGCGTGTGGCTGCGCTTAAGACGGATGAGAATCGCGCGGTCCCTTTCATAGCCCAAGCGACGAGAATGATGCGCGCGGCGACGAACTCGGTGAGTGCGAAGCCGGGAGCAGATGATTTCCTGGCGTCAACCTCGGATGGGAGTCGCGCGGAATTTTGATAGTTTTGCAGTTGGCCACGCCGCGCGGCCGGTGAAGCTGTGGGCGAGGATTTGGCTTCAACGAGATGCAAACGGGGCGGATGAGTTGGCGCGGCGGGCTCGGCTGCGGGGTCCGATGCTAGCGAGCTGCCAATTTCGGAAAAGAAAGAGGTCCAGTCGGCGAGCAGGCGCGCTTCTAGTTGCCTGTGCCAGGGAGCGGCGGACACGGCAGGTTGGACATTGAGAGGTACTGCGGTGGTTGCGAAACTCGGTTCGGAGTTCGGTGCGAGCGGGCATTCAGAACGCGGTGCGAGGTTTTGTTCAGAGAGCAGCGCCAGGGATTGTTCGGAACGCGCCGCGAAGTTCGGTTCGGAACTAGCGGCGAACGCGGGTTCGGATCGCGATTCGAAGGCGTGCGCAGGCAGCGGCGCGACGGCATGTTCGGAGCGAGATGAGGGGCCCAGTTCGGAGGGCCATGCTGACGTCTGTGCCGCGGGTGACGCGTCGGCAGCATCGTTCTGAAACTTTTCGCGGTGCGAGAACGGGGCGGCGGTTTCTTGGACCGGGCTGAATATATTATCGGGGGCGGCGTGCCAGCGCGCGATTGGAATGACTGACGGGCCAAGACATTCTGAGACGTGGGGTTCGGCTTCGTCCGCGGCAGAGAGAGAGACTAGGGCGTTCAGGAAACGTGATTGCGCGGGGATCGCGGCGGGGCGTGGGCTTAGTGCAAAGCTGGAAGACGGAGCGAACGGTCGGCTATCGTCAAACTGAAATTCGCTGGCGACTTCTGCAACGAAACGCGCGGGGACTGGCTGGATCTGTTCCGCGCTGGCGTTGATGAGGGCGTGTTCGCAGAGCAGGTTCA
>Ga0070765_100002316_pt1 | contig 11912 bp, 9 predicted proteins | sample HubBroMetageWFT5_FD_71516 | JGI IMG/M metagenome (GOLD analysis project Ga0070765, IMG submission 71516) | Warmed and freeze-thawed soil microbial communities from the Hubbard Brook experimental Forest, New Hampshire - Hubbard Brook CCASE Soil... | ecosystem: Environmental > Terrestrial > Soil... | reverse complement strand
ATGCGCGGTATTGACGGCGTCGAAGTCCCCGTCGGCACGCTGGATATCACCCTCTATCGTGACGACCTCTCGAAAGTCGCGCCGCAAGCCGTACTGCAATCCTCCGACATCACGTTCGCCGTGGATGCCATGGACCTGGTTCTCGTGGACGACGTCCTCTACACCGGCCGCACCATCCGCGCCGCCATGAACGGCCTCTTTGACCTGGGCCGCCCCAAGCGCGTATCCCTTTGCGTGCTCATCGATCGCGGCCATCGCGAAATGCCCATCGAAGCCCAATACATCGGTCGCACGGTGCAAACCACCGAGACCGAAATCATCGAAGTCCGTCTCCACGAAATCGACAACGAAGAGCGCGTAGTCCTAGTCGACCGCATCGACTAACTATGGAGTGCGGCGGCTAGCCGCCGCTTTACGGTTTCAGCCTCTAGAAATTCCCCCCGGGGTGCGCCATCCTCCGCCGGTGTCGCGGGTAGGTCTTGGGTCCTCTCCTCCTCACCCAACGCCCCTCCACTTTGCGTCCCGCCATCTCCCCACGTACAATACCCTCCGGTGACTCACGTTTTCCGCGATCTCCTCGCCTTAGAGCCGCTTTCCGCGGAAGAAATCACCTTTTTCCTCGATCAATCCAAGCCCTTCCAGGAAATCCAGCGCCACCCCCTGAAAAAACTGGCCACTCTCCGTGGCAAAACGATCGCTCTCGCCTTCTTCGAAAATTCCACGCGCACTCGTCTCAGCTTCGCCACCGCAGCCTCTCGGCTCGGCGCGGACACCATGAACCTCCAGGCCGAAGCCTCCAGCCTCAAAAAAGGCGAAACGCTTCTCGACACCGCCAACAATCTCAACGCCATGAAACCGGACTGCTTCGTCATGCGCCACTCCTCTTCCGGCGCCGCCGATTTCGTCGCGCGTCATCTCGAAATTCCCGTCGTCAACGCCGGCGACGGTACCCACGAACACCCGTCGCAGGGCCTTCTGGACGCGCTCACCATTCGCGATCGCAAAGGTTCCCTGGAAAATCTCAACGTAACTATCCTCGGCGACATCGCCCATTCCCGCGTCGCTCGCTCCAACATCCATCTCCTCGGGAAATTTGGCTGCCGCTTCACCCTCTGCGGTCCCGCCATGTGGGTCCCTCGCGAACTCGAAAAGATCGCGCCGGGCACGCCTGTCCGCTGCGTATATCAGGTGGAAGAGGGCCTACGCGACGCCGACGTCATCATCGTCCTTCGCGTCCAGACCGAACGCCTCCTCGAACCGTCGCTCTCGCACAACGATTATATTCTTCTCTACCAGCTGAACGCCGCGCGTATGAAACTCGCCAAGCCCGATGCGCTCATCCTTCATCCCGGCCCAATCAATCGCGGCACCGAAATTACTCCCGAAGTCGCCGACGGCTCGCAATCCGCCGTCCTCGAGCAAGTCACCAACGGCGTCGCCGTACGCATGGCCATCCTCTATCTGCTCACCACCGGCGCCACTGAAGACTCGCACCCCGCTCTCGGCGAAAAAACATGACGCAAAATGAAGGAAATTTCTCATGCTATTAATTAAGAACGGCCGTGTTCTCGACCCCGCCACGAAAACTGACTCGACTCGCGACATTCTTCTCGATGGCGACCGCGTCAAGGAAATCGCCCCCGAGGGCAAAATTTCTTCATCCGCGGATATCCAGGTTTTCGACGCCTCCGGTCTCATCGTCGCTCCCGGCTTCATCGATATGCATGTCCATCTTCGCGAACCCGGCCAGGAAAATTCCGAAACCATCGAATCCGGCACTCTCGCCGCCGCGCGTGGTGGCTTCACGGTTGTCTGCTGCATGCCCAACACGAAGCCTGTCAACGACAATGCTTCCATCACTCGCTTCATCGTCGATCGCGCCAAAGCCCACGGCCACGTACATGTCTGGCCCATCGGCGCCGCCAGCATCGGCAGCAAAGGCGAGGACATCGCCGACATCGCCGCAATGCGCGAAGCGGGCATCGTTGCCGTTTCCGACGACGGCAAGCCCATCGCCACCGCAAAACTCGCGCGTCAAGTCATGGACTATTGCCGCTCGCTCGATCTCCCTGTAATCGAGCACGCCGAAGACGTCTCCCTCGCCGCCGGCGCCGTTATGCGCGAAGGCATTTCCTCCACCCGCCTCGGTCTTCCCGGCATGCCCGCCGCTGCCGAATCCGTCTGTGTCGCTCGCGACGTTCAAATCGCGGAACTCACCGAAGGCCGCCTGCACATTGCGCATCTCTCCGCCAAAGGCTCACTCGATCAAGTCCGCTTCGCCAAGCAGCAGGGTCTCCACGTCACCTGCGAAGTCACTCCACATCATTTCACCCTGATCGACGAAGACGTCACTTACGACTCCCGCTTCAAAATGAATCCGCCGCTAGCCGCGCGCGAAGACCGCGAAGCACTCCTCCAGGGTCTCGCCGACGGCACCGTCGACGCCATTGCCACCGATCACGCGCCCCACGAGCCCGCCCTCAAGGACGTCGAGTTCGACAAAGCCCCCTTCGGCATCCTCGGCTTCGAAACCGCCATCGCCCTTTCGCTCGAACAATTGGTCCACACCGGGAAACTCAGCCTCATGCGCATGGTCGAACTGTTCACCACCGGCCCAGCGCGAGTCTTGGGCAAAGAACGCAAGCTCGTAACAGGCGCTCCCGCCGACCTCACTATTTTTTCTTTGGACCGCCCCTGGACCTACAACGTCAAGGACTCCTCCAGCAAGTCCCGCAACTCGCCCTTCGATGGCCGCTCCTTCAAAGGCGGCCCCGCAGCCACCGTAGTCTCCGGCAAATTGGTCCATTCGTTGTCGTAAATCGCGCCTTTGTAGGGGCGGCTTTAGGCCGCCCATTTTGGGTTTCTCCTTACGGGTGCCCCACCCGCCGGTTTTGCGAGTGGGTCTTGGGTCGCACCTCCCCACAAACCCCATCCACTGCCACCCAAGCGTCAATAACCACCCGTACTCCGCCCCATCCACCCGCCTTTGCCTCTCGCTAAACTAATCTCGAGCAACTCCTTATGCGGCCGCGCTTCCCAACTCGTACCTTCCTCGCTCTTTCCGGGCTGCTCGCGTGCGTATTCTCGGCCTTCTCCGCCAGGCCTCAATCCGAACGCATCCTCGACTTTCACAGCGAAATCGCCCTCCAGCAAGACGCTTCGCTCCTCGTCACCGAAACCATTACCGTAAACAGCACCGGCAACCAGATGCGCCACGGCATCTATCGGGATTTTCCCACTCGCTACACCGACTCCTTCGGCAACAAATACGTCGTCGGTTTCGAAATGCTCTCGGCCGTCCGCGACAATGCCGATGAACATTTCCGCGTAGAAGACTATGCCAACGGCAAACGCATCTACCTGGGCGACGCCAGCACCTTTCTTCCGGCCGGCCAGCATTCCTACACGCTTACTTACCGGACCAATCGCCAACTTGGTTTCTTCGCCGATCACGACGAATTATTTTGGAACGTCACGGGACTGGGTTGGGGTTTCCCCATAGAACGCGCCTCCGCCACCGTCCAGCTTCTGCCCTCCATCCCGTCCGACCAGGTTCACCTCTCAGGTTTCACCGGCCCCGAACATTCACTCCAATCAGACCTCAACACCGCCGCCTCGGACGGCGGCTACACCTTCACCGCCACACGCGGCTTCCGCCCGCACGAAGGACTCACCATTCTGCTTTCCTGGCCCAAAGGCTACGTTGCTCCTCCAACCTTCTCGCAAAAACTGAACTACTTTTTCCGCGACAATCGCGACGCTCTCCTCCTGGCTGTGGGCTCGCTCGTAATTCTCGTCTACTACTTCTTCACATGGTCAGCCGTGGGCCGCGATCCTGCCGCCGGCGTCATCATGCCACTTTATGAGCCGCCTTCCGGCCTTTCGCCCGGCGCCATGCGCTATCTCGTGGAAATGGGATTCGATAACAAGACCTTCGCCGCAGCCATCTTGGATATGGCCGTACGTGGCTATCTCCGCATCACTCAGGAGTTCGAAACCTATACGCTCACACTGACGGGCAGACCTGACTCTGTCCTCACGCCAGATGAAAAACTAATCGCCGCCCAGCTCTTCGGCGGCCGCACCGAAATTCTACTCAAGCAAGAAAATCACACCGTCATTAACGCCGCGCGTAAATCGTTCTCCAAATCGCTAAAAGATTCCGAAGAGCGAGTCTACTTCGTCACCAATTCTCGTTACCTCATACCGCCTATTGCGCTCACCTTCGGCATCGTCATTCTTTATTTCCTGCAGCAGTCAGGTGAAAAAATCGGCCAAAGCCTTTTCCTCGGATTCTGGCTGGCATTCTGGACCTTTGCTGTTTCCATGTTGCTCCTCTCCGTCTACGCTCGTTGGAAAGATGCAGTCCTCGGCGGTACCTTCAGCGGAACCGCGTTCGCCCAAGCCATTTTTCTCACTATCTTTGCGATCCCGTTTCTCCTGGGGGAAGTTTTTGGCATCATCATGCTCGCCCGCACGGCATCGATCTCTATCGTCATTTTTCTTCTCGTCGCCGCGATGATCCACGGCATATTCGTCCACCTCATGAAGGCGCCTACCTTCGCCGGCCGCCGTTTGCTCGATCAGGTCCAAGGCTTCAAACTTTTTCTAAGCGCTGTCGACGGCGACCGCCTCAATCGCATCCTTCCACCCGAGCAATCTCCAGCCACGTTCGAAAAGTTTCTTCCGTACGCACTCGCTCTCAACGTGGAACAAGCCTGGGCAGAGAAATTCTCCGGCGTCCTGTCGGCGGCAGGCGCTGCGCCCGGCTCCAACGGCGCCACGTACACCCCTTCGTTTTATTCCGCCGCTTCCATGAATGGTTTCAGCGGTTCGAGCTTCGCTTCCTCGTTTAGCTCTTCTTTCACCACCGCGATAGCGTCATCTTCTTCCGCGCCGGGTTCGGGAGGCGGCGGAGGTAGTGGTGGTTCCGGCGGGGGAGGTGGAGGCGGCGGGGGAGGCGGTTGGTAACCGCGTCGGGCACGTCAACGCAAAACCTAGCGCGTCGCAATCCGCTGGATATTGAACCTATCCCCGCGCGGCCACATTAACTTGTTTGTTGTTTTGCAATACGGACAAATGGCGGTCTTTTCGACTTCTTTGCCTAGTCCTGTAGATCCTACAGCTCGCATCCCTCTCTGACAGGACTTGCACCGGAAGATTTTCTGCATGGTCCCAGTCTCCTTCTAATCGGGCGTTTAGGAGAGATCCCGGGCACGAACTGCTTCATTACTCCGTGAGTGAACTTAGTGCGCTGCTGGCTCCGCCGCAGGGTGTAATCCATGCTGCGGAACTTCGTGTGTTCCCCTCGCCATCGGTTCGATCTTCTGACGGTAAAAATGGTCCAATGGCAATCGACCCTTGCCTACCGCGTACGCCTTCTCGGTCGCTTTCATTACATACGCCTTTGCCAGCGTGACCGCCTCCAGCAGTGGCCGTCCTGCGGCGAGTTGCGCTGCGATCGACGCCGCAAAGGTACATCCTGTCCCTTGCGTGTGTTCGATCTTTATCCTGTCTCCACCCAATTGATGAATCTCGTTCCCGTCGAACAGTACGTCGACGGCTAAATCTATATGGCTGCACTTCACGATTACCGCGCGCGCTCCCATCTCCACCAGCTTCCTCGCCACCGCTTCCATATCCGCGACATCTTTAATCGTTATTCCGCTTAGTGTTTGCGCCTCGTGCACGTTCGGAGTAATCACATCCGCACGCTTCAGCAGCTCCGTCACCAGGTATTTAGTACCGCTTGCATCCAGCAGTTCCGTATCGTTGTGCGACTTCAGCACCGGATCGAGCACCACATTCGCAATCTTGTGCGCGTCCAGGAATTCCGCAACCACTGCGGCATTTCCCCGGTTGCCCAGCATTCCGATCTTAACTGCGGCAATTTCGCAGTCCTTCGCCAGCACTTCTAGCTGTTCCCGCAGTTCCGCGCTCGGCATGTTGTGTACCGCTTCCAGCGTTTGCGTGTTTCGAACCGTCACGGAAGTAATTGCTGCAATGCCATAGCAGCCGTGCGCCGCGAATGTCTTTATGTCCGCTCCCACTCCCGCGCCGCAACTCGGGTCGAATCCCGAAATCGACAATAAGATCGGCGGCGCTGCGTGCTCCCCGTGCCCGTTGTGTCCGTTCGTGGCCATTCCCTATCCTTCTTGCCGCGTCCAACGACGAAAATTGCCGGTCACGTTTCACCAACGGGAAGCTCTTTCATCGTCCCGCCAGGAAACGTCCGGCATCTGTGAATGTACGCTTCTTTATTTCCACTGTGCAACAGTAATCTTGCCGTTGTTCCTGTATGCCCGCCGCGTGGGCTGCTCTCGATCGACCTCTTCTTGCGCTTTTCTCTCCCCGTATTTCGTTTTCCATCCCAAATCTCGGCCACCTCTTACAGATCCGCTTCGAACTTCCGAAACCTGCGTTCCAGTTCCCACTGCTGCAGCGCTTTTTCGCTCGTCTTCAAAAACGCAGCGCAGCCTTTTGACGGTTTTTCGTTCCCCACGGTGTCTGTCCTGCACTCACTCACCGCGCGTGTAAACACGTCCCCGCCCGCCCACAAACTCTTGCCCGGCAGGAAGGCGTGCTCCAAACTCGTTCGCGCCATTTTCTTCAGATCGGCGTATGTGAATCCGTACGTCTGCACGGCGCGCACATATTCATTCGTCAAATCAATCCTAGACACTCCCTCGTCGTCCGTCGAAAGAGCCACCGGCACCCCAAATTGTCTGTACAACGGCAGCGGATGCTCCTTGCCCCTCACTCCCAGAATTACGTCGTTGCTCGTCAGGTTGATTTCTACCATCACATGCTTCGCGGCCATCTCCTTCATCAACTGGTGCGGATGGTCCTCGTACATCACATCGACTCCGTGACCTATGCGTTCCGCACCCGCTTCCACAGCCTGCCGAACGTGGCAGCAGAGTCTCTCCGGCGGCACGAGTCCGTACGCCAACTCCCCGGCATGCAGGGTAATGTGCACGGTCGGATACAGTTCGTGCATGAACTTCACTATCTTCATATGCAGCTCGTAGTCCCGCATCGAAACGTAGCCATCCTCCGGCATCACAAAATTGATTCCCACGATTTGCTCGGGAGCTGCCTTCGCGGTTTCAAATCCCAATAGCGTCTCAGCAAAAACAACTTCCTTCGGATATCCGCGCAACACCTGAAAAATGAACCGCGTGTCCACGTTGCAAGCCGGGGCTGCGCCTGCCTGCCCACAGTGTTCCATCTCTCTGCGTTTTTGTTCTGCCTTTCTATATTCTTCCACCGCGCTTTTCACGTTCTGCGCCAAATCATGCTCCAGAAATTCCTTTCGCATTTCCGCAAAGTCGTCCTTCCACCCGACTCCCTTGGCAATTCCTTCCGCCACCACGAAGTCCGGCGTTTCCATCAACTCCATATACTGCTCGTTTTGTCCCGCGGCCCGTGTTGCAACTTCGTCGACCCACTCTGCCTCGTGCGACATCTTTGTGCCCGAAAACTTTGCGAAAGTATCAAAAAAATGGTCGTGTGCCGTCACCCCTGCGTATGGAACAAATCCCCGCATCGAAAACGAATCCACCAGCGCATCATAAACACGCTGGTCGCAAAACGCCGCCCGCGCCGGAACGATTTCGTGGGTGTACCATCGCTCCTCGCAAGCAGCCCCGTCCGCTTTGTCTTTCTCCCCTTTTGCATCTTCGGCTTTCCCCGCCGGGCATATAACGAACGCTGCCTCCTTCACGTTCACGCACAGCCCATCCTCCGCTCCGGCCCGTAAGAACGATTCCGCATACACTCCGCCGCCCAGGTGGTAATGCAGGTCCGCGCCCTTCGGAATCCCCAACAAAAAATGCCGCAACTGCGACGGACTCTCCCTCGCCGCCTTTAGGTTGAGCTCCGCCTTCCGTTCCCCCAAGTTCGTGGGAGTTGCGGTCTTCTTCGTCGCAGCCGTCTGCGCCGCGCTCGGCAACGCGAACGCAACACCCAACAGAAACACCAGCGCCATTACGCCCGTAAGGCGTTTCATCTCTTTTATGTCCATTGAGTTTGACCTCGACAAATCCGAACCCGTCGGAGCCGTGCCGCACTGCTGCACCCCATGTCCGCACGATTCGTACATCTTGAACGTATTTGCTTTTGTAGGGACGGCCTCCCGAGGCTGTCCGCTCTAGGTACCGTTAGAACATTTCCGTCAACTTACGGAAATAATCCTCTCACCAGCGTCGCTTCCGACACCCTTCCCACCGCCAGCGCCATCGCTCCCGCCCGTGGCGGCACATGGTACTTCCTCATCATTTCAATCATGTCGTGGAACGCCCGCACCATGATCTTCTGCAGCCGCACGTTCACTTCGTCCGAATCCCACAACAGCCCCTCTTGATTCTGCACCCACTCGAAATAACTCACCGTCACGCCGCCAGCATTCGTCAAAATGTCCGGCAGCACGGTGATTCCGCGGCGCGCCAGAATCTCGTCGGCATGGGGCGTCGTCGGCCCGTTCGCCGCTTCCGCCACGATGCGCGCCTTCACCGCTTCCGCGTTCTGCATCGTAATCATGTTCTCCAGCGCCGCGGGTATCAGGATGTCGCACTTCATCGTAAGCAAATCGTCATTCGAAATCCGCGAAGCGCCCGGCATCCCCACCACTGTCCCGGACCGCTCCTTATAACGTATCGCCTTGATCGGGTCGATTCCACGCGAATTCGTCACTCCGCCGCGCGTATCGCTGAGCGCGATGATCTTCGCTTTCTTATCCGCCAACAAACGAGCCGCCGTCGCCCCCGCATTTCCGAATCCCTGAATCGCGACGGTTGCGCCACGCAACGAAATCTTTTTCATCTTGCAGGCTTCTTCCACCACATAGACCAGCCCCTGCGCCGTAGCTTCCGCGCGCCCTACCGATCCGCCAATCGAAATCGGCTTCCCGGTCACCACTCCAGGTACTGTGTGCCCCACCATCATGGAGTACGTGTCCATGATCCACGCCATCGTCTGCGCATCGGTGTACACATCCGGCGCCGGAATATCCTTGTCCGGCCCGATCACTGGTAAAATCTCGCTCGCGTACCGGCGCGTCAGCCTTTCCAACTCGCTCTTGGACATCCGCTTCGGGTCGCAGATAACGCCGCCCTTGGCACCGCCGAACGGCACATTCACCACCGCCGTCTTCCACGTCATCCACGCCGCCAGTGCCTTCACTTCATCCAGCGTCACATTGGGATGAAACCGGATTCCGCCTTTACCCGGCCCGCGAGCGATGTTGTGCTGCACCCGAAAACCGGTCAGCACCTTGATCTGCCCGTTGTCCATCTTGGTAGGCAGCGAAACTTCCAGGATGCGCTTCGGCGTTCGCAGTACCTGCCGCAATCCGGGATCCAGTTTCAAAACTTCCGCCGCCATATCAAACTGGATTTGCGCGATTCGGAAAGGATTCAACTCCTCGCGTGGCGCGATGCGTGGCACCATCGGTGGTACGCCTGTTGGACGTGTTGGAACGGGTGGTTTGGCGACCGTGGCCATCAGCTTCGGTCCTTTCCTCTTCGCTCGTCTGAAATCATTTTCGTGCTACGCGCTACTGGGCTGAACCGCTCTTCACTTCTTTCGTTAGTTCCTAGCTTCACGCGTTCGCCGCAAACTTCTTCGACGTTCCCACAAACTTTTCACGACACTCTTCCGAGCAGAAATACAGGACTTCTCCGCCCTGTCGCACAGTTACGGCCAGCCCTTCAGTCAAATGCATGCCACAGACTGGATCGCGGACCAGCCTTCGCGATAGCGCATCGCTGGGCACATCAACGGGCCGGTCGCTCTTTCCTGCAGGCACGGCCATGCTTTTTACCAGCTTCCGGAGCATCGACACGCTCCAGGACACCACCAGAATCCAGAACAGATACCGGAAGATTCGAGCAAAAAATGTCATCATCTTGATTTGGCGCAGCCTGCGCACGGGAAAGTGGAAAACAAGCTAGGCAGCGTTTAGCCGAGTGTATGCATGGCTTGTCGGGGAGTCAAATAAAAAGCTGCAATTTCAAGCAGTTGCGGGACGTATCAGCGGAGGCAAGTTTCACGAGTCGCTTGCTTTGTTGGAGCTAACGAGCTTATTTTGTTTGACTTATCCAAGGGATGCCGAATTGGAGAACTCCAATGCCGCATTCTCAAGCCGGACTCCGGATTTTGCTCGTGCAGGCCGTAAAGGGAGTCCAGGTTTGGCGTCGGAACCTGGGTTAGCGTCTTCCTCCCGAAACCCTGCCTAGAAGAGTTTCCTCACACCGCGGGAATGCGATCAATGCCCATATAAGGTCTGAGCACCTCCGGCACAACAATCGATCCATCCCCCTGCTGATAATTCTCCACCACCGCAATCCACGTCCGTCCAACCGCCAGTCCGGATCCATTCAAGGTGTGCACAAACTCGCTCTTCCCGCCACCCTTCGGCTTGAACCGAATTCCCGCTCGACGAGCCTGAAACGCTTCGCAGTTCGAACACGAAGAAATCTCCCGAAACTCATTCCCGGATGGCAACCACACTTCCAGGTCGTACGTCTTCGCCGACGCAAATCCCATATCCCCGCTGCACAGCAGCATCGTGCGGTAATGCAATCCCAGTTTCTGCAGTATCGTCTCCGCGTTCCGCACCAGCGCCTCATGCTCCTCGTAGCTTTTATCCGGGCGCGTAAACTTGAACAACTCCACTTTCTGAAACTGGTGTTGCCGCAAAATTCCCCGCGTATCTTTTCCAGCCGCCCCTGCCTCTGACCGGAAGCACGCCGTCCACGCCGTCACGCTAATCGGCAACTGCTCTTCGCCAAGCGTTTTATCGCGATAGAGATTGTGCAGCTCCACTTCGGAAGTAGGCGTCAGCCAAAAATCCGTATCCTGCACCTTGAACAAATCCGCCGCAAATTTCGGCAACTGTCCCGCACCCAGCAGCGAAGCGGTATTCACTAGAAATGGCGGCAGAATCTCCGTGTATCCGTGTTCTTGTGTGTGTACATCCAGGAAAAAATTCGCCAGTGCGCGCTCCAGCCGCGCGCCCCAGCTCTTGTACACCGCAAACCGCGCCCCGGTAATCCTGGCCGCCGCGTCCAGATCCAGAATCCCCGCTCGTTCGCCAACTTCCCAGTGCGGCTTAGGCTGAAAATCAAACTTTGGCGGCGTTCCCCACCGGCGCACCTCTTTGTTGTCTTCAGCCCCATGCCCGGTCGGCACGCCTTTATCCGGAATGTTTGGAACCGTCAGCAGCAAGTCCCGTTGCGTCGCGTCCAGCTCGTTGATGCGTTCATCGGCTTGTTTGATTCGCTCCGAAACCTGCTTCATTTCTGCAATCAACGCGTCAGCGCTTTGCTTTTCTTTTTTCAACCGCGCAATTTCGTCGCTCGCCTTGTTCCGCTGCGCCTTCCTCTGCTCGTTCGCGGTGATCAGTTCCCGCCGCTCCTTATCCAGCGCGCGGAATCCGTCCAGGTCCAACGTAATATTCCGCCGCTTGGCCATATCGGCGTACACATCCTGATGCTCTCGGAAATAACTCAAGTCATGCATAGTCGTTAAGAATATCCCAGCCACCAATCGCTCGCCACTCCTGCTAATCACCTTGAAACGCGTCGAGAGGGGCTCCTTCGGTTCTTCATTTCTCTGCTTTTGTAGGGACCGCCTTCTGAGGCGGTCCGCCAATAAATGAGGGCCGCACCCACAAGACTGAAACGGTCGCCCAACCCGCGCAGTCAGCGGGCGAGGGAACCGCCTTCGCTTCTGTAGCGACCGCGTTCTGCTTGCCCCGACAGAGAAGGGAGGCGGCACCTTTCCGCCCGAAAACAATCCCTCTTACCACGCTTTAACCCATTACCTTCTTATAACGCCGACAAGTACTACCCTTCCGCTCCTCCAAGTACTCCCCGAAATGTAACTCCCGCTCTACTGACGCGATCAGG
>Ga0070765_100002313_pt1 | contig 11917 bp, 9 predicted proteins | sample HubBroMetageWFT5_FD_71516 | JGI IMG/M metagenome (GOLD analysis project Ga0070765, IMG submission 71516) | Warmed and freeze-thawed soil microbial communities from the Hubbard Brook experimental Forest, New Hampshire - Hubbard Brook CCASE Soil... | ecosystem: Environmental > Terrestrial > Soil... | reverse complement strand
GACCGCTCGATCGAACGGCTGCGGCTCATCCACATAGGTCGGCCGTATGCGATAACGCCGCTCGAGAATCACCCGTAATAGATTGCGACCGCTGGCCGACTCCTCGGTCACGAAGATCGGCGTACGATCGAGAGCAGCCGGCGGAACCGTCGAGACCAGCACCACCGAGACGACTTCGTCCCGCGCTCCGATGCAGAGGTCGGGCAGCAGCACCAGTTCCCGCGAGTTCGCTGCCCAAGTGAATGCGCTGATCGGGCTCAGATCGAGCTCGCCATCGAGCAGCATTGCATTCAGCCGCGCCGGCGTGTCGGCGTGGAGCGAACCGGGGTACTCGATCGCGCCCGCGTCGAAGGCTGCGTAGACGGGTAAGTCGTTCGTGTACTTAATGCGTCCGCAACGAAGCGTGGTCATCAGGATGACACCGGGAGAGCGAGCGCGGGTTCGCGCTGGATTGTTGGAGGAGTCCAGTCCCAGGTAAACTCGTCGTACGTAGAGTTGCGGCGCACCGGAACGTAGCCGGCCTCTTCGATTAGGCGACGGAACTCGCGATCGTCAACGTATTGACCCGAGCTGGTGCCCGCCGAGTGGTAGATCATCTCCTCGTCGGTAGAACCGTGCGTGCCATCCATGTCGTCGGCACCAAAATTGAGCGCAACTTGGCAGACCTTCAGGCCTTGAATCATCCAATAGGCTTTAACGTGATCGAAGTTGTTTAGCATCAGCCGCGCGACCGCGAAAGTACGAATGTCGTCAAGACCGGTCGTCCAGCCGCAGTACGATAGCTCGTTGCCGTCGGGATGAAACGCTAGCGGAATGAACGCGTTGTACCCGGGCGAGCGTTCTTGGGATTCGCGCAATCGTATCAGATGATCGACCCGATCCTCGAGCGACTCGATGTGCCCGTAGAGCATGGTCGCGTTGCTTGCGACGCCTTGGCGGTGCAGCTCTTCGTGAATCACCATCCAATTTGCCGCCGAAACTTTGTTCGGGCAAATCTTTGCCCGCGTCCCGTCGGCAAAAATCTCGGCAGCGCCACCGTTGACGTTGTCGAGACCGGCTTCCTTGAGCGCCGCGACGATCGCCGGAAATGAGAGGCGGTGGCGCTTGGCCATGTATTCGATCTCGGCGGCGGTAAAGAGCGAGAGCTGCACGTGCGGCAACTCCGCTTTAAACCGGCGCATCAGCGGAAGCCAATAGTCGAGCGAGAGCTGACGCGGATCGTGCCCGCCGACGATGTGGATTTGATTGAAGTTCGTTCCGGTCTCGACCGCTTTGGTAAAAACTTGATTTGGCGTCATGCGAAAGACGCGCTGGGGCTCCTTAAACTCGTCGGCGGCAAACGAACAGAACGTGCAGCCGGCGAAACAGACGTTTGTCGAGTTGATGTAACGATTGAGGACGTAGAAGACCTTCTTGCCGCTCTTTCGCTCCTTCTCTCGCCGCGCTAAGCGACCGAGATTGTGCAGATCGCCCGTGCGGTAGAGCGCCAGACCGTCTTCCATGGACAGCGGGATAGCGCTATCGAGCTTCCGCTCGATGGCCGCGAGCACTGGGTCGACTGGGGGCATTCGGTTCTATTCGGCCGCGCCGGAGGCTCGCCCCGCAAGCGGCGGCGCGAGTGCGCGCGGAAAGATCGCCAAGCCGGCACAAATCAGCGCGAGACCGAGCAGTGCGCCCCCGATCAGGTCGGTCACGTAGTGGGCGCCCAGCGCGAGCCGGCTCCAGCAGATGGCGATCGACAAAAGCAGCAGCAAGGCGGCAGAGGTCGCACGCGCCGCGCGCGGCAGCTCCGACATATATAGCATCACGGCCCAGAGCACATAGAAGCCCGCGACGATCGCGGCGTGCGAGCTCGGATACGAGAAAGCGGTTTCGTGCTTGACGACCCAGTCGAGCCGGCGCGGCCGCGCAAAGAGGTGCTGCGAGATGTCGGCACCCTGCCAACAGAGCAGCAGCATCACGATGCTAAAGATAATGCGCGTTCGCCACGCTGGAAATCGCCACGCGAGAAGCAACAAAATTACCCCGAGCGGGACGAGGAACTTCGGGTAGCAGGCCCAGGTGAGCCACCACGCGACGAGGGTCGAATGATTGAGCAGCGCGGATTGGAACGCCGTCAGCGCGGCGGACTCGCCGTGACGCGTTACCCATACGCCCAAAGCGATAAAGAGCGCGAACGAAACGAGTGCGACGAGAAGTGCCTTAATCCGCACTGCTGAAGAGATCTTGCTGGGCGGTTGCGTCGCGGCCGAGCCGCGAGGCCATGAGTTCGAGCTCCGGCAATCCGATCACGATCTTGCGCGGCTTCGTGCCCTCGTGCTGGCCGACGACCTTAAAGTCCTCGAGTTGCTTCATCACCCGCACTGCACGCGGGTGGCCGATGGAAAACTGTGATTGCAGCGCCGCCGTCGATGCATATTTCGTTTCGATGATGAACTTCGCGGCTTCGTAACAAAGCGGGTCGACATCGCGGCGCGGCTCGTCGCCGACCGGAACCACCTCGACGTCGAGCAGGTTGTCGGGACGTGCCTGACGGGCCCAAAACTCGACGAGCCGGCCGACCTCGGCGTTTGTGATTAGCGCCCCTTGTGCGCGAATCGGCTTCGGCGCGTCGATCGGCAGATAGAGCATGTCGCCGCGGCCGAGCAGACGCTCCGCACCGTTTAGGTCGAGGATCACCCGCGAGTCGGCCTGCGAACTTACGGCAAAGGCGATGCGCGACGGCACGTTCGCCTTGATGAGTCCGGTGATCACGTCCACCGATGGACGCTGCGTCGCCACGACCAGATGGATTCCAGTCGCACGGCCCAGCTGGGCGAGCCGCATGATGGTGGTTTCGACCTTGGCGGGAGCGATGAGCATCAAGTCGGCGAGCTCGTCGATCACGATAACCACGTATGGCAGCCGCTCGTCCGGGTATTTCGCGTTGTACTCCTCGATCTTTCGAACCGAGGCTTTCGCAAAACGCTCGTATCGCGCTTCCATCTCTTTGGTCATCTCGAAGAGCGCGCCCGCGGCAAGCCGCGGGTCCGCGATGACTTCCTTAATGAGATGCGGGATGCCGTTGAAGACCGTGAGCTCGACGCGCTTGGGATCGATCATCAGCATCTGCATTTGATCGGGCGTCGCGCTGACGAGCAGCGAGGCGATGATCGCGTTGAGGCAGACCGATTTGCCGGCGCCGGTCGCGCCGGCGACGAGCAAGTGCGGCATCATCGAGAGATCGCCGAAAACGGGGCGGCCGGTGATGTCCTTGCCGAGCGCCATCCAGAGCGGCGGCACCTGACCGCGATTTGGTAGCGCGTCGAGAATTTCGCGAATCGCCACGATGGAGACGGTCTGATTCGGAACCTCGATGCCGACCGCCGACTTTCCCGGAATCGGCGCCTCGATCCGCACGCTGGTTGCCGCCAGCGCCAACGCCAGATCGTCGGCGAGCGCCGCGATGCGCGAGATCTTTACGCCGCGCTCGGGCTTGAGCTCGTAGCGCGTTATCGACGGCCCACGTTCGATGTGCGAAACCTTCGCGCCGACGCCGAAGCTCGCCAGCGTATCTTCTAATATGTGCGCGCGGTTGGACTGGTCAACGCTCTGGCTCGGCGGCACGTCAAAGAGCGAAAGATCCGGCAAGTGGTATGGCCGCCCTTCGAAACCGCTCGGCATGACGGAGGGTCCTTCGACTGCGTTCCCCTTCGGCTCGCTTCGCTCGCTCAGGATCGCTTCGCTCAGGATGACGGGAGGTTGTCCACGCACAACGACGGGGGCCTCGGGTTCGTCGATCGTTGTGGGCACGATCGGCTGTACGGGTAACGCGAAAGCCTCGCGAAGTGACTGGTTGTTGCGCGGCAGCTCTACTTTCAATCTCGGCAGTTTCGGCACCGGCGGCGGACGAAGACCGCCGAAGAAGACGATCGCGCGGCCGATCAACTGTTTCATGCTCGCGTTGGTGAGCCAAAGCGTCAAAGAGAGCAGCGCCACGATGAGCAGGATCCAGGCGCCGGCCGTGCCGACCAGCGCGTGGAGCGCCCAAAAAATATTCGCTCCCACAACGCCCCCACGGTGCGGGCCGCCCGCACCGAATACTGCGGTCACGAGCAAGAAGTATGCAAGCGCGCTGGTCCCGAGACCGGCGATCATGCGCGGGACGTTGATCTCTAAGAAGACGATCGCGCCGAAGAGGGCGATCAGTACCGGGAAAAGTGGCGCCGCATCTCCAAAGAGTCGGCGCAGTTCCACAGCGGTCCAGCCGCCGATGGCACCGGAGTGATGCGGAACGGCCAGGGCCACGCCGCAAAATACGGCGAGTGCGACCGCGGCAATTCCGACAATCTCGAGGTTGAGCCGTGTCCTCGCATACGCCCGTCTGCGGGTGCGTGCCATGAAATCTCTCTCTTCTTCGTCATAGCTGGAGTTCATTTTGCCGACGCCGACGCTCGTCGTCCTCGAGGGCGATCAGACCGGACAAGAGTTACTGCTCGAAGCGCTGCGCGTATTAGAACCGGCGTCGATCGGCTTCGCGCTCGAGTTCGAGCGGTACGATCTGTCGCTGGCCAACCGCCGCGCAACCGCAAATCGCGTCGTTCTCGAGGCCGCCGCGGCAATGAAGCGCCATCGCGTCGGCTTGAAAGCTGCAACGATTACGCCGGAAGGTCGCGACGATGTCGGTTCGCCCAACCGCATCCTTCGCGAGGGCATCGGCGCGAGCGTCATCGTTCGTACCGGCCGTAAACTTCCGCGCGTGCTTCCAGTCGGCGGCATTCACGCCCCAATTTCCGTGGTTAGGATGGCGGTCGGCGACGCGTACGGCGCAGCCGAATGGCGTAGCGGCGCGGGTCTTGAGGAGACCGCCTCCCGCACGGAAACGATCGAACGGCGCGTCTGCCGCCACGTCGCCGAGTATGCGTTCGTGCACGCGGAGAAGCTCGGCGCCACGGTCTTCGGCGGTCCGAAGTTTACCGTCAGCCCGATCTACGAAGGCATGCTCAAAGAAGAGATGGACGCGGCCGCGCAACGTCATCCCGGCGTTTCCTACGATCCGCAACTGATTGACGCGACCTACGCGCTGCTGCTATCGACGGCCGGCGATTCGCCGCTCGTGATTCCCGCGCTCAATCGCGACGGCGATTGTCTTTCGGATCTCGTCATGCAGCTTTTCGGTTCGATCGCCGGCGCGGAGTCCGTCGTGTTGGCCTTCGACGAACATCTGAAGCCTTCGACCGTGATGGCGGAGGCCCCGCACGGCACCGCGCCGCGCCTGCACCGCAAAAACGTCGCGAATCCGTTGGCGATGATCCTCGCCGCGGCGGCCGCACTCTTCTATATCGACGATCCCCACGCCGCAAAAGCGTCGCAGGCAATATACGACGCCGCGATCGCCGCCGTCGCCGACGGCATCGCCACCGCTGACCTCGGCGGCCACGCCTCCACCACCGAATTCACCGACGCCGTAATCGCGCGCCTGTTGTCATCGTGACCGAAAGCCCGCCTTCTACTTCGGCGCTACACTTCCATCACGACGGGGATGACGACGGGGCGGCGTTTGGTGCGAGCGTAAACCGCCCCGGCTAAGGCACTGCGGATGTGCTCTTTAACGCTGTTGACGTCGCGCATTGCGTCGACGGAGATCTCATCGATCGTCTTGCGCAGCTCGTTGCGAAGCTCGTCGAGCACGCCGTCGGCTTCAGGGATGTAAAAGACGCCTTTCGAGATCAAGTCAGGCCCGGCGATCACGCGCGCCTCCTCGCTGTCAATCGCTACGACGACCATCATGATGCCGTCGTTCGAGAGCGCCTTTCGATCGCGCAGTACTGCTTCGCCGACGTCCCCGATCCCCGAGCCGTCGACGAAGACGTGGCCGCCGTACGTCTTTCCGACTTTGTCGCCGTACTCGTGGGTAAACTCGAGCACGTCGCCGTTATCGGCGAGAAAGACGTTGCCGGCCTCGACGCCCGTTCGCACCGCGAGCTGTTTGTGTGCGTCGAGCATCCGGTACTCGCCGTGGACGGGAATGAGAAACTCCGGGCGCACGAGGTTGAGCATCAGCAGCAGCTCCTCTTGCGAGGCGTGGCCCGAGACGTGCGAGCGTCCATCGGTGCCGTGAATGACGGTTGCGCCGAGCTTGCAGAGGTTGTTGATCGTCTTGTGAACGCTCTTCTCGTTGCCGGGAATTGGAGTCGCACTGATGACGACGGTGTCACCCGGGACGATCCGAAAGTGCTTGTGATCGCGCACCGACATCCGCGCAAGGCCGCTCATCGGTTCGCCCTGCGATCCGGTCGTCATCACGACGATGCGCTCGGGGGGATAGCTATCGATCTCTTCGATTCGAATCAGCGTCTCGCCCGGTATCCGCAAGTAACCGAGTTCGCCGGCAAAGTGCACGACGTTGCGCATGGAACGTCCAAGGAAGGCAATCTTTCGATTGAAGCGGACCGCGTGATCCACGGTCTGCTGGATGCGCGGGACGTTTGACGCGAACGATGCGACGACGATGCGTCCTTTGGCGTGCGAAAAGATCGAGGTGAAAGCCTCGCCGACGATTCGTTCGGAGAGCGTGTGACCCGGCCGCTCGGCATTCGTCGAATCCGAGAGCATGCAGAGCACGCCCTCATCGCCGACGCGCGCGATTCGGGCGAAATCTGCCGGCTTGCCATCGATGGGTGTCTGATCGAACTTGAAATCGCCGGTGTGAAAAATTGTGCCGACCGGCGTTCGCAGCGCCAGCGCGCATGCTCCCGCGACCGAGTGATTGACGTGAACGAACTCGGCATCGATCGTGCCGTAGCGTACGCGGCTGCCGGGTTGCACTTCAGTGAACTCGGCTTCGTTGATCCGCTGCTCGCGTGACTTCGCTTTGATGAGCGCAATCGTCAGCGGCGTGCCGACGATCGGGATGTTGGGAAACTCTTTTGCAAAGTAGGGGATCCCGCCGATGTGATCTTCGTGGCCATGCGTCACGAGCAAAGCCCGCAGCTTCTTCGCGCGCTCACGCACGTACGTGAAGTCGTTGATGACGATGTCGACGCCGTACATCTCGTCGTCGGGAAACATCAGGCCGCAATCGACGACGACCAGATCGTCGTTGGTTTCGATCACGGTCATGTTGCGGCCGATCTCGCCGCAGCCCCCCAGCGGAACGATGCGGACGTAGGCCTCGGACGGCGGGGCGGGGACGGTTAAGGCGTCGGAGCTCACCTGCCTTGCTTTAGCCGCCTGCCCTTGCTCCCCCGCGCCGGCGCGTGAATTCGCAGGCGGAGGTACTTCCGATGCCGCTCTGCGTTCTCTTGGCGATCCTGCTGCCGGCTATGGCCCCGAGCCCGTCGCGCCCCTGGTCGCATCCGTCCGGGCATCCGTCGCCGACGGCCATGCCGCTTTCGCCCGAACAGCTCTTCTCACGCCGGGCGCTGCGGCGCGCGCGCTTGCTGATCCAGATGCGCATGCTGGAGTTGCGCGACGAACGCCTCGAGTGCGTGCGCGAGGCGATTCTGCGGCGACTCGCGCCCGATCTTCGCCCCGACAAGGGCACGAGCGTCATCTGCCGAGGGTAAGAGAATCCAGGCGGCGTGCCTAAAGGAGGCTCGTGGCTGCCGACATCTCGCAGGCTCCCAAGGTCAGTGGTCTCAAGACCGTCCTCGATATAATCGTCGCGCCAAAAGACGCGTTCGAATCGTTGCGCGCGAATCCGGTCTGGGGCTGGGCATTGCTGGTGACGCTCGTCTTGATGATCGTCGGTTATTTCTTGGAGCAACCCGCGTCGCAGCATGCGTCGTACGGGACCATGCAGCACGCACTAGCGACCAGTCCGCTCTACACGTCGCTCAGCGACGAGCAAAAACAGCGGATTCTCGCGCGAGTCGCGCATCCACCCGCGTACCAAGCCGTCCTGAGCGTCGGCGGCATCGTTATTGGTATCTTTGTTGCGACACTGCTCAACGCGGTGATTATGCTCGCCGGGTCCACCTTGGCTCGGGGCACGGGCGACTTCAAGCACCTCTTCGCCGGGTCGATGAACATTGCGGTGCCTTCGCTAGGGCTCTTTTACCTCGTGTTGGGCATCATCTGCCGAGTGCTGGGAGCCGACCACTTCGCGACCGTTTTCGACATCAACCGCGCGGTACCGAACCTCGCGCTCTTAGCGCCGGGCGCCACCGGGCGCCTGGGCACCTTTCTCAGCGGTATTCAGGTCTTCTCACTCTGGGGTTTCGGACTAAACGTCCTGATGATGCGCATTCTGGCGGGCGTCCGCAACGCGCTGGCGTGGTTCGTTCCGCTCCTCATTTTGATCGGGGCTGCCCTGCTTCAGGCGGGCGTCAGCGGACTGTTCGGGGGGTGATGCTGGCTCCTGTTCTCGCCGCCGCAATGACGCTCGGCGATGCGGTTGCTTTTGCGCTGGACCATAGCCAGACGGTTTCAACGCAGCAAGCCGCGGTGACACTGGCCCAGCACGATCTCGCCCTGCAGCGCGGCGTCGCCTATCCGACGGTTAACGGCTCGCTACAGAGCTGGCTTTCGAAGAGCGCCAACTATCAAGGCAACTATGGGGTCATCGGGCAAACGCAACAGAACGTTTTCAGCCAAAATACCGCCCAGGTCGGCATTCCCAACTGGAATCTCACGAGCGGAGGGTTTGCGTTTCTGACGTTGGCGGCGACGCGCGCCCAGGCGCAACAAGCCCAAAACACGTTGGCAAACACCGAGGACCAGATCGCGACCAGCGTAACCAACTCGTTCTACGGCATCGTTCAGCGCAAGGCGATCGTCGTGGTCGATCAAGCGGCGCTCGACTACCAGAACGCGCTCACCAATCTTGCGAGAGTGAGGGTCAAAGCGGGAGTCGCGGCCGGCGTGGACGTGCTTCAAGCGCTGACCTCGGCGGCAAAGAGCGAATCGTCGCTGGTCGCCGATCGCGCCGCGGTCGAGGATGCCAGGGAAGCGCTCGCGCAGCAAATCGGCGCGCCCCTCCAAACCCAATTCGCAGCCCCGAACCTCGTTCCGCAACCGCCGCTCCCGCACGGAAGCGTCGACTCGCTCGTCGCGATCGCGCAGGTGAACCGCCCCGATATCGCCGCGGCGCACGAGGCCGTCCTCGCCGCCAACTATACGCGGCGCGGCTGGAACGTCGAGCTCTTTCCGGCAGTCCAGATCTCGGCGGCGCTCGGCAATCAGTTCTCGCCCACGAATGCAGTCTTTCTCCAGAATCAGCTTTCGCAGGAGTGCCTCGCTGGGAACATGCCCCCCAACTGTTTGGGCATCGTTTCGCGCGGCTCGGCCGGGTATTGGTTTCTGCAGGCGATTTCCACCTTCCAGCTCCCACTGATCGATTACAACGCGCGCCATAGCGAACGCGTCAACGACGATGCGCAACTCGCGTCGGCGAAGACCGCGTTCGAGCAGTCACTGCTGCAAGCCGAGCTGGACGTTCGCGAAAACTATCGCGCGGCCGCGACCGCACTCGCGCAGTTGACTTGGGCCAAGCAGGAAGCGGCCTATGGAACCGAGTCGGCCCGCATCGCGCAACTGCAGTATAAGTCGGGGGTGAAGACGATCTACGACGTGCTGCAAGCGCAGCAGGCCGCGCAGTCGGCCCTCAACGACGACGTCGCCGCACGCGTTAACTACGTCGATGCGGTCGTCAAGTTGCGCGTTTCGCTGGGGACGTTTAGCGCACAAAGCGCCGTCGCCGATCTCTGAGACGATATGAAGCGGGTTCGAAATCTCGTCGCAGTCATCCTCGCACTGTCGCTCATCGTTGGCCTGACCGTCACCCTCGAGCGCGGCCATACGAAGACACCGGTGACGCTGCAACGCGTCACCCTGACGACGTTTTCGGAGAAGCTGCCCGAGAGCGGTGTGCTGCAGCGGCCGCAGACTGAGACGATTCCGGCGCTCGTCGCTGGGAACATCGCGCAGCTTTACGCCCGCGCCGGTCAGAGCGTTAGTGCCGGTGAGCTGCTCGCGATCGTCTACAACCCAGCCCTTGAATACTCTGCGGCAGGCTCGCGCGCCGACTACGTTTCGGCCAGTGCCAACGTTGATCTCGCGCGCATCCAGGAACGCAACGCCAAAGTCGGCTATCAGGGGCAGGTCGAGACCGCTAAGTCGAACTTCGATGAGGCCCAGCGCATCTACGATGCCGACGCGCAGCTCTACAAAAACCAAGCGATTCCGCGCCAGCAGCTCGATCAGGACAAGGCGAAGTTCGATCAAGCCAGGGTTACGTACGACCAGGCGGTCGCGCAACTGAAGCTCGGCGCGGTCACGAGCTACGCCGGCGACAGCATCCAGTCTGCGGTTGCGGCCGCGCAGAAAGCCCGCATCATCAACGATCAAAATCAACAACAGCTGGCATTTTCGCGCATCGTCGCGCCTTTCGACGGCGTCATTCAAACAGTCGCGCCGCAGACGAACGACCCGCTGCGGCCAATTCAGGCCGGCGACGCCGTTACGGCCGGCCAATCGCTCTTTACGATCGCGCTCGGTCGCACGTTCATCGTCCGCACGAAGGTCGACGAGCAGGACATCGCGCGCGTTGCGGTCGGCCAAGGCGCGATCGTCAGCGGCGAGGATTTCGGCGGCGCCACGTTTCCCGGCCGCGTGGTGACAATCGCACCGACGGCGCAAAAATCCGACGATCCTTCGGCAACGACCAAACAGGTGCTGACCGTCATCGCACTCGAGCGCATTGCACCGTTCATGAAGGACGGCATGTCCGCCGACGTCGACATTCTCACTACCATGCTGCACCACGTCCTGGTCGTTCCGAACGGCGCGATTGTTACGGGCGCGAAAGGCAAGAAATACGTCTGGGTCGTCGCGGCTGGAACAGCATCGAAGCGAGCCGTCACAATCGGCAAGAGCAACGAAACGTCCAGCGTCGTGCGCAGCGGATTGCGACCGGGCGAATCGGTCGTGCTTGCGCCGCCGCCGGCGTTGACGCAGGGTGCGGCGGTGACGGTCGCTACGCCGAGCCCTTCGCCCTCGCCGATGTAGCGAACGACGCGCACATGCGATATCTCGAATACGTGCGTGAAGCCTTCGACGCGTTGATGCGCAACAAAACGCGTTCTCTGCTGACGCTGCTGGGGATGGTGATCGGCGTTGCCGCAGTCGACGCCGTGTACGGACTGAGCGTGGGTGCCGCCAAGGCGATCAGTGCCGCCTTCCTCAGCGGCTCGGATCCATCGCTGGTCGTCTACGTCGACCCCAAGCAAGCCGATCCGGACGCCGCGCGTCTGAATTACCGTGACGCCGAGCTGGTCGCCGCGAACGCCGGAGGCGCGGTCGCGCGCGTTGCCCCCTTCTACAGTTTCTTTCTATCTAGCGAGAGCAGCCGTTACGTCAACGTCCGTAACGGCAATAAGAAGGTCGCAGCCTTCGCGTTTTCCTGGCACGCTGACGACTCCGGGCTCAAGCTCTTGGCCGGAAGCGGTTTTACCGATGACGAGGTGGCGTCCGCGGCGCGCGTCGGCCTGATCTCGCAGGACCTCGCGGTTCATCTCTATGGCAGCGAGCAGTCTGCGATCGGGCAGACGCTCACGGTCAACGGATCGCGCTTCGAGATCGTCGGCGTGCCCGATAGCAGCGACGGTACCGGCGGCAAGGGCTATTTCGGCGGCTCGTATTACTTCATTCTGCCCTACACGACGTTTCATGGCTTCGTGCCCGGACCGATTGACGGGCTGCTGATTTGGGCGCCATCGGCCGGCGGCGAGGATGCAGCTCGCAGCGCGACGCTTGCCACGCTGACGCACGCTCACGGGGCCTACGCAAAATATCACGTTGACAGCATTCGCGAACAGCTCGAGCAAAAGCAGAAGATCATCAACGTGATCGCCGTCAGCCTGACCGCGATCGGGGCGATCTCGCTGCTGGTCGCGGGCATCGGCATCATGAACATCATGCTCGTCGCGGTGACCGA
>Ga0070765_100002311_pt1 | contig 11919 bp, 9 predicted proteins | sample HubBroMetageWFT5_FD_71516 | JGI IMG/M metagenome (GOLD analysis project Ga0070765, IMG submission 71516) | Warmed and freeze-thawed soil microbial communities from the Hubbard Brook experimental Forest, New Hampshire - Hubbard Brook CCASE Soil... | ecosystem: Environmental > Terrestrial > Soil... | reverse complement strand
GCGTCGGCGTCTACGGCACCCTGCTGGCCGGTGCTTCCGCCGTCCTCCTCCCGGGCTTCGATCCCGCCGGTGTGGCCGCGGAGGCACGAGACGAGGAGGCATCCCTCTTCTTCGGGGTGCCGACGATGTACCACCGCCTGGTCCGGTCGGGCTACGCGTCGGACCTCGGTCGCCTGCGGTTGTGCGTGTCGGGATCGGCGCCATTGCCGGCGGATCTGCACGCCGCCGTCAGTGCCGCCATCGGGTCGTCGGTGCTCGAGCGGTACGGGATGACTGAGACGCTGATGCTCTCCTCCAACCCGTATGACGGCGATCGGCGGGCCGGAACGGTGGGGTTCCCACTTCCGGGAGTGGAGATCATGCCCGGCGCGGGAGACGAGATCCTGGTGCGAGGCCAGAACGTGTTCGACGGTTACTGGAACCGATCGGCGGTCGACGACGAGTCGTTCGTGCCTGCGGAGAGCGGCGGGCCCCCCTGGTTCCGGACGGGTGACCAGGGCCGCGACGATGACGGGTACCTGGTCATCAATGGACGCTCCAAGGAGTTGATCATCTCGGGAGGCTTCAACGTCTACCCCACCGAGGTCGAGGACGTGCTGGCCACCCATCCCCGGGTGGCCGAGGTGGCGGTGACCGGCACCCCGTCCGACGAGTGGGGCGAAGTGGTCACCGCGTGGATCGTGGCCGACGGCACCCCTCCGTCGGTCGACGATCTGGCCCGGTTCACCGCGACCACGTTGGCCCCGTACAAGCGTCCCCGCCTGGTCCGCATCGTCGAGGAACTGCCCCGCAACGCCCTGGGCAAGGTGATGCGGAACCAGCTCCGGCAGTGACGTTGGCTGTAGGTTGCAGCAGGTGGCGTTGGATTCCCCCCTCGACCAGATCGACCCCCGGACGTGAGGCGGACGGCGAAGGCGGGTGCCCGCACCACCGTCCGGGCGCCGGTCCTGGCACCGGACGACCGGGTCGAGCGCTCCTTGCGCGACGAAGGGATGAGATTCGTGGCCGGCCTGGACGAAGTGGGCCGCGGCGCCTGGGCCGGTCCGGTTTCCGTGGGAGTGGTCGTGTTCCCCGAGAACCTGGAGCCCCCCGATGGTGTGCGCGACTCGAAGATGCTGACCGAAGACCGCCGTGAGGCTCTCTACCCGCTCATCACCGAGTGGACTTCGGCGTGGTCGGTCGGTCATGCCGGTCCCGAGGAGTGCGACTCGCTGGGGATGACCGCCGCCTTGCGGTTGGCCGCACGTCGCGCCCTCGACGGCCTGGGCTTCCAGCCCTGCGTCGTCCTGATGGACGGCGCCTTCGACTATGTGACCGAACCGGGCCCCGCCGACGAGACGGCATCGACGGTCGGCCCGACGCCACCGGTGCGCACCGTGGTCCGGGGAGATGCATCGTGCGTCTCCATCGCCGCTGCCTCGATTTTGGCCAAGGTCACCCGCGACCGGATGATGCGAACGATGTCGGCCAGCTTCCCGCCGTTCGACTTCGACCGCAACAAGGGCTATCCCTCGCCGGTGCACCGCACGGCCCTGGCCGGTTTCGGCCTGACCTCGATTCACCGGCGCTCCTGGGCGTTCGTCGACGACCTGGCCTTTCGCTAGGCCCTCGTCCGCTGGTCCCCTCACAGACGAGTCCCGTCAGTACGAGGCCGGTCAGTTGAGAGCGGGCTCTTTCGGGAGTCCGAGGACGCGCTCGCCGATGATGTTGCGCAGGACCTCGTCGGTTCCTCCGGCCACACGCATACCCGGGACGCCGAGCAGGTACTGGGACCATGCGTAGGTGCCCCAGGCACCGGTGTCGGCCAGCAGCGAGGGTCCGAGGAGCGAGGAGAGCACGTCACAGATCCGCACCATGTTGGCGGTCAGCGACAGCTTGCCCATTGACATCTCCGGCCCCGGGAGCTGGCCGACGGCGATCTTGGCCATGGCCCGCAGATTGGTGTAACCGGCCACCCGCTCGTTGATGATCACCCTCGCCAGTTGCTGGCGGATCATGGGGTCGCCGGAGCGACCGTTGGCGTGAGCCAACTCCACCAGGCGCCTGCTGGTCGGCAGGCCCAGGCCACCACCGCCTCCGCCGATGGCGGCGCGCTCGTTCATGAGGGTGGTCAGGGCCACCGTCCACCCCCCGTTGACATCACCCAGCCGGTGGGAGTCGCGGACCCGGACGTCGGTGAAGAACACCTCGTTGAACGATGCGCCGCCGGTCATCTGGCGCAAGGGCCGGACCTCGACGCCCGGTGCGTGCATGTCGACGATGAACCCGGTGAGCCCGCGATGCTTGGGCAGGTCGGGATCGGTGCGGCAGATGATCTCGCCGATGTCGGAGAGCTGGGCCCCGGAGGTCCACACCTTCTGGCCCGTGACGAGCCACTCGTCCCCGTCGCGCACGGCCTTGGTCTCGAGGGAGGCCAGATCGGAACCCGATGACGGCTCGCTGAAGAGCTGGCAGCCGACGATGTCGCCGCGATGCATGGGTAGCAGGTAGGCCTGCCTGACCTCTTCGGTTGCGTGGGCCAGGATGGTGGGCGCCACCATCCCGAGCCCGATCCCGTAGACCGACATGGAAGGCATCTTGAAGCCGGCGGCCAGCGTGTTGTAGATCCGCTGGTACTCCCGGGACAGGCCGCGGCCCCCGTAGTCGACCGGACCGGTGATCCAACCGAAGCCGGCGTCAAACACCGTGCGGGCCCAGGCGCGCGCCCGGGCCAGCTCCTCGGCATCCTGCTCGGGCGTCCGCTCGGGGAAGAGACCGACGCTGTCCGACCCCTCTCCCCATGCAAAGGTCTCCTCCGACCGTCTGGGCGCGTTGGCCTCGAGGAACGAGCGGACGTCGGACTCGAACTGCGCGGGGCTGATCGAATCGGTGACCCCGCCGGTGGCCGACTTGCTCTGGCTGACTACGGTGGCGTGGTCCACGGCGGATCCCCTCGTTGGTGTCGTTGCCCGGTGCGTCGGGCCGCCGACAGCGTAACCCTGGCCTACCGGCGTCGGCGATCCCCGCCCGCGGGCCGCCGGCGCCGGCGATGATGCGTTCGCCGCAGCGACCTGCACTAGACCGTAGTCATGGCGTTTGCCCTCGCCACGCTGGCCGCGTTCGCCAATGCCCTGAGCGTGGTCTTCCAGCGGATCGGCGTACAGAACGCGCCCAGCGGCACCACCATCGGGCTCGGCCTCTTCCGGGAGGCCTTTCGCCACCTCATCTGGTTCGCCGGACTGGCCTTGATCTTGGTGGGGTTCCTGCTCCAGGCCGGCGCCCTCCGCTTCGGCCAGCTCAGTTCCGTGCAACCCATCGTGACCACCGAGCTCCTCTTCCTCGTCCTGATCCTGGGGGTGTGGTTCCGGTACCCGCTGACCTGGAGGGAGTGGGCGGGAGCGGCGGCGGCCGCCGGTGGTCTGGCCGCCTTCCTGGTCATCGCCGCACCCGGAGGCGGAACCGTCGTGCCCACCCTTCGGAGCTGGACTGCGTTGGCGCTCGTGGTGGGGTTGATCGTCGTCGCCACCGCCGCCCTCGGGTTCACCGGCCCCCGGTGGTTCCGCGCCGCCATGTTCGGCGCTTCGGGAGCGGTCATGTTCGCGCTGTCCGCCGCCTTGACCAAGCAGTTCACCAACCTGATCAGCGAGGGGTGGGGCCATGTCCTCACCAACTGGGACCCCTACGTCTTGTTGGCCACCGGCCTGATCGGGTTGCTCCTCATCCAGAGCTCACTGCATGCGGGGCCGATCACCGCCTCCCAAGCCACGCTGACCATCGTCGACCCTGTAGCCAGCGTGGCCATCGGCATCTGGCTGTTCAGCGACCGGCTGCGCACCGGTGGCTGGCGGCTGCCGGTCGAGATCGTGGCCATCGGCATTGTCATCGCCGGGGTGATCTTCCTGTCCCGCTCGCCCCTGGTGGCCGGGGCCAAGGATGAGTCGCCCACCGCTGACAGGTTGGTCCGACAGCCGTCGAGGAGGGTCGCGCCGGTCCTCGACTGAGGCGACAGTTGCCTCCGGCTGTCAGACCGCCGGTGTGAGCGCGGCACGGACAGCACCGTCCAGATGGGCATGGGCGAATTCGTATCCCACCGATTGCAGCGCGGCAGGGAGCACACGCTGGCCGCCGAGCACGAGCTCGTCCGCCATCTCCCTTCCGAGGGCCAGTCGCAGCGCGAACGCGGGGACGGCCACGACCGAGGGCCGGTTGAGGGCGGCACCCAAGGACCTGGCCAGCTCACCGTCGGTCACCGGATGGGGGGCGGTGGCATTGACCGGCCCGCTGAGCCCGGCGTCCCCCAGGCCGCGCAGGATCACGTTGACCTCGTCCTCCAGGGCGATCCAACTCCGGTACTGCTGCCCGGTGCCCATCCGACCGCCCAGCCCGAGTCGGAAGAGGGGCAGCTGCTTTCCGAGTGCGCCCCCAGTGCCGCTGATGACGACTCCGGTCCGCAGGTGGACGGTCCGGATGCCGGATTGCGCAGCCGGTTCGGCCGCCGCCTCCCAGGCTTGGCAGACCTCGGCCAGGAAGCCGGTGCCCGGGGTGGACGCCTCGGTGAGCATCTCGTCGCCACGGTCGCCGTACCAACCGACGGCGGAGGCGCTGACCAGGACCGGTGGTGGCGTCGAGAGCCGGCCCAGTGCGTCGACCAGCAGTCGGGTCGATTCGATCCGGCTCTCGAGGATGATCGCCTTGCGGTCCGCCGACCACCGTTTGTCGCCGATGCCGGCACCGGCCAGATGGACGACTCCGTCGAAGGGGCCGGCCCGTTCGAGCCCGGTCACGTCGACGGCGCCCCGGTCGGGATCCCAGCTCACGTCGACCGTCCTCCCGCCGCGTGCGGGAGCGTCCCGCACGGGAGCTCCCCGCACCAACCGGGTGGCCCTGTGGCCGTCGCCCGACAGGCGATCGACGAGGGCCGTGCCGATCAGTCCCGAGGAGCCCGTCAGGAGAATGTTCAAGGGACGAATGTTCCGGGTCGCGCCCGGTCGACGGCCATCCGCGCCAAGCGTGCGAAGGCGTCGGGGTGGGTGAGGTGGGCGCCATGGGAGGCGCCCGGGATCTCCACCAGCTGGGCGCCGGGCGTGTGCTCCACCAGCCACGCCACGGCCAGGCGATGGCGTGGAGCCGATCGTTCGCCCTCACCGAAGGTGGCGGGCACCTCGAGGCGGGTCACGTCGAAGGGCGGCTCCGTGACGCGGATGGCGGCGAGCTCGGCCTCCAGAGCGGGGCCGTCGGCCCGGCGTGCCGCCTTGGCGTCCTCCGGGAGTCGATCCCACGCCGAATCGCCGACCATTCGTCGGAAGAAGCGTTCCGCCGCATCAGCGGCCTCGTCGGGGTCCGCCGTCCCGGACGCGGCCGTGGGCGTGCCGGCCGAGGCCGGCGACGACGTTCGGTACCCCGGCAACCAGGGCATCGGGGGCTCGTAGGCCGCCACGGACAGGATGGTCGAGGATCCGTCGCTCCGCAGGGCGGCCCCGAGGGCGATGTCTCCCCCGTAGCTGTGGCCGACCACCACGGCCGGCCGGCCTCCGATGACCGCCAGCAGGTCGTCGATGTGCCCGTCCAAGGTGCGGTTGAGCGGCAGTGCCTCCCGCGAACCGTGGTAGCCGCGGCGGTCGTAGACCACCGTATGGAGATCGTCGATCCGGCGGAGCACGCGCACGAAGCTGTCCGATCGATCGAGGGAGCCGTGGACCAGCACGACCAGGGGAGCACCGGGCGGCGCACCGTCGGGTATGTGTTCGGTGACGGCGAGGGCAGTCGTCGAGGACATTTGTCCGTGCAGCCTGGCAGGTGGTCGCCGCTCACGCCATACAGGCGTCGTGACGAGGACGAACACCGTGCCGATCCCGCCGGGGCCCCTCGGATCGGGAGCCGGGATCGCCCGGAATTCGGGCCGATCCAGGGGCAAATGCCCACATCGGTCACCCAGATCGTGCATTGTTGTGGCTTCCAAAGACGAAGGAGAGACAGTGCCCCTTACCAAAACCGATCTCATCGCGGCTGTGGCCGCTCACACCGGATCGACCTCCAAGGACGTGGCGTCCGTGCTTGCCGGCATCGAGGACGTCGTGGTGGCGAACGTGGCCAAGGGCGAGAAGGTGGTCATCACGGGCTTCCTGACGTTCGATCGGGCTCAGCGTGCGGCGCGCACCGGTCGCAACCCGCAGACCGGTGAGGCCATCAAGATCAAGGCGTCGAAGAGCCCCAAGGTTTCGGCTGGCGCGTCGTTCAAGAAGATCGTGAACGGTCAGGCCCCAGTTCCGAAGCTGGCCAAGGCCAGGTAGTCGCCGGTCGTCCATGGCCCGGGGGAACCGGGCCATGGACCGCCGCTCGCTCGGCCGCCGCTCGCTCCGCCGGCGGCCGCATCAGCGACAGCCGCGGCAACACCGGAAAGTTGCCGGTCGCCCACCTTCCCGTTGACGGCTCCCCGGTAGGCTGCAGACCATGGCCCAGGTGGATGCAGGAGGATCGGACGGATCGGGCGATCAGCCCGCCCCCGGGGCCCGGGCGTTCGGGCCCAACGCCTGGTTGGTCGAGGACATGTACGACCGATTCCGGTCCGATCCCACCTCGGTCTCCGATTCGTGGCGCGAGTTCTTTGCCGACTACCGACCGCCTGGGGCCCCGTCGGTGCCGGCGCCGACGGCGACACCGTCTGCAGCGCCCTCCGACGGCACCCAGTCCGCGTCCAACGGTTCATCGGGATCGGCCGCACCCTCGCCGGCCGCGGGTGGCCCGACGGCCGTGCCGACCATCACGCCGGCAGCGGCGCCGGCGCCGGCGCGGCCCGGGCGGCCCGCGCCCGAGGCGGCCAGGGGGCCCGCCGGTTCTGACCCGTCCGATTCGCCTGTTCCCCTACGCGGGGCTGCCGCTCGCATCGTGGCCAACATGGAGGAGTCGCTGTCGGTCCCCACCGCCACCAGCGTGCGGGTCGTGCCGGCCAAGCTCCTCGAGGTCAACCGCACGATCGTCAACAATCAGCTGTTCCGTACTATCGGCGGCAAGGTCAGCTTCACCCATCTCATCGGCTATGCCGTGGTCAAGGGGCTCATGGCTGTTCCGGCCATGAACGCCGCATTCGTGGCCGACGCCGACGGAAAGGGGACCCCGGGTGTCCTCCGCCACCGGCACGTCGGGCTCGGCCTGGCCGTGGATGTCGAAAAGACCGATGGCAGCCGCACGTTGCTGGTGCCGTGCATCACCGATGCGGACGCCCGGGACTTCGGCGGGTTCGTCAGTGCCTACGAGGAGCTGGTCCGCAAGATCCACACCAACAAGATCACCCCCGGCGACTTCGCCGGCACCACGGTGACATTGACCAACCCGGGGACCCTGGGGACGGTGCAGTCCGTGCCCCGGCTCATGCCCGGCCAGGGTCTCATCGTGGGTGTCGGTGCCCTGGGGGTCCCGGCCGGCTTCGAGGCTGCCGACCCGCGGACCCTCGCCGACCTGGGCATCGGCAAGACGGTGACCCTCACCTCCACCTACGACCACCGGATCATCCAGGGCGCCGAGTCGGGCCTCTTCCTGTCCTACGTGTCCGAGTGCCTCATGGGCCAGCACGGCTTCTACGACGAGGTGTTCGATTCCCTCGACATCCCCTACGAACCGGTCCGGTGGGAGAAGGACGACAACGGCTCGGACGACGAGGTGGGCCCCGGAGACCACCGCCGTCTGATCAAGCAGGTGCACGTGCAGACCCTCATCAATATGTACCGGGTCCGTGGTCACCTCATCGCCCACCTCGATCCTCTGGACGCGGAGCCGCCCGAGCTCCACCCGGAGCTGGACCCCCTCCACTACGGATTGACCATCTGGGACCTGCCCCGCCACTTCGTGACCGATGGGCTGGTCGGAAGGGACACGGCCACCCTGGACGAGATCCTTCACACCCTCCGCGACGCCTACTGCCGGACCCTCGGTGTGGAGTACATGCACATCCAGGATCCCGAGCAGAAGCGGTGGATCCAACAGCACCTGGAGGGCGTCTCCTCGGTCCTTGCACCCGATGAGCAACGGCACATCCTCGGCCGGCTGAATGCCGCCGAGGTCTTCGAGCGATTCCTCCACTCACGCTACGTGGGGCAGAAGCGCTTCGGACTGGAAGGGGCGGAATCGGCGATCGTCCTGCTCGACACCATCCTCGACGATGCGGTGAACGAGGGTCTCTCCGAGGCGGTGATGGGCATGTCGCACCGGGGTCGCCTCAACGTGCTGGCCAACATCGTGGGGAAGTCCTACGGGGAGATCTTCGAGGAGTTCGAGGGCAATCTCGATCCTGAGTCGGTGCAGGGCTCCGGCGACGTGAAATACCACAAGGGGGCCTGCGGGACCTTCGTGGCCCGCTCCGGGGGTTCGATCCCTGTCTCCCTCTCCTCGAACCCGTCCCATCTCGAGGCCGTCGACCCGGTGGTGGTGGGCATGGCCCGGGCCAAGCAGGACGCCCTCGGAGGCGAACAGGGGAGTGGGCCCCTACTCGAGGAGGGGACGGGAAACCCCTTTCCGGTGCTGCCCATCCTCCTCCACGGTGACGCCGCCTTTGCCGGCCAGGGCGTGGTGGCCGAGACCCTCAACCTCTCGGGGCTGGCCGGTTACCGCACCGGTGGCACCGTGCACATCGTCATCAACAACCAGCTCGGCTTCACCACCGCCCCCGAGGCCGCCCGCACCTCGGTCTACCCGACCGATGTGGCCAAGATGGTGCAGGCCCCGATCTTCCACGTGAACGGCGACGATCCCGAGGCCTGTGCCCGCGCCGCCCGCCTGGCCTTCGGATTCCGCCAGGCCTTCCACAAAGACGTGGTCATCGACATGGTCTGCTACCGGCGTCACGGGCACAACGAGGGAGATGACCCCAGTTACACCCAACCGCTGATGTACGCCCTCATCGAGGCCAAGCGGTCGGTGCGCAAGCTCTACACCGAATCGCTCGTCCGCCGGGGCGACATCTCCCTCGAGGAGGCCGAGCAGGCCCTTGACGACTTCTCCGCCCGGCTCCAGGCGGCGCTCGACGAGACCCGCGCCGAGGCCGAATCGGTGCCAGCGAGCGCGCCGGTGCTCCCGGCGTACGTGGTCCCCGACTTGTGGATCCCGCCCGTGGACACGGGTGTCGACTCGTCGGTGTTGTCCCGGCTGGCCGAGGTGGTGCGCACGGTTCCCGACGGGTTCGTCGTCCACCCCAAACTGGCCCGCCAGTTCGAGCAGCGGGACAAGGTGGTGGCCGACGGTCAGATCGACTGGGCCCTCGGCGAGGCCCTGGCCCTTGGCTCGCTCTTGGTGGAAGGGACCAACGTGCGACTGACCGGACAGGACACCCGCAGAGGCACCTTCTCGCAGCGCCATGCGGTGCTGGTCGACCACAACACCGGCCAGGAGTATGTGCCCTTGAGTGCTCTCGAGGGCGGCCGCTTCACCATCCGTGACTCGCTCCTGTCCGAGTACGCCTGCGTGGGCTTCGAGTACGGCTATTCGGTCGAGGCCATCGATGATCTCGTGGCCTGGGAGGCGCAGTTCGGGGACTTCTGGAACGGGGCGGAGATCATCGTCGACAACTTCCTGGTGGCGGCCGAGGACAAATGGGGGCAGAGGTCCGGATTGGTGCTGCTCTTGCCCCACGGCTACGAGGGTCAGGGCCCGGAACACTCGTCCGCCCGCATCGAGCGCTTCCTGACCCTGTCCGCTCGAGGCAACCTGCGGGTGACCGACCCGACCACCTCGGCCCAGTACTTCCATCTGCTCCGATCCCAGGTGAAGGGCACCGATCGCCGGCCCTTGATCGTGTTCACCCCCAAGTCGCTCCTCCGGTCGCGGCTGTCCCGCTCGCCCATCGAGGCCTTCACCTCTGGATCGTTCGCGGAGGTGCTCGACGACCCCCGGGTCGGAAACGAGGACCTCCCGCCGTCGGCGGTGACCCGGGTGGTGCTGTGCACGGGCAAGGTGGCCTACGACGCCATCGGCCGACGCGACGAGCTGGGCGATGAGGGCAAGGGCGTGGCCGTGGTGCGGGTAGAGCAGCTCTATCCGTGGCCGAAGGCGACCATCAAGGGCGTCCTCGACCGCTATCCCAACGCGGGCGAAGTGGTCTGGCTGCAAGAGGAGCCCGAGAACATGGGGGCCTGGAACTTCGTGCACGGCAAGCTCCACCGGCTCCTGCGGGACAGCCACACGCTGCGCCACGTGAGTCGGGCCGAGTCGGCCAGCCCCGCCTCGGGCAGCGCCGCCCTCCACCGGCTCGAACAGGACGACCTGCTGACCCGATCGGTCGGCTGAGTCAGGCGCAGCAACTCCACGCGCCCATTGGGGTTCCGATCGAGAGGCTGCTCAGGCGGTCTTGAGATATCCGACTTCGAGTTCAGCACCGTCTGGATCTCGGAAGAACACCGACATCCAGGCTGGGCCTAGCTGGGTCACATCTCCGGGCGATGCTCCCCTGGCCACCAGTCGATCCCTGATCTCGAGGAGCTTCTCCTCCGATTCCACGGCCAGGGCATAGTGGTCGATCGCGCCGCGCCCACCCATCTTGGTCCGATCCCCGAGTATCGAATCGGCGGGAACCTCGAAGACATTGAGGGCGCCGTTGCCACCCATGTCGACGATGGCCATCCGTGGATGGTCACCCTCGGCTTCCATGATGGAGGTGACCTCAGCCCCGAACATGCCTTGGTAGAACTCCAGGTAGCGATCTAGATTCGCCGTCATCGTCGCCACGTGATTGAAACCGCACGTCTCTGGATGCGTGGACATCGGCGCCCTCCGATCTGAGCCTGTTCAGAGGCTAGCGAAGCCACTGCCATCGGGCCAGGGTCCATCGGCCGGCACGACGCCATGAGGTGGGCCGATCCGATTCGGAAGGTGCCATGGGCGATCATCGACCGGGAGAGCGGACTCCCGGGGGTCAGCTGAGGCGCTTGGCATAGAAGATGCCAGTGAGCCCCGGCTGTCCATAGACCGAAAGGACGGCTGTCCCCGGATGCTTCGGGCTGGCGATCCCATAGTCGGTCAAATTGCCCTTCATGGTGACTACCTCAAACTGGTCGTTGCCGATAAAGACGGTCACGTGCCGGCCTGCGGCTGACCAACCGACGATGTCAAGGGTTTGCCCGTCCGACGCGGCGCCGTCGGGGCCAAGGGTCAGGGTTCCGCCCAGGACGACGGTCCCAAACTGCTCGTGGTAGGTGTAGGTCCCCACATAGGGTGTTTGGTCGACGCTCAGCGACACCGCCTCGCTCGTCACGCTGCCCGATCCGTTGGAGACAACGGCGTGATAGAGAGCACCATCGTTGGCGAAGGTGGCAGGGACGCTCAGGTGGGTCGCCGGCATGCCAGTGTTGACGAACGGGCCCCCACCCGTGGACACCTGCCACTGGACGGTCGGCCGGGGCCTGCCGGCGGCCGTGACTCTGAAGCGCGCTGTGTGGCCGAGCGAAGCGGTGACACTCTGTGGTTGCTCGACGATGGTCGGTGGCGTTGACTTCTGCGTGGCTGAAGCCAAAGAGCCGGCGTCAGCAACGCCCGAGAGCAGCAGCACAGCCGCCGCTGAAGCCAACACGCGTCGAGCGCTCATTGGAGTCCCCCAATTGGTGGCCCGCACCGATCTGACCCTCGCCCTGCCAACCTTGGCACATTTGAGGGGCGGCGCCGTCCCCATGATGAGCGGGTGTCGGGCCCATGCGTCGGGACCGTTGCCGCGGGCATTTCTACCGTCACGCCAGGAAATCGACGGCCAGGGCCATCCACATCTCCGTGGACATGTGGAGCGACTCCACGTCGACCCGTTCGTCGATACCGTGGAACATGGCGCCGTACTGCTCGAAGCCGATGGCCGGGCTGTGCATGCCGAATCCGTAGGCGACGCTGCCGAGGGCCCGGTAAAACTTGGCGTCGGTCGCTCCCACGGTCAAGAAGGGGACCGTCCGGGCATCGGGGTAGAACAGC
>Ga0070765_100002310_pt1 | contig 11926 bp, 13 predicted proteins | sample HubBroMetageWFT5_FD_71516 | JGI IMG/M metagenome (GOLD analysis project Ga0070765, IMG submission 71516) | Warmed and freeze-thawed soil microbial communities from the Hubbard Brook experimental Forest, New Hampshire - Hubbard Brook CCASE Soil... | ecosystem: Environmental > Terrestrial > Soil... | reverse complement strand
GTTGTGGCCAAGACGTTCAAGCTGACGGAGCGCTTTAACATGCAGTTCCGCGGCGAGTTCTACAACGCGTTCAACCACAGCAACTACTACATCCTCAACGGAAACCTCGATCTCGAGAGCGGCACCGGCGTCACCTCGGTTCAGGCCGAGAAGGGCGTACCTTACGGCAGCCCCACCAACCCGACCGAGCGCCGCAACATTCAGTTTGGGTTGAAGCTTAACTTCTAACCATTTCACTGATCGACCTGACTGGGTTTTTGGGGAGCCTTCGGGCTCCCCGATTTTTTTGCGATGAAACAGTACTGGTCTGTCTTGGCGCGAGAGTCGAGCGCACGTAGCCTAATCGGCTTACCCGAGCCACTCGAACTCAAGACCGGTGCGTTTGCGTAAGGCGGCGAACTGTTCGTCACTCGCGCAACCGATGAGACAGTCCTGCCCGCCCAGGTCGAGGCCGGTGAAGCGAAGTGCGGTGTCCTGTTCCTCCAGCAAGGCGACGAAGCGGCTGAGGATGTTGGGATCGATCCAGCGCTCCTCGATCTTGGCGGGCCAACGGAAGGCGCGACCGCGCATCGTGAATCCGAGCCACGCCACCCCTTGCCGCCAATCGAACTCATCGTGGACCTCTTCCAACGGGAGCGTTGCTCCCGCCAGCGTGGTCATGCGCTGCGCCACTTTCACGTAATCTCCCGGGCCGGAGATGCACTCAGCGCGCATATGCCAGAGGTTGTCTGACAATGGCAGACATGGCGGCTCGAGGGATTCGGTTCCCAGCACAGAAAGCAGCAATTTGAAGGGTGAGGTTTCGTACTCGCGCTCGCTGTGGCGGGCCAGCAACTCTGGGGGGCCCACGCCGTCATTAGGCACGATGCCGCACTCGGCCAAGGTGTCGAGCTGGGAGTACAGCGTCAGATTACGGTTCATCAGACGGCGTAAGAGCGACAATTCGATTCCCCCCGTGGACTGCGAGTCAGATTGTCAGTGTAGCGCTGTAATGTCTCGTAACCACCGCGCCGGCAAAGCCGACTCGAACGGAGCACCCGCCTCTCGTGCTCTTTCGTAAGCCTCTGATTCTGAGCCAAATCGAGCTCTTGACATTGCTAATTGCAATAGTACAATTGCAAATTGTAATATGAAACTCGGCGAGAAATTACGCTACTTGCGGCTGGTCGAAGGCACGCTGCGCGGCTTGAACCGCGAAATGACGCAGCAGGACCTGGCACGCGCCCTTAAGAAGGAATTGGGGCGCGGCTTGAGCCAGTCGTACCTGTCGCAGATCGAAGGCGGCGCGAGGCCGCATCTGACCAATGCCTCACGGATGCTGCTGGCGCGCTTCTTCAAGGTGCACCCCGGCTACCTGGTGGATGACCCGGAAGGTTTCCACACCGAACTTACGAGCGACTTGCGAGCGACGGAAGACCGGCTCGACCTGTGGCTGATCAACGGAGCCGAGCAGTTCGCGCGCGATCCGGACCTGAGCCAGGCGCTGCTGGATGTGGCCAAGTACAAGGACACGAGGAAGTGTCTGTTGCTGCTCGGCGCGATCTTGGAATCTCCCGAATTGGTGGAGCGGTTGACCGAAGTGCTGCGGCCGGGAGCGGGGGCGGAGTGGGCGAAGAATGGCGAGCCGTCGTCGGCGCGGCGCAAGAAGGCAACGGGAGCAAACCTATGATGTGGGCACTGTTTTACCTGGTCTGTTTTCTGGTGGGAGTGTCGCTGAGTGTGCTGTCGTTTCTCGGAGGAAGCTGGCACCTGCCGCATGTGCATCTGCATGTCCCCCACGGGGCGGGACATGCTTCTGTTCCTCACGCGAGCGGAGGGAACGACTCCAGCGTGCCGTTCTTGAATTTCGGCACCATCACGGCGTTCCTGGCGTGGTTCGGAGGGTCGGGATATCTGCTGACACGGTATTCGTCTTGGGTGGTCACGCTGGTGCTGGGGGTCTCAATCATACTCGGCCTGGCAGGGGCCAGCGTGGTGTTCTGGTTTGTCGCGAAGTTTCTGCTGGCGCACTCGCGTGAACTCGATCCGGCAGACTTCGACCGGGTGGGCGTGCTGGGAAGGATCGCCAGTCCTATTCGCCAGGACGGCACCGGCGAGATCACGTTTTCGCTGGGGGGCACGCGGCAGGTTTGTGGCGCGCGCAGCGAAACCGGCGAAGCGCTGGCGCGAGGAGCGGAGGTTGTCGTGACCCGGTATGAACGCGGCATCGCGTATGTGCGGAAGTACGAGGAGTTGGCGGGGGAGAAGGTGGACGAAGGCGCATAGCCCTCAGCAGGTCTCGTTTCCCCTCGATGCAGCAACGGTGGAGAAAAAGTTCTGGAAGTGAAAGAGAGCAGACGGCGAACGGCCGGCAGCTCGCAACAAGGAGGCGTATGGGGTTTCATATTCCAACAGACGTGGTGGTGATTGTATGGGCGGTGGTCGCGGCCACCATCCTGATCATCGGGATGTTCACTAAGTTGTATCGCAAAGCCGGACCGAACGAAGCGCTGGTGGTGTACGGCATTCGCGGGCCGCGAGTCATCAAGGGCCACGGCACCATGGTCATGCCTATGGTGGAGAACTGTCGCGAGCTTTCGCTCGAACTGATGTCGTTCGACGTGGCGCCGCAACAGGACCTCTACACCCGGCAGGGTGTGGCGGTGACAGTGGAAGCGGTGGCGCAGATCAAGGTCAAGTCCGACCCGGAATCGATCATGACCGCCGCGGAACAGTTCCTGACAAAGGCCCCGCAGCAGCGCGAGGCGCTGATTCGACTGGTGATGGAAGGCCACCTGCGCGGCATCATCGGGCAGCTCACGGTGGAAGAAATCGTAAAGCAGCCGGAGATGGTTGCCGATCGCATGCGCTCCACTTGCGCGGACGACATGAACAAGATGGGGCTGGAGGTGATCTCGTTCACCATCAAGGAAGTACGCGACAAGAACGAGTACATCACCAACATGGGGCGTCCGGACGTCGCGCGCATCAAGCGTGACGCTGATGTGGCGACCGCGGAAGCGGAGCGCGATACGGCGATCAGGCGCGCGGTGGCGCAACGAGAAGCTGCCGTGGCCAAAGCACAGGCAGACCAGGAGCGAGTAGCGGCGGAGACGGCGTCGATGGCGCGACAGGCCGAGGCGCAACGTGATCTCGACGTAAAAAAGGCCACCTATACCGAGCTGGTGAAACGTCAACAGGCGCAGGCCGACAAGGCGTACGAGATCCAAACCAACGTGATGCAACAGCAGGTCACGGTCGAGGCGGTGAAAGTACAGCAGGTGGAGAAAGAACAGCAGGTCAAGGTACAGGAAGCCGAAATTCTGCGGCGCGAGAAAGAGTTGATAGCGACGGTGCTGAAGCAGGCGGAAATCGAGCGTCAGCGCATTCAGACACTGGCGGAAGCGGAGCGGTCGCGGACCATGGTGGAGGCCGAAGGCCGTGCCAGCGCGATTCGCGCGCAGGGCGAAGCCGAGGCCGAGATCATCTTCAAGAAGGGCGACGCCGAGGCGCGTGCGATGAACCTGAAGGCGGAGGCGTACCAGGAGTACAACCAGGCTGCGGTGGTGGACAAGCTGATCACCGGTCTGCCGGAGGTGGTGAAGGCGCTGGCAAGTCCGCTGAGCAATGTGGACAAGATCACCATCGTTTCCACTGGCAATGGCAGTTCGTCGGGCATGCACAAGATCACGGGTGATATTACCGAGATTGCTGCGCAAGTGCCGGCGCTGTTCGAAGCGTTATCGGGCATGAGCATGCCGGAATTGTTCGGCAAGATACGGACGATAGGCGACAAGACAGCGAAGCCGGACCAGTTGCCGCCTGTCGAAGATGAGGGCAGCGCGACACACTGAAGCGGTAGTCGTTAGCGAAAAATCGAAACACAGTTTAGAGGAGTGGTTATGGCATTACTGGATCGAGTAGCAACGCTAGTGAAGGCGAACCTGAATGACTTGGTGGACCGCGCCGAGAATCCCGAGAAGATGTTGAAGCAGGTGATCCTCGACATGGAAAACCAGTTCATGCAGGTGAAGACGCAAGTGGCAATCGCGCTGGCCGATTTGCATCTGCTGGAGCGCAAGAAGAAAGATAACGCCGAGACGCATTCGGGCTGGATGCGGAAGGCCGAGCTGGCAGTCGACAAGAAAGACGATGAGATGGCGCGGGCCGCACTGGAACGCGCCATGAGCTACCAGCAACTCACCGAGAGCTTCGACCAGCAGATCGCGGACCAGGAGTCCCAGGTGGAATCGCTGAAATCGGCGTTGAAGCGGCTGGAGACAAAACTGATCGAAGCCCGCGCCAAGGCGGATTTGCTGATCGCGCAGCAGAGGCGGGCACGAGCCGCAAACCGCGCGGCCGATGCGCAGCAGGCTCCGACAGGCGAGAACCGCACCTTTGAGCGCATGCGCTCAAAGGTGACGCGCGAAGAGGCTGTCGGCATGGCCAAGGGAGAGCTGCTGGGGAGCGATCTGGAGGGGCGACTGGAAGCTCTGGATCGCGAGGAGAGGGTCAACGCTCTGCTCGCGGAGCTCAAGTCAAGGCGGCGGTTGCCGGCGTAGACAACGACGTGAAGCGGCATAGCCAGGAGAGCCTGGTGTATCGGCCAATCCCACTCGAGCAAAAACAAGCTCGAGTGGGAGACCGAAAAAAGAACCGGGTTGCAGTTACGCTGGCAGACTTCCCTGGGCCAACTCGAAGTCCAGGGCCTGTTCGGCGTGGCGCATGATCGATACGCCATTTCGTTCACCTGCGGCTATGAGGTAGGGCCTGGCTTGCGGTTTGGAAGCCTGCTCCACTGCGTTTGTCACATTTTCGTTCTCTTCGATTGCGTATTTCAGGTTGCTCATAAAATCCTCCCACTTCGAAGCCTGCTCGCGTCGACCTATCTGCCTACTGGCCACTACGGCCTCGATCCTTTTCAACAGTAGCGCCAATGTTATTATGAATCCAATGACTTGTTTTCATGGAATCTATAGCTGTTGGTTATGATAAATCTAGACCAATTGCGCATCTTTCAGGCGGTCGCGAAAAGCCGTAGTTTTACCCATGCTGCCGAACTGGTGCACTTGACCCAACCCGGCATAAGCAAACACATCAAGCAGATGGAGGCGTATTTCGGCGTCCGCCTGTTCGACCGGTCAGGGAAGAAGGTGGCGCTGACCGAGTCGGGCGAGGTCCTCTTTGAGGCCACGCAGGAGGTCATGGCTATCATCGACGCAGCAGAGCGGCGGATCGACGACCTGAAGGGACTGCGAGGTGGCAGGCTGCGACTAGGATCGAGTTTTCCCGTGGGCGTGTACCTGCTGCCCAGCGTCCTGGCGGAGTTTCGCCGACGATATCCCGCGGTGGAAGTGACGCTGGACATCTCACTCAGCGAGAGAATTGAGGCCAAGCTGCTGGCCAACGAACTCGATCTGGGGTTGGTGAGCTACGATCCGCGCGAGCCCAGGCTGCTGACCAGGGCGTTCACGACCGACGAGCTGATCGCAATCGTTCCGCCCGATCACAGATGGGCAACGAAACGGCGGATCAAGCCGCAAGGCCTGGTGGGGGAGACGTTCATCGTGGCGGCACAGGGCGCAGGCACGAGGGCGGTTGTCGAGGAGCGGCTCAAGGCGCAGGGCATAGTTCTGCCGAGTGTTCTCGATTTCGGAAATCTGGAGGGCGTGAAGCACGCGGTGGAGGCGGGACTAGGAGTTTCAATCCAGGCCAAGAGCGTGGTGCAGCGGGAACTGGCCGCCGGCTTTCTGCGCGGCATCAAGTTGGTGGGCATGGATGCGAGCATCCAATTCTTTTACGCCTGCCGCAAGAACGCACACCTTTCGAATGCGGCGAAGGCACTGGTGGCGCTGCTGACAGAGAGCGGGACGGACTCTGGCGTGCCTAAGGTTTCGTAAAGGACACGAGGCGACCAAGTTGTCCGCGGCCGACGGTCGATGGCGGATGAGTTGAACGAGTGATCTAGTCGTGCGGGACCCGGCTGGCTCGCAACCAGACCTTCTCGATCACGGCGAAGAGGAAGGCGGTAGTCAGGCCGAACAGCAGCCATCCGTTCAACGCCTCCAAGGCTCCCATGAGGTGCCAGTGGTCGGGGAGCGCGAGATCGGTGTGGCCGTAGCTGGTGATCGCGTTCAGGGAATAAAGCATGGAGTGCCTGAGATCAGGTAGGGCGCCAAGAACAAGGTAGGCGATCGCCCAGAGGCCGGCCTCAAAGGCGTGCAAGCAGGTGGCCAACAAAGTGGTAGCACCTACGACTATCACGAACGCGACGGTTGGGTGACGGCGATCAAAGATACCCACGGACGCTCGAGCAGCTTTTTGGCTGATAAGCCCGAGGCCCAATACGTGGATGATCACGGTCATCACGATCAGGGGCAAACCCCATGCCCAGTCGGACGTCCACGACATCGGGTCGGCAGCGAGAAAGGTGCAAGCAGATTGGGCAATCGTCATCGAGTTCTCCCAGGGTCATTGATTCGCCGCAGTATCGCGAGAGCGAATCAGGGTTGCAAAGACGCAGTGTACGCCGCGATTGCCACCATGTCGTCGAGTGTCAAATTGGCGACCGGCGCCATCATTGCTTGAGTGGCGGCTCCGGCGCGAGCACCAGTTTGAATGTCGTAAAGCTGCCGAACAACATAGCTCGGCGATCGCCCGGCCAAGGACGGAACATCGCCGCTGCCCTTGAGATTCACGCCGTGACACGCGGCACACGGCATGGTCTTGCCAGCGCCTCCGGAGATGACCAACGTCTTTCCCTTCTTAATGCTGCCTATTGGTACATAGGCGATGAATCCGGATGTGTCGTCGCGCAACTCGGTGCGCTCTAGATTTTCGGGAATCTCGATGATGCGCTGTCCGATCGGCTCCTTCGCCACAGGTTCGGAGACAACCAACATCCAGCCAGCGACGTGAGTTTGGGGGACGGTGGCGGTCTCCACGATGCGAATCCATGGTTTGGGCTTGAGTTCAGCAAAGTAGGCAGCAGCGGAACGCACCTGCTGTTCGTCGGCGTGTGCGGCAACGCCGACCATGGCTGCGGCGGGGAGATGGGTGGGCTCCGTACTCTTACGCCGGCCACTCTTGAAATCGGCCATTTGCTGGGTGATGTAGTCGACGGGCAGGCCGGCCAGACTGGAATTTTCGGGACGGCCCATGCCGTTGGGCAGGTGGCAATAACCGCAGGCGTACACGTCCGGTTTCCGGCCATGGGCGACAACGTCAGGCATCGGGGGGTGACCGGAGGGATGCCAATCCGGCACCTGGAAGAGATCATCAATTTGCGCAAGCGTGAACGTTGCCGTGCTGTTGGGAACGTGTTGAGGTGCGTTGTCGATCGGTTTCGATGGCGCCGGAGGCGCATCCTTCGGTGGGTTTGGGCAGTATGCCCAGGAGGGGGGCGGGAAGTGGGGCGCTCCGGCAAGATTTTGGGCGAACGACGACCCGCAAACGAGCATTGAGGCTGCGGCGAACGTCAGCCAGCGACGAGTAAGAAACGAATGCTTCATGGTGTGACGGAATTGTACAGCGAGGTACAGAAAGTAAAGATACCCGGAAATCTATTGATCCACTCTTGTCAGCGCCTATTGGAAAAGCCAGTTGGTTAAGGGGCTGTTAGACGGTAACTGCTTCCTCCACTGGCTGTAGCGCGGCTTCGACATGGTCCACAGTCCGGCGAAACGGTTTGAGACCCAGCCACCACAGCAATGCCGACGCCAGGTAAGCGCCGGTGCCGGCGATCAGAAGCGAGTAGCGCAGCATGTTGTCATTGTGAAAGACGCGGTCGGTGAGCAGGGCGATGACGGTGGGGCCGAGTCCGAGGCCGATAATGTTCACGACGAATAGATACATGGCGCTGACTTGGGCGCGCATCTCGTTGGGCGCCACTACCTGCAGCGCGGCAGGAGCGACGCCAAAGATCGTGGTCGAGAGAAAGGCATACGGAATCAGCATGGCAACTGCGAGCCATGGCGACGGCATGAGGGGGTAGAGCATGCCGACTGGCAGAATCAGGAGCGCGACGGTGAGTCCGACGCGGAAGTGGGCATCGCGGTAGCCGCGGCGGGAGAGGGCCTGACAGAAGAGTCCGCCGCAGAGAATTCCCAGACTACTGAAGATGGTGACGACAAGGCCAAAGACCAGCCCGGCGCGCCCAGCGCTCCAACCGTAGGTGCGAATGAGGAAACTGGGAATCCATGCGGTAGCGCCGTAGTAGGCAAACGACAGCATTGCCGTCGCGAGGTGATGGTAGGCGAAGGTTGCGCGATGCTGCCTAATATAAGTGACGACGGCGCTGACGGGAGTTGCTGTGGCTGATTGCTTTTCCTTGCGCGCTGGTTCGCGGACTGTCAGGACCAGAGCGGCAATCAGCAGACCAGGCAGTCCGACGATGAAGAACGTAAATTGCCATGGGAAAATCGACAGGCCCAGCAGAGGTAGGGTGATGGTGCCACCTGAGCCGGTGCGGGCCACGATGATTCCACCGAGAACGAGCGCCAAGCCTGCGCCAATGAACATTCCCATGCCATACACACTCAGCGCGAGGGGCCGCCGTCGCGGTGGGAACGAGTCCGCCATGAGGGAATATGCCGGAGGCGAGAGCGCGGCTTCTCCGACGCCGACACCAACTCGCATGACGAACATCTGGAGGTAGCTGGCAGCCAGGCCGCAACCGGCGGTGAACAGGCTCCAAGTGAAGACGCCGGCAGCAATGATGTTGCGGCGTGAGCGCGAGTCGGCCATGCGCCCGATGGGAAAGCCGAACAGACAATAGAAGAGAGCGAAGCTGATTCCCATCAGCAGGCTCATCTGCGTATCGCTGATATGCAAGTCGCGGCGGATCGGCGCTACTAATAGGCTCAGAATTTGTCGATCGATGAAGGAAAAGATGTAGGCGATGGCCAGGACAGCAACCGCATACCAGGCCCGACGAGCAGGCGGATAGGACGAATCGGCCACGTGCTTTGTAGTTGGAATGGCCCCTCCGCGGGAATATGAAACCAGGAATCGATGTGCTGGGGGATTGTAGCGTATCGGCGATGACGGCGGGTCATTTTTCTATATGGGCAAGCGGTGACGTCCGAAGTTCGCCGACTGTGTGCCGTTTTGGGCAGCCTGTCCCGATGCCCTGATTGACCGCGATTTGCGGGGCGAGAGATGACAAGTGGCCTGCGCCGGCGGGTGTAGACTTGCGCTGTATGGCTAAAGTGAAGACTGTAGTGCGTGAGGTACAGAACGGCGGCGCCCCGGGAGCGGGGACGCTGTACCTGGTCGGCACGCCGATCGGCAATATGGAAGACATCACGCTGCGGGCGTTGCGCACTCTGAAGGAAGTGGACCTCATTGCTTGCGAGGACACGCGGCACACGATGCAACTGCTCGATCATTACGGGATCGAGAAGACTACGGTCAGCTACCACGAGCACAACGAACTGACGCGCGCGGCCGAACTGATCGTGCATCTGGAGCAGGGCGACAACATCGCGATGGTGAGCGATGCAGGTATGCCGGGAGTGAGCGATCCGGGATACCGGCTGATCGCGCTGGCCGTACGTCACCACATTCGCATCGTGCCAGTGCCGGGGGCCTCGGCGTTTCTGTCGGCCCTCGTCGCCAGCGGGCTGCCTACTGATTCGTTCCGTTTCAGTGGGTTCTTGCCTGCGAAGGAAGGCGCGCGACGCACGCTGCTAGAGGCCATTCGAGACTCGCCGCGAACACAGATTTTCTACGAAGCGCCGCACCGCATTGTGGATGCGTTGAAAGATGTAGTGGAACTGCTGGGTCCGGAGCGTCACGTGGTGGTGGCGCGCGAAGTCACAAAGATGCACGAGGAGTTTTTGCGGGGACACGCCGAGGACGTGCTCGCCACCCTCGAGAAGCGTGGCGACGTGAAGGGCGAGATCACGCTGCTGATCGGCAAGGCGGAAGACGCTGCGGCGGCTCCAGCCTCGTCCAAGAGTGTGGCCAAGCGGGTGCGCGAGCTGATGAGTTCCGACTCGCTCGACGAGAAGGCGGCGCTCAAACAGGCGGCGAAAGAGTTTGGCGTGTCGAAGAGCGAGGCCTACCGCGAGTTGCAGCGGGTGAAGTAGCAGTCAGCGATTAGAGACTCGCTCCCCCGGCGGCCGATTCTCGGCCCGTTCGATGCGAAATCCGCGAATAGATTCGGTTCCTCCGTATAATCAGTAGTTTCCGCTACTCATTTGAAATCCGCGAAGAAGTGGACCACCCGACATGCGCTTGAACGTGGCCGTCGCATCCTTATTACTGGCTTTGGCTCCGGCTGCGCTTGGGCAACGGTCTCACCTGCCGCAGTCGCCCAAGCCGCCCGCGGAGGCGGTACCGACGGGCGCAACCAATCCCGAATTGGCGACGATGACCCGGGCGGCCGCAATCCAGGCGCGGCCCGATCAAGTGGGCTATTTCCACTCGGCCATCGACAGCACCGATGCCGCGCTGCAACAGTCGCGGGAATTGCAGGTGCTGGGCGCTGCGGCGCAAAACATACCTACGACCAATGCCAGGTCGCTGCAACTGCACGACGCAATCGACGACGTGGACCACTACAACGGACGCTTCCTGGCGTCGTTTACCAAGACGCAGGAATCGGAGCTGAAGCCGCTAACGAAACAAGTGCGCAAGGCTTATACTTTCGTCGCAAAAGAAGCGAAGACAGTGCAGCAACACCTGGAGCCAGGCAAGGTGGCAGCCGAACGCCTGACCATCGCCGCGGCGAACTTGGAGAAGGCGCTCTCCGACTTTCGGACGGACCAGATACGGCTGGCGCGGGAGATGGGGATCCAATCAAAGTGATATGGTTTTTGAGGATGGGCATTTCAGTATGACGCGACACTTCTCTTTTTTCCTGTTGCCTGCAGTGGTGCTGGCAGGCGTGACGATTTGTGCGGCGCAGTCGGCCACCGGCCCCGTTGATTTCCAGCCCGGCGCCGATTTACAGAAGCGCTTCCTGTCGCCCTCGCCGGCAGCGGGCGCGACCAAGCAGGCGAAGCAGGCAGCCATTGGCCACGGCAAGGCCATGATCGATACAGGCGATCCGAAGAATTTGTTCTGGAACGAAGCGGTGGACTTGAGCGGCACGGGCACCGTGGTAAATGCCGATATGCTTTGGGACGGGTCGTCAAAGATCCTGTATGCGTTCGGGCACACGACGCTTCGCTGCACGCACGGCAAGTCGACCGAGGGCGACGTTCTGGTCGGCATCTACGGGAAGAAGAACTTTCCGGGGAAGTCGCCGGGTTCGGGGTGGTGGGTGGTCGAGATGGCACAGGGCCAATGTCAGGCTCCGACGGCCGGCCTTTATGGGTGCAAGTTCAACTCGCAAGGCACAACCCTCGCCTGCGGCCACGCGGAGATCGATCCCAGGGTCAACGATATGGCCATCGTGGAGTCCACGAGGTTCTGAAGGGCCTGAAACCCTCCCGACGGGTCTTAATCGAGAACGAAAACTGCTCCCGGCAAACTTAGTAAGACAAGACGAAACTACACTGCCATAGCGAAATCAGGCTAGAACAGAACACTCCGTTGGAGATTTGCGCTGCACTCACGTATGATCCCGACCCATGCGCACATCAATTCTCCTATTATCGCTAATACTCGTTACCACCGGGTTCGCACGGCAGTACGATTTGGTCGTTGAAGGCGGGCGGGTGATGGATCCCGAGTCGGGCCTCGACGCCACACGTAATGTCGGCATCAGCAACGGGAAAATCGCTCGCATCTCTGCTGAACCGCTGACGGGTAAGCGAGTTGTCAGTGCGAAGGGCCTGGTGGTGGCGCCGGGATTCATTGATCTCCACCAGCATGGCCAGGACAACGACAGTGGTCGTGTGAAAGCCTTCGACGGCGTGACCACGGCGCTCGAAATGGAAATTGGCGTCGCCGATGTGGCCAACTTCCTCAAACAGAAAGACGGTCATTCGCTTATCAA
>Ga0070765_100002309_pt1 | contig 11929 bp, 8 predicted proteins | sample HubBroMetageWFT5_FD_71516 | JGI IMG/M metagenome (GOLD analysis project Ga0070765, IMG submission 71516) | Warmed and freeze-thawed soil microbial communities from the Hubbard Brook experimental Forest, New Hampshire - Hubbard Brook CCASE Soil... | ecosystem: Environmental > Terrestrial > Soil... | reverse complement strand
ATGGCAATCAGATAGGAACGGGTCCAGCGTGTGTCGAAAAACATGGCAAAAGTGGTTGGCATATTGTCTGCATCGATGAGAAACCCAGCGACCATCGGCGTTACCCAGTAGAAAATGAAACCCAAAGAAAAAAGAGTTACATGGTCGATTCTGATCTGGCCGTGATCGATACTGTGGGCGCAGGCATAGGTGGCCGGGACCAGGAACGCCAGTGTCAAAAGGAGCCAGTCGGTCATCGGATTTGGAATCGAAGCACGAAATGACGAAGTCACGAACGAGAAAAGTTACAAACTATAACTGTGCGCCGGGCTGAATCCTTTGAGCCGGTCTAAACCGCGGAGATGAGAGAGAAAAGCAGCGCTGCCAAAGGCCGCCAGCGCGGAGGTCGCGATGATCTGGCCAAGAGCAGCGCCACTCGCTCCGAACCTTGGCACCAGAAATATATCGACTCCTATCAACATTGCTGCTCCGCCGGCGATCCCTCCAACATAGGCGCCGCCCCGGTGGAGGCTGGGTAACAGGCTGAGGAACGGATTACAGACGGCCATCGCGAGAAAGAGCAATGCGAAAAGTGGGGTTACTTGGCGGACGATCACCAAGTGTCTGTGCCCCAGGGTTTCGCAGGCCGCGGGTCCGATCGACCAGAAGATCAAGGCTCCAATTCCGCCCAGGCAGGCGCTCGCCAGGGCAAATCTCTTGAACCGCCTGGGCAGCAGCTCACGGTCGTTTGCGACCGCTACCAATTCGGGGAGGAATGTGTTCAGAAGACAGGTGAGCACCGCGGTACCGAACAAGTACAAACGGCTCACCATGGCATACTGCCCAACCGCCTCGGCGGACACATACCTGGCTAAGAAGACTACGTCCAGCGTCTGGTAAGCGAGCAGGAGTAACATCCCTGAACTGGCTTTTGCACCTTCCCGCAGAATGTCGGAGCTCGTGATTTGCATATTCTGCGCCTTTGCCTCCCATGGGGTGCGCCGGCGTAAAATCCGCAAAAGCTGTACCCTCCCGACACACATGGCAAGCGCATTCAGCAGCGGGATAATCCATACGAGGTGAATGACCAGAGACCTACACGCTAGCAGCATGCCCAGATAGAGGCCGAGCCCAAGGGTGCGGGTTCGGGCGAGCGCGCCAGGCCTTCCGAGTGCGACGGCAAGGTAGGAGACGTCGACGGTACGTGCCAGCACCATCGCGAATCCGGCAATGATGACGGTCGCAACATCGGACTGTCCACGATGCCAATAAATGATGGCAAGGAAGGCTGTGATCGGGCCGCATACTCCGAGCGACACCGACAGTCGAATCCACTGCCCGCGCTGGACGATGCGGATGGGATCGCCGCCGGCCTCGGCGATCAGGCGAGGACCAATCAGATCGAGGCCGAGCGCTCCCATGACCATGAGCACCTGGTAGATGCTGGTTGCGATACTCAATTGCCCGTACTGACCATCTTTCAAGATACGTATGAGCCAGCCGTAGATTGCGAAGCCGAGTAGATATGTGAGACCGTCAGCCGATAGGTAGCCGAAGAATCTCATCCATATCGGTGGCAGGACCTGGGCTGAAGAAGTTCGGAAGAAAGAGTTCATTACATTTCGCTAAGAGCGTGCAAAAAACGATGGGAAGGGCTGCACTGTCTAAGTGTGGTGCCGGAAATACGGCTGAAAAACGGATGTCCGCAGCGCGGCAAAGCGAGCATCGAAGCCGGGATCTAAGCGCAACTGGCGGAGAGCCGCGGCCGACAAAATGTATCCTGCTGAGCAGAAAAACCCAGACAGGGCTGCAACGACGATGATCAAAGTTCGCTGCGGCGAAGATTTTCGGTCCGGTTCGATAGCCAGATCAAGGACCTGAATCACGGCAGCGGTTTTCGCTTCATCGAGTCGAGCGGCCTCATACTGCTTCGCCAATATCTCGAACATAGTCTCGGCGTATTTCATGTCGCGCAGTTTGCGGACATACTGTAGTCCGGCTTCCGGCACGTTGCCGACCGGGACCTGGACATCGCCGAGGTCGCTGCTCGCTCCACTTTGCTTTTCGAGGGGCACCAGTTGTTCGCGGAGGCCGGAGAGTTGCTGTTCGCCGAGCAGGACATCGGGATTCTGCTCTGTCGAAAATAGCCGCATGGCATGCAATTCCACTTCTTTCGCGGCGATCAAGGCTCGCAGTTTGACTACGGACTCGATAATCGCCTTGGCCTGCCCGTCGAGTTGAATCATTCCGGTTTTCTGCTCGGTTTCTTTCAATGCCTGTTCCGCTTCGGCCAGATTGTTCTTCGCAAGATCCAACTGCCGCTCGAAGAATAAGCGCCGTTGTCCCGCTTCGGTCATGGCGAGGTCTTGCGTGAGCAGGCGCAACTGATCGACATAAGCGTTGGCGATCTGGGCGGCACGGTTGCGGTCTTTGTCTTCGACCGAGATACTGATGAAACCCTCCTTGCCGAGCAAAATGGTGCTCGCGCTTTCCAGGTTCTTGCGGGCATCGGACATTTTCTTATCGCGATACACACGGAGTAGATCGAAGCGGCGTATCAAGGCATCTTCGGAGGTGCGGCTGCGCAGCATTCCCACATAAAGATCATTGGGATTTTTAAGGCCCAGATCTTTCTGCGCCATCGCGGCCATCGGTCCCAATGCGCCCAGTTGCCCGATCATTGACGTGGCCAACGACTGGCTTTGCTGGGGCGGCAAAATACTGGCGGTAGCGGTGTAGCGATTCGGCAGTAGCATCACAATACCAGCTGATAGAAGGGCTCCGGCCAAAGTAGTTCGTAGAATGACCCACTTGCGCCGGGAAAGGAGGATCAGCAAATCAAGGATGTGGGATTCGTATGGCTCGCCGCGAGCCACACCCGGCGGAGACAAACCGCGGGATGTCAGCTCAAACGTGCCATCGTCCATGGTCTCAGCTGCCACAGTTTGAGGTTCGGTCGTCGTGTGGCTCACGGGATCGTCCTCATCACCATCGATCAGGCTCATCGCAGGTCTTCACTCAATCACCCGCACGGCAGCCGCGCCTAATGCAAATTGGGAAAACACCTGACTCCAATCCCTCAGGCCCTTGAGGACGGAGCCATGGTTCAGACGCTCCGGCACTACGATGGCGTCGCCGGGCATCAGGTGAAGCGCGGCAAACCCGCCGTTCCACAATCCCTTGACCGACTGTTTGCTGAGGATGGAGCCGTCGGCCCGAATGACAAACATGCGGGCCGTGTCCGCGTCTCGCGTGGGGCCGCCCGCGCGTTTCAGATAGTCCTCTAGTCGTTCTTCGCGACGGTAGAGGAAGGAGCTTTTGTTATAAATCGCACCCAGCATCGCAATCGTTGACGGACGGTAGGGGACCACAAAACGGTCGCCATCTTCGAGTGCCATTTCCGGTAGGTCACTCACCGCCGTAGAGTCGGTTTTAAGATCGAGGACGACCCGCCCAGTCGCCCTTACCGCTCTCATCTTCTCCACTAATTGCCGCTGCGCATCCAATTTGGCGCGCTGATCGGCAACTTCGTCGGGATTAACTCCCGAGGGTGCCATGGCATTTCGAGAGATGTCTTCTTCGAGTTTCTCGATCAGCTGATCCAGATCCTTCTGCTGGCCGATGCGCACCGACTCACGAGTGAATTCTGCCCCGAAGAGATAGGCATTCGCAGTGAATCCGCCGATGCGCGCGACCAGATGGCGAACGGTTTCGCCCGGCTCGGCCTGGTAGACGCCACCGACTTGAAATTCCCCTTCCAGTCGTATGAACTTACTCTGTTTATCGAGTGGAACCGCGAGGTCATTCTGAGAAAAAATGGTGATCACATCGTCCGGCTCGAGCGCTAGGTTGTTCTGCTCGTCGTCCTGCAATATCAGTTTTCCCAAATCAAAGGGGATGAGGCGTGTATTCAAGTCCCTAGGGTTCAAGCGCTGGATGACCGCATAGTCCCAGTTGATTTCGGGAGCATTGCGCGCAATCTGATTGCGCAGTTTCGCGGTTGTAGCCTCGGTGGCTGTTTTCCCCGAGACTGGCTGCGGCCCAAGCGGCTGGTCAAAGCTCTTGCCGACATCCACCGCTGAGTTGGGTTCACTTCCGCGGTGCGTGTCAATCGGTTCGCTGCCTAGCTTGTCTGAGTCTGCTAGCGGGCTAGTGGCGCGCCAGTACTCGCGGCCATTCTGTTCGTCGCTGCGTTCACCTGCGTTCGCTACCCAATTGGTGGCGCTCCAGTACTCGCGCGTCAGCAGCGCGTCCTGATTCGGAATCACGTCCTTCAGCCGCATGCCGCTGTGCCATTCGATACGACCGGGATGGGCGACGTTTCCCCGTAGCGTCACAGCCTTGTAAAAACGCGGAGAGAGCGCAAAAATCCGAACCACATCGCCGTCTTTCAATGTTCGGTCTAGCCCTGGTCCATCCAAAGGAAATTCTTCTACCTGGCGGGTGCTATGATTTTCGATGCGTTCGACCACCGCCTTCTGTCCATCCGCGGTAGTCGTAAGGCCACCTGCCATCTGGATTGCGCTCGCAAGCGTCAAACCATCCCGCAATTCGTAAATCGCCGGTGCATTCACGCTGCCGGCAATGGCAATTGCCGCCGGCGTGGGCGGGATATAGATGACATCACCGGGCAGCAATCTGACATCTTTCGATTTGTCCCCTTTCAGCAGCAGGTCGTAAAAGTCAAATTCGGTCACCACGCTGTTATTTCGCTTTAGTTGGATGCGACGCAGAGAGCCGCTACTTGAAGGTCCCCCTGAAGCGAAGATCGCGTTGACCAGAGTGCACAGGGAGCTGACGGTGTAACTTCCGGGACGCCGCGCCCGTCCGACTACAAAGATTTGAATTGATCGCAATTGTCCTAGGCTCACGGTTAGATCGAAATTGCGGAACACTCTTCCGATCGCGGCCCTGAAATATTGCGGCAGCTGCTCGTATTTCAACCCAGCCACAGAAAGCGTTCCTACCTTGGGCAGAAACACTTCACCTTCTCGATCGACCACAAGTTTGCCGTCCAGGGCAATCTGCCCCCAAGCGCGGATCATAATCTCGTCTCCGGGCCCTATCTGGTAATCGTCGGTTACTGGAATCCGGTCCACTGGAGCGAAGGTCGTGGGGACGCTCTCGAACAGGCTGTGTCCGTAGATCGGAAGCCTGCGACCAACCGAGCTAGCAACGAATTCTTGGAATTCGGTCGGCAGTTCTGGAGCCGCATCCATTCTCAAAGGCAAAGATCGCTTTGGATGGCGGATTAGCTCTCGATTTTGCCCGCGTCCTTCACTGTCATCATTATCGTTGTCATTTTCCGGCGTCGTCCTATCGGCGCGCGGCCCCGTGCCCGCTTGAATCTGCGTGCTGCCAGGGGGTGAATTGGCATTACTCTCGAAGTTCTGAGGGTCAGCTGGACAATCCCTATCCGCGCATTGCACGTCATCAGTGGCCGGTGTACGCAGCGTGGTTTGAGCCCACCCGAGACTTCCGAATGTGAGCAGACTTAGCATCGCTGTGGTCGTGCAGCAAAGCATTAACTTAGACGGTGTGGCGTTTCGGGCTGCTACGGCCAGGTTGGCTCGCATACTTCTCTCGGAGAATGAGCTTTTGGTGGCCATTGTTTCGGAGCGCATTGCTTCTGAAGGATTAGGTATTTTGTCCACTCCGGATGGAAGGTCGACCCGTGGTCCAACCAGCACCCTGGCCGAATCTGGATTGATACACTGCTTAATTTTGCCGAGCCGGACACCGACTGAAGGCTGGATGAACCGAAGAGCAGAGCAACGACCAGAGACCGGCAAAATGCCACAGAATTTCCAGCAGAGCAGGTCTAGAGACGTCTGCACGGCTGGGTTTGCCGATTTAACGGATTCCCGAAGTTGGGCAGTAGCATTGTGCCACCGGCATATTGCGCGGCCGGTTCCAAATCGTCCGCGTCGACCTCCACCGCCACGCATTGCATAATCGCGTCCAACGCGAGCACAACCCGAAAGTTGCTTTTCTTGCGGAGCAGCACGCCTTCCATCCCCGTCATAGGCCCGGCCTTAATACGTACGCGCTCGCCAACGACCAGGTAGGGATGGGGCTCAATCTTTCTGTATCCGAGAGCGGAGCGGAGTGCTTCGATTTCAAAATCTGGGAGCGGGGCGGGGTTTCGCCCAAAACCTACCAGCGAGAGCACGCCCGGCACCTCGAGTATGCGCACGCGCTCCCGAGGATTGATGCGCACAAACACATAATTGGGAAAAAGTGGCAGTTGAAGACTCATATCACTACCGTTTTTCCAACGGTGGCGCGTGGAATACAGCGGCAAGAAAGATTCGATCTGGCGCTCGTCAAAGTGCAAAGCCACGCTTTTCTCGTGGTGCGAATTGGTATAGGCGGCAAACCAGTTCGCCAAAAGCCCCTGAGCCAGTACCAACCCATGGATTGCAGGTGTTCTCGTTTGCCTTACCAAACCGGTGTCCATTTCCTGTGATTCCATGATTTATGCTGCCTTTCTAATGAAGCTTCGCTAGCCCCGCTTAGCGAGTTTTGGTTAGTACTTTCATATTCCGAAGTGACTGGCTACGTTCCCTACTGCAGTTACTCTGCCATCACTGTTTCGCTTCCGGACTTGCGCTTGTCTCTCTGTGGCTTGGACTTACGAGGTTGTTTGGCAGGTATCGTTTCCGTAATTCCCATGTCGGGCACCGGATTCGGGTTTCAGTGCTAAATCAGCAAAGATCGACTGAGGGCGCGATTTTCTGATCCGCAGTATTGAAAATATCAATGCAGTTGAGTAAGGAAGTTTGTTGACCGGAAGAGTTCTCTGACCTAAGATTTAGTTCATGTCAAGTCGGCATCTCTACGCGATGTGCATGTGCACCTGTTGTTGTTGTGCATCTGTGTGCGCTGGCGTAGGGAGATTGCCGATCTAATAGACTTCTAATCACGGCACTTATAAACCCACCGCCAGATGATCTGGCGGTGGGTTTTTTATTTCCCGGCAAAAACCGGGTGGGGACAAAAGGCGATGACAACCGCAACAACGGAAACCAAGGCACAGAGGGTGGAGCGTCTCAAGCGTTCCAAGAATCCCTGGGAAGGCTTAGGAGAAATTCGACGTTTCGCTCGCGAAGGCTTCACTTCCATTCCGCCAGAGTGGATAGGAACCTACTTTCGCTGGTGGGGCGTGTATACACAGGGCGACGGCGCGGGCGTGACTGGCGGCCAGGGCGGAGAAGGCCGGGCCCTGCAATGCTTCATGGTGAGAATCCGGATCCCCAACGGGCTGCTGCGTTCCGAACAACTGCGCGCCATTGCCGATCTCACTCATCGCTATGCTCACGGAATTGGCGATATCACGGTACGCCAAAACATTCAGTTGCACTGGGTTACGATCGAGGCACTCCCAGATGTGCTCGAAGCCCTCGCACGAGTGGGATTAAACACTATCAGTGCTTGCGGCGATGTTACGCGCAATGTCACCGGTTGCCCGGTTGCTGGAGTCGACGCCGACGAGATTGTTGACGCGTCGCCTCTGGCGCTTGAGGCGTCGCGAATGCTGGCAGGGAATAATGACTTCTACAACCTTCCTCGCAAATTCAAGATCTCGATTACAGGATGCCGCGTGTGGTGCCCCTATCCGGAGATCAACGACATTGGATTAACCGCTGTAACTCGGGTCGTACGCGGCATACCTGAAGTAGGGTTTTCCTTGCGCGTTGCAGGCGGCCTTTCTACCGAGCCTTACCTGGGGGCGCGCTTAAACGCGTTTGTGCAATGGCAGCAAGTGCTGCCCGCCGTTAAGGGGATTGCCGAACTGTTTCGAGACTCCGAGGTGTTGCGCGAACATCGCGACCGGGCACGATTGAAATTTCTCTTTCTCCGCCATGGATGGACGGCCGATAGTTTTCTAGAAGAATTACAGCAGCGCATCGGATTCAAATTTGATCCGGCGGTCGAGGAAATTCCGCCGGCGGACGTTTTCCGTGACCATGTGGGCATTCATCCGCAAAAACAACCAGGTTACTGCTATGTAGGTGCGTCCGTCCTACGCGGACGCATCACAGCCGAACAGATGCATTCAGCGGCTGATCTGGCTGATCGCTTCGCATCCGGCGAGCTACGCGCAACCAACATGCAGAACCTGCTGATCGTGAATGTTCCTGACGCTAACGCTGCGAACTTGGCCAAGGAATTAGACGCAATTGGCCTGCGCGTAGGAGGCTCGTCGTTCTGGCGCGGCACAGTTGCTTGCAGCGGCACGGAGTTCTGCAAGCTCGCTATTACAGAGACGAAGAGTTTTTCCCGCTGGCTTGTGGAAGAGCTCGAAGAACGTCTTCCGGGCTTCGATCAACACCTCAAACTGCATGTTACCGGATGCCCAAATAGCTGCGGACAACACTGGATTGCCGACATTGGCATCGATGGTAAGAAGATGAAGGTCGACGGTCGTCTTGTCGATGCCTACTACTTTTGCCTTGGTGGATCGCTCGGCCTCCATCAGGCCACGGCGCGGCCAGTGGGATATCGCTGCCCCGCAACCGATGTTCCCGAGGCGATCGAAAGATTGCTCCGCCAGTATCTCAGCGAGCGTCGGCCGGGAGAAAACCTGCGCCAGTTCTTTACCCGTCACACGGATACGGAGTTGCGCGAATTCCTGGCCGGTACTTCGGTCGAGGCAGTCTCTCGCGACGTGCCTCCGGCGAGAACCTTAACGCAATCGGCTGGAGGCGACGGTGACTGACTTATTCCCAATGTTTACGAAACTTGAGGGGAAGCATTGCCTGGTCGTAGGTGCGGGTAGGGTCGGCGAGCCAAAAATTAGCGGACTGATCGACACGGGCGCGCGGGTGCACGTTATTGCGATTACAGCCACTGACCAGGTTCGCGAGTGGGGCAATGCTGGGAGGATTGAACTAGAGCTGCGTGCCTTTTCGCAAATTGATCTTGCTGGAAAATTCCTGGTGATAGTGGCAACAGATTCGAACAGCCTTAACAAAATTATTTATCAGGAAGCGCAGCGCCGCGGAGTGCTCTGCAACGTCGTCGACGTTCCCGAATATTGCGATTTCTTCTATCCCGCAGTGGTGCGGCGCGGAGACCTGCAGATCGCGATATCGACCAATGGGAAGAGTCCATCGCTAGCCCAGAAGCTTCGGCAGCAATTAGAGCGGCAGTTTGGAGACGGATACGCCGTGTGGGTTGGGCAACTCGGCGAGACTCGCCGACTCGTTCTAGCCAGCGATCTCGATAAAGCCTCCAAGTGGGAGCTGCTGCACTCTTTGGCCAGCAGGGAAGCGTTTGAGGCCGCGCTGAGCAAGATTCCTGTATTGAACGGAGATTCGAGAGGAAGAGGGACTGAAATTGCGCCTGCGACAACAAGTGCGGCAGAGAGCATAGCAGCCAGCGCCCAAAGAGGTGGAGCATGAAGGGAAAGGTTTATCTAGTTGGCGCTGGTCCAGGCGATCCGGAGTTACTGACGCTGAAAGCTTTCCGTCTATTGCGAACAGCCGAGGCGGTTTTGCACGATGACCTGGTCGCGCCCGAAATTCTGCGGCTGATTCCGTCAAGCGCCCAGCTGCACAACGTAGGCAAGCGTTGTGGGAAGAAGAAGATCTTGCAAGGAGAGATTAATTGCCTGATGGTCGCATTGGCCGCTTCCGGGCTTCGCGTTGTCCGGTTAAAGGGTGGTGATCCACTGATCTTCGGTCGAGCTGGGGAAGAAATAGAAGAACTGCGCCGGAACAATATTCCGTTCGAAATCGTTCCCGGAGTGACATCCGCTATGGGTGCAGCCGCTGCGGCGCAGATCCCGCTGACGCATCGTCGAGCATCGTCTGCCTTGGTGCTCATTACTGCCCATGAATCTTCGGAGAAGCAGGTTTCTCGAAAACGATCTCCCGAGAACGATCTTTCGGATTGGAGCAAGTTTGTCAGGAGCGGAGCAACTCTGGCCGTTTATATGCCCGGACACAACTACTCCGATATTGCTCGACGTCTACAGTCAGCCGGATTGGCCACGGACACGCCGTGCATCATCATCTCGCGCGCCACCACAAAATATCAGCGAACGCATCGCACGACCGTCCGAGACCTGCCCAGGGCGCCGCAACTCGCTGCGCCCACACTATTGCTAGTCGGCGAGGTGGTACGTCTGGCAGATCCCGTTGATGTGTTGGAGGAGTTTGTGTTTCCCACCCGGTCACAGGAAACAGACCGCTCAATCCCCGCTAGGCTCCTCAATCCATTGCTTGATCACTCATCAAGCTTACGAGCAGAAGAGGAGCCAACCGCGTGAAAGACGAGATCACAGCCGTGCAATTAACCGCAGAGAGTTGGAACCCACGGCGCGTGCTGGCCTGGGCTTTTGACACTTTTGGAAACGATGTAGCCATCTCGTCGGCCTTTGGAGCCGAGGGCATGGTTCTCATTGATATGGCGTCACAGGTTCACAAGAAGTTTCGCCTCTTCACGATTGATACCGAATTTCTGTTTCCCGAGACGTACCAACTCGTCGATACCATCGAGCGAAAATACGAAATCAATATCGAGAGAGTGTTTTCCTCTCTGACGCCCGAGGAACAGGAGCAAGTCCACGGTGAGGCGCTTTGGGTGCGCGATCCTGACCAATGCTGCAATCTGCGGAAAGTTGAGCCGCTACGCCGCAAGTTGAAGGAACTGAGCGCGTGGATCACCAGCATTCGCCGCGACCAGACTTCATCCCGTGAACACGCGCGCAAGATCGAATGGGACGCAAAATTCGGTTTGGTAAAAATAAATCCAATCGCAGATTGGACTTCGAATCAAGTTTGGCGCTATCTTCTCGAGCACGGTGTGCCCTACAACTCGCTTCATGATCGGGATTATCCGAGTATCGGTTGCACGCACTGCACGCGGGCCGTCCGTCCGGGCGAAGATTCCAGATCTGGGCGCTGGCCCGGCATTGCCAAGACCGAGTGCGGCCTGCACGTCATTGAGAGTGCTCCGCCGAGCCTGTCGCCTGAAGCAGATGCCTAGGGCGTTCGGTTCATCCCCGATCTTTTTCTGAATCCCCGTTTTCTTTCGGATGACACGCGTCCGTCTCTGATAGGATTCACCCGTTCACTTCTAATGCGATTATTTGTCATCGACAGCGAATCCAGTCGGTGACTCGTGCGGGAGATTAATCGGACGACGATGATTCTGGCTGGGGACGTGGGCGGTACAAAATGCAATCTCGGATTGTTCCGGCAAGTGGGGACAAGCCTCCACCCGGTTTTTCAGCGCCGTTTCGCGACGCGAGATTATGCAAGCTTTGAAGATCTGGTCAAAGATTTTCTGAAACAAGCGGTAGTTGCCGGCAACGAACCGCAGCAGATCGACGCCGCTGGCTTCGGAGTGGCGGGAGTGGTAGCAAACGGCCGTCACTACTCAGAAAACCTTCCTTGGCTAGTGGACCCTTCGCCATTAACACAGAAGCTGAAGTTGAAAAAGGTACAACTGCTGAATGATCTCAGCGCCACTGCTTTCAGTCTGGAGCGGCTGTCAAAAGAGGATTTAGTTGTTCTGAACTCAGGAACTCCAGCGGACCATGGGACAAAAGGTGTGATCGCGGCAGGTACAGGGTTAGGAGAAGCTTTTCTTTTCTGGGGAGGCGAAAAATATCAAGTCTCTCAGGCCGAAGGAGGGCAAACCGAATTTGCGCCGCGAAGCGATCGCGAGATTCAACTTCTCCGCCACTTAAAGCTTCAATTGCCGCACGTATCTTGCGAGGAGATTATTTCAGGCCGCGGTTTTCGTCGAATTCACGAATTCCTGAATCCCGTTGTGCGTCACGAATCCTTCGATTCCCCGGCGGGCAATGCGGCGGGCGAGATTACGCAGCAAGGGTTGGCAAGGTCTTGTAAGGTTTGCGTTGAGACTCTCGATTTCTGGACCGAAGTGTTTGGCGCGGCGACAGGAAATTTCGCGTTGCAGATTATGGCCTTAGGCG
>Ga0070765_100002308_pt1 | contig 11930 bp, 12 predicted proteins | sample HubBroMetageWFT5_FD_71516 | JGI IMG/M metagenome (GOLD analysis project Ga0070765, IMG submission 71516) | Warmed and freeze-thawed soil microbial communities from the Hubbard Brook experimental Forest, New Hampshire - Hubbard Brook CCASE Soil... | ecosystem: Environmental > Terrestrial > Soil... | reverse complement strand
AAGCATAGGCTCGTACTGACAGAGCGCGGCTGTTTTGTGCCGTCGCCGGTATCGCAAGCGTGGAAGAGATGATCCACTTCGAAACCCGTAACGGCGAATGACCTCGATCTATTGAATCTGTGGATCGCCTTGGACGAGCACCATCGAGGTCGGTCCTCGGATTTCTGGCTGACTGGCACTGCGGGGAGCTTGCTGGCGTTCAGGCTAGTGGACGAAGATCACACATTGCTTTACGTGAGGTGTGATGAACCTGTGGACGGTGTTGTGCCGCTGCACATTCAATTCCTGCCCACGGAGGCTGTGAGCAAACGGAAGTTAATCGCGGGGATGTTGAAGGCGATCCCGCCATTGTTCGAACACATCAAAACCACAGCGAGTGCGGTGGTATCCGAAAGCGTATCGCCTAGCCTTATAAATTTCTTCCTGAAACAAGACTTTCAGCGTGTCGGCGACACCGACGATTTTCTTTTGGACTTCGATTCGGCCACAAAAATAAAAGGCCCGACCAGCTGGACGCAGAAGGCCGAGCCTGTCCTATGACTGAGAGTTGGGCTATCGTGGACCGATTGAATAAGAAAGACAACAAAAAGAAAAGCCCGACTCCTTCCGCGAGCCGGGCTTCCAAACTGCACCAGTCAAGTTCCGCCCAGAAGAGCCGGTGCCAATTCAGGCTGCGATACTGATCCTGTGAAATGCGAAACGCAATAAGAAAAACCTGACTCTCCTCGAAGCCGGGCTTTCCAAATTGCATCAGTCATACCACCGCCTGACGGGATATGCCGATGGAATTCAGGGAAGCATGTTGAACCTGTCTGGTAGCTAACGCAATAAGAAAAGCCCGACCGTGCAACAGCCGGGCTTCTGGCGTGTTCTGTATTCTGTTCGCCGAGGACGATAGCGCGTTGCGATTGAGTCCGCGACAAAACTAAACCCCGGAAGAGGAGTCAACCGGGGTTCCAACCATCGACCAAATCTCGCAGGAGTTTTAAAGTCGTGGTCAGGGCTGATATGTTCCTGCCGGGAATCGAATGGGTCAATAGGACAATCGCTTCATACGCGAACCCTAGAGTTTCTTCAAATACCCTTTGATCGCCCTGCGTATTGATTCGCTTACGGGCACGCCGATGGCTTCTTGGTGCTTGCGCAGCTTCGCGAGATCGTCTTTGTCCAGCCAAACGGCGTATTTCTCGCGGTCTTCGGATTCAGTCTGCCATTTCTTGCTCATTCCCAAAGCTTACCACAGTCCATCCACGTATATCCACAGGAACCCCAACACACGAACAGGAACAGCCCTAGGAGCCGACATCTGCGGGAAAGCGGGGTATTAGGCTATCGGCCCACAAAACTCACCTGAACGCCTCAGAATTGACTGTTACACGGATATCCATCGCCATCCATATGATACAATGATAGGTCGGGCCGATTCACTGTAATGTGGTGTTTCTAAGCACCGTTCGAGCCGAGCCTTTAAACTCAACAGGTTAGCCGAGAAGAGACCTTCACTCTATGACCATTTTTGTGGTGTTTATGCGGATTTCCATTGATATACGTGGATATCCATGGTAAGACGTAGTTTTTGTTAAGGAAGGTATCTATGAAAAAGACCCGACGCATGCACTTAACGAAGGATGAAGTGGAATCGATCCTGACCGTAGCGCGTAAGGACTCCAAACGAAATTGGTGCGCCTTGGTGCTGGCTTTGAACCACGGTTGCCGTGTCTCCGAGTTGGCTGGCGGTCGCAAGGAATCTTACAAAACCGTGAACGGTGTCACGAAGCACATTCCCGCGATGCTGCCCTTGCAGTTGACCGATATCGATTTTAAGAACAAACAGAATACGATTCGCCGCTTGAAGGGTAGCCGCGATACGACGCAGCCGTTCATCAATCACCGTGGCAAACCGTTGCTGTCCGATGAATCCGCAATCCGTGAATACCTCGCGGAGAGGATTGACGACGGCTCAGGGCTGTTGTTCACGGGTCAAAAAGGCCCGCTATCGCGTTGGACGTTGGACGAGATGTTCAAGAAGTATTGCCGTGAGGCTTCGGCGCAACGCGTTGAGAAGGGCTTTCCAGCGATCCCCGAGGAAGCGATGCACTTCCACACGATCCGCCACACAACGGGAACATTCATCAGTTCCACGCCTGACGCCACGGTATTCAAGACCGCCGCGTGGCTCGGGCACGCCAACGTTCAGAACGCTCAGATTTATTGGCACCCTGACTCTCGTGCCATTGGTTCGTACGTTCAGCAGTCCATGGTTCGCACGTTCGCTGGACTGTGATTGAACAAATTTCCGATTGACCCCGTTAGAAACATTGCGGTACAACCTACCCGTTGTTAGGGCGTCACTCACAACTGGGCGAGAGGCGTTGAGCAACAGGGCGGGATGCTTTGAGAGAGCGGCCCGCCTTTTTTCATGAGCGCCCGTCCCAAGACCCTCACGCAATAAACCAACGCATCCCAACGTTACATGCTGTTACATCCGAAATCGTCTGCGGCCCCAACATCGTTTACGCGTTGACCTGCTTGACGATTCGTGATGTCGGTGATTTTTATTCTGCGGATGGGTCCCCTTTTTGGAGGGGGCGGGGGATGCCTAGGTAGCCAAGCCCCCAGCCGTCAGCTTCGGTCGGGTGGCATCCGTCTGAGTCACCGCTTTTCCTCGATCCCGTTTACGTAAACCTGTTGGATTATAATCAAATCTTTCGAAGGGGGTGACGCCATGCTGAATTACGAAGCCCGTTATGGCTTCACTTGTACTCACTGCTTCGAGCGAAAGACCGGGGAGATGGCTGTGATTTGCTGCCAGTCGCGAGGATGCCCGCGACCTAGCCATTGCTAGCGCAGCTTGTCCCGACTCTGGCTCGAAGGTTCCCAGCAGCCAGTTCGTCGGTTCTGTTCGAGTGGTATCCGTCTGATCCGCTTCGCCATCTATCGACATCGTGAAAGGCTCCGCGCAGAGGTAGACCATTCGTGTGGAGAAGAGTCGTTGGTTGGTTTGTGGAAAACTGGGGTGCCTTCTCTCAACTGGTCGTTGGTCTGTTCGCGATTGTTCTCGCCTTGCGTCCCGGCAAAGTGACGGAGTTAGAGAGCAGCAAATGGTGGAAAATCGGTGCGCCTATCGTGGTCGGGTTTTTTGCTGTCACGGCCTTTGTACAGTCGTATAGGAGTGACGAGGAGTTGAGAGGACAAGTTCGAACGATGTATGCGAGGACTATGGTTGAGGCCACGAAGGACGACGTATCCACTTTGACGAGCGATATAGATTCTGGATTCAAGGCAGTGCTGGACGCGCTCAAGGTTAAAACTGGGAAGCCTCGGTCTGGTAAAACACTTGGAAAATCAGCCGAAGCCCGCTACCCGCTCCACCTCATACCAAGTGGACTCAGGCCCGAACACTGTCTACGGACCCTAGCCTGCAAGCAATTCAGGTAACAATTCAAAGCGACCAACCAATTCCAGCGGCGTTCCTTATCGAGTGCAACGGTCCAGTGAGCAAAGTGGAAGCATTCCTAGTGGGGCAAGGTGTCATGATGTCAGTGATGTACGGGACGTTGCCCGGTAAGCCCAATGTTGCGGTTGTGAGAATTGGTTTTCCCCAGTTGACGCCACAAAGTCCTCTGGTGGTGACGCTGTCGTCTCACCAAGACATCGGAGTTGTGGTAATCGAACCTTACAGACAGTGATAAACTCAGCCACCCGCCATCTCTGGCCTTGGAGACCTTCATGGACAGAGCGACCTTCGACCGGAAAAGCCGGCCACACCTTAGCTCTAAAATCAAGTTATCCACGTATTGTCTAGGCCCATACCTTTGTAGGATTCTCGGCCTATGTTCGATGCCCTACTATCGAGAGAGGATCCTGAGCCAGCATCTCGGCGGCGAACGAAAAACATCCTTCTTGTTGATGACAGCGAAAGTGTCCGTGTCGCCACCCGCCTTGTCATAGAAAGCTGCACGAACTTTCGGGTCTGCGGCGAAGCTTCGCACGGAGTTGAAGCCATCAACAAAGCCCAGTCCCTCAATCCCGATGTCGTAATAATGGATTTAGCGATGCCGGAGATGAACGGAGTCGAGGCGGCGAACCTGCTGAAGAAGAGAATACCCGAAGTTCAGATTGTTCTGTTCACGCTCTACGCCGATAAAGTGAATGCACCTCTATCAGAAGCATTCGGCGTTACGACGGTTGTGTCAAAGAATGATGGTTTTGAGCCCTTGGTTCATTGCCTCAATGGGCTACTCGGTCCGGCTTGATCTTTGCCAGCAAAACCGGCCTCAATTTACCGGAGGCAACTTCCCAACAACCTGCCGCCACTTTAAATTGTACGTTTGTGTTCATTGACCTGAGATTTTATCGCGGGGATTAATTCGGTCCCGAGTTCCATCTTTTCCAAGAACGAGTCAGCACCCAATTGTTCCGCTAGCCTCTTGGTCTCTTCATCGTCCCAAATCGAAATTGCAATTAACCGACACCCGCTCGGCAACTGAGAACGGAACGACATCGAATCAAATTTATGTATGTCCGGCATGCGCAGGTCTAGCACGAGAACTTGCGGATTTAACTCATTCGCAAGCCGCACCGCGCTGGAAAAGTCGACAGCTTGTCCGATGACTTGAATGTCGGAATCGCCTTCCAACACTCGGCAAATAGCTTGGCGAACGGTAGGAGAGTCGTCAGCGACGAGCACACGTATAGGCACCTTTCACCCCATTTGAAAGACGTGCGAAGCATAATATTCGCTAGCGTGCGAAGCAACATCTCCCTTATCCGTAGGGCCACCGTACATAGCGGGTATGCAATTCAAACTTGGAAATAATTCAGTTCACCGGAGGCAGTTTCCCAATAACCTGGCTCGCTCCCACGCTGGCGCTCAAGTCGCCCTTTGCGCCGAACGCTACGTTGAATTGCGTACCAGCGGTGGTGTTGAAGACTGCCTTCACGACGCCTTCTTCGATCTTACCGTTGGGTAAGACGAATTTGATACGGTCGCCCACTTGGGGGAGCTCTTGGTCTGGATGGTTTTTCATCGCCACGCGGGGAAGTTACCATCCGCAGGCTTTAAGGCGCAACGTGTAGGCTTGTGTAGGCTTGTGTGTCCTTATACAGGCTTGGCACAGCTGACCTTGGTCTAGTTGTTAGAGAGCCGCCGCTTGTCCGCGAGAGCCTTTGCGGCAGCTTCTGCTGCCTTCGCGGGCGCAGCTGCTTCCCCGTGATGTTCCGCGTTCCACTTGTCTTGAACTGCCTTACGCTCTATTTGCGTCACCCGGTTAAGCTCAGTCTCAGCCTCGGCATCTTCCCGGACGTTCTGCTCCTGCATCGAAGTAGAAACCTTGAACATCAACACGAGAATTCCGATTGCCGCCACGATAACAACGGTTTTCTTGGCTTCCACGGGCCTCTCCAAAGTTTTGGAATCGTTCCGAGCATAACTCTGTGCGATTGAAAGCCTTTTGTCACTAGAACTGCCAGCTAACAGTTACTGGCCTTAAGGCCGAATTGGGCACCAGCGGCCCACTTGACTCCACATGGTATAATAGTAGGGTAAATCGAAACCACGGCTCGGTATCCTACCGAGAGACGGGTCTCCATTCAGGAGGCTCGTGTGCCAACAAAACTCATAGTTGATCCGTACTGCGACGGAGGTACTTCGCCCCCTCAATCGCCTTGTGATATCGTCCCGCCAGCGACACCCGAGAAACGGAAGAGAGGCAAGTGCATGTCTCGCCGTTCTCAGGTCGGTTCCATCGAGAAAAGCGGTAAATGGTACGTCATTCGGTATTCGAAGGATGTCCCGGGGCAAGATAAGCGGATTCACGCAAGCCAGCGCGTATGTCCGATATCGGGACCGGGCAGCCTAACCAAGGCCGAACGTAAGACCGAGGCTCTTGAGATCGTGATGGCCAGTGGTGTTAACGATGTCCAGCAATTCTTCGAAACCACCGTTGGCGTTACCTTTCGAGAGCAAGCGGAGAAATTCATCCGGCAAAAGACCATCAGCAAACGAAAACCACTAAAACCGGCAACGCTCTGCACTTGGGAGAATTGTTTGGAAAAGTGGCTTAACCCGAATATCGGAGACCTTCCGTTGGCGAACATCAACAACGCGGCTATGAAACAACTGGTTGCGAAGATGGGCGCGGCGAAGCTGTCCGCGAAAACCATCATCAACTACACAGGTTTGGTGAAGTTGATTGTGGCGTCGGCGAAGAGTGAAGAGGGCGAGCCGCTGTTTCCGCGCAAATGGGATTCGGAGTTTATCGACCTTCCCATTGTGAAGGATCAGCGCCAACCCAAGTTCTCTGCCGAGACGATGAGTGCCATCGTCCAGAACACAGTGGACAATACCGAGTCCTTTACGCATTACTGGCAGGCTCGGGATTGAGAATTGGCGAGGCTCTTGGACTCGAAGTCGCACACATCTCAAAGGATTTCCGAACGCTGCATATCAGGCAATCCGCTTGGGAAGGCTCGACGCAGAAGCCCAAGACCGCTAGCGCAGTTCGGGACGTGGACCTATACCCTGCCCTCGTGACGATGCTGAAAGAGCTAATCGGAGAACGCAAGGATGGTTTTGTGTTCCGTAACGCAAAGGGCCGACCGCTTGCACAATCGAACGTCTTGCGGCGCAGCCTCCATCCCGTATTGGAATCGCTCTCAGTTCCCAAGGCGGGCTTCCATTCATTTCGGAGATTCCGTGCAACGCATCTCAGCAAGTCACGTGTGCCGGAATCATTGGTGAAGTTCTGGATGGGACATTCGGAAACGAACCAAACCGAAGAGTACATGAAGTTGTTCGATGAAGTTGAATATCGCAGAGAGGTCGCGGACACCATCGACTGGGCTTCGACGTTCTGCCGGAAAAGCCAATTGTCCGTAATGTCCGTAGAAAATCAGCAAGAGTTGAAGTCGGAGTCGCAGCCTAAATGACTGATTGGGGAAGGATTAAAATGGTGCGCCCGGGGGGACTCGAACTCCCGACCTTCTGGTTCGTAGCCAGACGCTCTATCCAACTGAGCTACGGGCGCACTGTGATTTGTAAATTGTAACATGAGGAGGAATTAGGATTCTAGAAGAGGGCGGCATAAAGCTGCCTCTGCGAGAGGCAGGAAAAGCCCAAGAGAAAAGCGGCACCCTTAAAAGGGTGCGCCTACACAAGAAAGAGCGTCGTTCGGACCGGTTTCGTTTTATGGATTTGCTGGGGTGGGGTTGGGGGCGTTGGGGGTTAATTTGCGGATGACGAATTCCTGGAGGAGGTTGGTGGCGGCGTTTGCGCCAATGTTGATCAGCGCGTTTTGAAATGTCAGCGATGCATCGCGATCGGTGGATGGATAGTAGAGATTGGAGATGCCGCCGGCGGCGAGGCTGCCGAGGATGCCGGAATAGTTGGGCTGCCAGTGGCCATTGTCGCCCTTGCAGGTAACGGACATGGCGATGGCATAGAGAGCGCGGGAACGCTTGCTGCCGGTTCCCTTATAAAAATAGCGCGGATCCTGTTTCAGGATCGAAGGAAGTATGGCGCTGCCGATGAATGTGCCGATGACGCCGTCGGCATAGGATGCGGCGTAGCGTTTTGCGTAGCCCTGGGCGCCCTGCCCATATCCACTGAAATCGTTTTGTGATTGCTGAACTCCCGCGATTACCGCGGTTATCCCGAAAGTGACTGGATCGATGCTGGTTTTCCAGGCGAGCTTGAATTTCTGCTTGGAGGACATCGCTACGGCATTGGGAACGTAGGTGACGTAGAAATTCGGGAGGACGCCGAGCACGCGCTGCTTTTCTTCGTCCTTGATCTGCTCTTCCGCGATGTCCACCTGCAGCGGAACGACGCGCACTTCGGTGATGGCGGTGGCAAGGGTCAAGGTGATTTGCGGGACACGGTAGGCTTCGCCTGAATGCAGCTCGCCGGAAAATTCTTGCGGAGCAAAGCCGGTGCTCGTGATGGAGAGATGGAACGGTCCGGGAGCGATAGCGGGAAAGGAAAATTGTCCGTCTTCACCGGAGAGCACTTCCTGGCCGGCGGATTGATCGTCACGCGTGAGCTTCAGGTGCGCTCCGACGATGGCGGTGCCGGTTCGATCGACGAGGATTCCGGTGATGGTTCCTGAAGGTTGCTGGGCAGGGGCGGGATTGGCGGGTTGCGGGGATTGAGCCGCGGCCGGCAAAATGCAAAGAAAGGTGGTGGCGATCAGAGCGAGCAGGGCCGTACGGATCCGCGGATCGTGGATAAAGAGAATGTTCCCTGCGGAATTCACATTTACTACTCTAGGGCCTGGAGTTTCGAGGGGCAAGCGGGGAGTGCTTATAGTTGTTTGAGGGGGTAGCTGTCCGGAGAAACAGGTGGAAGGGGAAGGGCAGATTTCGGGGTTTCGGTGCGCGGAGAACATAGGTAATTGATGCAGGGAAACGGGCACACGCCGCCTGTGGTCTCGCGGAGAAACCACCACCAGGGGGAAAACCCAAGAGGACCGATCTGAAGATCGGCCACTACAAAGATTAGGAGCGGAGGAAGGATTTGCCGTGGTGTTCGGCGCCGCGGAAGAGGAGGAGGGCGAGCGAGAGGATGGTGACGACTTCGAAGCCGGCGAGGGCCCACTGATAGCCGAAGTGATCGCGAAGGGCGTATTGGATGGAGTTAGTTGGCGAAGCGAGGAGAATGCCCAGTTGATAGGCGAGGCCGGGCATCAGGCCACGTGCGGCGTCGGCGGCCAGTTCGTTGAGATGCACGGGGATGACGCCCCAAGCGCCTTGCACTCCCATCTGCATAAATATGGCGGCGATGGTGACGGCGACCAGAGTGTGGCCGAAAGCCCAGAACGGGATGACGATGAGGCATAGGCCGAGGGCGCACATCATGCTGCGGCGGCGTCCGGCGACTTGCGAAAAATGTCCGAAGATAACTGCGCCAATGATCGCGCCGATGTTGTACAGGATGGCGATGTTGGCTCGCTGCGACGGAAGGGCATGGTGGATTTCCTGAAGGAAATCGGGGAAAAGATCTTGCGTACCGTGGGAGAGGAACATCATGAAGGTCATCAGCACGATCAGATATATGAAAATTTTCCAGTGGCGGGCGACTATACGGAGGACGGCGCCGGTGGATGGCGCGCGATGTTGGGCCCAGGCTTCGGACTCGGGAACTTTTGTGCGGATATAGAGCGCGAGCAACGCGGGCAGCGCGCCCAGCCAGAACATCCAGCGCCAGCCTAACGCGGGAAGCACGAAACGCGCAGCCATGGCGGCGAGAAGATAGCCGGCGGAGTAGCCGCTTTGGAGAATGCCGCTCAGGATACCGCGCCAACGCGGCGGCGCGGCTTCCATCGCAAGCGATGCGCCGACTCCCCATTCACCGCCCATACCGATGCCGAAGAGTGCGCGGAGAATAAGGAACACGGTGTAGTTAGGCGCGAAGCCGCAGAGCAACTCGATCCCGGAAAAATAAATTACGTTGGCCATCAGCGGGATGCGGCGGCCGTAACGATCTGCCAGCAAGCCAAAGAGAAGCGCGCCGACGGGACGCATCGCGAGCGTGGCGGTGGTGGTGAGGACGATTTCTTTTTTCGTCACGCCGAATTGATGGGAGAGCGTGTCGATGAGAAAGACGACCACGAAGAAATCGAAGGCGTCGAGGGTCCAGCCGAGGAAGCCCGCGAGGACGGCATGATGCGAGCCGGGCTTTGTGACCTCAGTGATCGAGTGGGAGGCGTTAGTAGGATTCATTTCGTGAGTGGCGGTGTGAGAGCCGCAAAATTCAGTTCCTCAGCGGCTAAAGCCGTAACGCAAATGCAAAATTTATGTCGGACCTAAGGTCCGACCCCCGGTGCCCGCACAATCCGACTTCCTGCACGTGGAGAACAGCTCATGTGGTGACGCGCCACTCGTTGGGTTTGGGCATGAGGCGATAGAGGGCCACGCCCGAGGCAATGGAGATCAGACCGAGAATAAGGCCGGAGGTGTAGCGGCCGAAACAGAACTGGCCGATGGAAAAGAGCGCGGTGTACACAAAGACGCAGCCGATGAACCAGCTGGCGAGATTGCGGCCGAGATCCTGGGTGACTTCTTCGATGCCGCTGACTTTGGCGATGGGTTTCCAGCCGCGGACGTCAGGGCGGACCTTGCGATAGAAAGCGACGAGGGTTTCGCCGGGTTCCGCTGGCGTGAGAAGAGTGACGGCGACCCAGACGATGGTGGTGATCGCGGTGGTGGTGAGCGTGGTCTTAGCGAAGATAACCGGCTCCGACCCCACAAACAATTGCGGGCGGCCGAGAACGGCGGTCCACAGGGATTGGCTGTGGAGCGCGAGGGTGGCGACGATGGCCGCGGCCATGGCGGAGATTTCGCTCCAGGCGTTTACGCGCCACCAATACCAGCGCAGCAAATAGACGCCACCGGTGCCGGCGCCAAGTTCAAGGACGATCTTCCAGCCCTCGCCGACAGATTGGAGTTGCATGGAGACGAATGCGGCGGCAACAACCAGGAAAAGTGTAGCGACGCGCGAGGCGTTCACGTAGTGCGATTCGCTGGCGTCTTTTTTGAGGAAGCGGCGGTAGAAATCCTCGACAAGATACGAACTGCCCCAATTGAGTTGCGTGGCTACGGTGGACATGAAGGCAGCCATGAAGCCAGCAAGGAGGACGCCGAGAAGGGCATGTGGTGTGTGACGAGTGGCGACGAGCATGTAGCCACGTTCGGGTTGCGCGAGGTTGGGATAGAGAACGACGGCGACGAGAGCGGTAAAGATCCAGGGCCAGGGGCGAAGCGCGTAGTGGGCGAGATTGAACCAGAGGACGGAAAGGACGCCGTTGCGCTCATCGCGTGCGCTAAAGATACGCTGGGCGATATAGCCGCCGCCGCCAGGTTCCGCGCCGGGATACCAGAAGGCCCACCACTGCACTGTGAGATGAACGACGAAGGTGATGACGGGGAGGGTCCATAGAGCTGTGGCGGTGAAACCACGCGAGAAATCGGGGAGCAGACCGGTGATGTCGCTGGCATTTGGCCCGGCTTGTGCGCGCATTGCGGCGAGTTTTGCGAGCAGTTGCGGCATGCCACCGACAGCCTGGATGCCATACCACGCGACGGCGATGACGATGGCCATTTTCAGGACGAACTGGAAGAGATCGGTCCACAACACACCCCAGAGGCCACCCAGGGAAACGTAAATTCCGGTGAACGGCATAAGGAAGAAAACGCAGATGGCCAGGCCTTTGGCGTCGGTGATGCCCATTGAGGTGCTGATGATGTTGACCATCGCCTTGGTGACCCAGCCGAGGATGAGACAGTTCATCAGGAGGCCGAGGTAGACGGCACGGAAGCCGCGAAGGAAGGCGGCCGGTTTACCGTGGTAGCGCATTTCGGCGAATTGCACGTCGGTGATGAGGCCGCTGCGACGCCAGAGGCGGGCGAAGAGGAAGACGGTCATCATGCCGGAGGGAAGGAAGCTCCACCACAGCCAGTTCCCTGCTATGCCCTGGGTGTAGACAAGGCCCGCGACGACTAGCGGGGTGTCTGCAGCAAAGGTGGTAGCGACCATCGAAGTGCCAGCCAGCCACCAACTGACTTCCCGGCCCGAGACGAAATAATCGGCCGTACTTTTGCCAGATTTCCCTCGGAAATAAAGACCGAGGAAAATGGTGACGATGAGGTAGGCAGCGATGGCGGCCCAATCGAGAGCGGTTAGCGGCACGGTGTTTTCTTTCTCCCAGGATTTCGTGGATAGACTGAGCTTTTCGAAAATCGGAGCGCCTTGCTGGCGGGTAAGGCAGGAAAAGCAAGAATAAGACGAGGCGTCGTTTGGGTCATGAATTTGCCGCTCAGTTTCGCCGTCCCGCCGCTGGAAGTCAAAGGGTTTATAAAACGGTTCAATAACGGAAATCGAGGGAAAGAAAAACCCCGGTTCGCTGGGGGGAGCGAACCGGGGCGGGGGGTAC
>Ga0070765_100002306_pt1 | contig 11932 bp, 10 predicted proteins | sample HubBroMetageWFT5_FD_71516 | JGI IMG/M metagenome (GOLD analysis project Ga0070765, IMG submission 71516) | Warmed and freeze-thawed soil microbial communities from the Hubbard Brook experimental Forest, New Hampshire - Hubbard Brook CCASE Soil... | ecosystem: Environmental > Terrestrial > Soil... | reverse complement strand
CAGCGCGGCGCGAAGACCAGGTGATCGTGGCCGAGGTCAGCGACCAGGGTGGAGGAATTCCTCAGGATGCGCAGGACAAGGTATTCGAGCTTTACTTCACCACCAAGAAAGATGGCAGCGGCATCGGCCTGGCGCAGACCTATCAGATTCTGCAATGGCACTACGGCTCGGTCGAATTCGAGTCGGCTCCGGGGGCTGGAACGACGTTCCGCTTTCACATTCCCGCGGCAAGCCGACCCGCCGAAGCCAGTCATGAATATGCGGCCGGGACGACAACTCACAGTGACTAAGGACTTTCCCGGTCGCTCACCGTTCTCATTATTGTTTCTTCACCGCGCCCGGCGCGGCGAAGGCGTAAAATCAGGCTGTTTCGAGCTTCATCGCGCGGAACCCCGGGTATGACTCTGGCCACAGTGCTCTGCGTAAGCATCCTCTACGGAGCGACGGCAACGCCGCCGCCCGCCGCGGTTTCGCGTGCACTTCCAACGCGCGCGTCGCAGACCTCTTCCGCCGACAAGACCACTTCCGCAGCCCAAACCCAGGATCAGGCAACTCCGGAGGGACAAAGTCAGGCGCCGCCCTCAACCCCGCCCGACACAAAAACACCCTCAACCCAGAATGGACCGAGCGCTCCAGTCGTGCGGCATCGTGCGCACAAGAAAAAACCACTTTCGCTGAATTGCAATCCGGCCGCCCCGGTTCCCGTCTCAACAACAGCCGGCCCTGGGACATCGGGATCTCCTGCTTCCGACTCAGCCCCTCCGAGTGCGTCCGCCGCCGACACTCCGCCGTCAGCCGCACTCTCAGGAAACACTCCAGCCATCACCGCCGCCGGCAATGCCCCGGTAAACTGCCCTCCCAAAAAAGTGATTGTGCCGAACGGAGGAGTTCCCGATCCGACCGTTCAACTGGCCGGAGGCTCAGGCCCCGACAAGGCATCGCAGGATTCCGCCAATCAGATGCTGACCACGACCGAGCAGAACCTCAAGAAACTCGAGGTCCGCAATCTCTCGCCCAACGAGCGAGACGTGGTCACGCAAATCCGGGGATTCATGGATCAATCGAAAAAAGCCGCCGCTTCCGGCGACGCCTCGCGCGCCCGCACCCTGGCCTGGAAGGCTCAACTACTCTCCGAAGACCTGCTAAAACCGAAGCAGTAGTCGAGGAGCGAGGTCTTTCTTATCGACTAAGAACCGGGTGCCCCATTCTCGCGCGTCCCGTGCGCGAGAAGTGGGAATCTTTGCACCCCTGAGCTGTTTCAAGCTTTTCGCTGACGCCGCACCGACTCCCCTCACTTTCCCTTAGCCCGCGCATCGTTCACCTTAGCCAGCAGCTGTTGCGACATCGGCTGCCACGGACTTTGAATCTTCGCGCCTTCGCTAAGCACGTCGCGCGCCTCCGTCAGCTTGTTCAATTTTCCGTAAGCGAAACCCAGCCCATACAAAGCCCGCGCATACTGCTGATCTTCCTGTCCTTTCAAAAGGACCGCCGCCGTCTTGAGTTCTGGAATCGCCGACGCAGTCTTCTCCTGCTTCAGATAGGCGAACCCCACCGTATTGTGTGCCACTCCCGCCGAGACTTTCCGCCCTTTGTCGGCGTCGGGAGCATCCCCCTTGGCCACGTCGATCACTTTCTGCGCATAAGTAATCGCCTTGGCCGCACTGCCTGCCTTGGAATCGTCGCCGTAGAAATTCGCCAGCAAAAGCAACGCCGGTAGCGAGTTCGGATTCGCGGTCAGTGTCTTCTCCGCGTAAGCCACCATGCGCGCATTGTCCTTCAACTGGCTGAGCGCATCGAGCGCGAAGCTCGACACCGAATCCTGAAACTTCGAATCAGGAAATGCCGCCGTGAACTTTTCGATGTCGGCCATCCGGGCATTCGGATCACTTTCCGTCGCGATGGCGTTAAAGCCGGAAGTCTCCAGGAAATCGCAGGTGCTCTGCGCGGCCGCCTTTTCCTGGCTCACCTGCTCGGCAAAGTCTGCATCGCTCATGGCGTCTGGCTTGGGCTCCTTGCCAATGGAGTGGCAAACTTCACCGCCTTTCGCCGCGTAGTCCATCGCCTTGGAATTATTCTTGGCCTGCTGCGCCAGGCCGATCTGTGAAACCATAATCTCGAGATTGTGCGGAGAACCCGCCAGCGCCTTATCGCCGTAATCGAGCGCTTTTTGCAGATCGCCGCTCGCCTGGTAGGCCTGCGAAATCTGCCAGTTCCCATAAGCCACGGCAGCCGGGTCCGCAGAGAACTTTTGCACGAAGGCCTGATACATGGCCAGCTTCTTCTGCGGATCCGGCTCGTTGGTGATGTCCTGCAGCGCGTGGTCCTGGTCTGAGCCCGCAGCGATCACAATGCGATCGACCTGGGCTTGCGTAGTTGAAACCGCGAATGCAACGAAGAAGATAGAAACCAGCAGCAGCGAACCGCAGCGTCTCATAGCCCGCCTCCGGTAACGCAAAGATGTAAAAGATGGGGCCCAATCCGAAGCAGCAGGCGAATCCTAGCGCTGAACGCCTCCGCACGCAAGAGCAGCGCGATGCCCTGGCGCGATTCGCGACGCCCGACGCCGCCACGATTCGCGTATCCCCGGACGCCCTCGTCCGGGGAGGCAGCGAGTTGACCTGCCCACGCCGTGGCAGCGCGGGGCGGGCGTGGGCGTCCGCCCCTACGTGGTTCGCGCACGTCCCTGACTCCGTGGTGAATTGCCGTCCGCTCGGCTAAAGTAAACAGATGCGTGCCATTCTCGGCCAGCGTCCGCTGCGTTTCGTCTTTGCCGCCAACGTGATCTCCATGTTGGGCAGCGGAATGAACTCGGCCGCCGTGGCCTGGTACATTCTCGAAGCCACGCACTCCGAAATGGCGCTGGGGACGTTTGCCGTTCTGCAGACCCTCCCCGCCATGCTCATGCTTCCCTTCACCGGCGTCATCATCGATCGCGAAGATCGCCGTCGGCTCGTCATGTGGCTCGACGCCGTGCGCGCCGTGATCATCGTCACCGTCGCCATTCTGGCATTCCGCCACCGGGTTCAGATCTGGCAGCTTTATCTGATGAATACACTGGTCGCCGCCGGCTTCTGGATGTTCTGGCCGACCATCACCGCGCTGATTCAGGAACTCACGCCCGAAGGCGAGTTCGTGCACTCGAACACATTTCTTATGGCAGGCGTGCAGGGCGGATGGCTCATCGCCGGCTCCCTGGTCGGCTTCATGTACAACCACATCGGCCTCGGAGGCGTGCTGCTCATCGACGTTTCGACCTACGTGGTCTCGTTCCTCTGCTACTTCGCCGTGCGCAAGGGACGTCATGTCGTGCCGCGTCCCGAGGAGTTACGCGCCGACATTCTCGCCGCAGAGAGCCAGCTGGAGCGCTTCTGGCGCGAGATGAAGGAGGGTCTGCACTTCCTGCGCGATCATCGTCCGGTAGTGCTGCTGGGCATGAGTTGGGCCTTGTTTCTCGGCGCGATGATCACCGGAGTCGTCGTCACGCCCTCGCTCAGCGACCGAGTCTTTCACGCCGGAGCCGTCGGCTACGGCTGGCTCAATGCCGGATGGGGCACCGGCGCCTTCATCAGCGCTTTGTTTGCGCCGCAGGCCATCGCGTATCTCGGCGGCCGGCGAGCCGCCGCTTTCTCCATGGCATTGCTGGCCGTGTGCGTGGTCTGCGCCCCGATCTCCGGATTTCTCTTTCTCGCGATCTCTCTTTATTTCATCATGGGATCGGGACGCGGTCTCGGCGGCATAGCCATGAATACCAGCCTGATGGAGATGGTCCCCAACCATCTGATGGGCCGCGTGCAAAACGCGTTCAACTTCTTCGGAACGTTCCTTCAGCTTGTCTTGGCGATTTGCGTCGGCGTAGTCGCGCATAAAGTAAGCCTGGTCCTGGCCTTCGCCATCCTCGCCTGCGTCTACGGCCTGTCGTTCGTAGCCTCCAGCTGGCCGGTAGGGGCGCCAGTCCCCGTCGAGGAGGTCGTGGAGCTAGGTCAGAAGTAAAAAGTCAGAATGCAGAAGTAAGAGCGTATCCCGAAGGCCGTTACACCCGCCTCCACTACCACATTTATGTTCTGCATTCTGACCTCTGACTTCTGACTTTTCTGCCGGCCTGTTATTCTTTCCCCTTCGCCAGGAGCTCACATGTTCCCCGACCTGCAGGGCCGCAACGCCGTCGTCTTCGGAGTCGCCAACAAGCGCTCGATCGCCTGGTCCATCGCCCAGGGACTGCACGCCGCCGGCATGAAACTCGCCATCACCTACCAGAACGAGCGCATGGAACTGGAGGCAAAAGACCTGATCCTCTCGCTCCCCGGCGCCGAAGCCTACATGTGCGACGTTTCCAAAGATGAAGAAATCGCCCGCCTCTTCGCCACGCTGAAAGAACGCCACGGCAAACTGCACACGCTGGTGCACTCCGTCGCCTTTGCCCCCGCCGACGAACTCAAAGGAGATTTCACCAACACCACGCGCGAAGGCTTTCGCGTCGCGCTCGATGTGAGCGTTTATTCCCTGATCGCAGTCTCCCGCGCCGCGGCCCCGCTCATGGAAGACGGCGGATCGATCATTACCATGACGTATTACGCATCCGAAAAAGTTGTGCCCCGCTACAACGTCATGGCCGTGGCCAAGGCCGGCCTCGAATGTTCCGTCCGCTATCTCGCATACGAACTCGGAAAAAAGAAGATTCGGGTCAACGCCATTTCCGCCGGACCAATCAAAACCCTTGCGGCTCGCGGCATCTCCGGCTTCGGCGACATGCATAAGACCCACGCCGAGCGCGCTCCGCTGGGCCGCAACGTCGAAGTTTCCGAAGTCGGCAGCACCGGAGTTTTCCTCGCCTCCGACGCCAGCAGCGGCATCACCGGCGAAGTCATCTACGTCGATTGCGGATACAACATCATGGGCTTTTAGATCCCCGTGAGGAGCGCATTCGCGGCAGCGAGAGGGAATGAAATTTTCGCCGATAACACGGAACGAAACCAACCCGGAGGGCGGCATTCATTAGCCCCGGACGTAAGTCCGGGGTGCAGTCAGCAAAATGGAACGAGTCCCGCAAGGGACGGCACCGGTTCGATCCGGACTCGGCACGGCTAAAATTCACTGATTTCCTATGAAACCCAATTGCAGATTCTCCCCGACGCTTTTCGCGACCCTGATCTCAATCCTGTGCGCTTCCCTCCCCACGCGGGCCCAATCTCCCGCACCCTCGCGCGCCGCCGCCATCCTCGACTCCATGCCGCACGCAAAACGAATCGAGCAGGCTTCGATCTCGCCTGACGGAACTCAGGTCGCCTATATCATCGCCGGCGAACTCGCGGTAGTTCCGTCGAACGGCGGAACTCCGCAGCCCGTCACGGTGGAAGGCAAGCTCGCGCCGCGCGACTGCTCCTGGTCCGCCGACTCGAAACAGATCACGTTCGTCGCCGACCTGCCCGGAGACATTCCTTCTGCTCAGATCTGGACCGCGGCCATCGACGGCAGCGCGCCCGTAAAGCGAGCCGAAGTAAAAGGCTATGCCGCAGCCCCAAGCTTTTCACCCGACGGCTCAAAGATCGCGCTGCTCTACATCGAAGGCATTCCCCGAACCGCCGGCCCGCTGCAGCCCATGACGCCGCTCGCCGGAGTAATCGGCAGCCAGATTTACGAACAGCGCCTCACCACCATCGACCTGAAGACAAATACCCTCACCCAGGTCTCGCCCGCCGACGTTTACATCTACGAATATGACTGGACGCCGGACAGCCAGGGCTGGGTCGCAACCGCCGCGCACGGCGCCGGCGACGCAAACTGGTACGTTGCTAGGCTCTACGGCATCAACGCGCAGTCCGGAGAGTTGCGCGAGATCTACGCTCCGAAGTGGCAGCTCGCCGAGCCCCACATCTCGCCCGACGGAAAATATGTCGCCTTCATTGAAGGACTCATGAGCGACGAGAGCGTCAACGGCGGAGAAATCTACGTCGTCCCCGCATCCGGAGGCGCCGCGCGCAATCTCACGCCAAATATTCACAGCTCTCCTTCTCAACTAGCTTGGACGGCTCCCGATCGAATTACCTTCGCCCAAAATTTAGACGGATATTCCGGCCTCGCCACCGTGAGCGCCAACGGTGGCGCAGTGCAAACGCTCTGGACCGGAGAGGAAGTCCTGGGCGTCACACCGTCGCCAGGCGCATCGTTCTCCAGCGACGGCAAGTCCACGGCCCTCATTCGTCAGTCGGGCGCCACTCCGCCTGAAGTCTGGGCTGGGCCCATTGGCCGCTGGAAGCAATTGACTGCCGTCAACGCAGCCATCAAGCCCGCATGGGGCGAATTGCACAACTTTCACTGGACCAACGACGGCATGCAGATCGAGGGTTGGCTGATGCTGCCGAAAGATTACGCCCCCGGCAAAACCTACCCGCTCGTCGTCAACGTGCACGGCGGACCGTCATCAGCCTGCGGACCGCACTTCGACGCGAGAACCATGGGCTCCGAATCAGCGCTGGGCTATTTCGCATTCTGTCCCAACCCGCGCGGCAGTTACGGACAGGGCGAATCTTTCACGCGCGGCAACGTCAAAGATTTCGGCGGCGGCGACTTCCGCGACATCATGGCCGGCATCGACGCCATCGCCAAACAGTATCCCATCGACCCGCATCGCCTCGGCATTCGCGGCCACAGCTACGGCGGCTACATGACCATGTGGGCCGAGACGCAGACGCATCGCTTCGCCGCAGCTGTCGCGGGCGCGGGACTCTCCGACTGGCTCAGCTATTACGGAGTGAACGATATCGACGAGTGGATGATTCCATTTTTCGGCGCGTCCATCTACGACGATCCCGCGGTCTACGCCAAGAGCGATCCCATGCACTTCGTGAAAGCGGTGACCACGCCAACTTTAATTCTGGTGGGCGACCGCGACGGCGAAGTCCCGATGGAGCAGTCGGTCGAATGGTGGCATGCGCTCACCAACATGAAAGTGCCGACGCAATTTGTCGTTTATGCCGACGAAGGTCACATGTTCATCAAGCCCGCCGATGCCCGCGACTACAACGTGCGCTCGCTGGAGTGGCTCGACGACTGGTTCGGAAAAGCCGCAACGCAGAAGTGAGGACCTGCATGCGGATCAATAAGAATCTGATCTTCGCCCTCTTCGCCGGAATGATCTTATTCTCGATGCTGCGGGAGTGGAGCGCGCCCGTGGCCTGTATGCGCCCGGGTCTGATGCGCTGGCATCAGACCGCGACTGCGCGCTAGCCTGTTATCGTAATCCGCCGCGCATTCTCGCCCGCCCGCTCCAGCGCAATCTCCACCCCCCTCTCGCGCACCAGCTGAGGAAATTTCTCTCCCCACTCGATCAGCAGGATGCTGTCATCGCCGCGCAAATCATCCAGCGCCAGCGTCTCCAGTTCGCGCTGCGTGTCGATGCGATACAAATCGATGTGATAGAGCTTGGCCCGAGGCCCGCGATATTCGTGCACCAGCGTAAATGTGGGACTGGTGACGTCTTCCTCATCGGCAGCGTCGAACGCCGCCGCAATTCCCTTGACCAGCGTGGTTTTTCCCGCGCCAAGATCACCGCGCAGCAATACTAACTTCGGCGGCGCGAGCAACTCCGTCAGAGTCCGCCCGAAGGCAATCGTCTCTTCCGCCGATTGCGTAACGATTTCCTGCAGGATGTTTGCCGCTCCGGTCACCCGACCAGTATAGCGACAACAATGTGGGGACAGCCGCCCCCGGCTGTCCAAGCGAGCGCAGCTCGCAGGCCGCAAGCGAAACGTTTCCGGGGAAGCTAGTATGTCGAAAACGTGCTCGACTTCGTGCCCAGCACTCTCCGCTCCGCCACATGATCGAGCGAAGTGCGCAGCCGGCGATGGTCGTCGTCCTCAAGCGCCACGAAGCGGAACGGTTGCAGCACGCCGTCAGTCGTCTTGCGCATAGGGCTGAGCACTTCGGCCATGCCGTGCACTGGCCCCGATTGCGTCTGGAACGCGACCTCCACAAAATCGCCGCGCCCCAGCGATTGGGGCAGGCGCAGCAGGCCGCCGGTCACGGAAATGGATTGGAGTTTCGCTTTGGTGCGCCGGCCATCTTCCAGACGAATCGCAGCCAGGACAGAATCTCCTAGCTGGACCCGGGCGGCGCGCCGCGAGGGATGCGGTTGGGGGAATTGGGTCATAAGGCAACTACACTTTCGCACGATGGCGTGTTATGCAATAGATTACTGAAGCCCGTCGTCCGAATTCCGCTCTGCAAGCCTGAACTGACGGCATCGAGGTCCAGCAATATGAAGCACATAGCGCGCTGTTTACTGATTCGATAATGTCCGGAAGGACAGCCGGGCGCAGGAACTCCACCACAGAGGGCACAGGGGAACACAGAGGAAGCACTACCCTGTGTCACGTGGTAAATGCTTTTTGTGCTTGCTGATTTACTATGTCTGACAGTTTCAGAAAGGAACGCAAATGTTCCGCTCCGCATCCTCGTTATTATTCGCCTTGCTATCTCTTGTGAGCATCTCTTCCGGTCAGGCAACGCACCCGCCGCTCCGAGTCGGAATCGTCGGCCTGGTTCACGGACACGTTCACGGATTCCTCGGGCAATCTCGCCACAGCCCTGAAATCGAAATCGTCGGCGTCGCCGAACCGGACCGCCAACTCCTCATACAGGCGGGCACCCGGTACGGCTTCGACCCGGCCATCCTGTTCACCGACCTGGAAGAGATGCTCGCCAAGGCGCATCCCCAGGCCGTTCTGGTTTACACGAACACTTTCGATCATCGCCGCGTCGTCGAGATCTGCGCCCGTCACGGCGTCCACGTGATGATGGAGAAACCGCTCGCCGTCAGCTTCGAAGACGCGCAGGCCATCCAGAAAGCCGCGCACACGGGCAATATCCATGTGCTGGTCAACTACGAAACTTCCTGGTACGCCAGCAATCACTCCGCGTACGACCTCGTGCATACCGGCGCGCTCGGCGACGTCCGCAAAGTCGTGGTGCACGACGGTCACAACGGCCCGAAAGAAATCAACGTAGAGCCCGAGTTCCTCGCCTGGCTCACCGACCCGAAACTAGACGGTGGCGGCGCACTATTCGACTTCGGATGTTACGGCGCCGACCTCATGACCTGGCTGATGGACGGCCAGCGCCCCGAAACCGTAACGGCAGTGACGCAGCAGATCAAACCACAAATCTATGCCCACGTCGACGATGAAGCCACGATCATTCTGACCTACCCCCACGCGCAGGCGATTCTGCAGGCCTCATGGAACTGGCCTTTCGGCCGCAAAGACATGGAAGTGTACGGTCAGACCGGATATGCGATCACAGTCCAGAATGCGCACAACAACAACCTGCGTGTGCGCCGCCCAGGGCAGGAAAATGAAGAGCAGGTTGAGGCCAAAGCTGTGCCCGCGCCCTACGACAATTCGCTATCGTACTTGAGGGCCGTAGTCATCGACGGCGCAAAAGAAGACGGCCTGTCATCGCTCGATACCAACGTGACAGTAACTGAGATCCTCGATGCAGCACGGCGTTCGGCGGCGTCAGGAAAGACGATCCAGCTGTCAAGTTCGCGCTGACTTGTCATCCGGAGCGGAGCCCACACTTCGCTTCGCGAAGTGTCGCGTAGTCGAAGCATCCTACCCGTTCCACCGCGCGAATTTCTCCCCCGCGGCCCGCTGCGTGCGCCGAAACGCCTCGGGCAACCCGCGCAGCAAGTCCGTCGCCACCATCGAATGCTCGCCCACACTCTCTCGCATCACATCGCCCGCCAACCCGTGCAGGTGAGCCGCCGCGCAAACCGCGAGCAACAAGTTCTTCGGATTCTGCGCAATCATCGCCGCAACCATCCCCGTGAGAATGTCGCCCGTCCCACCGGTCGACATCCCCGGATTGCCTGTCATGTTCACGCAAGCTTCGCCATCCGACTGCACCACCAGCGTTCGATTTCCCTTGAGCACGACAATCAGTTCATGTTCGCGCGCAAAGCGCCGCGCCACGCCCAGCCGGTCTTTCTGCACATCGGGGATCGAACAGCCTGCCAGTCGCGCCATCTCACCCGGATGCGGCGTGATCACGAGCACGCGCCCCTTCCCGTTCAGTTCGTCAGTGCATCCCTCGAACGCGTTCAACCCGTCGGCATCGAGCACAACAGGAATCGTTGCGCCCGCTACCAAGGTCCGAACCAGCTCAGCCGTCTCCGGCACGCGCGAGATCCCCGGCCCGATCGCCAGCACACTCTTCCCTTGCGCGAGCGCACCGATCAAACGAATCGCACTCGCCGAAATCGATCCCTGCCTGGTCTCCGGCAGCGCCTCGGTCATCACCTCTGGATGAAATCCCGCCACTGTTGCCAGCGCCGACTTCGCGGTCGCCACGGTCGCCAGCCCGGCTCCCGTTCGCAACGAAGAAATTCCGGCCATCGCAACCGAGCCAGCCTTGCCGCGCGCTCCTCCCACCACCAGCACGTGCCCGTACTTGCCCTTGTTCGACTCCACCGGACGCGCCGCCACCAGCGCCGCGAGATCGCGCGCCGTGATCACATTCAATTGCAGCGACGAGACAATCGCTTCGTCGGGCGAACCAATCCCCGCCACACAAGTCGGTCCAGAAGTCAGCGAGCCGAACACATGCGCGGGACGCGGAGCCGTGAAAGTCACAATCGCATCCGCCCGGGCGATCGTTCCTTGCTGCGCAGCCATCGCATCCGCGTCCGCGCCGGAAGGAATATCTACCGCGACCACGAGCGCCTGAGCCGCATTCAGAAACGCGATGGCGTCGGCATAAAGCCCGCTCACCGGAGGCTTGAATCCCGTACCGAGAATCGCATCAAGATATAAATCTGCCGCCAGCGCAAGTCGCAGACGATCACTCTTCAACTCCTCGCCCGAGCGAACTACCAGAGCCTTGATCGGCAGCTTGCCGTACATAACCGCAGCATCCGCGCGCAACTCCGCCGGATCGGCGAGCAGGACAAGCTGCACCGTCTTCCCCATCTCATGCAGCCGCCGCGCTGCCACAAAGCCATCGCCACCGTTGTTCCCTTTGCCGCAAAACACCGCGATCCTCTGCACCGCGTTATGCTCCGTCAGGACATAGTCGGCGACTGCAGTCCCGGCATTCTCCATCAAGGTAAGCGAAGGCACACCGAAGCGCTCGCTGGAGGCACGATCAATGGCCCGCATTTCTTCCGCAGATACGATTTTCATAAAGCTGACCGATCTTAAAACAAAACGGCCCTTCGCGCGATGCGAAGAGCCGTCGAACTTGCTGGGCACCGACCACTAGCCACCGATCACTGTTTCCCTCCCGACTGCAAAGCCTGCACCCGGCTATGCTTCACGCTGTAGGTGAAGTACACGACCAGCCCAATCGCCAGCCAGCCAAACAGCCGGATCCAGTTCCACATGCCGAGGTTGTACATCATATAGCCGTTGCAAATGACGCCGAGAATCGGCACCAGTGGAACCCAGGGCGTGCGGAACGGCCGCGGCTGGCCGGGATTGGTGCGGCGTAACACCATCACAGAAACGGACACGATCACAAACGCCAGCAGCGTCCCGATGTTCACCATCTTGCCGATCTGGTCGATGGGCGTCACGCTGCCCACGACCGCAGCCAACAGACCCACAAGGATCGTGTTCTTCCATGGCGTGCGGAACTTGGGATGAATGGCGGCAAAGAATTTCTTTGGCAGAAGCCCATCGTTGGCCATCGAGTACAGCACGCGCGTCTGCCCCAGCAGCATCACGAGCATCACGCTGGTCAGCCCGGCCAGAGCGCCCAGCGTAATAATATTCGCAGCCGTCTTTAGACCCCGGTCCAGGAACGCAACCGCAACCGGCGCTTCAATGTTGATCTGTTGCCAGTGCACCATTCCGGTAAGTACGCCGGCCACGGCGATGTACAAAACTGTACAGATCGCCAGCGAAGCGATCATTCCAATCGGCAAATCGCGCTGCGG
>Ga0070765_100002305_pt1 | contig 11934 bp, 10 predicted proteins | sample HubBroMetageWFT5_FD_71516 | JGI IMG/M metagenome (GOLD analysis project Ga0070765, IMG submission 71516) | Warmed and freeze-thawed soil microbial communities from the Hubbard Brook experimental Forest, New Hampshire - Hubbard Brook CCASE Soil... | ecosystem: Environmental > Terrestrial > Soil... | reverse complement strand
GGGGATTAATAGGGTTAGTTTTGGAGTGCAGTCATTCTTGGATAAGGAATTGGTGGCCGCGGGTAGGATGCATCGTAGGGCGGATATTTATCGTGCGGCGGGGATTTTGCGGGAGGCGGGGATTCGGAACATTAGTTTTGATTTGATTGCGGGATTGCCGTTTCAGACGAAAGAGAGCTGGAGAGAATCGCTTGAGGAGTTGGGGAAGTTGGAACCGGAGCATGTTTCCGTCTATTTGTTGGAGGTGGATGAGGGGAGCCGGTTGGGGCTGGAGATTTTGCAGAGCGGGACGCGGTACAGCGCGGGGGCCGTACCTAGTGATGATGCGATGGCGGATTCTTATGAGACGGCGTGCGCATTTTTGGGGGCGGCTGGTTACCACCACTATGAGATTTCCAATTGGGCTAAGCCTGGATTTGAGTCGAAGCACAATTTGAAGTATTGGAGGCGGGAGGCTTATTTGGGGTTTGGGGCTGGGGCGCATTCGTTTTCGGGGACGCAGCGGTGGGCGAATGCGCACGATGCGGCGGCTTATGTGGGTGCGATAGACGCGGGGAGGTTGCCGGCGGAGCAGTTGGAGCCGGTGACGCGGGAGAGTGCGTTGGAGGAGGAGTTGTTTTTGGGGTTGCGGCAGTTGGATGGGATTGATGTGGGACGGATTGAGAGGGAGTACGGAGTTGCGCTGGGAGCAAGATTCCAACCTCTGCAATCGGCAGGACTTGTGGAGCGGGACGGGGATGTGGTGCGTTTGGCTGAACGAAAGTTGAGTGTTTCGAATGAGGTGTTTGTGGAATTGATGAGGTAAAGAAGTAAGGACGTAAAGAGGAAAAGAAAAAGAGGAAGACTAAGGATAACGCAGAGTCACAGAGTACGTTGAGGTTCGCAGAGGCGAGAAAAACAAGAAAAGTTCGGAATAAATACGAAAGAAATGGGAGTGGCCAAAGTGAGCGGGACGATTGCTAAGAGTGGGATGCGGAGTGATCCGGACGGCGTGACGGCGCTGGAGAATGTTGTGGATTTGCGGAGCGATACCGTTACGCGGCCGACGCAGGAGATGCGGGGGGCGATGGCGGAGGCGGTGGTCGGGGACGATGTGTATGGGGAAGACCCGACGGTGAACCGGTTGGAGCAACGGGCGGCGGAGATTTTTGGGAAAGAGGCTGCGCTTTTTGTGCCGACCGGGTGCATGGGGAACTTGATTGCGATTAAGACTTGGACTCATCACGGGGATGAAGTGATTTGCGATGAGAAGAGTCATGTGAATTTGTATGAGTTGGCGTCAATGTCGGCGATTGCGGGGTGCATGCCGCGGATCGCGCGGGGCGTCGATGGGATTCTTTCGTGGAAGATGATTGAGGCGGTGATTCGGCCGAAAATTTATTACGACTCGCAGACGGCGCTGATTTGTATTGAGAATACACACAATATGGCGGGTGGGACGGTGCACTCGACGGATTCGGTGGATGAGATTTGCGGGCATGCGCATGAAGTGGGATTGAAAATACATATGGACGGGGCGCGGATTTTTAATGCGTCGGTGGCGCTGGGCGAGACCGTGGCGGCGATGACTAAGAATGTGGACTCGGTGATGTTTTGTTTGTCGAAGGGGTTGGGCGCGCCGGTGGGGTCGATGATTGTGGGGTCGGGGGCGTTTATTGAGAAGGCGCGGATTTACCGGAAGATGTTTGGGGGGGGGATGCGGCAGGCGGGGGTGATTGCGGCGGCGGGCTTGATCGCGCTTGAGGAATCGCCGGGGCGGCTGCATGTGGATCATGAGAATGCGCAGGTGTTGGCGAAGGGAATTGCGGCGATGCCGGGGTTGAAGATTGATCCGGCTAAGGTGAGAAGCAATATTGTGATTTTTGATTGCGAAGAGACGGGGAAGAACGCGGTGGAGTTGTGCGATTTGTTGCGGGAGAAGGAGATTTGGGCGTTGGATACGGCGGCGTATTCGGTGCGGTTTGTGACGCATTGCGATGTGGAGCGGGCGGGGTGCGAGCGGGCGCTGGTGGCGTTGGAAGAGATTGTGCGACGGCCGCAGACGGCGCGGGCGTGAAAAACCACCGGACCGACGTAAAGGTTCAGAATCGTGTCGACAGTTCCAATAGCCTCGCCTCGGCATGTTTTTTTCGGACTGGACTTAGAGGAGGGTCCTTTTTCATCAGCGCCATCCGATATTCGGCGGCGGCCTTTCCCCAATCGCTAATGCGGTCGTAAACCTGACCGCGATTGTGATATACCCAGGCGTTCCCAGGGCTCAGATTTATGGAGAGCTCAAACTCCTTTTCTGCCTCGGCGAAGTTGCCCAGGGCGGCAAGCGCGAAGCCTCGTCCGTTGTGCACAAATGCTTCGATTTGTTCGCACCACTTGGTCAAACTAGCATCTGCCGCTGAGGCTGCTTTCAAAGCTTTCAGCGCTGAGTCTAGGTTTTCGATTGCCTTTGCGTGCTCACCCGCCTCTGCCAAGAGCTGGCCCCGACCCGAAAGCGATAAAATATGGTTCGGCTTCAACTCGAGGGCGCGAGAGTAGTCGCTAATAGCCTCCCTGTGCCGACCACTGTACCAGAGGGAAGCTCCGCGCCCGGAATAGGCCTCAGGCTCCCCGGGATAACGCCTGATGTAATCCGAGAAGAATGCGATCCCGTCTTCGTACCGTTCTGTAAATAGCCACGTTGTATCGAGGGCGCCCAGGGTGTAGGCGATTGCGTTCGGATCCGTGATACTGTCCCGCGACGCAGTGACCTGTAGCAGTAAAGCCCGTGCCTCGTCGTACTCCTCACGTTGCAGGTGGGCGTGTGCGCGTTGAAGAAGCAGGTACAACTGTGGAGCGGTGGCGTCTTCATGCCGATGCCTAGAGAACAGTGAAGTTATCCATCGTATGAACGTCATAAGGCACAACTTGTAGACTACACACTCGGGAAAACAAATGTGGAGAGAGATGGGCGAATCGCGCATGGGCTTGATGTAAAATAAACTATAAGCGGAACTTTGGTGGAGTATAGCCGAGGGATATGGCCGCGTCGGAGACAACGTGGATTTTACACTTACAGAGGAACAGGAGCAGTTGCGGCGGAGTGTGCGGGAGTTTGCGCAGGGCGAGATATTGCCGCACGTGATGGAGTGGGACGAGGCTTCCCATTTTCCGATGGAGATTATGCCGAAGCTGGGGGAGATGGGGTTGCTGGGCGTGATTTTTCCAGAAGAGTATGGCGGGGCTGGGCTGGGTTACATCGAATACGTGATCGCGATTGAGGAATTGGCGCGCGTGGATGGGTCGGTCGGATTGATTGTCGCTGCGCACAACTCTTTGTGCAGCAATCACATTTTTAAGTTTGGGACTGAGGCGCAGAAGAAGAAATATTTGGCGCCTTTGGCGTCGGGGAAGAAGATTGGGGCTTGGTCGTTGACGGAACCGGAGGCGGGATCGGATGCGGGCGGGACGCGGACGACGGCACGGCGCGATGGGGATTTTTGGGTATTGAACGGGGCGAAGACGTTTACCACCAACGGGCATTACGCGGATTTTTGCGTGGCGATGGCGGTGACGGACAAGTCGAAGGGCTCGCATGGGATTAGCGCGTTTATTTTGGAAAAGGGCATGGGGGGGTTTAAGCCGGGGAAAAAAGAAAACAAGTTGGGGATGCGGGCCAGCGATACGTCGGAGGTGATTTTTTCGGATTGCCGCGTGCCAGCCGAGAATCTTTTGGGAACGGAGGGCGAGGGGTTTACGGGGAGCTTGAAGATTTTGGATGGGGGACGCATTTCGATTGCTGCCTTGGCGCTTGGCATGGCGCAGGGGGCACTTGAGGCGGCGGTGAGTTACGCGAAGCAGAGGAAGCAGTTTGGGCAGGCGATTAGCGAGTTCCAGGCGATTCAGTTTAAGCTGGCGGACATGGCGACGGAAGTCGAGGCGGCGCGATTGCTTGTGTATCAGGCGGCTTGGCTGGCGGATCGGAAGGATGTGCGGTTTACGCGGGAGTCGAGCATGGCGAAGTTGTTTGCTAGCGAAGTGGCGGTGCGTGTCGCGAATGAATGCGTGCAGGTGCATGGGGGATACGGATTCATTAAGGATTATCCCGCGGAGAAATATTATCGCGACGTGAAGCTGTGCACGATTGGCGAGGGGACCAGCGAAATTCAGAAGTTGGTGATTGCCCGCCAGCTACTTGGCAAGAAATAATAGGAAAATGCATTTGGCCTCTTCGAGAGCCTCACAGGAAAACCATGTCTCTGCCGGTTGAGAAGTGGGCGGAACAGGTGCGCGCAGGGGATGTGCGGGCGATTTCGCGCGCGATAACCGCGATTGAGAATCATCAGCCGGAAGCGGAAGAGCTTTTGCGGAGGCTTTTTGCGCAGACGGGGCGAGCTTATCTCACCGGAGTGACGGGCGCGCCTGGGACAGGCAAGAGTACCTTGGTGGACCGGCTCGCGGCGTATTACAGAAAACATGAAGAGCAAGTTGGCGTGATTGCGGTGGACCCGACTAGCCCTTATACGGGCGGGGCAATTTTGGGCGACCGGATTCGGATGCAGAGTCATGCTAGCGATCGCGGGATGTTTATTCGTTCGATGGCGACGCGCGGATTCATGGGGGGATTGGCGCGGGCTACGGCGGAAGTGGCTTTGTTGCTGGACGCAGCGGGCAAGCAAGAAGTGCTGATCGAGACGGTCGGCGTGGGGCAGGACGAGATTGATATTGTGCGCCTGGCGGATTGCGTTTTGGTGGTGTTGGTGCCGGGGATGGGCGACGACATTCAGAACATGAAGGCTGGATTGATGGAGATTGGGGATATTTTTGTTTTGAATAAGGCTGATCGAGAGGGGGCGGACCGGTTGGAGCAGCAGTTGATGGCGATGCTGTCGCTGGTAATGCCGCGGGACGGGTGGCATCCGCCGGTGGTGCGGACGGTAGCTACCGAGAGCAAGGGGATTGAGACGCTGGCCGAGACGATTGCCAAGTTCCGGAAGCATTTTGAAACTAGCGGGGAACGAGAGCGGAAGCATGTGGAGCATTGGAAGCGGAGGCTTTTGGGATTGATTGAGGCGCGACTTGTGGAAAGAGTGTTGGGCGGAGTTGGTGGGGAAGCGCGATTGGCAGAAATGGCAAAAGAGGTTGCAGAGCGGAGGAAGGATCCGTTTACGGCGGTGAATGAGTTGCTGGCCAAAAGCGGGGTTGCCTGATGCAGCGATGGCTGGCGTCGCGGCCGCGAGTCGAGGGAGGGGCAAGCCCCTCCCCTACAAGGTGGAATGATGCACTTGGGGGAGATTGAGGTTCGGCATATTCACGGTGGAATATTTTGGTTGGACGGTGGATCGATGTTCGGGGTCGTGCCGAAGCCGCTTTGGGAAAAGAAAATGCCGGCGGACCAGCGGAACCGGATTCCGCTGGCGGCGAATTCACTGCTGGTGCGGGCAGGCGGGAAGAATGTTTTGGTGGAGACGGGGAACGGGACGAAGTGGGATGCGAAGCTGCGGAACATTTATGGGTTTGCGGACGGCGATCCCCACGGGGATTCACTGGCGAAGGCGGGGGTGAAGCCGGAAGAGATCGATGTGGTCATCAATACGCATTTGCATTTTGATCATGCTGGGGGAAATACGCGGTTGGTAGATGGACGGCTAGTGCCGACATTTCCAAATGCGAAGTATGTGGTGCAGCGGACGGAGTTGGAGCATGCGATGCGGCCGACGGAGCGGGATCGCGCGAGTTATTACGCGCAGGATTTTACGGCAGTCACGGAAGCCGGGCAGTGGCAGCTTGTGGATGGCGACTGCGAGGTCTTGCCGGGGATTTCCGTGGTAAAGATTCCTGGCCACAATTTGCAGATTCAAGGCGTGCAGATTCGGGGCGGCGGAAAGACGTTGATGATGGTGGCGGACTTGATTCCGACGAGGCACCATTTGCCGCTGCCGTGGATCATTGCGTACGATCTATACCCGCTGACGACATTGGAAACGAAGCGCAAGTGGATTGGGGAGATTTTACGGAATGGTTGGATTGTGGCGTTTGGACATGACCCGGATTTTCCCACGGGGACTTTGCACGAGCAGGACGGGAAGGTCGTTTGCGAACCGGTGGACCTGAATCCTTGATTTCACGGAGAAAAAAGAATGGCTGTTGCTAAAGGGAAGAAGTCGAAGCGCGCGAACACGCAAGCGGAGATCGGGATTATCGGCGGAAGCGGATTGTATTCGATGAACGGATTGACGAAGACGCGCGAAGTGCACGTGAAGACCCCGTTTGGGGGGCCCTCGGATGCCATTGTGCTCGGGATGCTGGAGGGGAAGCGCGTGGCGTTTCTTGCGCGGCATGGGCGAGGACATCGGATATTGCCGGGCGAGATCAATTTTCGCGCCAACGTGTATGCGATGAAACTGCTGGGCGTGGAGAGGATTATTTCGGTGAGCGCGGTCGGATCGTTGATGGAGGATTTGCAACCGGGGGAGTTTCTGGTACCGGACCAGTTTGTGGATCGGACGAAAAATCGTGTCTCGACATTCTTTGGAGATGGGCTGGTGGCACACGTGGGATTCGATAAGCCGACGTGCGGGCAGGTGTCGGGCGTGCTGGCGGATGCGAGCGTACATTGCGGGGTGATGGTGCATCGACGGGGAACGTATGTGTGCATCGAGGGGCCGCAGTTTTCGACTTTGGCGGAAGCGAACATGCACAGACAGTTGAAGTTCGAAGTGATTGGAATGACGAATGTGACGGAGGCGAAGCTGGCGAGGGAGGCGGAGATTTGTTACGCGACGATTGCGATGATCACGGACTTTGATTGCTGGCACCCGGAGCACGAGTCGGTGACGGCTTCGCAGATTATTGCGACGCTGGTACAGAACGCCGAGAATGCGCAGAAGGTTTTGCGCGAGGCGGTGCGCGCGATGCCGGAGGAACGGAATTGCAAGTGCGGCGCGGCGCTGAAGCACGCGTTGGTGACGGATATGAAGCTGGTGCCGAAAGCTACCAAGAAAAAACTCGAAGCGATTATTGGCAAATATATTTCTTAGGAGAAGCCTGTGTCATTACTTGTGGTCGGATCGGTAGCATTTGACGCGCTCGAAAGTCCGTACGGAAAAGTGGAGCGAACTGTGGGTGGTGCGGCAACCTATTTTGCTGTCGCGGCGAGTTTTTTTGCGCCGGTGAGTCTTGTGGCCATCGTGGGCGAGGACTTTACGGACAAAGATGAAGCGGTATTTCGCGGGCGGCATATCGATACGGAAGGATTGGAACGGGCGGCGGGGAAGACGTTCTTTTGGGCGGGACGGTATTCGGAAAACCTGAATGAGAGAGTAACGCTGGCGACGGACTTGAATGTTTTTGCGGGCTTCAAGCCCCGGCTTCCGGAGAAGTACAAAACCTCGAAGTACGTTTTTCTGGCGAATATCGCACCGGATTTACAGCGTGACGTTTTGAAACAAGTGAAGGGCAAGCCAAAGCTTGCTGCGCTGGACACCATGAATTATTGGATCGAGCGCACGCCGAGCGAATTGCGAGAGACGTTGCGCCACGTGGATATTCTGATGATCAACGACTCGGAGACGCGGCAGCTTTCAAACGAGCACAACTTGCTGCGGGCGGCGAAGCATATTTTCAAGCTGGGGCCGTCGACGCTGGTTGTGAAACGCGGGGAATATGGGGCGATGATGGTGGACGAGCGCGGCGTGTTTTGCGTGCCGGCGTTTCCATTAGAAGAGCCGCATGACCCGACCGGTGCGGGGGACAGCTTCGCGGGCGGCTTTATGGGGTATCTGGCGGGAGCGAAGGATTTGAGCGACGCGACGCTGCGCAGGGCGATGGTCTATGGATCGGTGATGGGGAGTTTTACAGTCGAGCGATTTGGGCTGGACCGGCTGCGAGTTTTGAAGCGGAGCGAGATACACGCCAGGGCACGGCACTTCGCGAAATTGACGCAATTCAAATTGTAGTGTGTAGAATCCTGCCATAGCCTGGGAAATGCGGGAGAACATGCTGCCTCTAAGTACTATCGTCGCGCGACTGGCGTGGGCTGCGCTGCTCGGCGCGATCATCGGTCTCGAGCGCAGTATTCGCAGACGGCCGTCCGGGATGCGGACGGGGTTTTGCGTTTCGCTGGGGGCAGCGCTCTTCACAATCGTTTCCGTGGAGATCGCGCGACGCACGGGTGACTCGAGCACGACGCGAATTGCCTCGAACATCGTGCAGGGGATTGGATTTCTCGGCGCTGGCGTGATTCTTCGAGAGCGCGGGAGCGTCGTTGGGCTGACAACGGCTGCGACGATTTTCGCCGTGGCGGCGATGGGAATGGCGGCTGGGGGAGGTTTATATTCGGTTTCCGGGATCGCCTGCGTGCTGGTGTTGTGCGCCTTGGTTCTTCTTTTCTACGTCGAGGATTGGCTTAACTTGAAGCCGCGGTATATGTTGTTCCGCATTTTTGTCGACCGCGCGGAAAACATGGTTTCCGAGGTGCACGGAATTTTTTCGCAGCTCAAGGTGGGGATCGATAATTTTCAAGTGTCACTGGCGGGGGAGAAAAACCTGATCCAGTTCGATGCGGAAGTCACTACGCATCAGCAGGAAAGGATTCTCGCGGCGCTCTGCAAGCCGGGCGTCAGCTGCGAGATGCTGCCAGTCGAACGGCAAAACGGATGAGCGCCCGGCCTAGCAGTCTGGAGGTACCAGCGGTGGAAGTGGAAGTGCGAAAACCGCGCGCGTTGAATGGGCGAAGCGTGCTGATGCCGTTCGCGCCGGCGTCTCCGGCGGACTTTGCAAAAGTCTTGACGGGCGCCGAGGAATTGCGCAACTTGGGTTTTCAAGTGGCGGATGCCACGCCGCTTACTCCGGAAGGTTACTTCGCGGGATCCATGGCGGGGCGGCGGAATGAGTTTCTGAGCGAATTGGAGCGCGACGATGTGGATGCGCTAGTGGCTATTCGCGGAGGGTATGGGTCTAACTACCTTCTGGACGATCTTGCGGTCGAACACACCGACGCGCCCAAGGTGATCTTGGGGTACAGCGATTTGACTTCGCTGCAAGTCTATCTTTGGAAGCGTTACGCCTGGATTGGGTTTTATGGGCCGATGCTGGCTGGGGGACTTGACGCGGGCGATGGTGTTGTCAGTGGTTATGACCGGGAGTCGCTGCTTGCCGCGGTGGGAAAAACGGACCGTGGCTGGACTCTGAAGTTGCGAGGAGAGGTGCTGGTTGACGGCGAAGCCGAAGGTCGTGTTCTGGGCGGCTGCCTAACGCTAGTGGAGACGACTTTAGGGACGCCGTGGGAGTTGGATACGCGAGGGTCGATTCTGTTGCTTGAGGATCGGAGCATGAAGCCGTGGCAAGTGGATCGAGCGCTGATGCATTTGAAGCAGGCCAGAAAGTTTGAGGGGGTTCGCGGAATTGTCCTGGGAGAATTTCCCGATTGCGGCCCTTTGATGACCGGCAGCGCAACAGTGCGCGATGTGTGCGCGCGGATTCTTGGTGCGATGGGAGTGCCGGTTGTTTTTGGCGCGGCCGTCGGGCATACGCCGCGGCCGATGCTGACGGTGCCACTCGGAGTGAAGGCGAGTCTGAGAGCGCAAGGAGAAGGGGCGTTGGAGATTCTCGAGCCGGCGGTTGTGCCATGAGTAACGCGAAACACGTTCACGTGATTGGGATTGGCGGCTCAGCGATGGCGCCGTTGGCGGGGATGTTGCGCGAGCAAGGGTATCGCGTGACGGGATCGGATTCTGGCGTTTATCCACCTGCATCGACGCTGCTGGAGAAGCTGGGAATTTCATTTTTCCACACGTTTGACGCAGCTCATTTGGAGCCGGCGCCGGATTTAGTGGTGGTCGGGAATATAATTGCGCGCGGAAATCCGGAGCTGGAAGAAGTGCTGGACCGGAAGATTCCGTACCGTTCGATGCCAGAGATTTTAGAAGAAGTGTTTTTGCCGGGGCGGCACTCGATTGTGGTGAGCGGCACGCACGGGAAAACGACGACTACGGCGGTGCTGGCCTGGATTTTTCATACGGCGGGCAAGCGACCGAATTTCCTGGTAGGCGGAGTTGCTGAAAACTTTGGCAAGAGTTACGGGTTGGGTGGCGGCGAAGAATTTATTCTCGAAGGCGATGAGTACGAGACGGCGTTTTGGGATCGGGGGCCGAAATTCTTTCACTACCATCCGGACGATTTGATCGTTACTTCACTGGAGTACGACCACGCGGACATTTACCGGGACTTTGAAACGTATGAGCTGGCATTCCGGCGGCTAGTGAACTTGGTGCCGCGGCGCGGACGAATCGTGATTTGGGGAGATACGGAAGAATCCGGGCCGGCTTTGCGGCGGGCGGCGGAGAAAGCGTTTTGTCCGGTTGAGACTTACGGATTTTCGGCTGGGAATGACTGGGTTGCCTGCGATTTGGCGGTTGACGGCGAAGGTATGCGGTTTCGCATCACATACCGAGGCAAGACATTTGGCAATTTTGCATTGGCGGCGAGCGGGCGGCACAACGTTTTGAATGCGATGGGGGCAATGGCTGTGGCGCACGGGCGGGGAATTGGTGTGGATGCTTTAGCGAAGGCTTTTTCCACTTTCCGAAGCGTGAAGCGGCGCATGGATGTGAAGGGCGAGGTGCGCAGCGTGCTGGTGGTGGATGATTTTGCGCATCACCCTACGGCAGTGCGCGCGACGATTGAGGCAGCGCGCGCGCGTTGGCCAGGGCGGCGGCTCTGGGCGATCCTCGAGCCGCGATCGAATTCGATGCGGCGGAAAGTGTTCGAGGAGACGCTTCCGGCGGCACTGGCGCTGGCCGATCGGGTCGTATTGGGCGGCGTGTTCCGCGCGCAGCAGCTTGGCGATGAGAATCGTCTTGAGCCGGAAGCTGTGGCGTTGAGCGTGCGCGGACTGGGAAAGAATGCGCGGGTGTTCCCTAGCGCCGATGCGATTGTAGAACAACTTTCTGCAGAAGCGGAAGCAGGCGATGTTTTGCTCGTGATGTCCAACGGCAGTTTCGACGGGCTTTGCGAAAAGTTGCTGACCAAGCTTGGCCAGCCGGTGCAGGTCTCTTCCGAGGCGAATATCAGGTGACAGCTCAATCGTGGTGGGCCCGGATCGTGTTTTCGGCGATGGCGTTTTTGGTGTGCACGTTGGGCTGGGCTAGTCCAAGCTGGGCAACGATTCGCTACGAGGTGTCGCTCAGCCATCCGGAGCAGCATCTTTTTCATGTAACGATGACGATTCCGGAGGTGAGCGGGGAAGTCACCGTCCAGATGCCGGCCTGGAACGCGTTATATCAGATTCGGGATTTCAGTAGCCACATTCAGCAAGTGGAAGCCTTTGCCGTCTTCGCGAAAATTCCGATTGAAAAAGTCGATAAGCAAACATGGCGAGTTACGGGGCAGGGAACGATTTCCATTCGTTACACGACACATTGGGATGACACTGGGCCGTTTGCGACGCAATTGAACGGCGAACACGCCTTCATCAATCCAGCGATGATTCTCATGTACGTGCCGGAACGACGAGGCGAGGCTACGGACCTCTTTTTAATGGATGTAGGTTCGACGTGGAATGTGGCTAGTTCCGTGCATCCCGGTATTGCGGTCATTGGAGGAGTGCGCGTTTTTGTTCTGAACACGAAGAGCTACGACGCGCTAGCGGATGCGCCAATTGAAGTAGGGAATTTCAAGGAGTTCAGTGTGCCTGGTCTGCCAGCCGACATCCGCGTCGTCGTCCACGGGGACAACTGGAGTCAGCGGAAGATTGAGGGCGACCTGAGTCGAATTTGCAATTACGAATTGAAGTTGATGGATGGTGCGCCCTTCGAACATTACACATTTATTCTTCACATCGGGAAGGGAGCGGGCGGCGGCGGGATGGAGCACGCAAATTCGACGGCGATTGGGATTCCGTCGGACGAGTATCTGTCGGGAGTGGCGGCGCACGAGTTTTTTCATTTGTGGAATGTGAAGCGC
>Ga0070765_100002302_pt1 | contig 11943 bp, 7 predicted proteins | sample HubBroMetageWFT5_FD_71516 | JGI IMG/M metagenome (GOLD analysis project Ga0070765, IMG submission 71516) | Warmed and freeze-thawed soil microbial communities from the Hubbard Brook experimental Forest, New Hampshire - Hubbard Brook CCASE Soil... | ecosystem: Environmental > Terrestrial > Soil... | reverse complement strand
CATCCCGGTCGGCCTGCAGGTCGTCGAAGAGACCACGTTCGCGCCGCGAACCCGCTCCCGCCGACCTGACCAACACACATATTGATCTTGTCGTACGGCCGGCCGCTCGGGATCCGGGACTCGTGGTTACCGTTAGGCCGCTGTGGTCACGGCCTGCCAGACCGCATGAGCCACCCCCGGGTGGCAGATGTCGCTGTGTGCTCCAGAAGCACCGCCGCCCTGGGCGATGACCGCGTCCGCGTCGAGGTTGTAGACCAGCGCGGGCCTGAAATCGTAAGGCTCGCTGGCCGGGCGAAGGACCTCGTCGGTAATCCGCAGGCCGGGCCCCTGGATGCCGAACGCGCCGATTCCGCCGTAAACGGGGAGTTGGCCGGGCGCGAGATAGTCAACCTGTTGCCGCGCCCGGGCACCCAGCGGGTAGAAGAGACCCACGGCCCGGTCGTGGACCGAGGTGGTGCTCACGACCGGTCCCTGCACCAATCCCGCCGTGATGACCGGATTGAAGTAGCCGTGCTGTCCTGGCAGCGCCGGGATGCTGGAGCAGAAGGACCATAGTGACAGCGCGCCTTGGACCAGTATTAACGTGTGGACCGGCCGCCGGTCCCGCGCCCAGCCCGCCGGCCCGGCGACGGCGGCTGACGCGACGATGCAGCCGAAGCTGTGCCCCATGAGGTGGAACCGGGCGGCGGGAGCCGCCTGCTGCAAGGCGGTGAGCAGTTCCGCGCCCCCGCTTTCGCCGAAAACGCGGGCGCGTCGTTTCATCTGCCAGAAGGTCAGCACCCGTAGCGGCGCCAGAATGCCGCCGAGCGAGGGGCCTCCGAACGCGGCTATGTCCTCCTGCAGGCAGGCCTGGTACGTAGCCTCGGGGTCAAAGCTTTCCCGGTCGTCCCCAGGACCGCCCCCCACACCGTCCCGGCTCATCCCGGTCTCGTCGTCGATCGCGAGGTACGCCTCCCGCACGTGCGCCGGAAGGTTCGCGGGCGCCGGGTCGTCGAGCGCGGCCTCGATAATGATGCGCAGCGCCTGCCGGGTTTTTTCAGAGTCGGCCAGCCGGTCGGCGAACCGGTCGACGAGCAACTGGACATCGTCCGCGCCGACGCCGTCCGGCTCGCCCGGTGCCTGGGCGTCCAGCCCTGCCGCGAACGAGGCACCGCCGAACTCCTCGTCCCCCCATGCCTTGCTCGGCCAGTGCAGGCCAACGAGCAGCGGCCGAAAGCCTCCCGGCATCGCGCCGGCCTTCGCGCGGTCGTCCGGGCAATCGGCCATTGCTGCCAGCCAGTTTCCGTATTGCGTGCGGGCAGCCGGGACATCGCCGTTCCACCCGTGGCTGAACAGGAAAATGTCCGACGGACCGGTATTCGCTGCCTCGCCTATCAGCACGCGGCTGTACAAGCCATCATGCTCGGGTCGCTCCTGGCCGCCCTTGCCGTACACGACCAGGTGATAGGTGATCTCATGCCCGGGCACGGTCTCCACTGACACGGTTCCTCCAGGTCACGGCGCAGCGGTTAGACGAACAGCGGGGTCGCCCAGCACGATGTAGCTGCGGGCGTCGTTGTTGGCGGTCCACAGTCCTACCAGCTGCCGGTCGTCGATCACCTTGCCGTACTTCCGGTAGTCGTCGATGCTCGAGGTGAGTTCCGTTGACACCTCGGCGTAGCGGGAATTCATCGCCTCCATCGCGTTGCCCAGGCGCTTGCCGTCCAGGAGCGCGCGCAGGGTGCTGGAGAAGGCGGTGATCTGGGCGTCCGTTCCCTGCCAGAGAAACGAGCAGCTCCAGGCCCGATCCACGTGCCCGACGAAGGCCAGCGCCCCGCCCGCCGGGTTGCCGAGCAGCCGCTGGGGTAGCCGCGCGACGAAGTCCCGCTCGGCCTGGGCGGGACGCGGGGCCGCGGCGGTGTCGGCGAAGTCGGTGATCCGTGGAGTCCCGCCGCCGTAGCAAGCGAACGCGAAGATAATCCTGGGCTTTACCGGCTGCGTGCCAGGGATATCGCGCCCAGCGAGGTACTGATCTTCACTGATTCGGCCGGCCCCCTTCAGCGGCCCTGGCCAGTTCTGGCACAACAGCGCGCCCTGGACCTCCCGCTGCTGGTCGCCCGAGGTACTCACGCCATGGCTGGCGGTGAAGAGGACGCCAGGAGCGTCCGGTCCGGTCAGCAGGTCGTATAGGCGCTGCCTGGTGGCGGGCCCGCCGACATCCGCGGTGACCTGCCAGCGTTTCCACCCGAGCAAGTCGTCGGCAAGCGGCTGCACCAGCCTGGACGCGCTGAGCGCTGTCGGGGTGTCGCCAGGATTGCGGACGCCGAAGAGATGGACCCGCTGCTCCGCCGGCACCGGGAGAGCGGCGCTTTCGGCGACGGCCGCGGCTCGCGCATAAGAGGCGTATTCGTCCGGTGTGGCGAAATCGAGCCGGCCGACCGCGTAGGAGACATCAAGCTGGTACTGGAACGAGAAAGGAATCTGTTCCGGGCTGCCGATGATCAGGAGGTAATAAGGGACCTTGCGCGGATCGGCCTGCGACGGCCCCATGCCGTGCCGTCTGAGGAAATCAGCCTTGGTTTCTCCCGGCTGGACGGTCAGCTGCTGGTAGAGGTCGCCGGCTTGTTCCCGTCGAATGGAGACGAGTGGTTCAAGCGCCTCCAGCACGCCCCGGTCCAGGTCGGGTGGGATGACCAGGCCCCAGGCCGCCTGGCCGAGGTCCTCCGGGTCGAGGCCGTATATAACGCCGTAGTGGGCGTCGTCATCCTGGTGGCGCCGGCGCAGTTCGGCTGCGTTCGTGGCGCCGGGCTGCTCCGCGCGGATGTCCTCAGCCAGCTGGCTCAGCCGCACGGGCGGGGTGAGGTACTTCCCGGTGTCGAGGTCTATCCCGTTGAAGACGAGCTCCCCGCTGTCCGCTTCGGGCCTCATCAGAAATGCCCGAACGCATGGAGGACCAGCAGGATGGTGATGATCAACACTTCGGCAAGCGCGATCCCGGTAACAAATCCGGTAACGCTGCGGTGTCGTTTCAGCAGGCGATCCTTCGTGACCGCCGCGTTTGATCTCTTGAGGAACTCCTGCTCGTCTGGCGTCAGGCCCCGTGACCGCAGGGCTGGCGCAATCTTGAGTTCCATCTTGGACAACAGCAGCTCATCGGGACGGTTGTTCAGTTGCCATTTCCGCGCTGCGACCCGCCAGGGCTCATATTTGCGGCGGCGCCAGTCTTTGTTGTTGTCCACCACCGCCCTGATCAGCCGGTCATGCTCCAGCTCATACCAGGTGACGCCGCCCCGGCTGTCTTCTCGCACGAGATAGGCCTCTTCGAGTTTCCTGACGACCTCCGGCTGGCCAGGAACCGGAAGCTTCATCGTCTGGCTGCGCAGGCGCGGCATGGTGAGGGTGATGAGCTGGGACTCGAACCACTCGCGGATGGTGCCTTCAGGAACATTGGCAGCTTGCGCGACTTCGGCTATGGAATCCGAGTAGTACTCGCCGAGGACCTGGTCCACGTCCAGCCCGGCGACGTGGTTGCAGGTAATCACTGAAAAGCGGCCGTCCGGGTACTTCGCGCGGACCTGCTTCCACAGCCGGTGGCACGCCACCTGAAGCTGGAACGGCTCGACATAGGGAGTCGGAAGCCATGATGGCGTTTCGTCTGGTGTGTCTATCTGAATGAGGGCTATCCGCTTGATGAGGAGTTCCACGGCACCGTCCTCGAATTCGACGCCCATGGAGCGGGCCGGGGCCCTTATCGCGGCGTCCGCTTCCGCGCGGCTGAGGAAGTCCAGGCGGTAGGCGGAGCGGAGGTGGCCAGGGATCTGGTCGAGGTAGCGGTCGAGCCCTCCCATGAAGTCTTCGCGCATGGCGAAAAGCACCCACCACGACCCCTGGTCGAGCACCTGGGCCAGTTCATCGAAGAACTGCTCTTTCGCTTCCCAGTCGGTGGGGTCGAGGATGAGGATCTCCTCGAACTGGTCAAGCAGCAGTACCCCCGGCACTTCGCCTGATGGCGAGGAAGATTCGCCGGCCGCTGCATCCATGCTGGCATCCGCGTACAGGCCGAGCACCTCGCGAAGCGTCATCCGCTCGAGTTCACGCTGGTTCTCCCGCGACCCGTCGAGCAGGTAATGGGCGATGCTATGCACGTAGCGGTTGCGGATCCCGGAAGTCGTCGCCGGCTTGTCGACACGGACCGGCCCGACCGGGCGGAACCCGTATCGCTGCAGCGTAGGTATCACCCCCGCCTGTATGAGCGACGTCTTCCCCGCACCGGAGGGAGCGTGGAGGAGAACCACTCGCTCGGCGACGACCAGGTCAGACAGTTCCCTGACCTCGTCCTCGCGGTTAGGCAGCCGCTCACCTATGCGGAAAGGTCGTGGACCGGTATACGGGTTCTTGAGCCTGGTCTGGACCGGGGTCGTGGTTCTCGCCTTCACGTCGCGATCCCCGTACGCCGGCGCAACTCTTTGAGGAACGCCCGCGTGTCAGCCCAGTAGATGTCTACGCGATCCTCTTTAAAATAGGAATTGACGTATCTCTGCGCAGCCTCCGGTTCGATCCTGTAGGTCTCGGGCCTGAGCTGGACACCGACGTGCTGGAATCGGCGAGTCCCGAGGCCTCCGGGGAAGCTCTTGATGCTCTGGAATACGACTCGGAAATCCCAGTCGTCCAGCTGGTAGCCGAGGAACAGCAAAGAAGCGTTGGTAAGCGCGCTGAGCACCGGCTTTGGTATCTCGCTCCTGCGGTTTCCTACCCATGCAGTCAGCCACTCGAAGTAGTCATCCTCAGTAAGCACCAGTGAATAAAGATCATCAAGGCGGCCGAACAAGTGATACACAAGGGGTGACTCGATGGTCGGGGCCGCGACCGTCGGCTTTCGCCGCGGCTGGGCCCCTTCAAAATCCGGACGCCAGCGGAAAGACGCCGTGACTGGATGCTTGCCCCAGTCAGCCAGCGCGTCCTGGAGCAGATCGGTCCAGCCGGTGGTCACGAATACTTCAGCGGGCAGGGCGGCGACTACGCGATAGGGATCGTCGTCGTCCCGATGCCGCAGGATCTTCCCGACTGCCTCGATCGTCTTATCCGGGCGCTCGTTCTCGTCAAAGCCGTCGAGCGCGGCAAACGGGTCCTCCCCTTGGGCATTGCGCCTTCGCTCAGCCAGGTCGGTACGCAGGTACCGCTGAAGCTCTGTGGCGACACGCTCAGGATTGCTGTCGACCCGCAGGTACTGGGCGACTTGTGCGAGGTCGCCGTGTGCGTGCTCGGCGATCGGCATGTTCCAGCGACGGACCCACCTGAGCGCGATCTCCTGGCGTGATCCGATGATCCCGTCGGCAAGCCCAGGACCAAGGACCGGCGTGAGTCCGGGTGGATCCCTCTCGAGCATCGCTGCAAGGTTGTCCCAGGCTCCCGCTCCGCTCTTCGCGTCGGTGAATTCGGATAGGTAGCGGGTCTGGCCCCAGCGCAGACGGGAGAAGAGGACGGGCATCCACCAGTCAGGCCGATCCCGGATCTTGCCCCTGGCCGTGGCCACCGCCCGGTCGACCACGCCGTCCTGGCTGAAGGACTCGAAGAAGGCAGGGGCAAAGTCGGTGGCCGTACGCACGGTGATGTTGCCTTGCATGGCGATGACCGCGGGCACGCCTGCGTCTGACAGGCCAGGTCCGAGCGCGGCCAACGCTCCGCCGTCCTCACTTTGCGTGCCAGCCGACTGGCACGAACTGAGGAAGATCATCGAGGGCGGCTGCGCCAGGTCACGCACGTGGGCGATCAGCCGACGGGCGTCTGGAGGAGCCGCTAGCGCGCCATTTTCGTCTTCGAGGAAGATCAACGGCAACCCGTCGAGGAGCGCCCCGTGCGCGACCAGATACAGGATGTCGAAGCCGTCGGACAATCGACTGATCAGGTTGTCCATCGACGGCGCATTGTGCTGATCACCCCGTCCAGCGAGTACTTCCAATTGGTAACTGGCGAGCGCAGCCTGCGCCCTGGCGAGCTCACCCTCAACGTCGACCGGGTGCAGTTCCCGCCCGCCTGGGCGCCACGAACTCAGATCGGCGGGATTGGCGATCACGATCAGGGCGCGTGGAGAGCGCAGTTCCCGCGTCTCAACCGGCCGCCAGTCCTTACTGCCAAGGTAGCGGGAGAACAGCATGTTCTTGCTCGTCGCGACCGGCTGCTCGCGGTTAGTCGGATCGCGCAGCAGCTCCCACCGCACGTCGTGGTATTCGGGAGCTCCTTCGATGCGCAGCCGGAAGTGCACCGGAGTGGACTGCGCCGCGGCGACGGCTAACGTATAGAACTCACGGACCGCCTCAGGCCCGAATACCATGTCAGTCAGCGCCGCGCCGTAAGCCTGCTCGTCGACGGACTCGCTCAGCGCCCCCCGGTCGATCTTCAGGCTGCCTACCGAGTCGACTTGATCGACACCGAGCGTGTTCGTGAAATGCAGCGCTGCACGGAAAGTCTTGCGGGACGCATTCCGTATCAGGCTTAATTCGAGGTCCGCAAACGCAGCGACCATGGCATGCTCCCGATACCAGCCATCGCGGGGCTGCGTGCCAGTCTTCGCCTATTAGACGCGCCGGTCAAGTGCGGTAAGTCAAACCAGGAATGCATTTAAGCATCCTTTGTCGCAAGACGTAATCATTGCCGCCTATCGCTCAGATAGCCCATAATGGGCCACAAACGGGCGCGCTGCCACGTCGGCACGCAGAGCAAAACGGCCACCGAAATAGTCAGGCGCGGCCGGTCGCGACCACGTATTTCAGCCAGGCGACGTACCAGTTGTGCTCGAGGTCACGCTGCGCGGTGCGCAGCGAGAGCTGCCGGTGGCACACCATGTCCCGCATTATGTGGTCCAGCTGGTCCTTCTCGAAGAAGCCGGTGCCCTTAAGCGCGGCAGGCCACATGTTCGCGGTCGTCGGCGCGCCGCCCAGCCCGATCGGCACCAGGTAGTCGATGTCGTACTTGGCCTGCACGACGGGGTTCTTGATCCGGTATGCGGTGAACACCTGCTGTTGCACCGCTGACGAGATCGCCGTGGTGGCCAGGTGATCGGGCAGCAGGCAGACCTTGGTGGTGTCCGTGGTGGCCACCGCACCCGGGGTCAGCGCCGTATTCGGCATCGACACGCCGCCGGTGACCAGCGGCATCGAGAAGTTGGGCAGGGTCACGTTGGCCAGATCGGGCCCGCTGGCCTGGCCGGGCACCTTGGGCGGGGTCGGGGCGGCCGCCGGCGTGCTCCGCGAGCAACCGGTGACGACGACGACTACCGCTGCCATAAAGACCGCGAGCGCGAGCTTTACTACGCCGCGCGCCCTCATGGCCGCCCCAGGACCCGCACCGACCAGCCAGCCGACCGCCAGTAGTCGGCGTCCAGCGCGCATCGTCCATCGACGACGCTGCGCCTGGCCACCACGCGGCCGAGCGCGACCGGGTCGATGGCCCGGTAATCGTGCCACTCGGTGAGGTGCATGACGAGGTCGGCGCCGCTCGCGGCCTCGGTGACCGTTTCGGCGTACCTGAGGTGCGGCATGACCCGCTCCGCGTTCTTGATCGCGACGGGATCGTGCACGCTGACCACCGCGCCTTCCCTGGACAGGCGGTCGCACACGTCAAGGCTTGGCGAATCGCGCACGTCATCGCTGCCCGGCTTGAACGCGACGCCGAGTACCGCGACGAGCTTGCCGTCCAGGGAGCCGCCGACTGCTTCGCGGGCCAGGTCGGTCACCCGGGCGCGGCGGCTCATGTTGATCGCGTCGACTTCGGCGAGCAGGCTCGCAACCGACGTGACGCCCAGGCCGGTGGCGGCCGCCCGGAACGCCCGGATGTCCTTTGGCAGGCAGCCGCCGCCGAACCCGAGGCCGGGTGCCAGGAACTTGCCGCCGATCCGCTCGTCATGCGACAGCGCCGCCGCGAGCCGGGTGACATCGGCGCCGGTGGCCTCGCACGCCTCGGCCATGGCGTTGATGAACGAGATCTTGGTCGCCAGGAACGAGTTGGCCGCGACCTTGACGAGCTCGGCCGTCTCGAGGTCCATGACCAGCGCGGGCACGCCGTTGGCCAGCGGCACAGCGTAGACGTCGCGCAGCTGCCCGGCGGCCCACGACGACGTCACGCCGAACACGATCCGGTCCGGGGACAGGCTGTCCTGGACCGCGCGGCCCTCACGGAGGAATTCCGGGTTCCAGGCGACGTCCACCTCGCCCGCGGCCGGCGCCAGGTCGCCGATCCGCGCGATGATCCGCCGCGCGGTGCCGACCGGGACCGTCGACTTCCCCGCGACCAGGCACCGGCGGGTCAGGCCCGGCGCCAGCGCGTCGACGACGGCGTCGACGTAGCGCATGTCGGCCGAGCCGTCCGCCGCCTGCGGGGTGCCCACGCAGAGAAAGTGGACGTCGCCGAACTCGGCGATCTCGGCGTACGAGGTGGTGAAGCGCAGCCGCCCGGCGTCGAGGTTCTTCCGCAGCAGCGGCTCGAGGCTGGGCTCGAAGAAGGGCGCCTCGCCGCTGGCGGCCATGGCCACCTTCGCGGCATCGGTGTCGATGGCCAGGACGTCATGCCCCAGTTCGGCCATGCAGACAGCATGGGTCAGGCCCAGGTAGCCGATGCCGATGACGGTGACGCGGCACCGGGAAATGGGCAAGCTCATCCCGCCAGCCTCCTTTGGGGCTATCAATTGACGCAGCCTTCGTTGGTCATCCCGCCCGCGGCGCCCTTGGCCACGTTGTTGCACTGGACCACGGTGCCGAGATGGTGGCTCTGCACGTAGATGCCGAAACCCGGTCCGTCGACGATCGCCCTGTTGTTCTTGAAGACGTTGTCGAGCCCCCAGCCCGGGTAGACCTGGTGCACCGAGAATCCGTCGTCATCGCTGTCGGTACCGGTGTTGCCCTTGATGAGCCAGTCGTTGCCCTTGACGTTGACCCAGGACGTGGCCGCCGACTTGACCATCCCCGTGCCGTTGAGGATGTTCCCGGAGATGACACCGCCGGTGGTGCCTTCCTTGATATCGATGTTCTCGGCGGTCGTGTCGGCGATGTTGTTGTCGATGATCTTGTTGTGGTTGCTCCGGTCGGGCTGGCAGCCGCTGTACTTGCACCAGTTCTTGTTGGCGCTGCCGACGTAGATGCCCTCGCCGAAGAACTGGACCAGCAGGCCGGTGTTCCGGATCATGTTGTGGCTGACGGTGTTATAGCTGCTGAACGACCGGAGGTGGATGGCCTCGTCCCCCGTCCCGTGCACGTACAGACCGGTGATGAGGTCGTGCGTGACGCCGTCGGCCACGACACCCTTCTGGCCGCCCTCCACGGTGAACCCCTCCACGTGCCAGTACGAGGCGTGGTCGAGGTGCAGCACGTAACCGCCGTTGATACCCGGGCCCTCGAGCACGGCGCTGCGGCTTCCGCAGAGCGTGATCGGGGCCGTGGCCTTGCCAGGCTTGCTGGCGACGAAGTTGCCTTTGTAGACGCCGGGCTCCAGAACGATCGTCTCGCCCGGATGCGCGGCCGAGAGTGCGTGCGACAGCTCGCTGGCGGACGACACGGCGCTGCTTCCGGCATGGCCGCCGCAACTGGCGGTGACCGCGCTGGCCGCCGGCTGCGCGCTGGCCGTTGGCCGCGCGCTGGCCGGGCTGCCGGTGGCCTGGTGAGGCTGGGCCGTGTTGCCCGAGGCGGCGGAGCAACCCCCCATGGCCAGGGCCACGAGTGCGAGCGCCACCGCCGGGGCGGTCGCCTTCAACGACGCGTGCATAAGCTCTCCACCACAGGAAATGGCCGGGTATCCATGGACTCGCCGAGGTCGTCCGGCGGCGGCTTGGGCTTCGGCTTCGGAGGAGGCATCGGCCAGTCCGCCCAGTACCGAGCGTCCCCGTCGCCGTCGGGCCGCGGTGGCCGGTCCAGCCGGAACGGCCGGTCCAGCCGGGCCGCCTGATCTAGCCGGGCAGGCTGGTCTAGCCGGGCAGGCTGGTCCTGCAGCGGGGTCCTGTCCTCCAGCGAGGCCCTGTCGGGCAGCGAGGTCTTGTCGGGCCGGGGCGGCTGGGGATCGTCGAGTGGTGTGAACCAGCCCCCGGGACCCGACGGCTCCGATGGCGCAGGACCGCTGGGCGGCCGGGGTTCGGCGGTTGGCCGGCGAGGCGGCGGGCTGAGCAGGTCCGGTCGCTCGCCGTCATCATGGGGCCGCCTGCTCTCCGGCGGCCGCTCGCTGGCGGGCTGTGGAGCGGCCGGGGAGCGGTGGGCCCCTGGCCGCCGCGCGGTCGCGGACTGCACCGGCAGGTCGACGAACGACACCGGCGCACGGGCCGGCTCGATCTCGCCGACCATCGTCACGGGTTCAGGTTCCTCGGCCATCCGTCTGGCGGGCCGGGACCTCGGCTCGGCGGGCCGGGGCGTCGGTTCGGCAGGCCAGGGCGCCTCTGCCGGCCGGGGCGCCGGCCCGCCCGACCTGGGCACTGACTCGGCAGGCCTGGGCACTGACTCGGCAGGCCTGGACGCTGACTCGGCAGGCCTGGACGCTGACTCGGCAGGCCTGGGCGCCTCTGCAGGCCGCCGCGCCGACTCGGCGCGCTGACTGACCCGCTCCCCGAACCCTGCCAGCAGCGCGGTCGCCGCGGCCGCGCCGGTCGGCGGGCTGGCGGTGCCGCGCCAGTGCGTGCTCGCCGGGTACGGGTGCGCCGGCATGCGGCGGATGCGGGACCAGATCTCCCCGAAGATCACCAGGACGAGGATGCTCAGCCACAGCAGGGCGAGCGGGTGGAAGATCAGGTACGACCAGACGGTGAGCTTCACCTCATGAATCCAGCCGGCTTCCTGGGTGCCCGACAGCGCGGGGTAGGCCGCGTCGGCACGGGCGTCCACGGCGCGGAACCCGCTTCCGGAGATGACGTTGTCCTGGCCGGAGACGCGCGAGCTGGAACCGCGGGCAGTGATGCCGAAGACCGTCACGCCGATGATCCGGTTGCTGTCCGCCGTGACCGGGCCGGAGCTGCGGATCAGCATCCCGATACGGGCGTCGACCAGGGTGTTCCCTGAGATCACGCTCTGCGGAGCGGCTGGCCCGATCTCGAGCGCTGTCCTGGGGTTGCAGCGCACGTCGTTGCCGGTCACGATCGTGTTGCTGGCCCCTTCCCGGATCGCGATGCCGGCCAGCCTGGCGCAGACCTCGTCGCCGCGCACCACGGTGCCGCTGCCGCCTTCCAGCACGATGCCGCTCTGCAGGTTGTCGATCGCCGCGCTCTGCTGCAGGTAGGTTCCTGTGTCCGCGGTGACCGAGCCACCCGAGGCCGACGCGCCGGTTGCCAGCGGCTCGCCATCGATCAGGAAGCCGTCGCCCGCGTTGTGCTCGGACACGTCCGAGGTCAGGACCGTGTCGCTGGTGGCGGGGTCGACGAGGAAGCCGTTGCCTCCGTTGCGGGCCGCCCCACTGTCGGTCACCAAGGTGCCGGTGTTGTTCCGGTGAATGTGCAGCCCGTCAAGCTCATTGAACTCGAACAGGTCGTCGTGGAACTTCAGGTTGCGGCCGCGGGTCACGAAGGCCCCGTAGGTCTCATCCGTGAAGGTCGATCCGGTGGCGCCGCCGGTGCTGGGCTTGCTGGTGGAGCCGGTCCAGGCCACGCCGCCGGTCCGGCCGCTCCAGAAGCCGAGGGCCGACACCCGGGCGTCTGTCAGCACCATCTTCCCGCCCACGTCGCGGATGTAGGACCGGCCGCCACTCGCGTCTGGGGCCGGGCTATTCGTCGTCCGGTCCCAGCCCATGATCGTCATTGGATGCTGCGCGGTGCCGCCGAAGTACAGGTCACCGCCCCAGCCGACGATGGAGGTGAAGCCGCTCGCGGAGCTCTCCAGATAGAGCGCGCGCAGGTTCGGGCCGCCCAGGTTCAGCCGCGCGTTGGCCGCGACGAAGACGTTGTCCAGCAGCAGGCCCGCGTGGTGCGGCAGCAGCACGAGCGCCCCGTACTGCACCAGG